>Ga0194113_10010320_pt1 | contig 11164 bp, 15 predicted proteins | sample TA2MahC200mmetaG_FD_146193 | JGI IMG/M metagenome (GOLD analysis project Ga0194113, IMG submission 146193) | Freshwater microbial communities from Lake Tanganyika, Tanzania - TA2015017 Mahale Deep Cast 200m | ecosystem: Environmental > Aquatic > Freshwater > Lake | place: Tanzania: Lake...
TTCTTATCTTTACTAGAAAGTCCACTCATTAAACCACCACCTTTTCCTTTATAAGATTTGTTTCTAGCACCATACTTATCGGTCTGTCCAGCAAGACCCTTTTTAAAATTGGAAACATAAATGAGATCATTACCTCTCTTTACAGCATAATATACTCTTCCGCCCAAAGTAATCTCATTATCAGCAATACCTGTAGAGTAAGTATCAAAATCTACTCCATTCTTAATAACTATTGCGTCTCTTCCCTGGTATTTTGTAGCAAATCCTTTACCCAGATTTGCTCCGTAACTAGCACCTTTAATATTAAGACCCCTACCAGATGCCAATGCCTGCTGAACTTGCATCTGGGCTTCTATTCTCTTTAATCTAGCACTGATTGCTTCTTGAGAGAGTTGCTCTTTACGATCCGCAATCAATCCACCAGAATACATTCCATTAGCATCACTATCACCAACCAAACCACCACCAGAAGCATAAGTGGTTCCACTCATAATCTTAGGTTTATTTGTTCCACCTCCAGCAGCATTCATTGCTTCCAGAGTGTCCACTCCATATTTTGCAACAGCTCCAGTAGACATCACAAACTCACCATCACTCAGCATCGCAGGGACTTTATCTACACCTTTCTCCCCACTTACAAATCCACTCATTGCCCCAGCACCAGCACCAAAAAGCATACCAAGAGGACCAAACATACTGCCTAGTCCTGCTCCACCCAACATTCCTTTAAAGTTAAAACCACCACCAGAGAATCTTGGGATTACGAGTCCACCACCAGCAAGGCCTTGTGCTTTTTGCTCTGGTGCTTTGGGTTCTTCATCACTACCCTTCAGTGCTTGAGTTGCTGCATATGTTCCACCAAGAGTAACTGCAGTTCCTATTACAGCAGAAGCAAGTCTTCCACCTCTTCCACCCAAAAATCTAGCAGCTTTTCTTGCACCTTTAAGTCTAGCAATAGCACCAGCAAGTAAGAATGCTCCACGAGCAACTACTTTAATTAATCCTCTAGAAAACTTACCAAAAGAAGTTCCAAATGTTAGATAAAGTGCTAGTAATTTAGTCCAATGATCTCCCAAAAATCTAATAACAGATCTAACTTTATCTGCATTTTCTTTATTACCGAACCATTCTAATAACTTATAAACTATTCTACCTAGAAAAATAGTAACAAAAAAATCAATTATCTTATCTAATAAAGATTTGACTGGAGCAATTATTTTTTCTGCAGTTCTTTTTAGTCCCTCAAATCTTTTTTCTAACTTACTTTCTGCAAGTGCTCTTTTATCCTGTTCTTCTTTTCTTTTTTCGTATGCTACAGTATCCGAAAGTAATTTTTTTCTACCAGATAATATTTCTGCGATTGAACTTACAGATTTACTTATTGTGGCAATATTATCTTCTACGTTTGAAGTGGAACCTCCAGGCAACTTAGCACCAAGATTTGTTCCACTTATTCGTTCACTTTGAGTTTTTGAAATATTTTTTAGACTTGTAATCTTTCTAAAATTATTATTAACCGTCTTTTCTAAATCATTAACTCTAATAACAAGTTTTTTTGTAAAACCAGCAAGAGTTCCTAAAGTCTTGTGAATATTCACAAGACTTTTTGAAAAATCTAAAGAACTACCTCTCTTAAAACCTTTCGCAGAGATGACTTTTTTTTTCAGTTGTGAGTCTAAATCTGATAGGTCTTTAGAAGTGGGCATTGTTCATTTGTTGTCTTTGTTTTGATTCTTCTTCTTCAAGATGTTGCTGTAATAATATTACATAAAGATCTCTTTCCCAAGGGATCATATTTTCAATCTCCCATAATGAATATTTATGATACTGAATCAAAGAAAAGTTAAGACGATAATAGTTCTCTAGGTCCATATGGACCAAGGCTATGCGAAAAAAGACGCTAATCCCTCAAGAACAACTTCACTTTCAACGCCAGTATTTGGGTTCTTAACAGTCAACTTATGAGATAGTTTGGGCATTGTCTCAAAGAAACTCTCAATGTCTTTGAATTGAGAAGAATTCATTGACTCTAAGAACTCAGTAAGTTCTTTCTTCGTTACATCACTAGAAGACCAAACTTCATCTTCTGTAAAGATTTTACCAATACAAGATGCAATCAGTTCAAATGATTGATCCATTGCACTCTTATCATCAAAATCAAAATTGTTTTTGATAAACTGATCAAGTGATGGATACTTCATTTCCATCATAATAGAATCGTCTAGTTTGATTTTATTAGAGTGCTCTTCGTTCTTTTGAACTTTGATGGAATCTAAATCAATTTTTACAGTTACTTGAGACTCTCCATCATCTGGACAGATAATATTAACATCAATAACTTCTCCAACGGACTTACCGCGAATATTCAAAAATAGATATTCAATATCAAAGGTTGGTAGATCCTCTACCTTAACTCCTTTTGTTAGAATGCAGTTTTTAATAACAGTTTTTATCGCTGTTGTAATTTGCTTGGTATCTTCACTTTCTAAAGCAATTACAAGAAGTTTTTCTTCTTTGACTAGAAAGGGTCTAAATTGAATTGTCTCTCCTGTTGATGGCAATTCAAGTTCATAGGTTGGTGTAGCAATCTTAGGTAAAGGCATAATGTCCTATAGAATGTTTCAGTATGATTATTTATAGGGGATGTCCAGATGGGGAAGTATCCACTATCATACCATTCTCAAAAATTTTGGAGTATAATAAGAAGGTAAACAACAAAACAATGAAAAAAATCTTCTTCAGTCTCGTGTTTTTGTATGGTGTTATTGGATCAACCTATGTAGCATATGAAACCATGCGAGACATGACTCTTCTGGAAAGTGCTGTTGTAAATGGAGAACGACATGCGGAAATGCGTCATCGCACTAATGTAGCAGCAGAAGGAACTTGGTTTTTACTTGGCAATTTGATTGCCATTGCTGGTGTTTTTGGTATGTGCCAGAAAAAATGATAAAGACTATACTAAAAGTTATTGGAGTTGTATTTGTTACTTATGTAACTATTTCAAGTTGCGCTGTTATGACTGTTTTTATCTTAGACCAATCTTTAAAAAATACAGAATCAACAAATCTTTTTCCAAACTGAGGGTCTTCGGACCCTTTTTTTTATTAAAGTAATGTTACTCCAGAAAATGCAATTTGAGTAATGGTATTTCCAGAAGCATTTGCAGCTGAAGTAGGAACACCACCAACATTCAATGAAGAAGATGTTGACAAGGCACCAGTTCCAGATAAGTTGGTAGATGTGGTATTGAAGTTTGCTTGTTGTGCTGGTGTTGCTGCAGTAAATGTTGCATCTCCAGTAGAACTAGAGGAACCAGAACTAGATGCTGGAACCTCTTCATCTTTAGATAAAAGATATCTTGTATAAGTCATTGAAACGGTACACTTTAATAAAGAAGAAGAATCGTATGATACTGGCATTGAAGAAATAGATATTGGATAGCAATTTACAAACTTATATACTAAAGGACTTCCCGTATAACTTCCATAACTTGCCTCGTAATCTGTAGTATTTACTGACGTTGCAGAACTTCTTTCAAATTTTGTTATTGTTATAACAGATCTATTATATTGTTCAGGATATCTAACTCTATAAAAGTAATTACCATCTACACTTCCCACATCTTTGTCTGATTGTGATGATTCACTTTCATCAACAATAAATTTAATCCAAGTTTCAAAAAATCTAATCGGCAAGTATGATGAAATATTAGTTCTTCGTTTTGTGCCAGTATAATCTCCAGCATTAACATAAAAAGTTAGATCTATTCTATCATCATACACTCTTCTATATGCGTGTCTCTCTGTTACACCAGTAAAATCACTAGTAATTTCAAAAGTTGCAAGAGATGATCCAGGTAAAGATGCCTCACTACACATCAAGTTTAAGTTTTCTTGATTGTATATTATACCATTATCTTTCAAAAAATTTGTAAATTCATTTTCAGATTTAGTTGATTTTCCTACAGATTTGCTATCTAACGCTTTAGTATCAATCTCAACTAAAAAATGAGACGTTAGTGCTGGTTGTAAAAGAGCACTGGTAATATCCGAAACAGATTTAAATGCTGGTTTAGGCATCTATAAATACTTTTTGACCCGTTATATTATGTATAAGGATAATGGCAGAAAGTATTAAAAGCAAATACAAACCATCATATCCAAAAAAATATAAAGGAGATCCCAACAATATTATTTGTAGAAGTAGTTGGGAGAGAAGATTTTGTACTTGGTGTGACTTGAATGAGAATATAATTGAATGGGGAAGTGAAGAATTTTATATTCCATACATATCTCCAATGGACAACAGGATGCATAGATACTATCCAGACTTTATTATTAAAGTAAAAGAAAATACTGGTAGAATTAAAACTTATATTATTGAAGTAAAACCAAAGAGGCAAACTGTGCCACCAAAACAAAAGTCAAGAGTAACTAAATCATATCTTCACGAGTGCAAAACTTATGCAGTAAATCAAGCAAAATGGAAAGCTGCCCAAGAGTTTGCTGAAGATAGGATGATAGAGTTTAAAGTAATCACCGAAGATCAATTAGGTATACGCTAATGGCAGAAGGCTTTGGTCAGTATGTAGGAACAGGAACAGTAAGAACTAAAGAACTCTTAAAAAGAGTTAGTGAATCTGGAACATCAGATCCAGAAGATATTATGATGTATATTATGGATATTTTTAAAGAAGAAGTTTTATATCCAGAACCAGGTAAGTTTTATACTTTTGTTTACAGACCAAAGACTCCAGACATTGAATATGACCAACATCCACTCATTGCATGTACTTCATTAGAGAGATGGGGATTTAAAGGAATTAATTTTCACTGGAGACAAGGTAGACAATATACTTGGGAAGAAGTTGTTGGTAAGCTTCATGTTGTCAAATACAATGAACTTGATGAATTACTTAGTCTTCAGTATGGAAAATTTCGTCTAAATAAATAAAACCCCCAACAACATAAGTATAGTCAACTTAGAGGTATAAGATGGGAGCTGCGCCGCCACCACCATGTAAATCTGGAGATATTTGTAGCGAGCAGTTTGGAACTGTTATTGATGGCCAAAATTTATATTTTGCAACCGCAACAACATTAACATCTGATGGTGGAGGAGTTACAACACTTAATTATTGGAATGGAAGCGAGTGGAAACCATCAGCAACAAGCACTAATGGTGGAACATGGACAAAAACAACTGATAGTCCATTAAGTCAACCCGCTTTAGAAAGTTTAGCAAGTGGTGATCTTGGAAAAAATGCAACCGCAACAACATCAAAAACATTAGATAAAGAAGGAGTTCCAAAAACAACAGCAGACAAGGTAGTACCAAATTCTGCAAACGCAGGTACAGATCCCAATAATCCCTCTACAGAAGGTGGTTTAAGTGCAGAAGATCAAGCAAAAGTAGAAGCAGATGCAAAAACTACAGCAAAAAATACAAGAACATCATTCCCTAGTGATTTACACTATCCAGAAAACTTAAGATACTCTAAACAAGATGTTCTTAAAATTGAAATGCTAAAATATGAACCAAGGCCTCTTGAGTCTTCATCATTAAGTGGTCTTGGATCGAGAAGTGCTACTAGTACAAGAGTAATTGGATCAGTTTATCTTCCAATACCTGCAGGAATATCAGATTCAAATGGAGTATCTTGGTCAGAAGATAAAATGACCCCACTACAAGCAGCAGGTGTTGATCTTGGAAAAGCCTTTATAACTGGTGGAGGTAAGGCGGCTGCTGGTGTTGCTGAAGAAAAAACAGGTGCAGTTACTTCTAATGTCAAAACAGTTCAATCATTTATTATGAACGCAATGTTAGAATCAGCAACAGGAACTGAAAATTTATTATCTAGAACAATGGGGGCAATAGAAAACCCAAATATGGAATTGCTTTTTACTTCACCTCAACTTAGATTATTCTCGTTCACATATAAACTAAGTAGCAGAAGTAAAAAAGAAACAGATCAGATAAGACAGATTATTCGATTCTTTAAACAAGGAATGGCTGTTCAAAGAACTGAGGCGCAACTATTCTTAAGAGCACCACATACTTTCCAATTGACTTATAAACACTTAAATGAAGATCATAAGTACTTAAATAAATTTAAGGAATGTGCATTGACAAATTTTTCTGTTGATTACACTCCAGAGGGTCAGTATGCAACATTTACTGATGGTGCGATGGTTTCTTATCTGATTACATTACAGTTCCAAGAACTAGAACCAGTCTTTAATGATGATTATCCACAAGACGACGATGCATCAATAGGTTACTAAAATGCCAAATCCTTACTTCAGACAAGTTCCAAACTTTGAATATCCAAGTAGACTTCCAGATTCTAAACTACAGGAATATATTTCTGTAAAGAATCTATTTAAGAAAGGAAAACTGCGTGAAGATATTTTAGATAATCTTGCTTTCTTCACCAAGTATAAAATTCTTGGTGACGATAGACCAGATAATGTTGCATATGAAATCTATGGGGAATCAACTCTTGATTGGGTAGTTCTATTATCAAATAATATTGTTAATATTCAATCAGAGTGGCCTATGACACAAAATGCTTTTGATAGATTTCTTGTGGATAAGTATTACCAAGTAGGAGATACTGAAGAGGATACTTACAACAGAATCTACAATGGTGTTCATCATTATGAAACAGAGCAAGTTAAGAACTCAAGAGGAATAACTATTGTTCCTGCAGGTCTTCAAGTATCTTCTCCATACAGTGTAAGTTATTTTGATTACTATACAGATCAGCAAATTGACAGCGGAGATATTGCAGTTCCTGTTACAAACTATGAGTATGAAGAAAAGATAGAAAATGATAAGAGAAACATTTACATACTCAAACCAAGATATCTGAATATTGTATACGATGATATGATTGATATTATGACATATGGAAAGGGTTCCAGTCAGTATGTGACTGAAACCCTTAAGAGAGCGGATGATATTAGACTGACAAGTTAATCACTCTTCAGCAAGACGCTGGAAGTAAGACAGAGCATCATCCTCATCTTCATCATTAGAAGAACTTACCTTAGGAAGTTCTGGTTCGGGACGACGTGAAGTAAAGTCGGGAGTATAAGAACCACGATCATTATCTTCATCATCAACCTCTTCATCCAGACGAGGACGAGCAGCAGTCTTTTGACCAAGAACATACTTCAGACGCTTCTCAAGATCTTCATAAGTCTTGAACTGATCAGGAGCAGTCACAGCAGTCAGAGAATATTGCTTCTTCCATACTCCTTCCAGAGCATCATCATCGTCTAGGAGAGGAGCGACACGATCAAACTCTGACTTATCATAGTTCCAATAACCATCCTTCTTCACCAGTTTCAGTTTGAAGTTGGCACCTTGCCAGAAGTCAAAGGGATTGATCGGAGTTTCATCTTCAAACTCAGGTTGCATTGCTTCCATGATCTTGTCAAAGATCTTCTTACCATACTTGAACAAGAAGACTTTACCCTCGTTAGAAGGGTTAGCAGGATCCTTTACAACATAGATGTTGCTGTAGTAAGACAGTTTGCGCTTCTGCTTACGAACAGTTTCTTTATCCTTTTCACTACCACTGTTCCAGAGTTCACGGTTGTACTCTGATACAGGATCTTTCTGACCAGTAGTAGTCAGAGAGTTTTCAATATACCAACCACCAGAGCCTTGGAAGGCATGAGTATAGAGTTTTGCCCAGGGAAGTTCTTCACCTTCGGGGGCAGGAAGGAAACGGATGACTGCAAAACCGTTACCAGTCTTGTCCATTTCGGGTTTCCAGAGACGCTCATCTGCGCCACCAGAAGTATTGCTCATCTTCTCCACTTCCTTTACCAGTTTGGAAGTCAATGAACCAAGAGAAGATTGCTTCTTGAGATCTGCAAAAGACATTAGATTACCTCGGATTGTGTACGGATTTGGCTTTTGTGTACTTCGTTATTCTACCAGTCGGAACCAGTCTTGTCAATCTGTTCTTTCATCGCTTCAAGCATCTTGGATATGTTGTTAAGTATCACATTCATATCAACTCCAGGTGGAAGGCCCATCATCGTTGCCGAATCTGCGATACGTTCTTTCATTTCCTTTGCTTGTGAGTCATCAGATAGACTCAAGCGAGTGTAAAGAACTTTCTGTTTATCAAGGAGTTTTTCTAGAAGAGCAACATGCTTAAGTTTATCCTCACGAGACATAGATGGAAATTTAAAAACACTTTGGTAAACTTCTTCTTGTAGTTCACCGATTTCAGCCATCTCTGCCCGAACAACTTCGGAATTAAAGAAACTCATTTTTCTCCTAGAACAACTTCCTTAATAATATTTTTATAACGCTGTGCATCAATATTTAGAAATGAAGAATATTTTTTTATTCTCATACTGACGGTTTCCCACACTGGGTCTTGTAACTTCTTATCAAAATCTTTCCCGAACAGGAATATTTTGTCGTATATCACCAGTGTTTCTGGGCTAATCTTCCCGTTCAGAAAATTTTTTAAGACTGGAGGATGACCTTTTGAACAATCAAATACATCATCTACTTTTCTATCTTCAAACAAACTTTGTGTTTCTTCTTTGAAGATATAGGAGAGAGATTGATTTCTTTTTTTCCATGCCTCATATCTACCTTCACCCTCTCTCATCATTTCTCCAATCCAAAGTTTACTTGGATCTGTGCAAGTGACAAAGTTTGATACAAAGAAGTCTACAATTTCTTGATCGGTCTTTTGTCTTGCAACACGTTCAAACCAAAAACGATCTTTACGTTTGTAAAATGATTGTACAGTCGCACGACTTTTACCACAGTACTTGTGATAATCATATTTGTCTTTTGTGAAATGATTTTTTAAAGACAAATAACAACGATAGGCATCAACAGGCATCATGAAAAAAGTAATAAGGTTGTTTTTTTGCCGGAAAAATTTCCACCCCTAAATGAAATCAAAGTGGCAATTTAGCTCTAGAGCTTCTCTTCAGAAAGTTTAACTCCATTGCTTCATACTTAATTTTTTCTTTCAGTGGTTTAGAGATAAGTTTAGGAACAGATTCCACATCAATATTATTCTGTTCGCAAAAATGAATTATTGCTTCGATATAATTCATATCTGCATTCGTCTGAACTAAAGATTCAATCTCTTGAGCAAATCTTGATGGGCAGAAAAATTTGTTTTCTAAAACTTTCTCTAATTCATTCTCCATCTGACCTAGTATTGTGATGTACAAATTCTTTAATATAACGAACTAATAGTTTAATATAATCCCCTTTGTTTCTTTTGTCAAATACTTTAACTTCACCACTTGGAGTAACCATTAAAGTAATCAACTTCTTAATTGGGATTTCAGTCATTTCATAATACGCAGAAGCATAAAACATTTCTTGAACGAAATAGTTTTCAATCCATTCTTCTGGTTTGATCTTTGTTGAAGTTTTAAAGTCTATGACTGCAAGTTCTCCTTCATATTCGGCAATGCAATCAACTCTACCAGCGAGACCAAAAAATTCTGAATAGAGTGTGCGTTCAATCGCATGAATATTATTTATCTTATCAAGTTCAGATTTGATATGATAGAACATAAACTTTGTCATGGGTTGATAATCATCCCAGTTTAGTTCTTTATTCTCAAGATAATCCTGACAGACTTGGTGAAAGTCAGTTCCTCTTGCAGTTGCTTGACGTGTAATTCGATTTGCTTCTTCAAGCCCAACACGTTCTCGCCATTTCACAAAGATCTGACGGTTATAGAATGAAGTGACAGAAGTAATAGAAGGCACCCATGCTCCACTAGGAAGATTGTAGAGACGGATGCCATTTGTTTCTTTCTTTTCTAATTCAATATCACCCAAGTAATTATGATGAATAAAACTCATACTCCGATTTCCATTTTAGCCAGAATGTATTCTTTCACTAATCCAGAGCGAACAATATCTTCAACTCCAAATTCAATAATATCAATTGAAGGCATAATACGAAGTACTTTCACGAAATCAACAATTCCATTCTTCTCATTCGTTTTAATAAGATCTGATTGAGTAGCATCACCACAGAACATGATCTTACTATTTTCACCTACACGAGTAATTATACTATCAAGTTCATGATAATTCAAGTTTTGGAATTCATCTACAATAATGATTGCATTGTCCAGAGTAGTTCCGCGAATAAAAGAAGTAGACCAAAAACTAATCGTTCCTTGAGTTTTGAGGTTCCCATAGAGCATTTCGAAATCTGATTCTGTTGGCAACTCAAACATATACTTTACCATATTCTTATATGGAATCTGATAAAGAGAGGACTTATCCTCATGATCGCCCGGAAGAAAACCAATCTCCCTAGTTGCAACAAGGGAACGTACAATATAGATTTTTTCGTAAGGGGATCTTTCGTCAAGTACATCTCTCAGTGCATTATAAAGAGTGATGAAAGTTTTACCTGTACCAGCACATCCATATGCAACAATGTTTTGATCATTCTTGTAGCAACGGAAGAGTTCTTTTTGATTTTCGGTTAAAGGATCAACCGTTCGCATTATCTCTAGGTTGATTGGCTTCTTTCTTTTCATCTGTTTGTTACTCATTCCAAATGGAACGGGAGACTTTGGAGTGTTTCTTTTTGCTGGCATGTTTAAATTCAAATTGGTTTTACTTTGGATCCTGGTGCTTTTGATGCTGCATGAAGAACGTCATTCCATCCTGGATGAGACTTCTTTAGTCTGTCGTAGACTTCACCAACTTCTCCAGATGAAGGACAGGTTGATGGATCACTCCAGTCTCTGTCCCAATCAGGATTATCTTGTTTCCACTGATCCCAATCATGGACACTCATCTTGACTTCCTTTTGTTCACCAGTCTGCCTATTAACAACGGGATATACTGCCATATATTTTCATAAAGTGTAAGAATATTTAGTCTATGCGAATGGATGGTGGGTCCACACATTCATCACATCCATCACGCTTCCAACTAAGTGCCTCAGATACAGCAGGAAACTGGCAGGTGAAGATACAACGAACTGCTTCCGCGATTTCCATATGTTCTTTCTGTGTGCCGTGGGAAGAACGTAGGTCTATGTAGTGTATCCAGGAACGCACAGAACCCGTCATATACAGGCGTGTGGGCGTTGCTAGGGGCAGCACGAACCTGGCACACTCTTTTGCGACTCCTG
>Ga0194113_10010322_pt1 | contig 11163 bp, 5 predicted proteins | sample TA2MahC200mmetaG_FD_146193 | JGI IMG/M metagenome (GOLD analysis project Ga0194113, IMG submission 146193) | Freshwater microbial communities from Lake Tanganyika, Tanzania - TA2015017 Mahale Deep Cast 200m | ecosystem: Environmental > Aquatic > Freshwater > Lake | place: Tanzania: Lake...
GACTCATGCTTCGTGCATCGGCTTGGGTCAGCACGATTCTGAGTCAACCGGCCCCTCCCCCACTCCCCCTCCCCTTTTCTATGGTCACTATTAATTGGATTCAATTCGTTGGGGAAAAGTTTTTGATTTTGTCCTTGCACCACCAGCATGAAACGGCTTTCATTACGCGCAAGTCTGAAAGACTTCACCAAACCTAAACTATAGAGAGTATGGCAAAACCACTGACGAAATCTCAGATTGCAGCAGCGATCGCCGAAAAGGCCGGCACTACGAAAAAAACCGCCGGCGAAATCCTCGAACATGTCGCCGAGCTGGCTTACAAAAACGCCAAGAACAGCTTTACGCTTCCGGGTCTCGGCAAGCTCGTGCTGGTGAACCGCAAGGCCCGCATCGGCCGCAACCCGGCCACGGGAGAGGAAATCAAAATCCCCGCCAAACGGGTGGTCAAGTTCCGCGTCGCCAAAGCGGCCAAGGACGCTATCCTGGGCGGCAAGTGATTGAAGTCGTTTCGCAAGGGCACTCCGATTCGTCGGGGTGCCCTTTTTTGTTTCCTCGATTCTGTTTTGAAAAATGCCTTTTGGGTGGAACAGGCCCCCAGCCTGTTGCGGCAGGCTGCCAACCGGCTACCAGCCTGCCGCGATTTCGGGGGCAAGTTGCCGCCGCAAACGGGCTGGTAGCCCGTGCCACCCATTCTTAAGACACGCTCTTGCGCGTGTTTTGAAAATGAAAATTGCCGGTCCCACCCAAGAGTCTATAATCCGCCGCCATAATTTATGAGACGAGCCGCTTTGCCCCTGGCCTGGTTGGGAGGCGTTTCCTTGTTCCTTTCCGCGAACGCCGCCATCATCACTGTTACCACCACCAATAACATCAGCCCCGGCGCGGGCGAGACTTCGTTGGCTCAGGCGCTGGCGCGAGTCGCCGACGGCGACGATATCCGGTTCAACATTCCCGGGGCGGGACCGCATTACATTGCCACGCCACCGGAGGGTTATCCGCAAATCAAGAAGAGCCACCTCACGATTGACGGCTACAGCCAGCCCGGATCGGCCCCCAACACGAATCCGATCCTCGCGCCCAACAACGCCCGCATCCGCATCTTTCTCGATTCGCGGAACGGAGGACGGACGGTCCTGGATTACGACGGCTACGGCACGTCAGAGAGCGCGATCCTCGGCGTTGTGGGCGGCGCGAATTTCACCGTGCGCGGCGTCGGTTTTCTGGGCCGCCTTGTCCCCGAAACGTCCGATGCCGATCCGGCGATCTATTGCGTCTCCTTCGCCGTGAAGGCGACCGACGGCCGCGTCAGCGGTTGCTGGATGGGCGTCGATGCCGACGGTAAAACCGTCGCCGGCGCCAACGCCGGCGTGACCGGATTTCGCTTCCGCGAAGGCGCCGACGCCTTTTTGAGCGACAACATCGTCGTCGGCGTGCCGGCTCGATCCACGAATGCGCCAGCGGGTTTCAACGTCATCGTCGGGATGAAAATTCCTGTCATCGTTGAAGGCGCCAACCTGCGCGTCGCGGGCAATTTCATCGGCGTCCTGCCGAACGGGACAAACGACTACAGTCTGACGCTGGCAGGCCTTCCCAACGAAGGCGGAATTCAGGTAGGACGGCACGGCGGCGGCACGCTGATCGGGACGGACGGCGACGGCGTCAATGACGAGAACGAGCGGAATATTTTCGGCGGCGTGATACCGCGGACGATTGCGAACTACAGCGCCACCGGCTACAACCACGTCATTGAATTCTACGGCGGCGGCCCGCGCACGAACGTCGTGATGGCCGGGAATTATTTCGGCGTGGGCATCGACGGCCAAACGCGCTTCACCAACGGCGTCCCGCTGGTCAGCGGCCAGACTGCCACCACGCGCATCGGTTCCGATTTCGATGGGAAGAGCGACGCCGTGGAAGGCAATGTCATTTTCAACAACTACCCTTCGAGTCTGTTCACACCGGAGGTGCTGGTGCGCGATTTTTTGGATGGCCTGGGCCAGGACGCCATCGTTTCGCTTCGCGGAAACAAGCTCGTCAACAACTTCGTGCCGCCGGTGAGTCCCCTCCGCAGCAGCGGGGCCTTCATCACCAATTACTACGCGAAGGCGCTGCTGGATCCCGGCCAGGGCATCGCGCCCGTCCTCTCTACGAACAGCGCCGCGAATCGGCTGATCGGGACCGTCCCGGTTGCGGATACGAATCTTTTCCCCGCGACGATTGTCGATGTTTATCTTCCCGACCAGGAAGGGTTGGCGAGCCGGGTTCCGGAATTGCCCGGCGGTTTCATTCAGGGCGCGGCTTACCTCGGATCTTTTGTGGAAGGATCGGGCGCGGACTTGAATCCCAAACCGGGCGAATTTGAGTTCGACATCACCAAGCTGAATCTCGCGGTGGGAATCGGTGTGACCGTGACGGCCAATTTCTCTCAAGAGTCGGCTGGCACACCCAACGCTCCGACGCTCACCACGCTCTTTTCCGAGGTCGTCCAACTCGGCAAGCCCGTTCAAGTCGCTCCCCCGACAGCGCCGCGGCTTGTCCTGGCGCGTGACGGAAACAATTTGACGATCAGTTGGGAAGGCACTGGATTCACCCTGCAATCCGCTGGCGTCGTGACTGGTCCCTGGACCAAAGAAACCACAACCGCCAACTCGTTCAAGACGCCCCTCGCCCCCGGCACGAAATTCTATCGGCTGACCAACCAGTAGTCCGCGCCGTTCGCTCGTAGTCAGGGACGGAGTGGAATCCGTCCCTACCATCGCTAACAGTATTGGACCTCCCAAAAAGATGGACAAAAGAGCGGCGAGCCAATCGTTATCGATGCACAGCTCGGCAGGAGCCTCGCTCCACCACCGTTTACCGAGGCGTTGCCCGAGCCTCACGCTTCACGTTTCACGCATTACGTTTTACGCATTACGCATTACGTTTCACGCTCCCTGCCGGCGGTGCTAAAGAATCGCCGTGACCGACGAATCATTCCGCCGCAGAACTTACCGCGGCCGCCTCGCCCCTTCGCCCACGGGCTTTTTGCACCTGGGCCACGCGCGGACGTTTTGGATCGCGCACCAGCGGGCGCTCGACTGCGGCGGCACGCTCGTCCTGCGGGTCGAAGATCTGGATCGCGCCCGTTGCAAGACGGAGTTTACCCGGGCGCTGTTCGAGGACTTGCGGTGGTTTGGAATCCACTGGCAGGAAGGCCCGGATTGCGGAGGAGCTTTCGGGCCGTACGTCCAAAGCGAGCGGCTGGAGCTTTATCGCGCAGCGTTTGAGAAGTTGCAGAATCTGGGCGCGGTGTATCCCTGCACCTGTTCGCGCAAAGACATTCAACAGGCGTTGCAGGCGCCTCACGCCGAGGACGACGAACCGATTTACCCCGGCACGTGCCGCGAGCGTTACGTTTCACGTTTTACGGATTACGCCTTGGCGGATGTGTCAATCGCCAATCGGCAATCGCCAATCGGCAGTCCCCAATCACCGATTGCCAACCGCCCATCGCCAACCGCCGAGAGGAAAATGAACTGGCGTTTCCGGGTACCCGACGGCGAGGTTGTTTCCTTTGTCGATGGCGGCTTTGGCCCGCAGCGGTTCACGGCCGGGAAGGACCTCGGGGATTTCGTGGTCTGGCGGCAGGACGGCTTTCCCTCGTATCAACTGGCCGTGGTCGTGGATGACGCGGCCATGCAGATTACGGAAGTCGTGCGGGGCGCGGACTTGCTGAGGTCCACCGCGCGCCAGCTCCTGCTTTATCGGGCGCTCGGCTGGTCTGCGCCGGCGCTTTATCATTGTCCGTTGATGACGGACGAAGCGGGTCAAAGGTTGGCCAAACGGCACGACGCGCTGAGTCTGCAGGCGCTGCGTGGGCAAGGGTTGACGCCGGAGTCGCTCCGCAAGGAATGGAATTGATCAATCGCGAAGGTTCGCCTACTAATCACGGCATCGCTGCAACCCATGCTAACCAAGCGCACGTTGACCGCTGTTGCTATGACTTCCCCCGCAAATGTACTCCTGGCTTTTCTCCTCACCTTGACGGCCAGGATCAGTCTCCCGCCCGCCCGCGCCGACGATTCCATTCTGATCTCAGAATTCATGGCCGCGAACGATCGTTCCGTCCTCGACGACCTCGGCGAGTATTCGGATTGGATCGAAATCTACAACGCGGGCACCAACGCCGTGAATCTGGCAGGCTACTCTCTCACGGACGAACAGGCGAATCTGACCAAGTGGCGCTTCCCCGCGACCAATCTCCCTCCACAACGATACCTGACAGTTTACGCGTCGGGCGCTGACCGCGCCAAGCCGGGGCAGCCATTGCACACGAACTTCAAACTCAACGCCGATGGCGAGTACCTGGGTCTGGTCAAACCCGACGGCAAAACCATCGCCAGCGAATTCGCCCCGACGTTCCCGCCGCAACAGGAAGGACGGTCTTACGGGCTGGCGATCGAAGACGTCCGCACGGAGGCGCTGATCGCGCCGGGGGCGGAAGCGCGAATTCTCATTCCCACCCGCAGCATCGGCACGGAATGGATTCAGCCTGCATTTGACGATTCATCCTGGGTGAAGGCCAAGACCGCGCTCAAGTTCGACAAGACCACCGGGCCGCTTAGTTTCGACAACCTGGACGGCACCGATATTGAGGCGCAAGTGAGCGGAGTGAACGCCACAGCTTACGTCCGCCTCGCCTTTGCCGGAACCGACCTTTCCAACGTGAACGATCTCCAGCTCCTGATGCGGTATGACGACGGATTCGTGGCTTATTTGAACGGCCAGGAAATCGCGCGCCGGCTGGCGCCTGCCGCGCTGGAGTGGAATTCCTTTGCCGTCAACGCGCGCTCCAACGCCCTGGCGCTCGTCAGCGAGCGGATCAATCTGATCGACCGTTCGAGCCTGGTGCGGCCCGGACAAAACGTGCTGGCAATTCACGCGCTGAACCGAAGCCAGTTCGATCCGGACTTTCTTCTGCTCCCGGAATTCGTGGCGCGCCAGACCAAGACGCTGACGAACGTGTTTCGGTTTTTTAACGCGGTCACTCCCGGAGGGGCGAACGTAGCCGGCCTTCCCGGCTCGGCGGGCGAAGTGCGGTTTTCGCGAGACACCACGACATTCGTCGATCCCTTCCTGTTGACCCTAAAGCCGGCGGAACCCGTTCCCGGAGCCGTGATTCGCTACACGCTGGATCGGTCGCTGCCGGGGGACACTTCGCCCATTTATTCCAGTTCGTTGAACATCAGCACCAGCGCGCAGGTGCGGGCGCAATTGTATGCGCCGGGATTGTTTCCGGGCCCCGTGCGGACGGAAAGCTTCATTGCGCTGAGCGCGAACGTCGTGAATTTCACTTCGGATCTCCCCATTCTTGTGATTCACAGTTTCGGCGGCGGCCGGCTCAACGGCACGTCCTACCTGCCGGCGGTAATGACGATTCACGAGCCGGTCCGGGGACGCAGCGCGCTGACCAACGCGCCGGATTCCTCCACGCGAGCCGCATTCAAGGATCGCGGTTCCAGCACCGCCAACCAGCCCAAGCCGAACTACGCGGTGGAAATATGGGATGAAGCCAACCGGCCTAAGGATTTTTCCATTCTCGACCTGCCGGCGGATCCGGATTGGGTCTTCCACGCCCCTTACAATTGGGATCCGTCCCTCATCCGCAATCCCCTGGCCTTTGCGTTCGGCCACCGCACGGGCCGCTACGCGCCGCGCTATCGTTTTGTGGAAGTGTACGTCAGCTCCGGAACTGTCAACGGGCCGATTTCCTCCGCCAGCTACGCCGGGGTTTACAACATCCTGGAAAAAGTCAAACGCGGCAAAGACCGCATCGATATCGACGAACTGCTCCCCGGCGATGCGGAACCTCCGGGCGTGACCGGGGGATACATTTTCAAGATTGACCGGCTGGACCCGGGCGATGTCGGCCTTCATGCGGGCGGCCGGGAAATCGCGTATGTCGAACCGAAAGAAGCGGAGATCAAACTGCCTGAACGTTTCGCGCAACGCCAGTATCTCACGAACTATTTCAACGCCTTCCGGGACGCGCTCAACAGCGCCAACTTCGCGCACCCGACGCTTGGCTACGCGCCCTTTGTCAATGCCGCCGCCTGGATCGATTTCCACGTCGTCGATACCCTCACCTGGAATGTCGATGCGCTGCGTTTGAGTTCGTTCTTTCACAAGCCGCGCAATGGTCCGCTGGTGTATGGCCCGCTCTGGGATTACGACCGGACGCTCGGCTCCCAGGACAGCCGCGACGACAATCCACGGGAGTGGGGCGCCAACTTCTTCACCGAAGTCTGGTGGAGCCGGCTGTTTCGCGATCCCAACTTCTGGCAACGCTGGATCGACCGCTGGCAAGAACTGCGCGAAGGCCCGTTCAGCCACGAGGAAGTTCTGAACCTGATTGACTCTCTGGCGGCGGAGGTCGCCGAATCCGCGCCGCGCGATTTTGCCAAATGGCGGCAGCCCAAACGTGGAAACTCTCAGGCCGGCGAGATCAATTTCTTGAAGAACTGGCTGACCAACCGGATCGATTTCTTCGACACGAATCTGCTCCAGAAACCCATTTTCAGCCGCGTGAGCGGACCGCTTTTCGCCGACTTCAACCTCACCATGACCGCGCCGGATGGAGCGACGATTTACTACACGCTGGACGGATCGGACCCGCGCCTTCCCGGCGGCAACGTGTCGCCCTCGGCGCTGATTTACAGCGGCCCCGTCGCGTTGGCGCAGAAGGCCACGGTGAAGGCTCGCTCCCGCAACCAGAATCACCGAAACCTGGTCGGCGGAAGCAATCCGCCGGTTTCAAGTCCGTGGTCCGGCTTGACCGAGGCGCGCTTCTCGGAGTTCGCTGAACCCAGCGCGGGCGACTTGATTGTCACCGAGATTCACTACAACCCTGTCGCGCCGACGCCCGCGGAACGAGCGGCGGACGCCGCGATCACGGCGGACGATTTCGAGTTCCTTGAATTGAAGAACGCGAGCGGGCGAACGCTCGATCTGCACGGTGTCGCGTTTTCCAGCGGCATCCAATTCACGTTCGGCAACGCCTCCGATCAGGCCTTGCCCGCGGGCCGGCGGCTGGTGCTGGCCAAGAACCGCGACGCTTTCAGCCGGCGCAATCCGACCGTGCCGCGTTCCGCCATCGTCGGGCCCTATTCTGGCAACCTGGACAACAACGGCGAACGCCTCGCCATGCGGAACACGTCGGGCGAAACGATTCTGGACTTCGCCTACGCGGACGGCTGGCATCGCGCGACGGACAGTTTGGGCTTTTCCCTCGTGCTGGCGGACGAAAGCACCGCCGCGGAACAACTCGGTCTCCGGTCCGCGTGGCGGGTCAGCGCGAAGCCGGGAGGTTCGCCGGGCGAAACGGATCCGGCCCCGCCGGCGGTTGCGCCTATCGTCATCAACGAAGTTCTGGCTTACGGGGACCGGAAAGATGCGATTGAGCTGTTCAATCCCGCTGGGGCTCCGGCGCACGTGGGCGGGTGGTTCTTGAGCGATGATCCCGGCGCGCCAAAAAAGTTCCGGATTCCGAACGGCACTACGATTCCGGCCGGCGGGTTCAAGGTGTTTGACGAAGACGACTTCAACAACAACCCAGACCGTTCGGCGGGTTTTTCATTCAACCGCTTTGGCGAACAGGTCCATCTGTTCGCGGCGGACAGCGCGGGAAATCTTCAAGGGTACACGCACGGCTTTGCCTTCGAGGGGTCGGAGCCGGACGTGACCTTCGGGCGTTTGGTGAACAGCGCGGGGCAAGAACAATTCGCGCCCCAACTCGCTGCTTCCCTCCAGGCCGCCAACACCGGACCCAAGGTCGGCCCCGTCATTGTCAACGAGATCATGTATCACCTTCCGGCCGTGTTCGCGAACGATCGCTACTGGGACAACGACGAGGACGAATACATCGAGCTGCACAACGCCACCGCGCAGCCCGTGCCCCTCTTTGATCCGGTCCATTCGACGAACACCTGGACGCTGCGCGGCACCGTGGATTTTGAATTTCCGGCCAATCAGGTCCTCGCTGCGCAAGGGTATTTGCTGGTGGTGACTTTCAATCCTGCGACGAAGCCGGCGCAACTATCCGCCTTCCGCTCCAAATACAAGGTGGCTCCTGACATCGGAATTCTGGGCCCGTACAAAGGACGGTTGGACAACCGGGCGGGCAGCGTGAAGTTGTTCAAGCCGGGCGAACCGGAGCCCGCCCCCGGCACAAACTCCGCGCGAATTCCAACGATTCTGGTGGACGCAATTGATTATTCGGACACGGCGCCGTGGCCGGTCGCTGCGGATGGGATCGGCCATTCGCTCCAGCGGAAAGGCAGCACTCAACACGGAAATGACCCCGCGACCTGGAGCGTTGCCGCGCCCACACCTGGAACTGCGAATAAACAACCGACGCCTCCAGCCATCACCCGGCAGCCGGCGAGCCAGATTGTCGTTGGCGGATCGGACGTGACGTTGAACGTGCTGGCCGAAGGCGCCGGGCCGTTTGCCTATCAATGGCGTTTCCAGGGCCAAAACTTGCGCACCGCGACCAACGCGGCGTTGTCCCTCAGCGCGATCAACGGCGCGAATGCCGGAGAGTATCAGGCTGTCGTCGTGAATGGCACGGGCGCTATGGCGAGCGCCCCGGCCCGGATCACCGTGCTCGAACCGCCGAAAATCGTTCTCCATCCGCGCAGCCGCAACGTGAACCCAGGCGTCAATGTCCCAATCGCCGTTTCGGTGAAGGCCGCCGGACCGGTCACGTATCAGTGGCGTTTCAACGGCGCGAACATTCAGGGAGCTACCGGAGCCAATCTGGTGTTGACCAACGCGCAGTTGCCGCAAAGCGGCGCTTACGACGTCGTGGTCGCGGATCGCATTGGCTCGAGGACCAGCGCCCCGGCGATCATCAACGTGCTGGTCCGTCCGCAAATTGTGCTCCAGCCGCAAGGCCAGATGGCGCTGGTGGGCGATACCGTAGTCCTGAACGTGGCGGCGACCGGCACGCCACCGCTCAGTTATCGCTGGCGGCGCGACGCCACGACGCTCCCATTTGGAACCAATGCGACGCTGGTTTTGGCCAACGTGCAGTTGTCCGACGCAGGTTCCTACAGCGTGCTCATCACGAACGTTGCGTCCGCTCGAACGCCAGCCATCAGCCTGGACGCGCCGCTGCTGGTTTTTGCCGATTTCGACAAGGACCGCATGGCGGACGTTTGGGAGGCCGCGAATGGTTTGGCGACAAACAACGCCGCGGATGCATTGCTGGACGCGGATGGCGACGGCTTAACCAACGCGCAGGAGTATCTGGCCGGCTCGAACCCGAAGGACAAGAGCGATTCGTTCAAGCTGGAATGGGCCAAAAAAGATGCTGCCTCCGCGCACCTCCAATTCCTTGCGCGCTCGAACCGGACTTACACGGTGCAATTCAAGGACTCGTTGAATGCGGAGGCGTGGCTGAACCTGATGACGATCGCGTTCCGCGCCACAATCGCGTGGAAACGATCCTCGATCCCGCCCCGCGCGCCCAAGGCCGCTTCTACCGCCTGGTCGCGCCGGCTGTGCCGTGATTCATGGTGGGAGCGCCGGCATCCCTGCCGGCGAGCGGACTTTGGATATTCGTCTCCAAAATATCCCCCCGAAGGAGGCGATAATCGCCCGGCAGTTCTTCGCTCAAATGTAACGGCAGGGATGCCGGCGCTCCCACGGTCTCTCAAAGGGCGAGAAACTTCACGCACACCGGCGCGGGCACGGGAAGCGTCTGGCCGGTCGGATTCAGCGCGCCGGTCTTGGGGTCGATGCGGAACACCACCACCGTGTCGGAGTTCTGGTTCGCGGCCAGAAGATATTGGCCTGTGGGATCAATCCCGAAATTTCGCGGCGTTTTGCCTTGAGTCGATTCGTTCTCCACAGCCGTGAGCTTGCCCGTGTTTTCATCGATAGAAAACACAGCGATGGTGTCGTGGCCACGATTCGAGCCGTAGAGAAACTTGCCCGAGGGATGAACCTGCACTTCCGCCGTCGAATAGCCGCGCTGCACTTCGCCGGGCAGCGTCGAGATAGTTTGAATTTCGGTGAGGGTTCCGCGGCCGGCGTCGTAGGCGAACGCCGTGACATTGCACAGAATCTCATTGATGACATACGCATATCGGCCTGCCGGATGGAACGCAAAATGGCGCGGACCGGAACCCGGCTTGACGGACGCAGAAGGCGGATCGTTCGGCACGAGCGTGCCTTTGGCTGGATCGAACTTGTAAATCAGAACCTTGTCGAGGCCGAGATCGGCAGCGGCGGCGAAACGGTTCGCGGCGTCGAGATTGATCGAGTGCGCGTGCGGCTCTTTCTGGCGCGACGGATTCACGCTCGACCCGGTGTGCTGGATGAACGCGCTGGCCTCGGCGAGCTTGCCGTCGCCGCCCACGGGCAACGCGGCGATGCTGCCGCCGCCGTAGTTGGCGACGAGCACGTTTTTGCCGGCCTTGTCCACGACCAGATGGCAAGGGCCGTCGCCGCCCGATGATTGCTGATTCAAAACCGTCAGCTTGCCGGTTTGCCGATCGATGGAAAACGCGCTGACGGAACCGGCTCGCTTGCCGCCGAAATCGGCGACTTCGCCGACGGCATATAAGAATCGGCGGCTCGGATGAACCGCGAGGAATGAAGGGCTCTTGGTTTCGACGGCGAGCTCGACGGGCGCGAGCTGGCCGGTTTTCAGATCGAGCCGGGAAACGTAAATGCCTTTGCTTTTGGCGTCCGTGTAGGTGCCGAAATAGACCCGCATTTCGCGAGCGTTCGAGGCGGGTTCAGCCGCCTGGGCAGACGAACGAACCGAAAGCACGAGGGCCAGAGTGGCCGCCAGAGAGACGATCAATTGGAAAAAGGAGAAGTGTTTCATGGCGGCATTAAAGGAGGATCACCGCGGATTGTCGAATCCTGTTTAGCGGGCAAACCCACGCGCTGTTCTGCATGTGCACACTTCTCGAACTATGCACGGATTTGCCCATTTCTCCTTTTGCGAATTTGTTTCGGGTTTCGACATTCTGATTTGGAGTCTGAGAGCCTGTCTGAAAATTCCGTGGGAGTCCTGTTTTCGCAGAAAAGGCCGGATGGCGAGGCACGACGAGGGAGGATACCCGCAGCGGTCTCTGACCGAGGAGCAACGAAGCCAGACGGCTTTTTCTG
>Ga0194113_10010325_pt1 | contig 11160 bp, 17 predicted proteins | sample TA2MahC200mmetaG_FD_146193 | JGI IMG/M metagenome (GOLD analysis project Ga0194113, IMG submission 146193) | Freshwater microbial communities from Lake Tanganyika, Tanzania - TA2015017 Mahale Deep Cast 200m | ecosystem: Environmental > Aquatic > Freshwater > Lake | place: Tanzania: Lake...
GTTGGCGAGCGCCTGGTCCCGCTCGAGGCTCGGCTCCAGTTCATCCTCCGCAAACACGTTCCGCAAATCCATCGCGTGCGCCATCGGCTCCACAGCGTCCGTAGCCAACTCGTCCAGTTGCCCCACGTAGGCAACGATTCGCGCAAGGTCCGCGGCCATCTGGTCCAACTCGGTCGCCGACAGCTCTAGTCGAGCCAGCAGCGCGACCTTCTCCACATCCGCGCGCATGAGTCCCACGGTTTGGACCTCCTGGCAGACCGGCCCGTCCGTCCCTTCCGCACTCCGATGTGCCCCGCGTCCACCGCCACGCGTCCCGCGGCATCCATGGCGGCTCCGATCGAAAACTCGCCGGCGATCACGACTTGGCCTTCTGCTTTTCCTTGGCCAGCAACTTGAAGGGACGCTGCCGCACAACCCGGCGCACGGCCCCGCTGCGAAGACATCGCGTGCAAACGCGAGCAGTCCGGTTGGTGCCCTCGGACGTTGTGATCTTCACGCGCTGCAGGTTCGGCTTGAACTGCCGACGCGTGATCCCCGTGATCTTCGTACCAACCCCGCCAAGGTACTTCGCCTTGCCGCGCGTCTCAATGGAATTGCCTACCTGAGTGCCCTTGCCACAAATTTCGCACACCCTAGCCATGGGGTCCTCTCAGCTCTCGAAATACCCTGACTGCTCTGGCAAAACACTAGAGTATAGCGGCATTCGGCCAACCTGCAACGGCAGGAGTGCCGCGAATCCCGGCGATTCGGGCGGTTCTCCAGCACCAGGAGGTGGGAGCTGGAAGTGAACACATGGACGTTCGAGGCCCAAAACCGGCCGTTGGACGCACGCCGCTCCACGTTGGCCGTTGGCCGTTGGCCGTTGGCCGAGAAACGTCCGGAGGTATTGTCAATAGCTCAAATGGCGTGCCTACCGTGTAGAAGAGAATGCCCGCTCCCGCCACCACGGTCAAATCGACCAGAAGAACGACGAGTCTGGTGCCGTGTATCTCCCCTGCCGTGATGGTACTCCGACGCACATCTCTTACATCAGATCGGGCCTTCTTCCTGCCAATTCTTTTACTTTTGGCCAGGCGGAATCGGCATCGACATGACTCTGAAGGCTGAAGGCGCGAGCGCTCAGTGCTGTTTTTTGGACCCGCGGGTCAGGCGCAGGACCTCGTCGAGCACCAGGCCGTTCGTGGCGATGCCTTCGCCGCCATGGATGGTGGGAACACCCGACCAATCGGTGAAAGATCCGCCGGATTCCTCGAGAATCGGCTGAAGAGCAGCCGCGTCCCAGACCTTCATGACGGGATCCACCATGACTTCGGCGCGTCCGGTTGCCACCAGGAGATAGCCAAAGCAGTCTCCCCAGGTTCTGGTGATGTACGCGCGCCGTTGCAGCTCCTGGAAGACCGGCCAGACGTTCTGGTGTTCCCACAGGTCGATCTGGCTCGTCACGAACAATCCGTCGGCCAGTGTATCGCGATGCGAGACAAGAGCGGGCCGTGGCGGATTCGGGCCCGAGCGATGCCAGGCGCCCAATCCTGAGGCGGCATACACGCACTCATCCAAAGCAGGCATGTTGATGACGCCGACGACACTCCGTTGTTGGCGTTCGACGCCGATCAGAGTGCCGAAGAGCGGCACGCCGCTGACGAATGCCGTGGTGCCATCGATGGGGTCGAGAATCCAGCGGTACCCGGACGCTCCTTCGCGGACTCCGAGTTCCTCGCCCACGATGGCGTCATGGGGAAACGCCGCGAGGATCCGGTCGCGCAACAGCGCTTCGGCGGTGCGATCCGCTTCGGTGACGGGCGACCGATCCTCCTTTCGGTCGACGACGTAATTTCGACCGTGGAAGAAGTCGAGCGTGAGCTGGCCGGCCTCATGAGCGGCCGAGCACGCCAGTTCCAGACGCAATCTCAGTTCCTCGTCGTCGTTACCCATGAAAGACAAGCCACACGTGCACCGCAGCGCCGGGCGGGCACGCTGGCGGTTTGGTTGTTGAACTCAGACTGCGCCTGGCGCGAACGCCACGTGAGCACTGACGGTACGTTTGTCGCCGCCCAGCGCCGGATATCCGCGCCACGCCGTGGACTCCGCACGGCGCGAGCACTCGCCGGGACCTGCTTCTCGCGCCTCTTGGGCGGCACGTGGGTGTAATTCGAGCCATCCGGCCACGTCATCTCGATGACGGGCCATTTCCATCGGAATCGCTCGTTACGGTGACATCCTGACGGGGTGGTTCGAGCAACTGGGACAACTTGATCGCTTCCAGTTGCCGGCGCGAGCTGTCCGTGACCTGCTGCAGGGCCTGGTGGAGTTTCAGTTGCGAGTCCCCCGCCAAAGCCTCTCCCAGGGGCTCCCCTGTCTCCAACGGTCCTTCAATCGCCTCGATCACTTCCAGCAGCGACACTTCGTTCGCGGGACGGACTAGCGAATAGCCGCCGTCCACGCCGCGCGTCGAACGAAGAATTCCGTGGGTCACCAGATTCCGCAAGATCTGCAGCAAGAACCGCTCGGGCATCTTGCCTTCCGAAGCCAATTGGCTGCAAGGAACGGGTGTCGGTGACTCGCTCCTGGCCAACTGCAGAGTGGCTCGCACCGCATAAGCGACTGTCCGTGATAGCTTCATCGTCGTAGCCCGCCTTCGTAACGACCAACACCTCCCGCGACTTGTTGGATACGTCGGACGCATCGCCCAAAATTCGGCGGGAAACGTGCACCCCGCCAAATGCCAGCGGTCAAGGCCCGGCGAGCGATATCGCGCGCTGAACCCGTTCAGCACGCTTTGTGTCACTCTGCAGACCAGGTTCCTCCTCACCCCGTTTGACGCGGCTTTCCATACCCACTCGGCACGCATCCCTCTCGGCAACGCCAAGCGCGGTACGCCGTCACGGTCCCAGCGATCCCAAACCCGCGACCAATCTAGCAGAGTTGGCTCGAATGTCAATCAGTCGCACGTCAACCCGCCAGACGCGCGTCAATCATGGTGGGAGAACACGTGCCAAACAAGCAGCACCGCCCCGCAAACCAGCAGGCAGTCCGCCAGATTGAAAATCGGCCAGTCGAAACCCACGGCGTCGATTTTGAAGTGCAGCCAGTCGCGGACCGCATACACGGGTGCCCCGGCCTGCCGCTCAGGCACTCCCTCCGCCCAAGTTAACCCGTGGAGGCCCAGTCGGTCATAGAGGTTGCCCAGAATGCCACCCGTCACCGCGCCTAGCGATACCGTCAGGTGCAAGTCCTTCGCCGCGCCCGCAGCGAACAGCCAAAACAGTATGCCCGCCGCCGCCACGACCGACATGATGCAAAAGATGACGCCCTGCCCTTGCCCAATACCAAACAGCGCGCCCTCGTTTAGATTCGTGTCAATCCCGAATACTTCACCGAAGATCCATATCGGGGGGTGGACCGTGCCCTGTTGCACCCGCAAATTGCCGATTCGGTCAAATGCCCAGCTCTTGGATAGAAGATCGAGCGTGCAGCCGCCGGCCGCCAAAACGCCGAATAGCAGGATACGGGGTCCGATCACGCCAAACGACGCAAACTGTCCAGGGGTTGAGACTTCGGATTCCGGATCTCCACCCCTGGGGACGTCGCCCGAAGAAACGTTGCCGGCCGAAACGTTGCCGGCCGAAACGTTGCCGGCCGAAACGTTGCCGGCCGAAACGTTGCCCGGCAAAACGTTGCCCGGCAAAACGCCGCCCGGCAAAACGCCGCCCGGCAAAACGCCGCCCTGCAAAACGCTGGCAGCATGCGACGCCGGCGAATCGGGATTACCAGTCCGTTGAGTACCCGGGACTTGTCTGCTGGATGACACTGGCACACTTGACGCAGTGGGGGGTGAAGGGGATAACGTTCAGGCGGGTTTTCGGAATCCTACCGCCACACTCGACGCACACACCATAGGTCCCCGCCTCGATCCGTTCAAGAGCAGCATCAATTTGGCCTAGTGTGTCCCCTTCGGTCTCCATCAGGCACAGCGTGAACTCTTGTTCAAAATTGTCACTGCCGATGTCGGCCATGTGAATCGGCATGCTGGAGAGATCGCCGCTCGCTTCCGACCGGGTCTTCTTCAACGTGGCGTCGGCCATGCCATTGAAATCTCCACGCAAGCGCGCACGGAGCGCAATCAGCTGTTCCTTGTATTCTCGCGTCTCGGGTTTCTTCTTTTTTGCCATTGTTGGTTGTCCTTTGGCGACTCGTTTCGGCCCGCCGCTAAAGCCCACTTTGATCCACGCAGGCATCGCCCGCCAATCCCTAGTGGAAGATCTCCCGCCGTAACTCCCGCACAATGCGCCACAAGATTCCGCAGTCAATGTCCAGGGACCCGCTATTTTAAACAGGGCCCACGGGGCTGTCAAAGGTGGCGATACTCAGTGACGCGTCCATCCTGCTGCTAAGTCGTACCCAGCCAACGGCTTGCGGCTGACTGCCATTCCGAGAAGACCGTTGCCGTCAGCGGCCGTCTTGTGTGGGACATTTCCGTTCAATAGACTACGCCCCGCACGCCGGATGCGTTCAATCACCGTCGCCCATTTTTGCTCGGACGCCTGACGCCAGATCGCGACCGGCCGCTCGTGCAGTCTGTATTCGCCATCGATGCCCGACTGTTTTGGTTGGCCACACATGGCCGTTCCACCGCACTGGCCTTATCGGGCTCCCGCGCGGCCGGTCGTCTCAGGCGGGACGACTGGCAGATGCAGGAAACGCCGGACCACGCGAATGGACGTTCAGGTGTGGTCGTCCGAGGGGGTGGTCTTTGTTGGACTTTGCCGTTTTGGGGCTCCATGTTTGAATGAGGCGGCTTTGGGTGTGACGCGTGGCTCCTCTGCCACCGGATCACGGGGCTTCCCTGAAGGCAACCAGGAACCAGAGATTGAGACGTGCCGTGGCCGACAAGACGACTGCCTTTCAGCGCTGCATTTCGTCCGAGTGCGGAGCGACCTATGCCATCGAGGAGGTGTTAGTCGCCTGTTCGCGGTGCGGTGATCTGTTGGATGTGGATTACCGGTGGGACGCGTTGGAGGTGCCCGCATCGCTTGGGTCGCTGGAAGCGTCATGGGCACGGCGGCGGGACCCGAGGTGTTACAGTGGCGTATGGAGGTTCCACAGCCTGCTGCCGTTCTGTGCGGCGGATGCGATCGTCACCGCAGGTGAAGGTCAGACGCTCTTTCAATGCGCGGACGGGGTGGCGAAGTACGTCGATTTGAATCCCGGGCGGCTGTTTCTGCAGTATGAGGGGATGAATCCGTCGGGGAGCTTCAAGGACAACGGGATGGCGGCGGCCTTCACGCACGCGAGAATGACGGGTGCGCGGCACGCCGCGTGTGCGTCGACAGGCAACACCAGCGCCTCGCTGGCCATGTATTGCGCCGTGACGCGTTTGATGAAGGCGGTCGTCTTCGTGGGCTCCGGCAAGATCTCGTACGGAAAGCTCTCGCAGGCGCTCGACTACGGCGCGCTGACCGTTCAGATCGCTGGCGATTTTGATGACGCCATGGTTCGGGTGCGCGAGGTCTGCGACACCCTGGGGATCTACCTGGTCAACAGCGTCAACCCTTTCCGGCTGGAGGGTCAGAAGTCCATCATGTTCCGCGTGCTGGAGAGCCTGCGTTGGGAGCCCCCGGACTGGATCGTGGTTCCGGGCGGGAATCTCGGCAACTCCAGCGCCTTCGGCAAGGCGTTTGCCGAGTTGAAGCAGTTGGGGCTGTTGCAGCGCGTGCCGCGTTTGGCCGTGATCAATGCCGCGGGCGCCGACACGCTGTACCAGTTGTACGATCGGCGCAACATGCGGTGGAACCAGGGAAGCGTCGACATGCGCGTGGCGGAGAACTACTACCGGCGCCTGGATGAGGAGCAGAAGAAGGCGTCCACGATTGCCAGCGCGATTGAGATCAACCGGCCCGTGAACTTCCGCAAGTGCCTCCGCGCGCTGGAGGTCTGCGACGGCGTGGTCCGGCGAGTGAGCGACCAGGAGATCCTCGATGCGAAGGCGCAGGTGGGCCTGGGTGGCGTGGGATGTGAGCCGGCCAGCGCGGCCAGCGTGGCCGGCGCCCGGCTGCTGCGGACCGAAGGCGTTATCGGTCCCGACGATCGCGTCGTGTGCATCCTCACCGGACATCAGTTGAAAGACCCCACCGCCACGGTCGCCTATCACACGACGGACCAGGAGCAGTTCAACAAGGTGCTGGGCAGCCGCGGCGTGCGTCGAGCGTCGTTCGCCAATCGCGCCGTGGCCGTCGCCAACGATCTCGGCGAAATCGTGAAAGCCATCCGGCTTTACGGCTGACCCGCGTGCGCCGCGTGCCACTTTCCTGAGCGAGCCGAGTGTGTCGTGCCATCAGCGAACGGTTGTGCGGCGAGCGGAGCCAGTGCGTTGCTGGAACGGGCTCGCGTGCCAGGCTGAGCGAGCAGCGCGCGTCCCACCTTCAGCGAACTGTTGCGCGGCGAGCGAAGCCAGTGTGCTGCTGGATCGGGCTCGCGTCCCACCCGTGCGCGGGCGAAGATCGTGAGAGCCGGAGCCGGCTGGTGTCTCGTGCCCTGCGGCGAGGTCACGGTTTTCCGCGCGGCGAGGCGGACGTCCGGTTGACGGGCCGGATTTGCGCCTGTACACAGCAGGGCGGGGTTGAGTCGCGGACGTTCGACAGGAGAACCGTTATGAACAGAACACGACTGGCGATTCACGGTGCCGGCGGCCGCATGGGCCGACGTCTGGTGGCCCTGGGAGCGGCCGACGCGCGGTTGGAGGTTGTGGCCGCCCTGGAATGCCCCGGCTATCTCCACAACGGCCAGGATGCCGGCGTGCTGGCGGGCATCGGAGAGATCGGTGTGGCGATCGGCCCGACCCTCGACGTCGACGTGGACTGCGTGATCGACTTCTCTGTTGCCGAAGCGGTCGACGGCGTGTTGGAGTTGTGCCGCGGCAAGCGACTGCCTTTGGTCCTCGCCACGACCGGATTGTCGGAGACCAAACAATCGCTCGTGGCCTCCGTGGCCAAGTCCGTGCCCGTCGTGTGGGCTCCCAACATGAGCCTGGCAGTCAACCTGACCATGGAGTTGGCGACGAAGGCGGCCAGCGTGCTCAAGGACTGCGCCGGGGGAGCCGATGTGGAGATCATCGAACGGCACCATCGGTTCAAGAGAGACGCTCCGAGCGGAACGGCCCTGCGGTTCGCCGAACTGATCGCCGGCGTGATGGGGCAGACGGAGCACGCTCACGGCCGCGAAGGCCTCGTGGGTGAACGCCCGCGGCACGAGATCGGATTTCACGCCGTGCGGACCGGCGACAATCCGGGCGAGCACACGATCCTGTTCGGCCTGCTCGGCGAATCGGTCGAGTTGACGGTCCGCGTCACCAATCGCGACTGCTACGCGCTGGGCGCGCTGGAGGCCGCGCGATTCGCCGTCCGGCAGCGTCCCGGCCTGTACGGCATGGACGACGTCCTGGGACTGGGTAATTCCGCCGCGCGAGACATGACGCCCTGACGAGCGACGCGCATGTTGGGCGAACACTGGTCCGGTCATGCGCTCGCCGCGGATCCGTCATCGCACCGAGTCCTCGACGACGACATCGGTTCCCTTCAGTCACTGTTAGGCCAGGTAAGGATCGCCTCTTCTGGCTCGCCATGCTCGACCAGCGCAAGCAGTGGGCCTGTGATCTTCACATGCACCCACGCCTCCCATGACATTTCCAGCTTCGTGCGGTCAACGATGATCTGGTCTTGCCTCAATATCTCGGCAAGGACGCTGTCGATTTCATCGGCCGTTTCCGCGTCGATGCGTTCCGAACACCAACCGCCCCACTTTGGGCCGGTGAAATGTGACAGCAGTCGCTCCCACTTTCTACACATCTCGCCGGCCAAGGGAACGAGGTATCCCTCCATTTGGGACGGAAGACAGGCATGTCCGCCAGTCTGGCTCCGGTACACGATTCCAGTTGAGGCGGGCACGATAAGCGCAAGGCCACCAAGTTCGTACAGGAGTACTGTGGTTTGCGCGCTCATCACGTCCTCGCCGAACGTCAGTGGAGTCCCGGTTCTTCAAGGAACCCGATAATTCCGGTGATGATCGAATGGAATGCAGGGCCGATCAGGAACACGAAGCTGATCAGGAGGGCCGCGACATAATGCCAGCGCTGCCCCTTGGTGTCAAACAACAGCAACGTCACCAATCCGCCAACCAACATCAATGCCGCCGCGCAGGCGATCCAGTTGAGCTGACTCGTGGTTGCAAAATACTGGTTCTTGCGGGCGCGAAATGCCGCGTTGATTTCGTACATCTTCTCGGCCACTTCCGGTGCATCCGGTTTCGCCGGGATACTCGGCAACGGTGGCGGTTGGAACTCGTCCTTGATTCGCTTGACGTAGTCCTCGTAATTGGTTTGGTACAATTCGAGCATCTTGCGGTAATGTTCCGTCTCCAGCTCGAAATGCTTGAGCGCAACCTCGTGCTGCTTCTGGAGGTCGGGGTACGATTCGCGGATTCGTTTCAAGTCGTTGGTGGCTCGCACCTCATCGGCGGAAAACTTGATGTGGCTCAAAGCCAGCACCTCGCCACGCAAGTAGTAACTGCAGACCACGAGGGCGAGGAACCCCACCATCGCCGCGACCTTCGCGGCCAAGATCACCTTTCCGTTCGACATCGTAGCCTCCATCGCAAGGGCGTTTTCGCCGGTCGCCTCGACGAGGTCTCGGCATCTCTTCGCGAGCCAGGCCCTTCTCCTTCGGTCACCGCACAATCGAATCCTCCATAGGTTCGTCGGCTTGGCACGGCCCCGGGTTTGCTGCCCGATGCGCGACCGTCATCTGGCGGAAGTGCGCTCATCATATCGCGTCAACGATGCGGATGCTATCGTGAAATCCCCGCGTGTTGGACTCACCGCCAGCGGACAATCCGACGTCGCCCGGCGTTAGCACGGATGGCAAGGCCGGAGCACGGATGAGAACACGAATCGCCGTCGCCTCCACGGCGCGGCAGACAGAACCCGAGAATCGTTCCCGGTCCAAGAGCATCGCTGATCATCCGTGCTCCGGCCTTGCCATCCGTGCGGTTCCCTTCTCTGAGATCGCAGTCGCCGAGAACGATCCTCAACCAGCAAAACGGCCGGCTGGCGATTCCGGTCCGTCCCTTGGCTCGTCGGACGCGGTCACTTTGCCGGGATATGCCCGCGCGGCGGCGTGACGGTTTCGAAGTCCGCCCCCTTCACTTTTCGCAGCTCCTCGTGCAGCACCGGGATCCGTGGGTCGGGCGTGCAGGAGATGGCCCACTCGATCCCGTTGTCCGCCGCCAGCATCCCGTACTTTTTCAGCCCCTTCAAGATTGCCTGCACCTCCGGCGAAAAGCCCGACACATCATAATCCTCCCGCAACCGGAACCGTTCTCCCATGCGGGGCAGGCTCTCGTCCGTCAACCGGCTGGCGAAGTGCGTCGCCGGAGGGACATACGCCCGCCGGGTCCGACGGACGGTCACCCGCATCGCGTGCCCGACCATCCCCCGCTTCAGTTCGTCGTGCCGGATCACCGTCGGGAAGATCGGCAGCCCGGCGGCGTCGGCCGACGTCCACCCTTCCGGCCGCAGCTTGTTCGACTTCAGGTCGAACACCGATGCCTCACCGGCGGCCCACCCCTCGGGCGTCCTCCCGAAAGTGAAGAACTCGTAGAGCATTCGGTTCACGGGATCGACCACGATCGCGTGCCGGTCACCCTCATACTCGCTCGGAGTACGCCTTTGCGAGCCCATCGTCATCGGTCATGCCCCGCGCTTCGTCGTATACTGAAAACACCTCGTGTGCATTGGCACGCAGCCAGTTCGCCACCCTCGGGCCGGTACATTCGTCGACCAAGAATCGCATCTACGCCGACTCCGCCATGAGTGGCATGAATTCCGTCTGAGCCAACGTCCGCGACGCGAACAGCAAGCATGCTTGGATGTCCTCGCGTGCCAAGCCACCGTATTCATCCAGGATTTCCTCGACGGTCGAATTGTGGCCCAGGAGATTCAGGATGTGGTCCACTGACAGCCTGGTGCCCTTGATCACCGGCTTGCCGGCAAGGATTCGCGGGTCGCTGACGATGCGTGCCAGAAGTTGATCGTCGTTCATGGGCGTGGTTCCTGCGCAAAAAAACCTGGTCGATCGCCGACCATCTGATTATTCGCTTTCCGCAGGTCAGCCCATAGCGGTGCCGAGATGTCGTGCGGTTTTCCCGTGGTTAGTTCGTACAGACAGGCGTCCGGGGAACGTTGACGAACGCGAGCCAAGGCCGTCGCCAGCACGGCCGGAGATCGGCTCATCCCGGCTCCGCATGCAACCAGGGTCGGCACTTCTCGGCGAATTAGCGCCGCGACCGTCTCGAGTGCGGTTGCCAGTAGCTCGATGCGGTTCCCGCACCCGTCCACGAGCGGAAACCGACAATACCACAGCTCGCGGGGAAGTTGCGCCGGCGGCTCTTCGTACGCCAAATCAACGACTGCCTCAACACCGACGTCGTACAGGGCTCTGACCGCGCGGACATCGATCGCCGTGCCAAGCCACAGACGCCCTCGGCTGATCTCTCGCATCGACCTTTCCCACGCGCCGCCCCCGGGGCGGAACGATTCGGTTAACGCGGCGGCGGCCAAGAAACGTCGCTTCAAGTCGGATGAAGACCGCCGCTCACGTTCAACCGTTTGTTCGGTGGACCCTTCCGGTCATTGCCCTCCCAATTCCTCGCCATCGTCACCATGTTCCACAATCGACAAGTTGCCGTTTTCTGATTTCACTCGATAGCTCTTGCCTGCTTCAAAGTCGCCGGAAATAGTTGACTCATTGCCGTCCTCGTCGGCCAGCCGCACTGTGAGTGTATGTGTGCCGGGCTCGAGTTCAACAAGTGGAATCATGGTCACAAACGGATCCCTCCTTCGGTTGGCGGGCTTTCCATCCACGGCCACGACGCCACAGCCGGAAACGTACGGGGGCCTAGCCGTTACATCGTCAACGATCGCGCGTTGCCCCGATGAGCCACTGCTGGACAGGCAACCACAGGTGGTAGCCGTGATCATGATTACTGCGAAGTTGCGCATGGTCCACCGAACGAATAACAACCTATCCGTCTGTACTCAGACGGATAGGTTGTGCGTTGAACTGAGACGCTTGGCTGGGCGCTGGCGGGTTCGCCTATGCGGATGCAGTG
>Ga0194113_10010332_pt1 | contig 11154 bp, 11 predicted proteins | sample TA2MahC200mmetaG_FD_146193 | JGI IMG/M metagenome (GOLD analysis project Ga0194113, IMG submission 146193) | Freshwater microbial communities from Lake Tanganyika, Tanzania - TA2015017 Mahale Deep Cast 200m | ecosystem: Environmental > Aquatic > Freshwater > Lake | place: Tanzania: Lake...
TCAGATCAAGTTTTCCCGCCTTTGTTACCGAAATACTGAAGAATTACACTTTGGCGGGATCCTGCTGTGACGCTTCTTTGGAAGCGTCACATGTTTGCGTTTCAATCCACGCGCTCGTATGGAGCGCTACCTGGGAAGTTTTTTACTACATCATAATGATTTAATGTTTCAATCCACGCGCTCGTATGGAGCGCGACATTTATGATTACTACTAAGTTTAGAGATAGGTTGTTTCAATCCACGCGCTCGTATGGAGCGCGACTTTGCTTCACTTATAGTTCCGGCAGTAGCTTGTTTGTTTCAATCCACGCGCTCGTATGGAGCGCGACTTTACTTCGCCTTGTATCTTTTTACTTTCCGGACGGTTTCAATCCACGCGCTCGCATGGAGCGCGACTATCTGTTTGGAGCTCCAAGCGGTTTGCTCATGCGTTTCAATCCACGCGCTCGCATGGAGCGCGACAGGTCTCCGCTCGTAGGAATAGAGACCATAATCGGTTTCAATCCACGCGCTCGCATGGAGCGCGACAAGCGGTGATCATGCAACTGTTGGAGCTAACTGGTTTCAATCCACACGCTCGCATGGAGCGCGACCCAGTTTCAACAGATAAGTTGCTTTGCACTTATTGGTTTCAATCCACACGCTCGCATGGAGCGCGACAGTAAACCATGCACATACAACTATGGGACGAAAATGTTTCAATCCACACGCTCGCATGGAGCGCGACTGCTAAAGACAAAGGTTACTGGTTTTGCCATAAAGTTTCAATCCACACGCTCGCATGGAGCGCGACAACACTCTACATTGTTTATTTGGGCAGTAAACATGTTTCAATCCACACGCTCGCATGGAGCGCGACTGTCCATTTGTTTGCGGTTGATACCACGCTTCAAGTTTCAATCCACACGCTCGCATGGAGCGCGACTATGATTATTCTGTAGATATGACGGAGGCACTGGGTTTCAATCCACACGCTCGCATGGAGCGCGACGAATTGGTGGAGCTGCTGATGCAACCATACTAGCGTTTCAATCCACACGCTCGCATGGAGCGCGACATGGAACTGTGTATGTAATTTTAGGTCAAGATGGGTTTCAATCCACACGCTCGCATGGAGCGCGACTCTCAAGACATCATGGTAGCTCCATCAACACTTGAGTTTCAATCCACACGCTCGCATGGAGCGCGACAACACAGGTGCCTATCTACGTTATAGGGTTTCTGTTTCAATCCACACGCTCGCATGGAGCGCGACATGGATTCCTTGTTTCTGTTTTAATCCATTTATGTTTCAATCCACACGCTCGCATGGAGCGCGACACCAAGAAAGTCTTGTCATAATGATTGCCTGCATGTTTCAATCCACACGCTCGCATGGAGCGCGACCAATCGAAGAGTTTATCGATAAGAAGAAAAATGAAGTTTCAATCCACACGCTCGCATGGAGCGCGACATACAGAGACTGCTGCAAATCAAATTACATTTAATGTTTCAATCCACACGCTCGCATGGAGCGCGACATTTTGCCAATTAGACCTATGGAGTGTCTAAAATGTTTCAATCCACGCGCTCGCATGGAGCGCGACCAATTGCTGATGATGCTAACATTGATATTTGGAGTGTTTCAATCCACGCGCTCGCATGGAGCGCGACTTTGTTGTCGATTATTAGCTTTAGAACTATTTCTTGTTTCAATCCACGCGCTCGCATGGAGCGCGACATTTTTTCTTCCAATGATTTTAATTGACCTAAAAAGTTTCAATCCACGCGCTCGCATGGAGCGCGACAATATTACTTTTTTGACATCTGAGGCATCTTTATGTTTCAATCCACGCGCTCGCATGGAGCGCGACTTTTGCTTTTATCCTCTTAAGCTTGGCGCTTCTATGTTTCAATCCACGCGCTCGCATGGAGCGCGACCTACATCCGGTAATTGTTTTATTAGTTCTTTTGTGTTTCAATCCACGCGCTCGCATGGAGCGCGACCATTCGGTAAGTATGCAAGCGGAGTTCCGAATATAAGTTTCAATCCACGCGCTCGCATGGAGCGCGACTTAAGATTAACTTTGACAAAACAAAAAAGGATAGTTTCAATCCACGCGCTCGCATGGAGCGCGACACAGCAATACTAGGCTTTATAACCGCAATAATGGGTTTCAATCCACGCGCTCGCATGGAGCGCGACTCATAAAATTTGGGATAGATATAGGTTTCATTTAGTTTCAATCCACGCGCTCGCATGGAGCGCGACCAAGCTGATCCGAGTTCTTGAGTTATATCAAGTGTTTCAATCCACGCGCTCGCATGGAGCGCGACCTCAATTTCCTTGTAAACTCTACTGCTCTCTTTGAGTTTCAATCCACGCGCTCGCATGGAGCGCGACCTCAATTTCCTTGTAAACTCTACTGCTCTCTTTGAGTTTCAATCCACGCGCTCGCATGGAGCGCGACTCCATGCAATCAAGCATGATATAAATGATTTCAAGTTTCAATCCACGCGCTCGCATGGAGCGCGACTAATTTCATAACAGTTGCTAAGCTTGTAAATACCGTTTCAATCCACGCGCTCGCATGGAGCGCGACAATATCAATAAAACCTTCACCGGCTTGACCGGTATTGTTTCAATCCACACGCTCGCATGGAGCGCGACGAATGTAGGCAGTTCGATTCATGTTGCTAATGCTGTTTCAATCCACACGCTCGCATGGAGCGCGACTGGTGTTTTAATTTTCCTCTTGCGATTAAATCGTGTTTCAATCCACACGCTCGCATGGAGCGCGACTTAGGTCCGGGGAGCTGTGTAGACTGTACTAAAAGTTTCAATCCACACGCTCGCATGGAGCGCGACATTACAATAGTTTTTGTTGCGCCTAGTGTAAAAAGTTTCAATCCACACGCTCGCATGGAGCGCGACAGAGAGTAAAATGAAAAAACGATACAATTTTAATGTTTCAATCCACACGCTCGCATGGAGCGCGACTATTTATGATCTCCAAAATGCCGGTTATCCGTTGTTTCAATCCACACGCTCGCATGGAGCGCGACAACATATCAACAGCATCCGTCACATTTCTTAATTGTTTCAATCCACACGCTCGCATGGAGCGCGACGGTTGAAAATAATAACATTGTTCAAACTAATCCGGTTTCAATCCACACGCTCGCATGGAGCGCGACTTTTTGATAATCATCACAATGCGGACAAGGAACGTGTTTCAATCCACACGCTCGCATGGAGCGCGACTTAAAGACCGCAAACCAAAAATATCGTTTGATATTGTTTCAATCCACACGCTCGCATGGAGCGCGACTTACATTCTTCCCACTAACATTTATACTTTGATTTGTTTCAATCCACACGCTCGCATGGAGCGCGACTTTTATCAGACATCTCCTGCTTAAAATATAGAGTGTTTCAATCCACACGCTCGCATGGAGCGCGACCTAATAATTTTATCCTTTGTGTCCTCTGTTGTCGTTTCAATCCACACGCTCGCATGGAGCGCGACATCATATCACTAGATAAATGTTTTACGATAAATTAGTTTCAATCCACACGCTCGCATGGAGCGCGACTATTTCTTCTTCATCATATCACCATTATTTGTGGTTTCAATCCACACGCTCGCATGGAGCGCGACTGTAATCAGCACCGTAATATTCGTAAGCATTATATGTTTCAATCCACACGCTCGCATGGAGCGCGACGTTTGCACTTTCAGCATCAATATCAAGCTCAATGTGTTTCAATCCACACGCTCGCATGGAGCGCGACTAATTTGAGAGATACATTTGCCAGCCACTTAGCGTTTCAATCCACACGCTCGCATGGAGCGCGACATACACTCGATGATTTTGTAAAAGCAATGCATGGTTTCAATCCACACGCTCGCATGGAGCGCGACGATGGTTTTTTATTTGTACTGATGCCGGCACGGTGTTTCAATCCACACGCTCGCATGGAGCGCGACATGGCAAATTCAGTTAAAGCCAACATCTACATAATGTTTCAATCCACACGCTCGCATGGAGCGCGACTAAACCATCTTTAATAGCATCTTCAATAGTAATTTTGTTTCAATCCACACGCTCGCATGGAGCGCGACTCCATCACTTCTAAGTTACTTTGTAATAAGATTTTATTATATGTAAAATGCTTAGTCTTAGACTTTTTAACAAATGAAAATCTTTCGACGCCTATTATTCCATTTTTATTAAAATTATTAACCGCTAAGCCCCCGGAGATTTTATGTGTGCTTCGGTTAGCGAATTTTCGGAAATCCAACATTCTATATAATAAGTAAGTCGTCAATATTTAACTTTCCTTCTTTACCGTAATGCTCTAACCGCCTTTGCCAGTTAGAACCAAGATAGTAAAATCTTAAGCTGTCCTCTTCTTTTTTATAAAGAGAGAGTAATTCGTTTTTTAAATGTTCCCATTGAGCTGGATCTACCTGGCATTCAAAAACTGAATTCTGAACTCGTAAACCAAAATCCAAGCAAGTTTCAGCAACTTTTCTCAATCTTTTTTTCCCACTTAAAGTTTTTGTACATACATCATAACTCACAACCACTAACATTTTTCAAACTCCAATTTATTTTAGATAGAACGGAGGGTATTCTTCAATATCACCGCGAATGTAGCGTGCTAGCAATTGCGCCTGAATATGAGGCAATAGGCCAATTGTCATTTTTTCATCAAGAAAAGGATGAGTGATTTCTTCTTGCTTCCGTTTTTGATAAGCCGTTAACAATGCTTTGCGTGCTTCATCAGACATTCTCACCTCGCCGGACTCTCTGATTTCAAAATCTTTTTTAGTCACTTGTTTAAGATTTATTAGGTTCAGCATTATTCTATCGCCAAGGTAAGCACGGAATTCCTCCATAACATCTAAGGCAAGACTCGGGCGGCCCGGTCTTAATTGATGAAGGAAGCCTACTTGCGGATCAAGCCCGACAGTTTCTAATGCAGAACGAACATCATTAACTATAATAGCATATAAAAAAGATAGAAGTGCATTAGCCGGGTCAAGCGGTGGTCTTTTAGTTCGCTGTGTAAAAACAAAATCTTCTTGTTGTGAAGTAATTAATGAAGAAAGTACTCCAAAATAAAGTAGCGCACACTCACCTTCATACCCTCTCAACTCTTCAAGCCGTTCACACCTTCCTATGTTTGATAATCTTTGACCCATAGTATCAATTGATGAAAGAATTGCTTGAAGATCTGGTGTGTCGGGATGATTACGTTGATGACGAAGTAGAAGACTTCTATAATTAGAAACCTTGGCAGCAATTATTGGCTTTGCAATTTTGAGTGATAGATATTCATCATCCGATATTGCATACTGTGCTTTACGAAGTAAAACATTTCCATGCTGCGCTCCGTAAACCCGTGCAAGAAATTTTCCGTTTTCGGACAAGTAGCTTATTCCAACATTATTCTCTGCACAATAAGCCATAAGAGGAGGCGTTAATGGTTTGAAGCCAAAGCAAACTATATTTTCGATCGAATGTGTTGGTGCTTGAAAAACTTTTTCACCGTTAACCTCAACAACAAAAGTTTCCCGCTCTTTACGCACGTATGCATCGTCCGATGTAATATAAAGTGTGTTCAAATGTTTTTTCATTGCGAGTATAATCCTTTTATGTAATTGTTCAGTTTACGAATATTCATCGCTTTGGGTTTGCAGATATCGTATAGCGAACAGTTTTTGCATTTGGTGCTGTATGCAGCCAATGGAATTTTTTTTGTTGAAATAATCTCTCTAGCCAATGCTATTATGCACTCTGTTTGAGAACGCAATTCTTTATCAATCTCAATAATATTTCTCCGCCTAATTTTACCATAGAAAAAGACCCCTCTACTTATTTCTGATTTAAGCATTTCTTCAAGACAAAAAACTTGGGCACACAATTGAGCTTTGTCACTAATATCATCTTTTGGTTCGCCCGATTTAAATTCTACCGGCATTATTTCTTGACCGGATTTTAACTCACGAAATTCTACAACATCGCATTTGCCGGTTAATCCATACTTATAAGAATGAATTCGAAGTCCTCTAACTGTTTTTACAATACCGCGAGTTTCGTAAGTATCTGTATCAACTTTTTCATGAAGAATATTGCCGCGTGTCGTAAAAAGATTTTCACGCCATACATCATCAACGTGTATTAATCCACATTGGCGAGGGCAGTACACGTAATGCTGCAGTGCGCTTATCATTATAAAATCATCTTCGGAATACGCGTTGCTCACTTTGACTCATCCTCCAGTCCCTTCTCTAAACTTGTCCCAATGTTTTCTATCGGGAAAGAGAAGATGGGATTTGAATTCTTTGTTTAGTAATTCAAGTGCTTTGTTTAAATTGTTTTCTATCAGTTCGTTTTTAAATCGTACGACTCTTATTCCAAGCGTATTGATGACTTCTGTTCTTAGTGCATCATATTCTTTTTGTCTTTTATGATATCCGCCATCTATTTCTATAACTAACTTTTCTTCATGACAATAAAAGTCAGCTATAAAAAAGGTTTCTTTGCCGAGTAAATCAAAATAAATTGGAAATTGTCTATTGATTTTTTTGCCCATGAATTTTCTGTTACGAACAGCTTCCCAAAATATTTTTTCTGCAGTTGTAGAGTTTTTACGAAGTTCTCTGCAAAGTGCAATAGCTACTGCTCTTAACTTAGGTTTTGAATTTAAACTCATTTCTGTCCGTCTCCATGACTCACCCTAAATCCCTCTCTTAAAAGAGAGGGACTTTTAAAAGCCCTTCTCTCTGGAGAGAAGGGTTTGGGATGAGTAGATATTAAATATTGATTACACAAATCATCCCCTCAATATAAATTCACTGAGTATATTCTGTGCATATGCAACATCGATAACCTTAACTATTTCAGAAAAAATTTCCTCATCGAGAAATAATAAAATCACTTACTTTTTACCTCTATCAATCTGGCGTTTCTGTTTCTCAGATAGCGATTTATAATTTTGGCTTGTTACAACCTTTCTGCCGGATTTCTTTTCCAATTCTTTACGTGCATTACCAGCAACTGTTCCACCTTCAATTGCGGCTCTTTCGTTTTCCGGAAGTCCTTGTGCGTTTTTATTGCGCGCAATTTCTGTTGTCGAAGCTTCACCGAGCATTGTAAAAATTAATTCAAGATCCGTCATGTGGTCACGGAGATTTTCTTGAGGTTTTGTTAATCCTTTGTGCTTTTTATAATCTGCTGGAGTTAAACCAAAAGTTGCTTTGCTTATTTCAGTTGTAAGTATTGCATATTCTTTTCCTTCTTTCACTCCGCGTTTTTTCCATTCGTTGGTAAGTTCATCGCGAACTGCAATTCCACGAACGCGTTTTTCGATCCACTCATTGCTGTAACCTTTTGCTTTGTAGATTTCTCTCATCCGTTGTTGAGCAAGTTCAGGATTTTCTATTTCCTCCAATCTTTCGTAGCCTACTTTTGCCAGCCAGCGTTTAAAAGGTTCTGCTTTGGGTGAAGGAATGGATTGGATTAATCTCATAAGAGTCTCTGCATCAGCAACGTCAGTAAGATATTTTTTTCCATCTTCCGATTCCAATTTCAGTTGTCCGATTTTTTCGGACAACTGGTCAAACCCTTCAATAAATAACTTTTTCTTTAAGTCGCTCCAATATTTCCTAGGACGGTGACTTTCAGTTAATACCTCTATTATATCAATAACAGAGAAATACCATTTCTGTTCTTCTTCGTTCCAGACAGAACGAATTTTCTTACTCTCAAAAAATTTTATGTTGGGCATAATATTTCCTTTCTAAGAATTAATGGAATCATCCTACATCAACAATCTTGAAAGTTTCCGGGAATGTTTTTCCGTCGAGAAGAATTTCGTAATTGGGAAATTCGCGAGCGGGCGTATCTACTAATTTATTGTGAGTAACTCTTTTAAATAGTTCGTGGGCTGGTTTGTTGCCGAGAGCCGAATCCTTATGATTGAAAACAACTAATTTTCTTGTGTTCATTTCTCCACGAGCAGCAGAACGGTCGTGTTCAAACATATTTTGCATTGCATCGAAGAATAAATTCAAATCTTCTTTATTAAAACCAGTTTTATTTGCAAGATGAGCAGAGATAAAACCATGGCAGCGGTATAAACCATAAGGAACTGTGTATTTGCGTCCCATCGTTCTATTATCACCGCTTTGTTTTTCAGCTTCTGCTTCAGTTGCAACCGCCATTCTGGTTATGCTATGTTCAAGTGCAACGATTGGATCAACCGAGCGTGCAAATGTTAATTGAATCGGACCGCGAACTTGCCCGGCATTCTTACCGGTTGACATCACAGCCCCGAACGTTCTGATATCATAATAATTTTTACACATCCATATTCGTGCTGCCTCGGTTTTATCTCCTTTCTCTTTATTCTTAACTTCATCATCTTCGTGAGCCTTATCTATCAGGCTATTTAACACAGCTTTTTCTTTTATAAAAATATCGAAAGGCGATTTTTCTTCTTTAGTAATTAAAACGAAGTTCCTCACCTTTCGTTTGATACAAACATCCGTTACTAAACCGTGACCGGTTTCTGCATCTAATCGTGGTAAATTTCCAGCATCGGGGTCGCCATTGGGGTTGCCGTCTTTTACATCGAAGTAAAAAACAAAGTCATAACGATTTTTGATTGTTTCCATTTTAATTCTCCTTTATTTGATTGTTTGATTGATCTTCGTTTTTGTGTGATTTGCTCGTAAAGAAATCTTGCCGCTGATGATAATAGCCAATCGCAAAACCAGCTTGTTCATTCAGTGATAGATTTGTTGGGAATGATTTTACATCTGATAAAATTTCTCCAATTAGTTTTTCGAAATAAATTTTTCTGCCTTCACTAAGTTTTTTTAGGTGAGAATTTTTTAAACTCAGCAAGCGAGGGAATACAGTTACTGGACTACTTGAAGCTGCACCATAATATCGATCTCGAATGGTTACATTTATTCCCGGATTTGCTTCTTCCTGAATTTTTTCCAGTGTTGCAAATAAACGACCAATTCGATATGCAACATCTGTATTGTTTGTGTCGAGTGACATGGTTATCTCCTTTTGATTTAGTTTTTGAATTCTGTTTTTTCTATTTAAGCAAGCTTTTAGAATTGATGCGCGGGCACGGTTAACGTTCTGTTCTGCTCTTATTCTTCTTATGCACTGATACATTAAAGTTTGCGGATATGGCGTTCCATCAATAATGCTTTCAATCACATTTCCAGCAAGGTTTGGTGGAACATTATCCATTTTGTAAGCAAGGGCTGTTGAGGAGAGTATTTGATAGAGAGAAAGATATTTTTGTTCTTTCGGTCCGTGGACTATTTCAAAATCCTCAAAATGTTGTTTTATATTTTTACCAAAATCTTCAACCGATGGCGCTTTCCAGAAGCGAACAGATATTCGCGCAGCATTTGGCGCCAGCCCTAAAACATAAAAATGATCAGTTTTTTGGTTAACGAATTGTCCGGTATGGATCGATTCAATAAATGTTTTAATTTTATTTACGCCGGCATCGGGATCGTCTTGTTCTGTTTTTTGCATTGCGATTACCCAAGGGAAAATTTCTTCGGGATTTATTTCTTCAGTTTTCTTTTCTGCCCAGAAGACAATAGTGGAATCTGCAATTGTAATTTTATTGTGTGAATCCTTTCCCAAGAGAATATTTAATGCTGTTGTATAAGCAAAGGCGGCACCTTTACTAACCGGTGAATTATAGTTTTGTTTTTTCCCATAAGAACTATAAGCGGCTAAATTATAAGAAACCAAAGCGCCTCCTTGAGTATTTCCCCCACGAACACCTTTAATTGTCGGATGTAAGCGAGCGATATTTCCTTTTTCACCGGTAATCAAACATATTCCATCTACCAACTCCGTATTATCAATCTGCATTATTTTTCTGATTTCGTCACAAACGCAAGAATGATTTTCTTCATCAATTTTAAAGACGACGAATGGATTTTCCTCTAATATCTTCTGCCATAATTCAGTGCTATAATTTTGCTCGATATGTTTCAATGGTTCGCTATTTAGAAATTTTAGTAATGCTTTTGCAGATGGGGTAGAATCCAAATCTATTTCATTTTCAATTCTTTCTTTGAACAACTTAAACCTTTCTTCAATATCGTCTCGGTTTCTTGGATTAGCTCCTAAAGCATATTCAAGATTATCCCACAACAAATTTGCTTGTTTACCGACAGTTCGTTTAACAGCTAAAGGGACAAGAAAACTTTTAGCTCTTTTTATTCTTCCTTCGCCTTCGCGCGTATCTTCAATTGTTATGAATTTACTCTCTCTATTTATAACAATCCTAAATGGAATTGCTTTCCATTCCCACCCTTCTGGCGCGATAAAGCTATTTGGATCGGACGCTTTTCTATTATAATATTCATACAACGCTTGTAGTATCATCTTCTTATCTCCTCACTTATTATTGGCGGAAAATTTACGATGCCATTTTCAATTTTTGCTTTGAAGAACATCGGTTTAGGGTCATTTAAATCGGTAAAGTCCATATCATAGAGAATGAAGCCAAGCTCTCTTGTTTCATCAATAGTTTTTGCTGAATTGGTTTCAAAATCTTTAATCAATTTGAAGTTACAGCTAAACTCACGTGTACCAAGATATGGTTGATTAAAACATTGCCCCTTTGAAGCACGGCGTTCGAATATTGCAAGATATTTTCCCGGAGTTTCATCTTTTCTGTATAAATCTTTTTGTTCTTGCCAGCACTTAAATTCTTCAAAGTAAAATTCTTTTTCTTCCGGTTCCATTAAAAAATCGGGGATAGCTTTATGGTTGTTATTCTTTCTTTCTGAAATCGGGATGTATTCAAGCACAGCATAGAAACGATACTTCACATCTTTAAGAAAATAACCAGCTCTTTGTTGACGATTATCTTCGATGATTATTCCAGTTTTATTTGAAGCCACGGCGCCAACCTCATTTCTTCTTACAGATGTCCATTTAATTGAGTTAAGGATTTCAATTTTAGTTGGATGCCAACGGATTGCTGGTTTCCAAAAGATTGATTCAAAAACTGCGCGAACTGCTGAAGGTGTTGGGACATCATAGCTAACACGTTCGACTTTCATTTCCGGTCGTGTAAAGCAAGCGTAATCACCCTCAACTTCAAGGCAG
>Ga0194113_10010344_pt1 | contig 11149 bp, 7 predicted proteins | sample TA2MahC200mmetaG_FD_146193 | JGI IMG/M metagenome (GOLD analysis project Ga0194113, IMG submission 146193) | Freshwater microbial communities from Lake Tanganyika, Tanzania - TA2015017 Mahale Deep Cast 200m | ecosystem: Environmental > Aquatic > Freshwater > Lake | place: Tanzania: Lake...
AGGCGAATGTGTATGACTGGGGCGTGCATGTGCCGCTGGCGATGATGTGGCCCGCGCGCGCGCCCGCCGGTCGCACGGTCAGCGATTTCGTGGGCTTTCTCGACCTCGCGCCGACCATCCTCGATGCAGCCGGACTTCCGGTGCCAACTGAGATGAGCGGACGGAGTGTGCTGAAGACGTTGCTCTCCACGTCCTCCGGCCGCGTGGATCCGGCGCGCGATTTCACCGTCAACGGCCTTGAATGGCACGGCAACCTCCCGCCGATCGACGTCGCCGCGCGCATGATTCGCCACGAGCGTTTCCAATACATCGTCAACTACAGCAGCACGCCGCGGGGTGGGACGAACGAACGCGCACGCCAGACGGACGACCGCTACGCCGCCAACGCGCAGAAGCTCGACGTGCTGCCGTTGCTCGCCGCGCATCCCGACCGGCCCGAACTCCAACGCTTCATCCAACTCATCAAGGCCCCGCGCCCCCGCGAGGAACTCTACGACTGCGTCGCCGACCCCGACCAACTCAATAACGTCGCCGAGAAGCCCGAGTTTGCCGAGGTGAAGCAAAAACTCCGCGCCCGTTTGGAAACCTACCAGCGTCAGACGCACGACCCGCGCATCATCGGCGACATGGCGATATTCGCGGAGACCCTAAAGTTCGTCGAGGATCGCAAAGCCTCCGGTTACGACGACACCGAAGCAAACAAGGCCAAAGCCACCAAGAAAGGACCGAAGGCCAAATGAGATTGCCCCTCACACTCCTCACCGTCCTGCTGCTCGCGCCGCTGGCCGCGCTGCACGCCGCTGACATTGCTCTCGTCATCGATGGCAAGCCGCGGGCGGTCGTCGTTGTCGGCAAATCGTCGAGCGCGAAGGCTTCGGCGCAGTCGTTGATTGCGCACGTCGAGCGGGTCTCGACGGCGAAGTTGAAACTGGCGTCCGACGTGCCGACGGATGCGGCGGCGATTTTCGTGGGCGAGAGCGAGACGACCCGGAAGCTCGGCATCGAGACGAGCGGGCTGAAGGCCGGTGGGTTCATCATGCGCACGGTGGGCAATCAACTCGTGCTCGCGGGCAATGATGCGAATCCCGTCGATCCGAACGGGACGGCTCATGCGGTACTGACATTTGCCGAGCGAGTGCTGGGCGTGCGTTATCTGTGGCCGGGCGAGCTGGGACTGATGGCGCCGGATAGCAAGACGATCCGCGTGGGCACTCTCGACGTGCGCGTTGAGCCGATGATCGCGCAGCGGAAAATGCGCGCGTATTTCCACAACAGCCGCATCCAGACCGGACTCGACTATCTCGGGCTGAAGAGCGAGGAACTGGCGAAGGGTTACGCGGCGGCGAATCGCTCGAAGGGTAACAACGGCGGCACGAGCGACTGGTTCGCATTTCACAAGCTCGGCGGCGATGCCGGCATCGAGGCGGGGCATTCGTTCGGATACGTCTGGGAGAAGTATCACGCCGAGCATCCCGAGTGGTTCGCGCTTCAGCCCAATGGCTCGCGCGATCTCACGAAGCTCGGGCCGGAGCGTGCGCGGCTGTGCAAGTCGAACCCCGCGCTCATCGCCGCGCTGGCTGCCGACAAGATCGCCAAACTCAAGAAATCCGGCGAGCGTGCCATTTCGCTGGCACTCAACGACGGTGCGAGCGCGACGTTTTGCCAGTGCGAGAAGTGCAAGGCGCTCGATGCGCCGGACGGACGTGCGATCACGCTGTGGGACCGCTCAGTCAGTCCCGAGCGCGAGTTCCCGCACGTGTCGCTGACGGACCGCCACGTGTGGTTTTGGAATCAGCTCGCCGGGCGCATCACGCGCGAAGTTCCAGACGTGTCGCTCGGCGTCTATGCCTACAGCGTTTACAAGGCTCCGCCGCTGCGCGAGAGGCTGCATCCGAGCCTCACGGTCGGGTTCGTCGGCATCAGCTACAAGTCCGATGCGGAACGCGAGGACGCGCGGAAGGATTGGATCACGTGGTCGCAAATGGCGCCGCGTCTGTTCTGGCGGCCCAACCTCCTGCTCATGGCGTATCGCGAAGGCGTGCCGATCAACTTCGCGCACAAGATGGGCGAGGACGTGCGCCTGTTCGCCGAGCGCGGCCTGGTAGCGACCGACATCGCGTCGTGCACGCACAGTTGGGCCACCGAAGGACTCAACTACTACGTGCTCGCCAAGCTGCTCTGGGACCCGCGCGCCGATGTCGATGCGATCATTGATGACTACTGCAGCGCGGGCTTCGGCGCCGCTGCCGCGCCGGTCAAAGAATACTTCACACGCATCGAGGCGATGACCACCGAAGTGGCGAGGCACACGCCCGCGACGGCGCAAACGAAGGATCTGCATCTCGCCAGCCGCCGCTACACACCTGCCTTCACCGCCGAACTCGCCGCGCTGCTCGACCAAGCCAGCGCCGCCGGGAATGACACGCTCATCCAGCGCCGCATCGCCTTCCTGCGCATCGGGCTCGACTTCGCGCGGCTCCAGCACCAGACGCATCTGTTCGCCGAGAATCACGATCCGAAAACCATCACCGCCGCCGCACGCGACGAACTGCTCGCGTTCCAGCAGCGCAAATGGCTCACCATGCGCCGCATCGCCCGCGAGCAACCGCTCGCCATCAACGTCGGCTGCGTCGCGTGGGGCAGCGAGAACGCCTTCGACGCCTTCGGCTTCAAAGGCGCGGCAAGCGTCTCCAAACAGATCATCGAAGCCGACGAAGACGGCCGCCCCATCGGAAACGAACGGCCCACGCCGAAAAAGGAAACCAAGTGAACATGAAACACACTCTCCTCACCGCTCTGCTGCTCGCCCCGCTGGCCCCGATTTGCGCCGCCGAACCGCCCACGAAGAAACCTAACGTCGTCCTGTTCCTCGTCGATGACATGGGCTGGATGGACTGCGGCGCTTACGGCTCGCGGTATTACCAGACGCCGCACATCGACGCCTTCGCCAAGCAGGCCATGCGCTTCACCGACGCCTATGCGATGCCTCTGTGTTCGCCTACGCGGGCATCGATCCTCAGTGGGCAATACACTTCCCGTCATGGGGTCACCTCCGCCGCCGGCCACACTGCGCCCGTGAAGGCTGCCTTGCCGGAACAGGCTCCGGGGAACGCGCCCTTCCTCATGCCCGAGAGCGGCAGTTACCTCGATCCGGCCCAATACACGCTGGCCGAGGCCCTGCGCGACGCCGGCTACAGGACCGCACACATCGGCAAGTGGCACCTCGGCCTCACCGAGCCGCATTGGCCCGAGGCCCACGGGTTCGATGTCACCTTCCATTGCCATCCCGATCCCGGACCGCCCGGCGGGTATTTCTCGCCCTACGGGGTCTTGCCCCCCGGCTCGGCACGGCCCAAGGACAAGAGCATCAAGTATGTGGTCGGCAACATCACCGACGGGCCGGAGGGCGAATACATCGTGGACCGTCAGGCGGCGGAGGCGGAGAAGTTCATCGAGCACCACCAAGCCAGGAACAAGGAACAAGGAACCAAGAACCCCTTCTTCCTCAATCTCTGGTGTTACGGCGTGCATGGTCCGTGGGGACACAAGGAGGCCTACACCGACGAGTTCGCCAAGACCACCGATCCGCGCGGCGTGCAGGGCAACCCCATCATGGCCTCCATGCTCCGCAGCGTGGACGAGTGCTTCGGGCGCATCCTGGGCAAGCTTGACGCCCTCGGGCTGGCGGAGGACACCATTGTCATCTTCACCTCCGACAACGGCGGCAACGTCCACAGCAACAGCGGCGAGGACGCCAAGACCCAGAAGCGTAAGGCCGACGACCCGATGTTGCGGGACTGGCGCAAATGGGCGGGAGACAAACCGCCCACCAGCAACGCGCCGCTGCGCGACGGCAAAGGCAGGTTGTATGAAGGCGGCACCCGCGTGCCGCTGATGGTGCGCTGGCCCGGCAAGATCGCCCCCGCCGCCACCAGCGACGCCATCGTGGGATGCCACGACTTCTATCCCACCATCCTGGACTTGGCCGGCCTCCCCACGCCTCCGCAGCAGAAGATCGACGGCGTCTCCTTCGCGCCCGTGCTGCGGGGCACCGGGACCTTGCAGCGCGACGCCTACTTCATCTGGTTTCCACATCTCGTCCCCGGCGTCAGCGTCCGCCAGGGTGATTGGAAGCTGATCCGCCGGTTCACGGAGCGTCCCGGCGATTACGAGGGCGTGCATGAACTCTTCAACCTCAAGGACGACCTCGGCGAAACGAAAAACCTCGCCGCGCAAATGCCGGAGAAAGTGAAAGCGCTCGATGCCTTGATCGACGCCTTCGTCAAAGACACCGGCGCGCTCTACCCCAAGCCGAATCCCGCCTACAAAGCGAAGGCCGCCAAGCCGCAACCGGCCGGTGCCAAGCCCGCCGCCGATCCGTCGGCTGGCCTCGTCCCGAAATTCTGCAAGCTCACGGTCGCCAACGGAGTGGCGCGCGTCGAAGCCGATGGCCGCACGCCCTTCCTCGGCACCGCGCAGATCAGAGCCAGCGGACCCATCACCCTGAAACTCCGCGCCCGCAGCACCACCGGCGGACCCGGCAAGGTGCAATGGGTCACCCAAGACCAAACCGAATTCCCCGCGACCGGTCAGACCGTGGCGTTCACCCTCCCCGCTGGTGGCGAATGGCAGGACATCACCGTGGACATCCCCTTGACCGGCGACCTGCGACTCCTCCGTCTTTATCTCCCCGCTGACAAATCCCCAGTCGAGATCGCCTCCATCCAATCCACCGGCAAGACCGCCAAACCCAAAACCTGGAATTTCACCTCGGAGAAGCAATGAAACCCACCCTCACACTCCTCACCGCCCTGCTGCTTGCGCCGCTGCTTGTGAGCGATGCTGAGGCTGCGGAGGCGAACATAGGGGAGACATCGGCTTCAGCCGCTCCGTTGATCGCCGCTGACTACATCCTGCCGGCTTATGTCAATCTGCCAAGTGCCACACTGCTGGTTCGTGCGACAGGTGCGTTCCAAGGTTCGCCGGTTGAGCTTCGGGTGGCGTTTCAGCCGCGTCAGGGAGGAGAGCCGCCGCGTGGCGAGATGCGGACGACGTTGAAGCCGGGCGAGGAGCGGCGGCTAACGGTCGATATCGCGGGCTGGGCGGACGGCGACTACCGCACGGGCATCCAATGCTCTCGCGAGGGACAGCAACTTGGCGAACCTCTCGTGCGCTGGCTGCGCAAGCAGACGATTCCCGCTCCGCCGCCAGCCCCCGAGCCGATCGATGTCCGCAGTCTGACTACTTTGTTTGTGGATGACGCATACATCCATGCTCAAAACGGCCTGCGGCGCGCCGTCCATCCCGCGGAGACTTTTGCCGTGACCACGGGGCGCATGGAACCCGACCGGCCCATCCAGAAGGCAAGCCAGGGCATCCAACTCGAACCGGACGGGACCTGGATAGTGAAGTTCACGGATGAAGAAAGGGAGGACCGCACTGGAGCGACGACCAGGCACTACACGGCCCGGAGTCGTGATGCCCGCACCTGGAAAGTCACCGGGGATCCGCCAGCGGGAAGGCATCCGAACGCGAAGAGCACACCGAAGAACCAGGCAACCAAACCCTCCGTCCGCCCGGTGCAACTGCTCGCGGCGGCCCCTGCCAGCGATCCTTCCCCTCCCCGGTTTCGCTTCTACGATGCTGCTACCGATGGCCCGGTGAACATCCAGCAGGTTCGCCTGCGCCATACGGGCGTCACCAAGAATGTTCGCTGGGGCGAGATTGCGATGCCCTATCGCGCGGTGTTCCCCGTCTGGCAGAAATCGCCCGCCGAGCACCTGATCCTGGCCCGGGAGCCGCTGCTCCAGGACAAACACGACCAGCCCGACGGCGCACCCTGCGACTGGCGGGACACGAACGACAACTACCTGAACGACTTCCACAGCCCGGACGGGCGGACCATGTTCTATGGGCAGGCGCGCATGATTCTGCGCCACGATCCTTTCCGCATCCCCTTCGACGCCTTCAAGACCTTCCCGGGCGGGAACTACAACCGCATCATGACCGTCTGGCGCTCTCAGGATGGCCTTCATTGGACGCCCACCTTTTTCGACCCCCAACAGGAAGACGATCCGTTCAGTTACCAGGGCTACGGCGCCCAGCAGTTCTATGTGGAGGGAAAACGGCTCTCCCTGTGTTACTTCTTCGCCTACCGTGCCGAGTTCCAGCAAGTCTGTGTCGAGCTGCGTTACAGCCGCGACAACATCCACTGGCAACGCCTTCCCGGCCGGTTGGAGGACAACATCTTTGCCGCCAACGGCCCGTGGGGAAGCTGGAACTTCGGCTACATGCACGGCATGATCGGCGCTCCCGTGGAGAAGGACGGCGAGATGCTGCATCTGTTCGCCTCCTGCCAGAACGTGCCGCACCATTTCTTCCGGTCGCTGCTCGGATACAATGCCAAGGCCATCTCCGACCCGGAATGGCTCAAAGCTCAGTTCAAAGAGAACGACCTTCCTCGCTACCCATTCTGGAAGGAAATGGGCGGCTGGGAAGGCTTCGCACGCTTCGCGCCGCAGGCGTGTCGGCCCGTAGGCGGCGTGCGCTACCGCAAGGACGGCTGGGTGGCGCTAAAGCCCATCGCGCAGGAAGGCGAACTGTTAACGAAGGTCTTGCTCGCCGGAGAGCATCTCGCGATCAATGCCCGGACGCGGCCCGGCGGTCGTGTGCGTGTGGAGGTGCTCGATGCCGAAAGCCGCCCGCTGCCCGGCTTCAGCGGTGCGAATGCGGCGACTTTCACCGGCGATTCGGTGAACGCGCGGCTGTCGTGGCAGAACGGCGCCCACCCCACGCTGCCCGGCCAGCCCGTGCGCCTTCGAATCAGGCTGGACCGCGCCGACCTGTTTGCGCTGCACTTCTCTCCTGCGCCCGCAACCCCGGCAGGCAGCAAATCACCCGAAGATGCGCCCGGTCCTGTCATTCGGGTCAGCCCGGCGAGCGGCGAAGGCACCGGCGAGCCCGCAGGCGCGGCCATCCAGCGCGCGCTCGACTCCCTGAGACGCTCGGGCGGCACGCTCGTCCTGGAAGCCGGAGTTTATCACCTCGGGCAGACCTTGCTCCTTTCCCAATCCCAAAAATCCATCGCCATTCGCGGTGAACCGGGGGCAAAGCTCGTAATGGATGTCGCCCCACGCTCCTCGCTGAGCCGTGAAGCGGCCGCGGGCGTCCGCGAGATCGAGCTGACAAGCCCCGGCGGCTTCCACGCCGGGGCCAAGCTGGAGATTCCTCTCGCCGACCCGGGCAAGTTCTTTGAACCACGCGTCCGAAAGGCGACCGGAGCCTTGCTGGAGATCGACCGGCCGGTTCCCACGAGACTCGCCGCAGGCACTCCGGTGACCCGCGTGGAGAACGTGCTGGAACTCTCCGATGGCGTGGACAACGTCAGCATCAGCGGTCTGGATATCGACCTGCAGCGCTCCCTCCAGCCGCTCACGCCCCACGACCATACCCGGCACTGCGGCATCCTCGTGCAAGGGCGCTACGCCTACGACACCGGCCCCGCCAGCCTCTGCCGCCGCATCCAAGTCAGAAACTGCGTGATCCGCAACGCCACCCAGCGCGGCATCGCTCTCTATGCCACGGTGGACAGCGAGGTCAGCGGCTGCCGGATTGAAAACACCGGCGCGGAGGCCATCGACGTGGATCATTTTTGCCGCCGCATCCGGGTCGAACGCAATGTGCTCCAGCGGGGTGATCTTACCGGCATCGAGTTGAACGACGCTTCCGACTGCCTGGTGCGGCAAAACGAGATCACCGGCTACCCCGCCGGCATCAAGATCTGGAATTTCAAACCCTGCCGCATGGACCAGGCCAACACCGGCAACCGGATCGAAAGCAACGTCATCCGTTCACCCAAAACCCACGGCATCTGGTTGGACTACGAGGTGAAAGGAAACCGCCTCATCGGTAACATCATCGAAGGTCAACCCAGCGCAGGAAAAGTCCTGGTCCTGGAGCCGGACAATGAGGTGAAATAGATCGCGATCATGAAACACACCGCCCTCACCCTCCTCACCGCCCTGCTGCTCGCGCCGCTGGCTGTGCTGCACGCCGCCGGTGCTCCCGCCAAGCCCAACACCGTGTTCATCCTCTCCGACGATCAAGGCGCGAGCGATTGCGGCTTCATGAGCCATCCTCATATCCAGAGGCTGCACCTCGACCGGCTGGCCGCGCGCGGGATGCGTTTCTGGGAATCCTGCTGCACCCATCCGCTCTGCTGTCCGTCGCGCGGCAGCCCGCTCATCTCGCGCATGCCGCACGAGTGGGGCAGCTAGGGCAACCTCGACGCTGAACTTCCCGCCTGATCTGACATGGCGCTCTCGGCCCAGTACGAGAGAAGGGGGCCAACGGGAGCTATCCGCGTCCATGCCCCCTATTCTCCCCCTGCCCGGGCGCGACCTTCGCGAAATCTTTTGTGCCGTCCGTGGGTTCGACTGTGACAGGCATCGGACGGCCAAAATGATTTTCGGCCCGCTACGGGCCGACAAGCGCGAAGGCCGCGAGGCTAATCACAAAAGGATAGGGCGCTCGAAAGCCAAAGGGATTGAGGGGCGTCTCAAAGGTTGGGGGGTGATGAGATGGAGAAGCTACTATGTCCGAAATGCGCCGTGGCGCTGTGCCGGAACCCGCCGGAACCAGGCGAAATCGTCTGCAGTCAGTGCATGGAGCGACACAAGGATAGGCGCGCGTTCTACCAGGCATTTGCGCGGGCGCTGCAAGACTGGCACGTTATGGCGCAAGGGGGGGCCGGGGCGGAAGCGCCGGCATGTCTGACGAGAAGGGGGAATGGACATGGACGCAGATGAGGCGTGGCGCATTGGGAATGAGCGCAGACGAGAGGCGCAGCGGATTCTCGAACGCTGCGGCATCGAGGCGTATGCCCTATGCGCGGTCAAGATGCGAAGCCAGTAACCCGAGCCGGTGGGGGCAAGCAACGTGGTCGAGATTGTCGCCCCCCGCCAGGCCGTTTCAGGCGAGGGTCCCATGATCGTCATCTTTGACGAAGAGGGCAATCCGAAGGCTTGCTCGACGAGGTTACAAACGGCGGCAGAGGCAGAAAAACTGGCCTTGGCCGTGAGGCGCGAGGCCGGCTGCGCCCAACGTGAGGAGGTTGATGTTTATGGCGCTCTGGACACCTGAGACACGGAGGCTGGCAGAGCGGCTGGCTCGCGTGGCGAAACAGTCGGAAATGACCGAGTTCGACGCGCACCATCTGATACGCGACGTGTTCGGCAGGCTGTACGAGGAAGAGATGCAGGACTGGAAGCTTCGGCTGGTCAATGGCGACAGCAATGCGCCGAGCGTCGAAGCAGACTTGGCGCTCAACGGACATGCTCGAGATGCACATCCGAGTAAGGGGGTGAAGCACATGGAAGAAGGAAAGAAGCGGCCAACCAAGGAATTTCGCGCTGGGCCTGTGCGCGCATCGGTCTGGATTGACGAGATGACGCGCGAGGACGGCAGCAGGTATGCTCTGGGTTCGGTGATCATAGAGCGCCGATACAAGGACGGCGAGGAATGGAAGAGCACCAACCGCTACCATCTTCGTGACCTGCCAACCTGTGGCTGGTGGTCATAGAATGCCTGCGATTCTTGGCCCTGCGCGAGCGCGAGCCGAATGGGAAGTAGAAACAACGACGGGGCGCGCGGACCGAGAAGCGATGGTTTGCGAAAACCATCGCGCAGCGGCAACCGGGGTCAAAGCCGTTGCGGCTATCGTGAACTCAATAAGGGGGTGAGTGAGATGACCAAAGAGGTCGAGGGAACCATTGAGAAGATACTGAACAAGCAGACGGACAAGGGCGAAAGCTTTCGGGTGATCCGCCTGAACGACGGCGAGGGCTACTTTGACTGGAATGGCTACATCGCCAAGTCCGGGGTGAAACAGGGCGACGCCGTGAAGCTGAAGGTCAAAGAAGGCGAGTTCCCGCGGATCGAAAGTATCCAGATAGTCGCCAGAGAGGATTCCAATGGGCTTTCAGAGAATGTCCAGGAACTGAACGGCAAGGACGCCCTCATCGTTCGCATGTCCTGCCTGCGGTCGGCCGCGGAGCTGCTGGCTGGGACCGATGAGGCGGCAGAGAAGAAACGAGAGAAAGTGCTGGCCCTGGCCGAGGCGATGGTGGCGTGGGTTCATAGCGGCCCGGCGGCGAACGGTTGAGCGTGGCCGCCCGTGAAGGGCTTTTGCCATCAGCGGGTGGCGAAGGCCACATACTCATGGTAAGGAGGTGATGGGGATGGAACGGTGCATATACTGCGGCAGCCCACGGAGGGACGTGACCGAAATCGGGTGCAGGAGTGACTGGCGTTGTGAGGACTGTCCCGAGATGAGAAGGCGGGAACTGAACCTGGGGGCACCACGGTAGTCGTTCCGGCGCGCCAGCCTGTTGTTCGGCTGGCGCGCACACACTGTAACAAAGGAACGGGAGGTTGGTAGGACGAGGCTGACGGATGCTTGGCACGCAAAAACCGTCGAGCCAAAACCGACATTGGCCTATGGCCGGGCAGGCGAAATGGGAGATCGCGAGGAGGCATAACGCCGTTATACCAAGGTGCGTCGCATGTCCGTGATATTCCCCGCTAGACGTGTGTCGATTCTGCGATGATCAGGTTCTGCGGTACGGGTGCGTACGGCGTGTATCCCCGTGAAAGACTTCGTGCGGGGATGCGACAGTGGGAAGAGGAAATTGCCGGCAAGACGGCCCTCTCAGCGCGCAAGCAGCGCTGAAGAGAAGGCATAGTCCACAAGAGGTTGCCCCGCAGATTGAGTCCAGCTTTGAGCTGGCGAAGCCATGGCGTTCTTCGGCTTTCCCGAAGGCGTGGAGGGTAGGGTAGGTGGGAAGGGCGTGGATTGTCGGAACAGTCCGCGAGAGAGATGGGGCGCGGCGCTGCAATGATAGCCCTACGGCTCGACGAACGCCAAACTGACCGGCAAAAGAGAGCGGCTTCCCGTGGCCTTGGTGGATGTAACCGTGATCGGGCGGGCGAGACGGGAGGCGGAAGGCGTTGATGGCGGGCGCTCGACTTTGGCACACGTCGCCCCGTAGGGGCAGTAATCGCAGCGCCAAGGCTCGACGCCATCGGGCTTGGGCGGCACAACGCCGCGCTCGACATGGCCGCGAATCTCTTGGAGTTCGGCAAGCGTCTG
>Ga0194113_10010345_pt1 | contig 11147 bp, 6 predicted proteins | sample TA2MahC200mmetaG_FD_146193 | JGI IMG/M metagenome (GOLD analysis project Ga0194113, IMG submission 146193) | Freshwater microbial communities from Lake Tanganyika, Tanzania - TA2015017 Mahale Deep Cast 200m | ecosystem: Environmental > Aquatic > Freshwater > Lake | place: Tanzania: Lake...
AAATTCAAAATCCAAAATCGGAAATCAGGATTCAGAGCCAGGACTGGTAACTGGGCTGAGCTGACTTTTAAAGATTCAGAGGAATCAAGGTCAGAAAATTTAAGCTCAAAATGTCAAAACTCAAAATCAGAAATCAGAAATCAGAAATCAGAAATCAGAAATCAGAAATCAGAAATCAGGAATCAGAATCAGAACTGGTATCAGGATTGGCTTTCCTACCTTTTAAAAAATTGGCGATTCTTTTGGGAAGAACTTCAGGAAGATCCTTTCTCAGAGAATTTTTATCAACTTTTGATTGATTGTTTTGATTTCTGCTTGGGCCAGCCCTGGGTGGGCCTGCTTGGCTTGGCCCTGCCTGGCTTGGGCTAGCATGGCTTGGGCCTGCCCTGCATGGGCTAGCATGGCCTGGCTCTGCTGGGCCCATATGGTCTGATGTCTGGTGGCCCGGCCCGACCTGAGGCGGGGCTGTGGCTCTCTGATATTCTGGATCTGGGCCCCAGCCTTGTGTTTGGTCTGGGGCTTGGTTTGTCGGATCTGGGTCCGAGTTTGGTGGCAAGTCGCGTTTTGTTGCTTGCTCTGCGTCCGGGAGTGGCTGGTCCGGTCCTGGGTCCAAGTTGCCGGGCGTTAGGTCTGGCCCGCGGCCTGGACCCCTTGTCAATTCCGAGTCTGGCTCCGGCTCTCTCTGTGGGAGATCCGACGGGATAATCGTGACGTGCTGAATAGAACGATTTACTATTCCTTTGATGGTTCGTATGTATACTCCGCAGATCTTGCCTTCTGCGCTTTTGATCACGTCTTCGATAATTCCTGCGAGCCAGTTTGATTTGCCGATGGTCGAGATCTCGAGTAGGAGAGCGAGGTCTCCTTTTTGCGGGAGCGGCTCTTCTCTGCCCCAAGTCTGCCTGTTCCGATTCTGGGTGAGCAGATCGCGGGTGAAGAGTTCCCAAAGCTCCTTCGTGGCTGCTTCGACTCTCTCGTTGACTTTCTGGAGTCCTGTTCTGGAGTCGACGTTGACGTCCAGGTCTTTGACTCTCGGGTTGAGGAAGTGGTCCGGCGTGAGCGGGTCAGATAGTTCTCCCTGCGACCTCAAGAGTAGAGGCCGAGAGTTTAGGATGTCTGCCGCTCTTGCGAGGACCGTTCTGAAGTGGTCCTCTTTTCTGACGCGACTGCCGGTGTAGGCTCTCAGTGCTCGTTTCATGGACCCTACCATCCTTTCCCATCTCCCCCCTTGATGAGGGGCCCTGGGGATGATGAATTTCCACTGCATTAGTTCTTTCGTCAGTGGGTTCGGGTCTGCGAACCAAGGGGAATGAGCTCCCCACTTGAGTCTTGCTGCGTGAAATCCGGACGCGTTGTCGCTATAGATGGTTTTCGGCGTTCCTCGCAGACTAGAGAATCTGACGAGTGCTTGGATCGTTGCGTCCGCGCTCAGTGACGGGCAGAGCTCGAAGTGAACTGCCCTGGTCTGGAGACAGGTGAAGACGAGAACGTACCATCTCCTGTCTTTCTCTTCTTCTTTCTGGTGCGGTTCCCTCGTATAGAAGGGTCCTGCGTGATCTATCCCCAGGGTCTTGAAGCAACGGAATGCTGGATCCAAAAGGTCGGTAGGGAGCGGGGCCATCTGTGGAGGCCTGATGGCGGGGGTGATCTTTCTGCAGGTGATGCATGTCTCGGATAATCTGCGAATTGCTCGGGCGAGTCCGAGGATGATGAATCTCTTCTGAAGCCTGGCTCGCATCAGGTCTGTACCAACCGGATGCTTGTATCGGACGTGGTATTCTGCCACGATGAGTCTCGTGACGTGACTCTTTGCCGATAATATGACGGGGTATTTCTGATCGTAAGGGATCGACTCTCCCCTTTCGAGCCTGGAGCGGCTTCTAAGGAGGCCGTTGTCGTCTATGAACGGGTTCAGTAGCGACAGCGGTCCCTTTCGAATGGCTTCGCCGTTGTTGAGCTTTTCGATCTCTCTCGAGAATGATCTCTGCTGAGAGGCTATCCACATGACGTGGCGCGGGTCCCGCGTGCTCCCAAATCTCGTCATCATTCTTTTCAACACTCGGAGGGCTTGTTCGCCCCCGTTCCACTGGGTGCCGGCGCTGTAGTGGCTAGCCAGCTTTTCTGCCCAGGGAAGATCCTCTGTTTCGTGGTAGTACATGGCAGTGGTCTTGACCTCTGCTGAATACTCTGGCGTGACGTGTCGCCCCTTGCTTTCAAACTTTTTGAATTCGTAGCTCGTTTCGCTGAGCTGCGGTGGGCCTTTCGGCCACAGGGCGTTGGTCGCGACTTCCTCAGTGGTCAGATCGCGAGTTGGTACGTCGGCCGGATTGACTCCGGTGTCGACGTGACCCCAGCGGTCCTTGTCCGTGGCGGTTTGGATCTCTGCGACTCTACGTTGCGTGTAGACTTTGAGATCCTTTGCCGAGGAGAGTATCCAACACAGAGCGTTTGTACTATCTGTGTAGTAGAAGATGTTTTTCGGGTCGAGTCCGAGCGCCTGATTGTAGTGCCTGGCCATTCGGACTCCCAGCACGCAGGCGTCTAGTTCGGACCGTGAGACGCTCGGCGACTTGATCGGCGTGACTCTGGCCTTGGCTGCCAGGAGCGTCACGTGCACTTTGTCTTGTTCCACCGTGCGTAGGTAGAGAGCTGTCGCATAGACTTCGGCCGATGCGTCGCAGTAAACGTGCATCTCGGTGTCAGGCTTCTGCCTGACCCACCGATCGAAGGTCAGAGATCCTGCCTGCAGGAGTTCTTCAAGGGTGGCTTCCCAGGACAGAGCAAACGTCTCGGGAACCGGGTCGTCCCAGCCGATGCCGGTCTTCCACAGGGCCTGCAACAGTTTGCGGGGCCTTATGGTCACCGGGGATATCAGACCGAGAGGGTCGTAGTGACTCGCGGTTACCTTGAGTATGAGTCTCTTGGTCCACGAGTCGATTCCCAAGTTGCTCTTCCACTCCTGCAGTGTGGAGTACCTGACTTTGAACGTAAAGTTGTCCGTTCGCGGGATGTAAATCATGCCGAGGACTTTCTGGTCCTCGTATATTACATCCTGGTCTTCGATCGTGATGTCGTTTACGAGCAGTTCCGAGTCTATTTCCTTGAGGGCCATGGGTGAGTTGCAGTAGATCTTGCAGATCTTCATTCCTCCCCCCATGAGCAGTTTCGGCAGCTCTCTTGCCAACGCGGCAATCTCTTCCTCGCTATCTCGACTGTCTATGCAGTCGTCCATGTAGCAAGATTTTCTGATCGTCTCGGATGCTTGTGGTGCGTCTTTGTCGCTGCAAAGAGCGGCCAACACCTTTTGGGAGATGTTGGGTGACGCTTTGTTCCCAAACAGTATTCTCGTGAACTGGTAGTGTTCGTCTTGGAAAGTGAAGCGGTGAAACGGTCTGTCACTAGCCGCCAGGCTGATCTGGAGGAACATTTCTGTGATGTCCCCCGCGAATAGAAACTTGAATCGTCTCATGCGCGTCAGAATGAGGCTTAGATCATTCATCCGGTTCGGTGAGTCCAGGATGTGACCGTTTAGTGACACACCATTGTATTTGGCTTTGGCGTCGAACACAAGTCTGATGGGAGTTGACTTGCTTCGATTGACCACTTCAAAGAAAGGGAGATACCATCCATTGGTCTTCTGCTCGTCAGCGACCGGTTCGATGTATCCCTTAGTCTTGTAACCATCGATGATTGCTTTTATCTCACTTAGCAAGACTCCCTTGCGTGTGAGCGCTTTGTTTGAGTGACTGCCGGCCTGTCGCCTCGCGACTGCGGCGAAGTTTCCCTGTAGGGCACTCTCATGGTGGTCTCTCCAGGGCATTCGCGCTTCGTAGCGCGGAACGCCGTTTACGATTTTCTTGGAGACTACCATGCGCTCTTCTGCTAGCTTCTCTTCTGGTGTCCATAGATCGGCTGGCTTTGGACCGTTGAGCGTGTGGCCAGTCGGTCCTTCCAACGGCTCTAGGGCGCCCAAATTTTCGATCTCGAATTGTCTTTCAACGAGGTGCGTGAGTTCCCTCGAGGCGACCATTTTGTAGACTGGTGATTCGCGAATCGGCGCGTCATCTGCCGTTGCGTCTCTCCCAGCCGGGTCTGGTCCTATAAAGCCCCAGCCTAACGGCGTTTTAACGCCCATCGGTCGGTTGGGTCTTTTGCTGCGTCGATACTCTAGGACCCTTAGTAGATCGACGTTGTCTGCTCCTATGAGTATTTTTCCCGTCGGTGGCTCGGGATACTCCGGTGTGGGTATATCTTTGAGGTGCGGGTGTCTGGAGAGATACTTGCTCCATGGCCAGAGTCGGCAGAGTTTCGCGAAGCCTTCCACGGTTTCGAGGTCCACGTGGAACGTGGTGACTTCGTCTTGAGCGGTTAACGTGGCTGTGACTTCGTGCGCTTTAACCTGTGCCTGCCTGTCCAGGTAATTCAGGGTTTTGATGCGCGGCTCCCCGAGCTCGAGTCCGAGTTCTCGAGCATATTCTGCGTCTATAGAGGAATGTCCCGCCGCCGAGTCTAGGATGCAGAGAGTTTTGTTGTACCCTCTTTGTCCTTGAATGTACACGGCGATTGTCAGTATGCTGGGACTGATGTTGGCGTATAGACTGGCAGCGGGGGTTTCTAGTCACTCGAGGTCGGGTTCGCACCCTTCCTCCATGGCCAGGTAGCGGAGGAACGCTTCGTCGTGGAGCAAGGGGTGGTGGATCCGCTTGCAACCGTCCTTTCCGCACCGCTTCTTGGCTGGGCAATCTCTGGCGTAGTGTCCCAGCTTGAGGCAGCAGTTGCAAGCTTTTGCTACCCGCACTGCTTCTCTCCGTTTGTCCATATCCAAGTGCTTCATCTTGGTACACCTGTCGAGGGAATGCTTTTCCCCGCAGGCGGCGCACTGGCCTTCCATCACTGCGTAATTTGCTTCCGCCTCTTCGTCTTCGCTCTCCGTGGAGGAGTTTTCTGAGCAGTCCGAGGCTCCCTCCGGAGCGTTCAGATACATCTTGTCTCCTCTGCTGCGAGAGTTGTTGCCTCGCTGCCTTCGGCCCCACTTTCCCTTGGTCTTCTTGGGTTTCTTCTCCGTCTCGGGCTGGTACAGGGACCTTCCGTGCTTGCGGTCTCTAAGTTTGCTCCTCAGGAAACTCGTCAGAGTTTCGAGTGTTCGAGGAGCTTTTAACATCCTGCACTCCGTGAAGTACTGGTCTTGGTCCCTGATGGGCAGGGTTCGGAGCAATCTGAAGTATTTTTCTCCGTTCGGAGTCTGGAGTGCCTCTGGGCTGAGTTTCATCAATGGGCCTGTGGCTGCGCCGATGACGGCCAAGTGGTCCAAGATATTGTCTTGGTTTAGCTCGCTCAGCTTTGGTAGCGCGGCGAGACGTTCTATAGCCACCAGGTCGTAGCTTTCATCGGTGCCATAGCCATCGTCAAGGAAACACAGCATGTGCTTGTATGAGTGCTCCGTGAGCGTGCTCATAAAGTAGCTGCACTTCTCCCTGACGGGCCCCTTCAGAAACTTGTAGACATAGATGGCTTTGTCTTGTCCCGTGGGAAAGTCCATCCGGTCGAGGCACAGTTGGAGGCTCTGCCTGAACGCAGGGTACTCCTTTCGGTCTCCCTCAAATTTGAGGGGTTCTAGATCCTTGTATCTCTTGTTACTGTCGCACCCTTTGGACTGCACAGCTGTGGTTGGGGCGTAGTTTGCGGGTGGTGGTCTCTCGTTTACGATGGCCTTAACGACCCACCTGAGCTGTTCGAGGCTCATCCCCGCAACCGTTGGCCCAATTTCTGCGCCTCGCGGTGGTGGCGCCTCGCGCTGCGCGTGCCCTGGTGCTTGGGCTCTGACCTTTGGTCGTGTCCCCACTTCGACTCGGGGAGTTGACGTTCCCCAATCGTCGTTTGGTCCGGCCTCATTGCGGAAGAGATCGTTGATCCCATAGTCTGGGTCTTCGTTCTCTCCCTGGATGTCTTTCAGAGAGGCTGCGACCGCCCTGTTGAATGCGTCCAACACGCGGTCGTCTTGCTCGATGCGAGCGGCTTCCTTGATGGCCGGGTCGCCCAGGATCGGAAACTGTTCCGTTGGTCCCGAGTCGCCGCTTCCCTGGTGGGAGAGCTCTGGAAGGTCGGTGGACAAGTGCGCCAACCAGTCTATCCATTCCTGGTATCGCATCAGCATGTAGTCGGCATCGCTTGGTGCTTCGAAGCCGTTTTCTCGACAGTAGTCCAGGACCGTGAGAATGTTGTTCCTCCCGGTCTCGAGGATCTTGGCGTATGCTCCCCGATGTTTGTCGTGGGGTACGTAGTTCGCCTTCCTCTGGTCTTCGTGCCCAGAGAAGTATTGGCGAAGTTTCTTCCAAGTTGCTGGTCTGTTTTCCTCTGTGAGAGTGACTGGCCCGGTGACGATCTCAACTTTGAACTTGTCTCTGGGCTTTCTGTTCCGAAAGCTGTTGACAATTTCAAGTACCGGGGTGGTGGCTCTCGACAATGTCTCCTTGAATCCCGTGCTCTGAGCCATTGTCTTTTCTTCCTGCCCTCTGCGGCGTTACTTCCTCTAGAATTCGAGGGGGGGTGATAACGAAAGGCGGCGTCCCTTCTGATGCGGCTTCACTTCCCCGTGTTCGCGGACTTTATACCGGATTTTGGGGACCCCACCGTGTTCGCGGACTTTATACCGGATTTAGGGGGGTGTGGTAGCAGGGTGGACTTGACGTCTCGGACCTGCCTCGCTTTTCAGAACTCGGCCTGAGCCGGGGGGTTCGCCCTTTCTAGGGGGTCGATGACGTCTAACCGCGACGCCTCGCCGTTTAGGGGCAAGACCGAAGCGATCGAAGGCGGCAATCTAACGCGAATGGGTCCTCAAGGCCCGTTGAGCTTGTCAATGGCCAATCTGTCCGAGAAGCAATGAACTTCCACGGACGCGACTCCCAAACCGTGCGCCGAGACCCTGAGGTCTATTCACCCTGATCCAGCTCCTCCTTGTCAGCTCAGTTGTCCCCCGCGAGGGTGGGAGGTATCTCCGTGCCAAACCTGGTTCGGCGGAGTTCTCACACTGACGCAGGAACCTTTTCCCGCGCCTTACTGAGCCAAATCGGTGTGACGGGTGCCTGTCCTGCCGTGGTCGCCAGTTGTTGTGGTACACTAAGCCCAGTGAGCTCCAGTAGGTCTCGACTAGGCTTCGGCTCTTTGAAACACCGGTCACCCGATCCCAGAATCCCTTCGAACCTAACCTTCCCGTCCCGAAAGAAAAGGTATTCGAATACCGCTGATGGGCAAAATTTATTAGAGACAACAGTTCGGCCACTGGGGTCCGAAACATACAAAGGAAAATAATAACCGCAAAATGAAATAATCAATAAAGCCAATGAAGCTTCGTTGGATTTCGAGTCTTTTCGCGATTCCCTCGGAGGAGGTATCCTTTGGAGTGGTGCTGATGACACTGACAGATGCTGAGGAAAGCCTCTCACTGCAAGAAAATGGATTAAAAAATTACATTGACTATTTTGTCAAAACTTTTTTAATTATAAGCAGATCCTGCAATGTTTAATACAAATGTTACAGGTTTTGATGTTAGGATTTGAATTTTGTTGAAACATTTCAGATATCTCATCAAAACATTTAAACTATTTCCAAAAAACTGGTCAATTTTTTATTTGAGAGTGGTGCCATCTGGTGGAGGAATTTGAAACCTTTATTTCCTTTTTTTATAAGGAATGGTGTTTACACCCTTTTTCTGGTTCATAACACCACCAAACAAGTTTTGGAGGGAAAATGCATTCCCTAAAAGAACAAAGGGTTTTTTGACGGGAAAGTGATTTTCCCGCCACTCTCCAGGTACTGTGCTACCTGATTGATCCGATCCTACCCCTATGGGGATAGAATCCTGATATTGGGCAGACTGCTGTTGCCCACAGGAATGCCTTATTTCGGTAATCAGACTTACCGAAGTATCCAGACTCCCGTTATTGCGGTCCAGCTGGGGCCCCCGGAGGGGGTGCCCTTTGCGCTTGGTCCAGCCTAGCTTTGAGTCTTTCTATATTAAGCAAATATAATCTGCTTGGGATGAGCACTGGGCTAACCGGCAATCACATTCTCCCCCCTAGATTTGCTGAGAGAGCTTACCCCTGAGAGAGGTATAAGATGGCACGGAGAAGCTGGGTCCCCACGGAGGTGATTCCACTCCCCCGTATATCATGAATTTGCAAAGTCCACGAATTTCATCTCTTAAGGCGCGCCTTTAGTCTCTGAGCTCCTCGGCCTCCTTTTGGAGGGTGGTGTTCTCCATTTGAGCGTATCTGGCACAATCGAGCATTTTCACGGCGGTCCTCTAAAGTAGGCTGTGGTCCGAGGGTTCTGGGATGGAGGTAGCTTGGGAGGTACGGCTGCCCTCGTCGCCTTGGCCTCGATGGTGCTTGTTAAGTCCATCCGAGGGAGGTGAGGGGCGACCCATTGATGACACTGGACAGAGTCGTCCTGATGCCTCTTAGTCTCACCAACACAAGCCTGCGCCCTAAGATTTGTGGTGGGATCCAGGAAATCTTCCCCGCAGAGTACCCACCCCACCGCTTGAGCAATGCGGGAGGTGAGGCCTATCCTGAGAGGGCCAGAATGGTACTGCCCTTGGAAACACAAGCAAGACGGTTGGGGGGCGCTTCAATCCGGGAGATTCCTGAGATCTGCTCGCAGTTCGAAAACCTCCTCCCCTGTGAGTCCACCGCCTCTCCCCTCCAATTCCGCTAATGAGATCCCGGAATCTAAGGAGAGGTTGCTATTGTTTCTCCCCCCTTGCTGGTTCAGAGGGGTGGGCACATACTTGACTTTTGCAAGGACAGGCTCCGATGATTTGGAAGAGTCGCTGGGTCCCAACACTAGAGAGACTAGTTGTGGGACCATCCAAAAGTTGTCCAACCCGTCATGATCAATTATGCACTTTCCTTTTCTGATTTGAGACTGAGGAAGATTTTCTTTTGGGGGCCAGCTTTTTTAGCTCCCTTTTTGGATTGTCCTGTTAATCTGGGTACTTCTTGTTAACAGGACTGGGTGTGGTCAACTTCCTTTTCCAGCTCCAATAGCCTGTCCAGTACAACAGCTTTCTCAAATCGTCGGGTGGAATCCAAAAATTCAAAGCCCAGAAAGTAAGAACTGCTGATAACACTGAGGCCGGATATCTTTTATATTGAAATCCATCGCTTGTGCTACTTGGAGAGGCTCAGGGCGTCTCACTGTCTGATTCTGGGCACAATCACTTGAGGGCCGACGACCTGCAGTCAAGCTTGGGTGCGCCTTCTCCCCATACGTCCATGTCTGCGGGGTTCTCTGGGGGCTTCCAAGTGGATCCCCCACACCTCCGCTTGTGGGGCAACTTGTGGGGCCCCATCCACAGCACGCCCATCCCCAGCGGACAGCGGCAAGGAGGTTGCGGGTGTGAATGGGGTGACCGGCTATATGTATGGCCAGCGCCATCTCTGTGGTGCTCCGCCTCGCAAAGTCGTGAAGCTGGCAAACCAGGGTTGCCACCTGGTAAACTTCTGAAGATACCAGTCTTCTGAATGTCTGAGATTCATTTTCAGGGTGAGTCTGAATACCTGCGCCGGTAAGTCTTCAGGCAGCGTCCGCCTGCTCATACTGCTCTACCAGCGGTTGCAAGATGTTAGCTGGTCTGTCGGGGAGGGCCTGGAGGCACTCGACCGCAAAGCCATACAGCGGTGAGCCTCCATTGCCCCGGCAGAGAATTTCGTCAACAACTGTTTGAATTGTCTGGGAATTCATTGTATTTTCTTTCAGAAAATTTGCTATTCTTTCGGGTAGCTCTTATTTTATTCTTTTATTCCTTTTTCTGACACAGCCACCAGCTTCACAACCTTCAGTTTTGGACTGACTGTTTTGGTTTTTGTGTGGTCCAGATTTGGCTGGGCCTGCTAGGTTTGGGCTAGTACAGCTTGGCCAGGCCTGTCCTGGGCCGGCCTGGCTTGGCCCTGCTTGGCCTGTATGGTCTAATGTTGTATGATCTGATGTTCTGGGGGCTGGCCCATCTTGGGGTGTGGCGTGGCTCAACAGATTTGGGCCCCAGCTCTGTGTCTGGTCTGGGGTTTGGTTTGTTGGACCTGGGTCCGAGTTTGGTGGCAAGCCGCATTCTGCTATTCTCTGAGTCCGAGGGTGGCTGGTCTGCTTCTGGGTCCAGGTTACCGGGCATTAGGTCTGGCAAGTGGTTTGGACTCCTTGCCGAGTCTGAGTCTGGCTCTGGATCTCTCCTTGGAAGATCCGATGGGATTATTGTGACGTGCTGAACCAAACGATTAACTATTTCTTTGTTGGTTCTAAAGTATACTCTGCAGATCTTGTCTTCTGTGCTTTTGACAACGTCTACGATGATTCCCACAAGCCAGTTTGATTTGCCCATGGTCGAGATCTCAAGTAGGAGAGCCAGGTCTCCTTTTTCGTCTCTTCCCCAAGTCTGCCTTTTCCGGTTCTGAGTGAGCAGATCGCGGGTGAAGAGTTAACAAAGCTCCTTTGTGGCGGCTTCGACTCTTTCGTTGACTTTCCGGAGTCGGTGTTGACGTCTAGGTCTCTGACTCTCGTGTTGAGAAAGTGGTCTGGCGTAAGCGGGTCAGATAGTTCCACTTGAGACCTCAAGAGCAGTGGTTGGGAGTTTAGGATGTCTGCCGCTCTTACCAGGACCGTCCTGAAGTGGTCCTCTTTTCTTCCCCGACTGCTGGTGTAGGCTCTCAGTGCTCGTTTCATAGACACTACCATCCTTTCCCATCTCCCCCCTTGATGAGGGGCCCTGGGGATGATGAATTTCCACTGCATTAGTTCTTTCGTCAGTGGTTTTGGGTCTGCGAACCAAGGAAGAGTGAGCACCCCACCTCTTGCGGCGTGAAATCCGAGTGCATTGTCGCTATATAAGATTTTTGGCTTTCCTAGCAGACTCGAGAATCTGACGAGCGCCTGGATTGTTGCGTCCGTGTTCATTGACGGGCAGAGGTCAAAGTGAACTGCCCTCGTCTGGAGACAGCTAAGACATGAACATACCATTCCCTGGGTTTTTTTTTTTTCGTCTTCTTTCTGGTATGGTTCCCTTGTGTAGAAGGGTCCTGCATAGTCTATCCCCAGGGTCTTGAAGCAACGGAATGAGGGATCCATAAGGTTGGTAGGGAGCGGGGCCATCTGCG
>Ga0194113_10010346_pt1 | contig 11147 bp, 6 predicted proteins | sample TA2MahC200mmetaG_FD_146193 | JGI IMG/M metagenome (GOLD analysis project Ga0194113, IMG submission 146193) | Freshwater microbial communities from Lake Tanganyika, Tanzania - TA2015017 Mahale Deep Cast 200m | ecosystem: Environmental > Aquatic > Freshwater > Lake | place: Tanzania: Lake...
GGAAGACGATGTCCTTCCGGACGCGGGAGGCGGCGTCGACGATTTCCTGGGTCCGCTGAAGGGTGAAATCCCAGCCCACCACGGCCTTGGTCACACCGATGCTGCCGCCAACCGTGGTGCCGACATGGGCGATGATCGCGTCGGCCCCCGCCTTCGCCATCTCGACCGCCTCCTCGGGCGTCGCCACATACACCACCGAGAACAGGTCCATCTTCCGGGCAAGCGAGACCATCTCGTACTCCTTGCGGACGCTCATCCCAGTCTCCTCGAGGACCCCGCGGAAATGGCCGTCGACAATCGTATGGGTCGGGAAGTTGTTCACCCCGGAGAAACCCATGTCCTTGACCTGTCCAAGCCAGTGCCACATGCGGCGACGGGGATCGGTGGCGTGGACGCCGCAGATGACGGGACACTCCTCCACGACGGGAAGGACCTCGTATTCGCCGATTTCCATGGCGATCGCGTTGGCGTCACCATAGGCCATCATGCCGCAGGTGGAGCCGTGGCCCATCATCCGGAAACGTCCGGAATTGTAGATGATGATGAGGTCCGCCCCACCCTTCTCGATGAACTTGGCGCTGATCCCCGTCCCGGCTCCCGCGGCGATGATGGCTTCTCCCTTCTTGAGGGTGGCCACCAGGCGGTCACGAACTTCCTTGCGGGTGTAGGGGTTCCCTTTTCCGGTCCATGGATTCGGCATAGCGGGCCCAGTCTGGAGGCTGCCCGCCAAAGTGCCAACCCCCGGAATCAGGCCCGCGCGTTCCGAGGTATCACCGCCCGCGCTCGAGGGCCGACAGCATCCGGGCCTGTTGCCAGCCCTGCCAGCAATTGCTCCCGATGAACAGGGTCATGATCCCAAGCCAGACGGACCGGTCCAGGACCGCGAGGGTCAGCAGGCCCAGGACACCGAGGAAGCCCACGAAGGTGGCGGCGTAAAGGCTGCGGACGGGACCGACCAGAAACCAGAGCAGCGAGCGGAGGATTTGGCCCCCGTCGAGCGGGTAGACCGGCAGCATGTTGAAGAGGAACAGACCAGTGTTGATCCACCAGACGTTGCGAATGAAGACGGCCCATTCCACCGGGCTGGACTGCAGCAGACCCACATTGGATCCCATCACGAGCGCGGTCAGAGGCATGGCCAAAACGACATTGACCAGCGGCCCTGCAGCCAGACCCCAAAGCTGGGCGCCCGGGCGGAACGGTGGGGAGACGTAGGCAACCCCGCCAAAGGGCCAGAGGAGGATCGTGCTGGCGTCGCCCCCCACCTGTCGGGTCGCCAAGGCGTGTCCGAACTCATGCAGGAGCACGATCCCGAAGAGCGCCAGATACTCCGCGACTCTCCAACCGAGATCCCCTTCCCCGGTGCCCCGACCCTGGATCTGGTACACCGCGACGACGAACCAGAGCCAATGGAGATAGACGTCGATGCCGGCCACCCGGAACAGCCGGAACGCGCCGTTGATGTTGGATCGCACGCCCGCACTGTCCCGACGGCCGCCAACCGAGGCAAATCCTGTTTGATCATCGCGCAGTGTGTTCGGACAGGAACGACACGACACCTCACACGCCGGTGGGCGCTCCCGCGCCCAGTGCTGCAGAGCACTGCAGCACCCACCCCTGCAGCCCACGGGCCGCCACACCCTCTAGATGCCAGAGGCGCACCACGATCCGTCCGCAGGCCTCAACTGTGGACCTCCTCCAGGAACTGCTGGGTCCGCTCATGGACCGGGTTGCCGAAGACCTGCTCGGCCGGGCCGGACTCCAGGATCCGTCCGCCGTCGAGGAACGCCGCGCGATCGGCGATCTGACGGGCCAGCCGGAGATCGTGGGTCACGACGAGCATTGTCATCCCCTCCTCGGCAAGGCCACGCAGGACCCGACGCACCTCCTCGCGAAGCTGGGGATCGAGGGCGCTGGTGGGTTCGTCGAGAAGCAGGACCTGCGGCTTCATCGCCAACGCCCGGGCGATCGCCACCCGCTGCTGCTGTCCGCCGGAGAGCTGGTGCGGAAACTGGTCCGCATGTCCCTCGAGCCCAACCCTGGACAGGAGATCCAACGCCTCTTGGCGCACCTCGCCCTGGAGCCTTCCGAGCACGTGAAGGGGACCCTCCATGACGTTCTCCAGCGCCGTTCGATGACTGAAGAGATGAAATTGCTGGAAGACCATACCCACACCGCACCGCAAACGGCGCAGGACATCCGCGGCGGGTGCCTGGGCTGGATCGATGTCGTGGCCTGCGATCCGGATCCTCCCTGCATCCGCACGCTCCAGCTGGTTGAGACACCGCAGCAGGGTCGACTTGCCGCAGCCACTGCCGCCGAACAACACCGTCGTCTCGCCAGCGGCCTGAACCCAGTCCACGCCGTCCAATACCCGACGTTCCCCATACCGCTTGGTCAGTCCCTCAATGTGGATCACGACGCAGCCTCCGTTCCAGATGACGGGCGCCCAGCGACGCCGCGTAGCTGATGGTGAAATAGATCCCAGCCGTCATGAGACCCAGGCCGACATAGTCCCCCGTGTCGATGGCGCGGATCTGGTACTCCTTGGTGAGCTCGACCAGGGCGATGACGGATACGATCGAGGAGTCCTTGAACATCGCGATGAAGTCGTTGGTGACACTGGGCAGGCATAGACGCAGGGCCTGCGGCAGGACGACGCGGCGGAGAACCAGGGACCGGGTCATGCCAAGGGCCAGCCCAGCGTCGACCTGTCCCTGCGGGACGCCCTGGATTCCTGCCCGATAGTTCTCCGCCTCGTTTGCGGCGTAGTTGAGACCGAGCGCCACCACGGCGGCCAGTCCCGCCGAGAGCCGGAGTCCGAGCTGCTGGGCGAGGCCAAAATAGATGAAGTAGATCTGAAGCAGCAGCGGGGTCCCCCGGAAGACTTCGATGTAGGCCACGGCCAGCCATCGGATCGGCGTCGGGCCATGGAGTCGCGCCAGCACCAGGACCAGCCCCAGGAGGACCGCCAGCGCCATGCCGCCACAGGTCACCCAGATCGTCGTCACCGAGGCCCGCAGCAGCAGTGGCAGATAGACCCGCCAGTCGCGCCAGACCGAGATGCGCTGTCGGACAGCCAAACCCTCGTCACGCCATGCCGAGAGACGCTCCTGCTCCGGGCCCCACACGCCATACCGGGAGTAGATCTTCTTGAGGGTCCCATCCTCGAGAAGCGCTTCAACGGCGGCGTCGACACGCCGGAGCAGTTCGCGGTCCGTGGGGCGGACACCGACGGCATAGAAGCCGGTCTCCAGGAAGGGACCGGCCTTCCGGAGCTGCGGATGCAGGGGCAGGTTGGCCTCCACGATCGGGGAATCCGCCAGCACGGCATCGACCCGACCGAGTTCGAGGTCCTGGAAGTAGTTGACGTTGTCCTGGTAGATCCGAATCCGGACACCTCCGTGACGCTCCAGCAGCCGCTGGGAGGCCGACGCCGACAGGACCCCGACGGGCCGGTCCTTAAGGCGGTCGAGGGAGGACAGGGCCAGGTCATTGGACCGGACCACCAGCTGCTGTCCGAACGCGAAGTAGGGACGGCTCATGGAGAGCCGGGCCAGGTTTTCCGGGGTGCGCTCGAGTCCTGCGATGATGAGGTCGAACGCATCGCCGGTCCCGAGGACTGGGACGAGGAGATCCCAGTTGTTCTGGACGAATTCGGACCGAAGCCCGAGCCGCGCACAGAGCGCCTCGGCAAACTCCACCTCGAAGCCGATCAACCGGCTGACGTCCACCGGATCGTGATAGATGTAGGGAGCTCCTCCCTCGGCATCATTCCCCCAGCGGAGAGCCCCCTTTCGGGAGATTTCGGACCAGAGATCCTGGCCAAGGAGACCCAGAGTTCCAAACAGGAACGTGAGCAGCCGGATTTGGAGCATGGGAGCCACCACAGAGCCTAGTAGGGCATGGACCCAAGGTTGGAGTCAGGTGCGTGAAGGTCCTAAGCCTTGGCCTCGGTACACGGACTCTCCATTCTGACTCGGCTTCCTGTGAACGAAAAAAGGGGCCGGGCATTGCTGCCCGGCCCCTCTGTTTAGATCAGACCGACCTCAGTTCGAGGAGCGGTAGAACCTGACCTGAGATCCCAGCGGGATCGTGTACGGGCTGGTCGCACCTGGGACATCCGTGAACGTCCCGCTCAGCGAGCTCGCTTCCTGGAGCTTGCCGGTGAAGGTCACCGTCGAGCCCTGGATGCTCACCGTCGGCGTCGCACCACCGCGCGGCGCCACACTGGTGCCGATACGGATGCGCTGCACCGAGTAGTTCGACGGGTTCTGCTGCCCCTCGAGATCCGTCCCGAGGAATCCGTTCCCGCCGTATCCATTGTTCGGCGGCGCGCCCGATCCGGTGTCGCTCATGGTCGAGAACCCGAAGATCAGGCCGTTGTTCAGCGGCAGGGTCTTCGGCCCATCCAGCAGCGCCCACTCACGGCCGTCGTACGAGACGAAGAACGTGAAGTCGTTGCCGGCGCGCTTGATGCGCAGCCACCGCGAGGACAGCGCCGAGCTCTCCGGATCCGGAGTGCCCGCGGCGTCGACGGCGCGTTGGTCGAGGTAGTAGCCCTTGATGCCACCGATCGGCGTGGTCCAGGCAAAGCCCGGGTTGCCGTTGCCGTAGCCAGCGCCCGGCTCCTCACGGAACAGCGGGATGCCGGCGCGGTTCGGGGCCGAACCCTCGATGTACGTGGTGTTCGCCACCATCGCCACCTTGGTACCGTCCTGGGTGTACTCAGAACCCGCGACGTACTCGGACTCACGCAGCATCAGGCCGGAGTTGGCCCAGGCGGCGGTGTTGGCCGGACGGTCGTTGCGGCTGACCTCCACCGAGACCTCGAAGTCGCCCGTCAGGGTCGGCCCGCTCAAGTAGTGGATGTAGTCACCCGGGTTCCAGGCGTTCGAGCCGCCACCGATGATCTCGATCTCGGTCTCGGTCGCACCCGACGACACCGCCACGGCCTGGCCCTTTCGGTAGGGATCATCGCCCGCCGTGCGCACCGCAGGGTCGCGACTCTGGATCAGACCGATGTCGGTCGACTTCCAGTCGGACTTCTTGCCGCTCGCCTTGGACGCAGCCGCGATCTTGTTGCCAGACGTGTCGGTCACGTTGTTGACCGTGACGTCGAAGCTGTCGGCGGTGAGACCGCTGACGCTCAGGTAGACGGTGTCGCCACCGATGCCGCCGCTGACCCCGGTGACGGTGCCCTGGCTGAGCTTGTAGTTGCCCGCCACCAGTGCCGTCGCAGAAGCGACCGGCTCCGAGAACTTTACGCCGACGGTCTTGCTGTCGATCGTGCCAACCGACACAAGGGTCGGGGCGCCGGTGTCTGCCAGGACCGTCTTGCCATAGTTCGAGAACTCCACCGTGGCGAGATTCTTGCCCCCGGTCTGGTCAGCGCTGTTGTAGCTCGCGGAGAACGCATAGGCGCCCACTAGGAGCTTCTCAGGCCATTCCTGCCACCGCTGGCCGATGAGGGCCCAGCTCGTACCGTCGGTGCTGACATAGCCGGCGAACCAGTTGCCCACGCGGCGCAACCGGATCCACTGGCTTGGCAGGGTCTTGTCGACCCCACCGTAGGACCGGCCGAACGAGGTGTAGTTCTGGGCGGCGGTGGCACGACCAATGGTGCGAATCTCGTTCACACCCTTCGGATTGCCGACGTTGACCAGGAACGAGGGGCTGAGCGCGTTGAGCGACTCACGTGCCTGCAGACCACCGGAGGCCCAGGCATCGACGGGGTCGGTCTGGGGGCCGCTGGTCACGCTGCTGACCTTGGTGCTGATGTCGAAGTCGCCCGTGAGCTGTTCATAGGCGAACTCCTGCACGTCACCCGGCTGGTCGGCATTCGACGCCGCAGGCCAAGCCACGAGGCCGGGACCGGCGATCGTCATCGAGCCCGCCACTCCGAATTTCACCGATCCTTCCGGCAGGGCAACCGGGAGAACTGCTGTCGGCTTGACGAGGGCCGTCGTGAGCGGATCGACCTTGACCACCGGGATGATCGGCTGGCCGGTCGAACCCTTGGTGTAGACCGCGTTGACCTCGTCCACGGTGAGGGTGCGGGTCCAGACCGCAACCTCGTCGATGTGACCCTGTTCGATGCCCACCGATCCTCCATCGGTGTAGATACCCTTGCCGTCCTGGCCGATGTTGAGGGCCAGACCCGCGGGGGTGCCTGTGTTGCCGAGACCCGAGATCGAACGGGAATCGATCTCGACGCCGTCGAAGTAGGTCACCGCATTGCCAGCGCGCGTGAAGGTCACCACGACGCTGTGCCAGCCACCGTCGTTGAACTTGCCACCGGGGCTGTCGTAGTCCTTACGGGTCCGGGTCTGGTCGGCGATGTTCCACTGGATGCGGCCGTCACCGGCCGTGGCGACTACGAAGCCCTGGTTGCCGCCGCTGTTCCAGTCCTTGTTCGCGATGAAGGCAGGATCCCCTGTCCACTTCCCGATCTTGGCCCAGAAGGCGACGGAGAAGTCGGAGGTGGAGAGATCGATCGGCGAACCGCCGACCGTCACGTAGTTGAACGACGTCCCATCCTTGAGGGAGGAGTACTTGAGCGCCTGGCCGACCTTGCCGTCGGTGAGCGACGGGGTGCCCACAGCGGTGCCGTTGCGTCCGTTGCCGGAGTTATCGGCATAGCTGCCATCGAACGGCAGGTGCAGGGCGAGGCCCTTGGCGAGATCCACGGGAGGCGGCACCAGCGCGCTGAGCGCCTTGCCGTTGTTGCCCCCGACCACGATCGTCGCAACCTCACCGGCCGAGAGCGTACGGGTCCAGATGGCGACATCGTCGATCTGGCCCTTGTCGACACCGACCCCACCGCCGTCCGTGTAGGATCCGGTGCCGTCCTGGCCGATGTTCAGCGCCAGGTCCGCAGGGGTCCCGGTATTGCCGAGACCGGCGATCGAGCGGGAGTCGATCTCGATGCCATCGAAGTAGGTCACGGTGTTGCCAGAGCGGGCAAATACGACGGTGACGTGATGCCAGGCGTTGTCGTTGAACTTACCGCCGGCGCTGTCGAAGTCCTTACGGGTCCTGCTTTGGTCGGCGATGTTCCACTGGATGCGGCCGTCACCGGCCGTGGCGACTACGAAGCCTTGGTTGCCGCCGCTGTTCCAATTCTTGTTGCTGATGAATGCGGGGTCACCCTCCCAAGTGGAGAGCTTCGCCCAGAACGCTACGGTGAAGTCGGTCGTCGAGAAGTCGATCGGAGTGCCACCGACCTTCACGAAGTTGAACGAGGAACCGTCCTTGAGGGAGGTGTACTCGAGGGCCTTGCCGAGCTTGCCGTCGACAGAACCCGGAGCACCCACAGCCTCGCCATTGCGATTGTTGCCGGAGGCATCGCTGAGGTCGCCATCGAACTTGAAGTACGCGGCGAGGGCATCATTGACAGCGAACGAGGTCGGCACGGGACGGATGGCGACCGCCACCGTGGAGCTCGAGGCCGAGCCGCCCTCGTTGAGGACGGTCACGGCATAGTTGCCGGCATTGGCGGCAGCAGCCATGGCCACGACATAGGTGGCATTGGTCGCGCCCGAGATCGGGTTGCCATTCAGGGTCCACTGATAGCGGAGCCCCACGCCGGAGGCGCCGACGCTCAGCTTGAGCGGGAATCCTTCATAGGCGGTGGTGGCCACCGGCTGGACATCAATCTTCGGAGGATCCACCTGGGTGACTTCATAGACACCGAAGTTGTCGATGCCGAAGTACCAGGAGCCCGTGCCCGCCTGGGCGAAACGGAACCGGACGGTCTTCTGCCCATCGGCACCGACGATGCGGCGGAACTCGACGCGCTTCGACTCGATCGGGTCGTCATTGACGCGGGCCTCGATGAACGAAGCGAGGTCCTGGCTGATGGTGGCCCCGATGAACGCACCGTACTTCTTGCCGATCTCCTCACCCGTGTTGGGGTCGGTCAGACTGGCGGTATCCCCGTTCTCCTTGGTGAAGGTCGCCACGGCGTCGACCTTGCCATCGGCTCCAACGACGATGTCGGGACCGTCGATCATGTACACGATCGGTTGCCAGGACTTGCCTTGGTCGATCGAGTACTCCACCGAGCCGATGCTGTCCTGGTTCTGCTCGTAGATGCTGTTGTAGGCCACGTAGAGGCTCTTCTTGCCGGTCATATCGAAATCCGGCGAGAACAGGTACTGAACCTGGCTGCCACCGCGGTTGTCGGACTCGGCGTAGGCGAACTTGCCGTCGACAAGCTTCTCGACGCGCTTGCCGTTGACATAGCTCTCACCCGGCTGGAGGCGGCGGGCGGCGTCCCAGGAGGCGGCATTGACGGTCTCCTCGGAGATGACGACCCAGCCCAAATAGTAATCTGAATTGGGATTGAGTAGGTCGAATTCCCCGGTGGCTCCGGTGGTGAAGTTCACCTCGGTCCATCCGGCCGGCAGTTTGCCCTCGTCGGTCGAGTTGAAATTCTCGAAGACGACCGGGGCGGGGAGTTTGACGTTGGTGTACTTGGCGACGGTGAAGCTCCACTCGCTGGTGTAGGTTGTCCCACCGCTGTCCTTGTAGGTGACCGCCGCCTTGTGGTTCGACAGGGGGTCGAACAGCGCGGGCGGGATATAGGCCACCGTGGTGGTCGATCCCGTCTTGGTGACGGTCGGGGTGACGGCGGTTCCGTCGACCGACAGCTTCACGGAAGCCGAGTCAACGGTGTTCGGCAACCCGTCGGCGATCAACAGGGAGATGCCGCCGCTGGGGGAGGCTCCGATCGCGTCCTTGCCGGGCGAGGCGTAGGTGACAGACGGGGACACCGAGCCGCTGATATTGCGGAAGGCAGGAATGCCCCCGGTTTCGTTGATCAAGACCTGGTTGGCGACGTCACCACCCACAGCGTTGTACCACGAGACGTTGGCGCCACCACCGCCCTCCTCCCAGATCAGGCGGAAGGAATACAGGCCATCCTTGGTGACCTTGAACTTGAACGAGCTGTCGCTGGCACCACGGCCGCCATCATACCGACCGAGGACGATGGAGCTCAGGGCGTCCTTGGCGTTGGCACCGGCGCGGACCTCGAATCCGTCGTCGCTGTTGACGACGAAAGTGTAGTCGCCGGCGGTCAGTTTGAGCCAGGTCAACACTTCCATGGAGATGTTGTCGGTCATCGAATCCTTACCCGGGATGCCCGGGATGGAGCCGTTGGCACCACCGCCGCCCTGCTCGTAGGCGATGGTCTTGGACTCGTAGTAGTAGCCATTGGCGTCGAACGTCCAGGCGACGTTGTCGACGTCATTGACGTAGGGCACCTTGGTTTTAGGGTCGATAATCAGCCCGGCGAGGTGCGCCTCGGTGCGGGCCAAGGTGTTAGGGAGTGTACCCGAATTGTTGTTCGCCTGGACGACCCGGACGAGGAAACCGGGGTCGACGCCGGCGGAGGTGGGCAACGCCCATGCTTCGGGCAGGGAGACCTGCGCCTGACCTGGGAGCAGGGCGGCACTCACGGCAGCGATAGCTGACGCGAGCTTGAGCTTGATGGATAGGTTCATGGTATGTTTGGACTGGTACTGAGAGGAAATTGTCGTGGATCGGGCACCGCGGGTAGGGCCTTATTTCCGGGCCCGTTGCTGCTCGAGATAGGCCTTTGCGGCTTCATCCCCCTTGCTGGCCGCCTCCAGGATGCTACCCCGGACCGTCAGGGCGGCTCGGGCCGCTGCGTCTCGTTGCTCGGGGGTGAGATCGGGCTGACGCGACAGCTCCTCGAGCGACTCGAGGGCCACGGACTGGTCGCCCCCCTCCAACGCGCGCGCCGCGGTTCCCATCGCCTCCTTCATGGCGGGGCTGGCAGAGGAAAACGTGTTCTCCAGGGTCTTGGGAATCTCAGCCGCGGGGATCGGGGTGGGCGGCGGGGGTTCGCCACAGCCGGAGGTTCCCATCCACAAGGCCAACCCACAGGCGACAGAAAAGCCCAGGCGGAGAGCCTTGGTCATGGACAGGAAGGAAGCCGTGTTCATGGCTCAGAAGGAGGGGTTCTCGATGGGAGATACTCCAGTGTACCAGCGATAGTCCACACCTTTGGTCACGCTGGTGAACTTGATGGCCGAAACGTTCCCGGGCACCCAGAGGGTCGTGCAGCGCTTGTTGTGACGGAACCACTCCCACAGGAAGTTCACCTTGGGATAGAGGGCAGGGAGCGATCCATAGCGCCACTGGGTGAGGATCTCCTTGCTGCCTGGAAAGAGCCCAACGGTGTCGTCAGCACCGTCCATCCGCTGCTCCGCGGCATCCTGGGCAAAGATCATGGTCGCGGGGCTCTCATAGCTGGAGATCTTCCGAGGGCCGGGACCACGCACGCCGGGCGAGCTCCTTTCGGGCCCCTGGGTGACGAACCCATTGATTCCGATCGCGGAATTCAGCCAGAACTCGTTGGGATAGGCGTAGCCATCCTCGCGCCACTGGTCGACCACCTTGGCCCCCGGACACCGGAATGCCCTGCGGTTGTCCCCGAAGTACTTGATGTAGGCGATGCCCCAGTAGGCCAACGGATCATTCGGGGAAAGGATCTCGAGCGACTTGGGACCGCGGGTCCACATGCCATGGTTCGGAACCGCCCCGCCGACATTGTGGAATGTATCGCTGAAGTCATTCGCATACATCGTCGTACCGATGCCGATCTGACGCATGTTGCTCATGCACTGGGCCTGCTGTCCCTTAGCCTTGGCCTTGGACAATGCCGGCAGAAGCATGCCAGCCAGGATGGCGATGATGGCGATGACGACGAGCAGTTCGATCAGGGTGAACCCCCGGCGCGATGCAAACCGACCCGTGGAGGGTGGCAGGACGAAATCAACTGGTTGGGACATGGCGTTCATTCGGGAAGACTGCTGACGGCATCCAACCCAGACTCAGTGTCTCCAGTGAAACCACGTTCTCCAGAGACAAACCGGTGACGGAATCGTGACAGGCCAATTCCGAAATCCGGGCTGATGGAAATTCTCTACAGAACTGTGGGGCTAAGATCAAACTCTCAGTCTGGATAATTTGACCCACTCGAACGGAATATTGAGAATCGCATATCAGGGTGCCATTTCTCCGGCTGCCGTTTACGCTTCGGAGATCCCACTCAAGCGTGACCACCTTCAGATGGAGAAGCGGCGGGTTCAGGCGGCTTCCCTCTTCGAGAAAAA
>Ga0194113_10010350_pt1 | contig 11144 bp, 8 predicted proteins | sample TA2MahC200mmetaG_FD_146193 | JGI IMG/M metagenome (GOLD analysis project Ga0194113, IMG submission 146193) | Freshwater microbial communities from Lake Tanganyika, Tanzania - TA2015017 Mahale Deep Cast 200m | ecosystem: Environmental > Aquatic > Freshwater > Lake | place: Tanzania: Lake...
CGCGGTCTCGTACGCGACGTCGACGTCGCGGATACGCGACTCGGCGCTGGCGAGGTTCTCGGTCGTGATCGCCAGGTTGTTGATCGTGCTGCCGAGGCGGTTCTGGACCGCGCCCAGCGTGCCGCGCAGCGAGCTGATCGTGTTGATCGCCGCGTCGATGTTGGTGATCGCCGTGGTGGTGGAGCCGCCCGAACCGATGTCGAGCGACTGCAGCGACAGCGACGTGCTCAGGGCCGCCGTCAGGCTGACCGACAGCGTGTCGATGCCGGCCGTGGTGCCGAAGCCGACCTGGAAGCTGACCGACGTGTTCGAGCCGTCCAACAGCTTGATGCCGTTGAACTCGGTCGAGCGGCCGATGCGGTTGACCTCGCTGACCAGGCTCTGGAACTCCTCGTCGAGGGTCTCCTTGTCCTGGTTGCTGACCGAGCCGTTGCTCGACTGGATCGCCAGCTCGCGCAGGCGGGTCAGGATCGAGCTGACCTCATTGAGCGCGCCCTCGGCCGTCTGGACGAGCGAGATGCCGTCGTTGGCGTTGCGCTTCGACTGCTCGAGCGAGCGGACCTGCGAGCGCAGGCGCTCGCTGATCGCGAGGCCGGCGGCGTCGTCGGCCGCGGTCGAGATGCGGAGGCCAGTGGACAGGCGGCGGAAGTTGCCGCCGAGGCGCTCGGTGACCGCCGACAGGTTCCGCTGCGCGTTGATGGACGTGACGTTCGTGTTGACTCGAAGACCCATTGGATTCCCTTGCTATCGTTTTGGTGGAACTCGCCGGATGGCGAGGATGCTGCTCGTATGGTCGGGACGGCGCGCGGCGCCTTTAGCGATCGCAAGCGCGCACGACGTTTTCCCAGCGCGAATGGTCGCGTCGCGGCGGAATGCGACAGCCACTGTCGATGCCACTGGAGAAATCGACGATGCGCGTGGCCGGCCGCAGGTGGCGGTGGTGGTGTCGCGCATCCCGACAGCAGGGCGAGGCGCCCGTCCCGGCGCAGGACGCGCCCAGGGAAGAGCGCCCTGTGGCGTGGCGGAGGCGACCTGCCGGCGCGCCGCTGCGGCCGACCGCTGCCTGGCCTGTAGGCCGCCGCGTGCGACGGCGGCCATGGCCACGCTCGGCAGCAGCCGGAAACGCCGCGAGGCGGCGCCTCCCCTTCGGGAAGCGCCGCCTCGCGTTCGTGCCCGGCGGACCGGGCGCGGCCTGTTTCGGCTCAGCCTTGCAGCAGCTGCAGGGCCGACTGCGGCTGGGCGTTGGCCTGGGCCAACACCGAGATGCTCGCCTGCTGCAGGATGCTGTTGCGCGTCAGCTGCGCGGTCTCGTACGCGACGTCGACGTCGCGGATACGCGACTCGGCGCTGGCGAGGTTCTCGGTCGTGATCGCCAGGTTGTTGATCGTGCTGCCGAGGCGGTTCTGGACCGCGCCCAGCGTGCCGCGCAGCGAGCTGATCGTGTTGATCGCCGCGTCGATGTTGGTGATCGCCGTGGTGGTGGAGCCGCCCGAACCGATGTCGAGCGACTGCAGCGACAGCGACGTGCTCAGGGCCGCCGTCAGGCTGACCGACAGCGTGTCGATGCCGGCCGTGGTGCCGAAGCCGACCTGGAAGCTGACCGACGTGTTCGAGCCGTCCAACAGCTTGATGCCGTTGAACTCGGTCGAGCGGCCGATGCGGTTGACCTCGCTGACCAGGCTCTGGAACTCCTCGTCGAGGGTCTCCTTGTCCTGGTTGCTGACCGAGCCGTTGCTCGACTGGATCGCCAGCTCGCGCAGGCGGGTCAGGATCGAGCTGACCTCATTGAGCGCGCCCTCGGCCGTCTGGACGAGCGAGATGCCGTCGTTGGCGTTGCGCTTCGACTGCTCGAGCGAGCGGACCTGCGAGCGCAGGCGCTCGCTGATCGCGAGGCCGGCGGCGTCGTCGGCCGCGGTCGAGATGCGGAGGCCAGTGGACAGGCGGCGGAAGTTGCCGCCGAGGCGCTCGGTGACCGTTGACAGGTTCCGCTGCGCGTTGATGGACGTGACGTTCGTGTTGACTCGAAGACCCATTGGATTCCCCTGTGCGGCCTATGCGGCCTTGCCTGCCCCCATGCTCCGGCGTCGGCGCCGGCCACTTGAGTCCCGGCGTCCGGTTGGGTCGGAGTTGCTGGTTTTTTCGCGAACTGACCAAAAGTTCGACGCCGGGTGTGCCGAAACACCCCATGGCAAGGTGATCCAGCGGCGGTCCGACCCCCCGGACTGCTGCGAGAAACAGCAAGGTCGGCACATGAAGAACCTCAGCTTCCCCGGTCTCCCCCGTGTTCTGGTCGTCGATGACGAGGATGGCGTGCGCGAAGGTCTGCGCGCGCTGCTACAGAAGGAAGGCGTGCACGTCGAGACCGCCGGCGCCGCCGAGGAGGGCGTCCGCCGCCTCGATCAGCGCGCGTACGACGTCGTCTTCCTGGACCTCAATCTTCCCGGCGCCGACGGGCTGTCGATGTTGTCGCAGTTTCGCCGCGGCAACGCGCCGGCCGACGTCGTCATCCTGACCGGCTACGGCACGGTCGCCAACACGGTCGAGGCGATGCGCAAGGGCGCCGCCGACGTGATCGAGAAGCCGTTCAGCGCCGACCGCATCCTGGCGGTGGCCCGCCGCTGCCTCGAGACTCGCCAGCTCCGCAACGAGCTCGCGTGGCTACAGGATCGCGTCCGCGAACTGACCGCCACGGAGCTGGTCGGCCTGTCACCGGTGATCCGCGAGGTGCAGACGCGCATCGACCAGGTCGCCCATGCGCCGGACACGACCGTGCTGGTCACCGGCCAGAGCGGCACCGGCAAAGAACTCGTCGCCCGCTGCATCCACGAGCGCAGCGCCCGCCGCAACGGCCCGTTCGTCGCGATCAACTGCGCGGCGCTGACCGAGGCCCTGCTGGAGGCCGAGCTGTTCGGCTACGAGCCGGGCGCCTTCACCGGCGCGTCGCGCGAGGGTAAGGACGGTCTGTTCGCCGTCGCCGCCGGCGGCACGCTGTTCCTCGACGAAATCGGCGAGATGGAGCCGTCGCTGCAGGCCAAGCTGCTGCGCGTGCTGCAGGAGCGGTCGTTCCGCCGCGTCGGCGGCGTGCAGGACATCCCCGCCGACGTCCGCATCATCGCCAGCACCAACCGCGACCTGCGTCAGATGGTGCAGACCGGCGGCTTCCGCGAAGACCTCTACTACCGACTCGCGGTGATGAACGTGACCGTGCCGCCGCTGCGCGAGCGCGCCGCCGATATCCCGCTGCTGTCGCACTTCTTCCTCGACCAGATCGGCCGCCAGATGGGCAAGGCGCTCTCCGGCTTCACCGAAGAGGCGATGGAGACGCTGTGCGAATACGAGTGGCCCGGCAACGTCCGCGAGCTGCGCAACGCCATCGAGCATGGGTGCATCGTCTGCCCGTCCGGCATGATCGACGAGATTCACCTGCCGAAGTTCACCGGCGGCAAGCTCGACGGCAGCGACCGCATCGATCGCGCCGGCATGGTGCTCGAGGGCGAGAATCGCTCGATCAAGGCGCTCGAGTCGCAGCTGGTCGGCAAGGTGCTCGACGACACGCAGTGGAACATCAGCCGCGCGGCGGCGATCCTCGGCATCAACCGCACGACGCTCTACAACAAGATCCGCCAGTACGAGCTCGGCAAGCGGCCGCTGCGCGCCAAGGTGGTCTCATGACCGCGCCGGCCGCGGATCTGCTGCCGGGCGTGCTCGCGCACGAACTGCGCAATCCGCTGGCTTCGGCGATGGCAGGCGTGCTCGTCGCGCGCGATCTCGTCGACGACGACGATCCGCGCGCCGCCGTCCTCGACGGCGCGGTGCGCGATCTGCAACGCGTCGCCGATCTGACCGACGGCTGGCTGGCGCTCGCGCGCGGCCGCGCCGTGCCCGGCGGCGTCGCCGATCTCGGCGAAGCGCTCGCCGCCGTCGCCGCCCGCCACGGCGCCGAGATGTCGCCGCTCGCCGGTCAGCCATCGGTGGTCGGCCAGACAGCGCTGCTCGAGCGCCTGTTCGACAACCTTTGCGACAACGCCCGGCGCGCCGGCGCGCGGTCGCTCCGCCTCACGGCGCTTCGCCGGACGGATGACTACGTTGTGCACGTCGATGACGACGGCGCGGGCGTGGCCGCCGCCGACGCCGAGCGCGTGTTTCAGCCCGGTTGGACGACGCGCGGCGGCGCTGGCCTCGGCCTCTACGCCGTGGCGGCGACGGCCGCGGCCTTCGGCGGCAGCGTGCGCTGCGAGCCGCAACCGCGCGGCAGCCGCTTCACCGTCGTGCTGCCCGCTGCCGCCACCCGCACCGTCGGCGCATGAAGATCCTGCTGGTTGACGACGAGGACGGCATCCGCGAGGGGCTGGCCGCGCTGCTGCGCCGCTACGGCCACGAGGTCCGCACGGCCAAGGATTGCGCTACAGCGAAATTAGCGCTCGCTGGTGACTACGATGTGCTCGTCACCGACTGGCGGTTGCCAGACGGGGTGGCGGGCAGCTTCCTCGGCCTGGTCCGCTGCCCAGCGCTCGCCGTCAGCGGCCATCCCGACGAGATCGGGGTCGACCGACGGCTCGCGGCGATTCTTACTAAGCCGGTACGGCCAAAGGACTTGCTGACAGCGATCAACGCTGCCGCGGCGCGTTCGCGGGCCGGGGCCGAGGGGGCGCCTGACCTGTTGCCGGCGGTGGCCGCGGCGGTCGCGGCCTTCGCATCGGCGCTGCCCGCCGGCAGCGACACCCAACTGTACGACGACGGCGTCTTCGCCACGGTGGTGGCCGACTTGCCCGAGGGCGCACCGGTGCCGGCGGCGCCGGCGGTGGGGGACTGGAGCGTCGCCCGCCGCGGCAGGCGGTGGCGCGTGGCGTGGCGCCTGGGCCGCGACGCCCATGCCGCCGACCCCGCGGATCGGGCGGCAGATTCTGCCGACCCGGTTCATGGAAACGCCGATGCCATGCCGATGAGGAACCCGATCGGCCCCCGCCTACCGGCGGATCTTGCCGATCTCTGGAGCGAACCGTGAGCAACGACCTAGGTCATGACACGCCCGGCGCGACGTCCGTCGCGTCCACCGCTGCATCGACGCCTGCTGCGCCGTCTGCGACCGCGACCACGAACGCGACCGCGCCGACGACCGAGGCGTTGCCCAACCTGATGGCGGCCGGCGCCGCGCCCGCGCGGGGGCTAGACCTCGACGTCGAAGCGCTGCGCGTCGCGCAACAGGCGATCATCGACGGCGAGCGCGTTCTCGCCGCCGCGCGCGAGCAACTGCGCCTGCCGGCCGAACCGCCGACCGCGCGCCGCCGCCGCCGCGACCTCGCGATCGCGCTGATGATCGGCGTCAACCTAGTCGCGATGATCGCGCTGGCGATGCTGCCGCCGGCGACGGTGACCACGGTCACGACCGCTCCGCCGAAGGCGCCGCTCACCGCGCCGACGCCGACTGCGCCGGTTGCGCCACCGTCGGATCCGACCGTGCGCCGCTTTCACGAGCCCTTCCAGCAGGCGCTCGCCGCCGCCGACCGCGCTGACTACGCCACAGCGATCACGACGCTCGAGCGCTACCTCGCCGACACGCCGTCGCTGCAGCCGAGCCAGCAGCTCAACGTGTTGAACATGCTGTCGCACTACGCGAGTCTCGCCAACGACTTCAAGAAGGCGCAGGACTTCGCGCAGCGCGCCGCCGCGATCGGCCAAAGCCACTCGCTGCCCGCCGACCTTGTCGCCATGGCCAAGGCCGCGGCGGAGAGCGGCGACCAGGAGACGCTGCGCCGCGTCTGGGCGCGCTTCCTGCTGCAGCGGCGGCAGATTCCGAGTTGGCTCTACAAGCACGTCGCCGAGGCCTATCTGCAACTCGGCGACAGCTATCGCAGCCAGGCCAACGCCGCGAGCGAGGGCGAACGCGCGCGCTTGCTGCAGGAGGCCGCTGACCAGCTGAAGCAACAAAGCGCCGCGGGCGCGGAGGCGGGCAAGTGATCCGCGCCGCCATCGTCGCCGTCCTGGCCATCGCCGCTGCCGCGGCGCAGGCTACGCCGTTCGCTGTCCGCGCCGTCCCCGGTAGCCGCGTGCCGGCTCTCGTCGCCGCCGACGCGCGCGCGATCGCCTGCCTCGACGCGCTGCACGGCCTCGCCGCCGCCTGCGGCTGGAACATCACCATCGAGAGCACGCCGCTCGAGAACGATCTGCGCTTCGCGACGATCGACCTCAACCTCGCCGACCAAGACCCGCACATGGTCGCGCAGTTGGTCGCAGTCGCCGCTGGCGCCGACTGCGTGTTCGACGAGCCTGCGCCGACCGATGACGCGCGCACGACGCTGCACGTCGTCCGCACGCCGTCCGACGACACCGAGGCCGGCCGCCAGCGCCTGCGCGTGATGGCCGGCCAGTGGTACCGCTCGTTCCTGCGCGAGGAGCTGCAATTCGAGCCCGCCGTGCAGAAGGACGGCGTCGCCGCGCGCATGAGCCTCGGCGAGACGCTGGTGCAGAACGGCGACCTCGCCGCTGCGATCCCGTTCTTCACCGAAGCATGGGAGAAGCGGCCGCATGACCATGTCGCCGCCGCGGCGCTGCGCCTGTGCGAGTGCCACCTCGACCTCGCGCGCGGCTTCCACGAGCGCGCGCAGCGCAAGACCGAGTTTCAGAAGGCGGAGCTGTGGGCCCGCCGCATCCTCGACTCGATGCCGTCCTCGACCGAGGCCGGCAAGGCGACCGTGCTGCTCGGCCGCGCCCTGCTGGGCGTCGCCGCCGCCGAGGCCGACCGCGAGGCCGTCGCGGCGCAGGCCGAGGTCTGTCAGGCCGAACTGCGCGCGCGCACCGTCCGCCTCGCCGGCTCGCCGGCGATGGTCGACGTCTGGTTGTTGTGCGCCGAGGCGCAGCTGCTCATCGCACGCGCGGACCGCGTGCACGAGACGATGCAGACGCTGCGCGCCGCGCCGTGGTTCGGCGACATGACCGAGGACCAGTTTCGCGACTACCACTACCTGCTCGGCTACGGCGCGCTCGGCGTCGGCAAGGCCGACCTGGCGATGCGAGCGCTGGAATGGTTCCTGATCCACGCCGGCGCGGACACCCGGTGCGGCATGGCCAACGTCATGCTGGCCGAGGCCTACTTGGCGGTCGACCGCTACGTGCAGGCCCGCGCCGCGAGCGTCGAGGCGCGCACGCGCCATCTTGGTTCGATGTCGTCAGAGTGGCGCGAGCGCACCTACAAGGTTTGGGCGCGCAGCGCGCTGGCGCTCGGCGAGAAGGACGCCGCATTCCGCGAACTCGAGCAGCTGGTGCTGCGCGGCGACGAGCCGGAGTTGTCGCTGTTCCTGATCGACGCGATGGTGGCTGACCGGCAGTGGCAGCGCGCGATCGCCGTGGCGGCGCCGATGCTCGACCGCGACGGCAAGCACGGCGACCTCGCCCGCTCGAAGACCGTCGCCGCGCTCTACGAGCAAGCCGTTGCCGGCGACCACCTCGCCGAGTTCACCACGCAGGCGACGCGCATCGCGCCGCTGCTGAAGGACGCCGGATTGCGCAGCCGCTGCGCCACCATGATCGGCGACGCCTACACGCGTCTGGGCAAGCTGGAACACGCTGCCGACGCCTACCGGGGGATCCTGCGATGATCCGAGTCCATGGGACGTTCGTTGCCGCGCTGGCGCTCGCCGCCGCGGCGGTCGCGCAAGGCCAGGGTCCGAGCCGTTCGGACGCCGCCGAGATGCAGCGCGTCGAGCGCATGCTGCAACAGAGCAAGGCCGAGGCCGAGCGACTGCTCGAGCAGCGCCTGCGCCATGACCTTGGGTTGATCCCAAGCGCGGGCGACGCCGCCGCCGAGAAGATCTTCAAGCTGACGACGCCCGCGACCAGCGAGGCCGTCGACCGCCTGCAGCTGGAGCTGCGCGAAGAGGAATCCGCGACCGCGCTGATGCGCGAGTCGTACGCGAAGCTGCGCGCGACGGTCGAGCAGGCGCAGGCCGACGCGGCTGCGAAGGCCGCGGACAATACGCCGCTGCACCCGCTGCTCGCCGTGCCCTCGGCCGGCCGGCCGGTGCCGACCCGCGCCTCGCAGGCGCGCCGCGAGACCGAGGCCGCGCTCGCCGGAGCGCATGCGTCGACGACGCCGCACCCGGCAGAAGCGCCGTTGGTCGGCGCTGCGCCAAACGCTTCGAACACGTCGCTCACGCCTGCCGCGCCGAGCAAGCTGCCGACGCCGAGCGTCACCGACGGCGCGCCGCTGCTGGAGCCGCCGCAGGCGCAGATCCACGCTTCGAACGACCCCCGCCGCATCGCGCAGGCGCTGTTCAAGGCCGGCCAGCAACTCGCCGACGAAGCGCAGGCGACAGCTGCGGCCGGCGACGAGACGCGGGCCGGCGCGCTCGCGGCGCGTTCGACCGAACGGCTGCGCCGCGCGCTCGACGCGCTGGCGCCGCTGCTGCGGGCGCAGGAGCCCGCGTTCGACGCGCTGTTCTGCCAGGGTCGCACGCTGGAACTGCTGTTCCGCCACAGCGAGCGGTTCGAAGGCCTCAACTTCGCCAGCTCGCGCAGCGAGTGGCAGAAGCGCGAGCAGGAGGTCCGCAAGCCGTGGCTGCAAATCGCCGCGCGCGACAAGCAGGCGGTGGGCGCGAGCAGCAAGGACGAGGAGGCGGGGCCGTGGGGCCGCGCCGCGCAGGCCGCGGTCGCGCACTTCGACTGGACCAACCTCTACGGCGCCTACGACGCCCGCAAGGCGATCGAGGCGATCACCTGGCCGGGAGCGCCCGCCAAGTGAGCTCGTCGGCGCAGCGCCTCGAGCAGGGCTTCGCGCAGTTCGTTGCCGCCGCGCGCGAGCTGGAGCGGGGCTACGCCGCGCTCAAGACTCGCGCCGACGCCGTCGATGTCGAGCTGCGCGCCGCCAACGCGGCGCTGCAGCAGTCGCTCGCCGAGCGCGAGGCGGTGTTCGCCGCGCTGCCCATCGGCGTCTGCGAACTGCGCGCCGACGGCGCGCTGTCTCGCCGCAATGTCGCCGCGGAGCGCCTGTGCGCCGCCGCGCACGCGCACGGCGTCGCGCTCGAGCGCCAACCTGACGGCGAGGTCGCCGTCGGCGGCGTTGCCGTGCGCGTCCGCCGCGTGCCGCTGCCCGCCGGCGAGCTCGTGCTGCTCGAAGACCGCACCGCCGTGCAGGTGCTCGAGCGCGAGGTGAGCCGCCTCGACCGCCTCGCCGGCCTGTCCGAGCTCGCGCTCGGCATCGCCCACGACGTCAAGAACCCGCTCAATGGCGTGCAGGGCTTCGCCGCGCTGCTCGAGCGCAGCGACGACCCGGCGCAGATGCGTCGCTTCGCCGGCAAGATCGTGCAAGGCGTCAAGCAGGTCGACGAGATCGTCAAGTCGCTGCTCGCGTTCGCGCGGCCCGAACGCTTGCGCGGCCGCGCCGCGACCGTCGCCGGCGCCGTCGCGGAAGCGGCCGCGGCCGCCGGTCTGCCCGACGTGCGCCTGCAACTAGTTGGCGACCGCGACGCCTGCATCGAGGCCGACGCGCTCGTGCGCGTGCTGACCAACCTGATCCGCAACGCGCTCGAAGCGGCGCCGGCGGTGCGCCTGCAGCTGCAGGCCACGGCGCGCGGCGATCGTCTGGAGCTGATCGTGCAGGACGACGGACCCGGCGTGCCGTCGCACGTCGGCGCGCGCGCGTTCGAGCCGTTCCTGTCGACCAAGGAGCGCGGCACCGGCCTTGGCCTGCCGCTGTGCGTTCGGGTGCTCGCCTGCCTCGGCGGCGACATCCAGCTGCTCAATCCCGGCGAAGCCGGCGCGCGCTTCCGCATCCGCATGCCGCTGCACGACGAGCCGGCGGCGAGACTGCCGCAGGAGGGCGCCGCGTGAGCGCGCGTGACCTCGTGCTGCTGGCCGACGACGAGCCGTTGTCGCGCGAGTTCTTGCAGGAAGCCCTGCAGTCGTTCGGCTGCGAGGTGCGCGCCGTCGCCGATGGCGCCGCCGCGATCGAAGCGCTCGGCGCACAGGCGTTCGATCTCGTCATCACCGACCTTCGCATGCCGCGCCAGGATGGCATGGCGGTGCTGGCCGCCGCCAAGAAGGCCGATGCCAGCCGCCCGGTCGTGCTGGTCACCGCGCACGGCACCATGCACACCGCCGTGACGGCGATGCGGCAGGGCGCCGACGACGTTCTCGAAAAGCCGGTCGGCCTCGAAGACCTCGAATTGCTGCTGACGCGCATGCGCGAGCGGCGGCGGCTGCTGCGCGAGAACGGCTACCTGCGGCGCGAAGCCGCCGCCGGCGAACTCGTCGCCGCGTCGATCGCGATGCAGCAGGTCGTGTTGCTCGCCGAGCGCGTCGCGCCGAGCACGGCGACCGTTCTCATCCACGGCGAAACCGGCACCGGCAAGGAGCGCATCGCCGCGCTCATCCACGCCGCCAGCGACCGCGCCGACAAGCCGTTCGTGAAGCTCAACTGCGCCGCGATTCCCGAGGCGCTGCTGGAGAGCGAGCTGTTCGGCCACGAGGCTGGCGCGTTCACCGGCGCCAAGGGCCGCCGCGAAGGCCGCTTCGAGTTGGCCGACGGCGGCACGTTGTTCCTCGACGAGGTCGGCGAGACCTCGCCGGCGATGCAGGCCAAGCTGCTGCGCGTGCTACAGGAGGGCGAGTTTGAGCGCGTCGGCGGCAACCGCACCATCAAGGTCGATGTGCGCGTCGTCGCCGCGACCAACCGCGACCTGCGGCGCGAGGTCGACGCCGGCCGCTTCCGCACCGACCTGCTCTACCGCCTCGACGTCGTGCCGATCACGGTCCCGCCGCTGCGCGAGCGCCCGGACGATGTCCTGCCGCTGGCTCGCCACTTCGCGCGGCCTGGGCTGTGCTTCGCGCCGGAAGCCGAGACCGCGTTGCGGTCGGCGCGCTGGCCAGGCAACGTCCGCGAGCTGCAAAACGTCGTGCAGCGCCTTGGCATCCTGTGCGCCGGCGACGTCGTCGACGGCGAACTGGCGCGGGCGCACGTGGCGCCGGGCGCCGGCCAGCCGGTGGCAGCCGCGGCGAGCCCGACGGCGCAGGGGGACGAGCCGATCGTCACGTTGATGGCTCGCGACCCGGTGGGGGCGCTGGTCGGCAAGAAGCTCGGCGACGTCGAGCGCGAGATGGTGTTGCGCACGCTGGAGCATTGCGGCGGCAACCGCACGCGCACCGCCGAG
>Ga0194113_10010351_pt1 | contig 11144 bp, 8 predicted proteins | sample TA2MahC200mmetaG_FD_146193 | JGI IMG/M metagenome (GOLD analysis project Ga0194113, IMG submission 146193) | Freshwater microbial communities from Lake Tanganyika, Tanzania - TA2015017 Mahale Deep Cast 200m | ecosystem: Environmental > Aquatic > Freshwater > Lake | place: Tanzania: Lake...
TGGTGGTGCTCAATTCCAAGCAACAGTTACTTCAGTAGAAACAAGACTCTATCTAAAACTAACTGCTAATCAAAAATTTGCTGGATCTATCACTTTACCAGACCATATTGCTGACGGAAATGCAGGGACACTCTCAACTTCTCTATTAACTAGTTACTCTGTTGATCATACTCCAACAAGCACTGATGTTGGCGGTGCTATTGACTTTGCTAATGACAGGATTGTAGTTGGTGTCGGTCACCAATATGGAAATGGAGATCCAGTCATTTACGACGCTAAGGGTGGTACAATGCCAACCGCTTCTGGAAATGGTATTTTTGATCAAGTAACTTACTATACAAAAGTTGTTGGTGTTTCTTCTGTTGAGTTGTACTATGATTACTCTTTGGTTAATAAACTAAACTTTACTGGAAGTGGAATTGGAACACATCGTCTTGTAAGAAATGTTACTAATTCTGCTGTAGAAAAACTTGTTATTGTTGGTCATGGATACTCAACTGGAACTCCATTCAGAATATTTGGAGCTACACCTACTGGAATTACAACACATGAATTCTATTATATTGGTGCGGTAACAACAAATGCGTTTAGTTTACATGAAACTCAAGCAGATGCATTGTTATCTGTAAATGGAGTTACATTTAGTCCTGTAGCTATTGCAGCAACAGGACCAGGTGGAATTACTACATTTATACACCAAAATATTAGATATAGAAAGCATGTTAATACATCTTCTAGTGATATCGGTAACTTTGCACTTCTTGCAAGAGATAGTATTGATGCGTCTAATATCGTCTCTGGCATAATTCCAACAACCAGACTAGGTTCTGGTACTGCAAATGATCAGACTGTCCTTGCAGGTAATTCTGAGTACAAGAAGACGGTGTTTAGTGTTGGTATAGGAACAACATCTGTTCTAGGAATTAGTTCATACAGTAGTGCAACACTAGCGCCTTCTGGTATAGGAATTAATACTTATTTTGGAAATGTTGTCCTCAATGTCAGTGACGCAAAATCAGCACCTGCAGATGTTTTCTCTACAAAGGGTGTTGTTAGATTTAAAACTACCACTTTTAATATCGGTGAAGACGGTCAAGTTACTATCAAACCAGGAACTCAAGGTGATGTTGATGCTTCATCTCTCCAAGGTCAAGGAGCTGCCTATTATCTTAATTCTGCCAATCACACAGGCGCCGTTCCTGTTACTAGAGGTGGTACTGGTTTAACGGGTGTTCCTGCTGATGGTGCATTTTTACAAGGTAACGGTTCTGCATATAATTTAACAACATCTCCAACTTTTACTGGGCAAATCACTTTTAATGGTGGTACTTCGTCAACAAGCACTACTACTGGTCAGGTTAGAATTACTGGTGGACTTGGGGTTACTGAAAATATTAACTGCGGAGGAACTCTCAATGCAATTTCTAAGTCATTCTTAATTGATCACCCAACAAAACCAGGATACAAATTACAATATGGTTCTCTTGAAGGTCCAGAGAATGGTGTATATGTAAGAGGTAAATTAGTGGGTTCGGATACAATTCAACTTCCAGATTACTGGAGTGGACTGATTGATGAAGAATCAATCACTGTTACATTAACTCCAATTGGCATTACACCATGTTTGCATAGCGTATCAAGTGTCTCCTCTTCTGAAGTTAAAGTTGTAGCTTCAGCTCCATCGGAAATTAATTGTTATTATGTTGTTTACGCGGAAAGAAAAGATATAGGAAAACTTGTTGTAGAATTTGAAGAGGTTTGATTAAAATGTCAGTCGCTTTTGGAAATACTTCTTTTGTAACTAAGGATCTCATTCTTTATTTTGATCCAAATGATAGAAGAAATTATATTTTATCTGAAGTAGAAGTTTTAGTCGTTGCTGGTGGCGGCGGAGGTGGAAATTATAATAGTGCTGGTGGCGGAGGAGCTGGTGGAGTGATTTATAGGAGCTTTTATCCAGTAACTCCCGGTTCTGCAATATCCGTAACTGTTGGCACCGGCGGTGGTGGGGGAAGTGGTAATAACACTACTCCTCCTACCAATGGTGGCAATAGTGTTTTTGGTAATTTAACTGCTATTGGCGGTGGATTTGGATCCCCTAATGTTGCAAATTCTGTTGGAGATGGTGGTTCTGGCGGCGGGGGAGGATACACAAGACAACTTGGTGGAACTGGAACTTCGGGTCAAGGATTTGCTGGCGGACATGGTGCTGGCCCAAGTAGTGGTGCTCCAAATTATCCAGGCGGCGGAGGCGGCGGTGCTGGTGGACCTGGAGGAAACTCCCAACATACATCTAGGGCAGGTAATGGTGGACCTGGTTTACCATTCTCTATTAGTGGAACTCTGCGTTATTATGGTGGAGGTGGTGGGGGTTCTACTCAAAGTGGAGGAGCTGGCGGCAGTGGTGGTATTGGTGGAGGTGGGAGAGGTGGTTCATCAGTGGGAGGAGAAAATGCAGTTGCAAATACTGGAGGAGGTGGCGGTGCTGGCGGATATGATGGTACTACATACTCTGGAGGTTCTGGAGGTTCTGGAGTAGTAATAGTTAGATATCCTGGACCACAAAAAGCCACGGGTGGTAATACTATTTTATTTGCAAATGGATATACAGTTCATACATTTACTTCTGGAACATCCTCATTCACTCCATCATCTTTTCCTTCAAATGGAACTGCAATCAATGGACTTCAAGATTTAACCGATAGTACAAATAGTTGTTATTCTTCTGGAGGTCCAACATATAATTCTTCTGAAGATGGATATATTCAATTTGATGGTACTGATGATTTTTTAAATGGTAATATACGACTTGGAAGAAGTGCTACTGTAGAATTCGTAGCAAAAGCAGATTGGACACAAAATAATGGTGGGCAACCTATCCCAGTTGCAATTGATGGTGACATGTATGGTTCTGGTCCAAATATATTTTTAGGATACAATTCAAGTAGTCAGTTTTTTATATACAATAATGTGGGAGATGGTTATTCAAATCCATTTAGTAACTCTGGACTTCCCAGCTCATCAGTTTATGTACATTTTGTAGTTGTAAATGATTTTTTAAGATCAACTGCCAGACTATATCAAAATGGTTCATTAGTTGGAACTGCAAGTGTTTTAGATATGAGGACAACCGGAATAAATAAATTCTGGATTGGTAGGTGGCACGGAGGTGGATATAGAGTTAATATGCGACTTGGACCAGTAAGAGTTTATAATAGAGAATTATCTGCTTCTGAAGTTCTTACAAACTTTAACTCATTAAAAGGGAGATATGGACTCTAATGGCTAACTCAGATAAAAATATTTTAATTACACCAAATAAAAATGCTTCTGGAATCCCTCAAATTTCTTTAACTGGATTTGGAGCTTCTACAGTTAATATTAGTATCCCCGATTCCACAGTAGGAACATTACAATTTTCCGGAAGTCAGAAAAAAATTTTTTCAATAGACGCTGATCTTTCTTCCAACAATCAACTTTCTATTGGAAGTTCTATGAGTTTCTCTAAACTAGATGTCTATCAAACTGGAGATTTATTTTTAGAAAATCGAAAAATAGTATTATCTGGCAAAGGTTTAAAATTACCAACAGTAAAACCAACGATATCTTCTTCCGTAAAAGGCAAAATTGCTTATGATTCTTCTATTAAAACATTGATAGTAAACAATTCAACATCTTGGATTCCGCAAGGAACCAAGTCTTATGTGGAAAATGGATTAATTTTATATTATGACGCCTCAAGAAAAGATTGTTATGCCGGAAGTGGTAGTGTTGTCTATGATATAAGTGGAAGTTCAAATGGGTCAGGTGAGTTTACTGGATCTAATAATAATGTTGGATTTTCAACCGATAGAGGTGGAGCTTTTACATTTAATGGAAGTAATTCTTATATAGAAATTCAAAATAGTTTAAACATATTAAGAGACTTTAGCGCATATACAGTAGAATGGTTCGTAAGAACTAGCACTGCAAATGGATCTGCAGAAATTTTTGGAAACTATGGTACTGGCTACACTACAGATTATCTTTGGATATCTCAAAAATATGGCCACTATATAAATGCATCAAATCCATATTATGTTGCTGGATCATATGGCATTGAAGGCCATCCTTTAGCTGATGCATATACCTATCATGGAGCAGTAACTAGAGAATATCAAACCAGACAAACAGTTTTATATTTAAATGGATTTGTAAATACTACTTCAACTGCAAACACAAGAATTGCTAATGGTATTTTATACAGAATTGGAATAGATGTAAATTCTCTAAGTGAACCTTTTGGTGGAAATTTATATTTGATCAGAGTATATAATAGAGCATTAACTCCTAAAGAAATTCAAATGAATTTTGAGTCTGCAAGGTCAAGAGTTGGATTATAAATACCTTTTATGAAGACTAGTCATAGGAAAAAATAATGACCGTAAGAGTTGGTTCTGGTATAGTAAAAGAAGGTCTAATAATGCATCTTGATGCTGCAGACTCAATAAACTATTTACTTTCTACTGTTGAGGTTCTTGTTGTTGCAGGCGGCGGAGGCGGCGGCGTTTGCTACGGCGGTGGAGGCGGCGGTGGAGGTGTTGTATACAATAGTGCATATCCAGTAACTCCAGGTACAGCAATTAATACTTCAATTGGAAACGGTGGCACCAACCAGGTAAATGTATCTGGAAATGGTGGCCAAGGTGGAAACTCTTCTTTTGGTAATTTAGTGGCCACGGGCGGCGGTTATGGCGGCGGAAATTGCGGTAATGTAGGTGGAAACGGTGGATCAGGTGGCGGTGGATCTGGTACAGGATCCGCCAGAACTGCTGGCGGAAATGGAATTGCAGGCCAGGGAACCGATGGAGAATTTTCAATAGCTCCAGGCGGCGGCGGCGGTGGCGGCGCAGGATTTAGAGGTTTTAGAAGGTCTGGTGGCGATGGACTTCCTTTTTCAATTTCTGGAACTGTTCAATATTATAGTGGTGGTGGATCCGGTGGTGGATCAGAAGATATACCTGGAGGATCTGGCGGTGGGGGCATGAGTGGAACTGCTGTAGCTGCTGGTAGAGCAAATGGTCGTCCAAACACTGGAGGCGGCGGTGGTGGTAGTATTATTTCGGGTGGATCTGGAGTTTCTGGTATAGGTGGTTCTGGAGTTATAATAGTTAGATATCCAGGTCCACAAAAAGCCAGTGGAGGAAATACAATCAGTTATATTGGTGGATATACAATTCATACATTTACTTCTGGAACATCTTCATTTACTCCATATTCTAGTGTTAATTCTATTACAGGATTGCATGATTTGACTGGGAACCAACATCATGCAGTTTTGGGAACTCAACCTACTTATAATAGCGCAAATGAAGGATCCTTCGTTTTTAATGGTTCAACCCAATATTTAAGAAGTGTTACTAATCCAAAGGCATTACAAAATCTTCAAGGATTTTCTATTTTTATTTGGTGTAAATGTACTTCAAGTTCTCCAGGTAGAAAATATATTTTTGATGGTAGAGGAAATAAAATAGTTCCTGAAGCTGCACCAGGAATTGGTATGGGATTTGATTCAGGTTACTCTGATAATAAAATATTTCATTTCGTGCAAGCTGCAGATAATACATATACTGAAGCTTCATCTCCTACAACATTTTTAAATAATCAAATTTATCAATTAGGTATGGTTAGACAACCATACAGTTCAACATTTCAAGTTGTAGATACTGATAGTAGAACTTTAATCACTCCTAATTTTACAGCTCCTAGGATGACTGCTTCTGCAACCGTGGATATTGGAGAATATGTACTTGGAACTTTTGCGTCATCTACAGCTGGAGCTGGTCAAAATTATTGGTGGCCTGGCAATATTTATTGTGTTCTTGCGTATGATAGAGCTTTAACACAAGATGAAGTTACACAAAACTTCAATGCACTCAGAGGGAGGTTTGGACTCTAATGGCTAACTCAGATAAGAATATTTTAATAGTTCCTAATAAAAATTTAAGTGGAATTCCAGAAATTTCTTTAACCGGATTTGGTGCGTCTACAATTTCGGTAAGAGTTCCAGATAGTTCTACGGGAAGTCTTTCTTTTGAAAATGCAGGTAGACAGTTATTTTCAATTGATACTAATTTATCTTCTGGGGAAATTTTTAAAGTTATTAATAATACAAATAAACTTCCAATTTTTAGTGTAGATTCCAATGGAAATGTAATACTTTCACCTAAGGTAGGATCAACAACTATAGCTGCAAGTGGAATAACATTACCATCCTATCAAACAGATGCACTCCCAGATGGTGAAGAAGGATTATTAGTATATGATAATACTTTAAAAATTGTCAGAATTTTTTCTGACGGTAAATGGAATAATCTTGGTTATCCGCAAATGGTTGTTACTGACTGTATGTTAAGATTGGATGCCGGTGATATTCGTTCTTATTCGGGATCTGGAAGTACATGGTTTGATTTGAGTGGATTCAATAATAATTGTGCGTGGAGTAGCACTCCCATATTTGATTATAGAGGATTTTTTAGATTTAATGGAAGCAGTCATGTTGGTACTATTACGAATAATGCAAGTTTAAGGACTCCTGTTGAACAAACTTTAATAATGGTTTTAAGACATAATTATAATTCTGGTAGAAGAAATCCTTGGAATCAAGCATATGCTGGATTTGGGACATGGACTCATGAACAAGGTGAGACTATGAGTTGGTATTTTGGGGATGGTGGTGGTGATAATAGTCCTTATATTGGACCAAGTTCTCCAACACTTCCTCGTGGAAGGTGGAATATTATTGCAACTGTAAGAACGAGTACAACATATCAGTGGTATTATGATGGTGTTGGTCAAGGATCTAATGCTCATGGATATGGTGAGTTGACCGATACTACTGGAAATATTTCAATTGGAAATGGATATGCAGGATATTGGCAAGGAGATATGGCTATGGTTCTTGCATATCGTAGAGCTCTTTCCGCCTCGGAAATATTGCAAAATTATAATGTGATTAGAACTCGTTATCCTGCAAATGATTAATTCCTCATCATAAATAAAAAAGAATCTCTTTAAAATAATATAAATGGCAGTAAGTGTTGGTCAATCCTCTTTAGTAACTAATGGACTTATTCTTCATTTAGATCCTTCCATTACTTATAATTATACTTTATCTGAAGTGGAAGTTCTTGTTGTGGCTGGAGGCGGCGGTGGCGGCGGCTGGGGAGGTGGTGGAGGTGGTGGAGGAGTAATTTATGTTCCTTCATATCCGGTTACACCAGGTACAGGAATTAATATTTCTATAGGAAATGGTGGAACTCCTGGAACTAATGCTTATACTTCTGGTGGGGATGGAGCAAATTCTGTTTTTGGTGCATTAACCGCCATAGGAGGTGGAGGAGGGGGACATTATAACAATGTTAATGGAAGAGCTGGGGGATCCGGTGGAGGTGGTGGAGGAGCTGAAACAAATACATATAGTCTTGTAAGTTTTGGTGGATCTGGAACTCTTGACCAGGGAAATAATGGAGGCCGCGGAGCAGGAAGACCTGGTGCTGGTAATTATACTCCCGGCGGCGGTGGTGGTGGAGCTGGAGAACCTGGATATGATTTTGATGTATATAATGGTATTGGAGGTAAAGGTGGCGATGGACTGCCATTTAATATTTCTGGTAGATTGAGATATTATGGTGGCGGTGGTGGCGGCCATACTGACGGTAGAAGCTTCACAAATAGTAATTCTTTTGGAGGAAAAGGTGGTGGAGGTCGTGGAGGAAACTATTCAATCCCAAGAAGAGGTTTGGATGGAGCTCCCAACACAGGTGGAGGAGGTGGCGGTTCTTATGGTACAACTGCTGGATATGAATGTGGTGCAGGAGGTTCTGGAGTAGTAATAGTTAGATATCTTGGCGCACAAAAAGCCACGGGTGGTAATACAATTACCAATGTAGATGGATATACAATTCACACATTTACTTCTGGAAGTTCAACTTTTACTCCACTTAGCGCACCAGCAAATAGTGGGACAATTTATGGCAATAATGATTTAAGTTCAAATTTTCATTCTGCACTTGCATACGGATCTCCAACATATAACTCGGCAAATGGGGGAAATATTAACTATAGTGGTTCAAATTATCTAGAAATAAAACATACAGAATTATTAAAACCATCTACAGGAAAAATAACAGTTATTGCATGGTTTAATGCCGCCGTGACGGGAACGGAAAATAATCCAATTATATTCAATAAAGAAGATGAATATGAAGTTGCTGCCGGTGGTGGTTGGGTAAGTATGGCTATTCGTCCAGATTGGAATTGGAGAAGAATTGCACCAATTAATATAAATCAATGGTACTGCGTTGCAGTATCGCATGATGGAATTAATCAAAGAGGATATCTTAATGGTTCAAATACATATACAAATCCCGTCGGTGGTGAAGTTGGAGCATCTTATGTAAATGATTTAAGAATTGCAGCTAGAAACTCACCAAACGCTGCATCTGCTTTATTTACGGGAATTATAGGTCCAATTCAAATTTACAATAGAGCATTAACACAATCAGAAATTACCCAAAATTTCAACATCTATAGAGAGAGGTATGGAATCTAATGGCTAATTCAGATAAAAACATTTTAGTTACTCCAAATAAAAACTTATCTGGATTTCCACAAATAAGTTTAACTGGATTTGGAAACTCAAGTATTACTTTAGTAGTTCCAGACAGTACTACAGGCACAGTAAATTTTGTTGGCGGAGGTTCAACTACATCAATAGTATTTTCTGTGGATACAAATGTAGAAAGTGGAAAATTATTTGATGTTTCAGATATAAATGAAGTACCTATCATAGAAATTACAGATACTACTACTAGTATGGGTAGTAAATCTGGAAAAATTATTGTTGAAGGTGATGGACTTATTTTAACTTCTTATGGTACTACATCACTCCCAACATTAGCTCAGGAAGGAACATTAGTTTATGATGAAAATCATAAAACTGCCAAGGTCTATAATGGTAGAGCTTGGACTCCAATTGGAGGTAAAAAAAGTGGATTAACTGCCGATACAGCAGCAGAATCTACTGAACAATTAATTCAAGATTATCCAGATTCACCAACTGGTTTTTATTGGATATTAGTTGATGGAATACCTTATCCATTTTGGGTAGATATGGTTTATCAGGGTGGTGGTTGGATATTGGTTCTTAATAATAGAGCGGGTAATGGTGGAATGAGTGGATTAAATTATGAATCTGCTACCAAAAGAGTAATCAATTATCAAGGTGGAAATTATGTAAGTTCTCCTGGGTCAAGTAATCCCGGTAGTTTTAATTTATGGGTGGGATTAGACACCTGGGTAAAACTGGCTAATGCTAATTTCAGCACTTCTAATAGAGTTGTTGAATTTGTCTCTACTTCAGCGACAACTTTAGGTGCTTCTCATGCACATACAAAACGAGCTAGTTGGGCTTGGAGTGGGTGGAGTGGAACATACGCATGGCAAGGTGCTACTAATTTTGCTCGTGAGGTTGGTGGAGATAATCCAGGATTGTGGTCTTATCATATTGCAAATGGATATTCTTTAACAACATTTGATGTTGATCAAGATACTTATGGTGTAAATTGTGCTACACTCTATGGAAATGCTCCATGGTGGTATGGGTCATGTTGGGATGGTAATTTATTCCCAAATGGTGGTGGATACTCCGATTTTCCAAACTGGGCTGGGGCTGGAAGTGACCTACATAATTATGCTGCTGTTTATGTAAGATAAATGAGAACATCAAATAAGGTAAAATTAATAAAATTTCAAAACTGTTATGTTGTAGAATTTTATTTTAATGATGAATTACTTATTTCGGAAAAATATATTGTCACTCTTGATGAAAATAAAATTGCTGTTGGATTTGATTTGAATAACATTATTGAACATAAGAAAACTTGTTGTTTAATTTTTACTGAAAATTTTGAAATTAATGAAGAATCAATTGATCAAATTCTTCCAGTTGGATTTGGTTTGGATGAAATAATTAATTCATTGAGGCCAGGAGCAAAATATCACCTGAGTAATACTTCATTTACTTATTGGGAGCATGAATTACCTCCACCATCTTGGGAAGAGATAATGTCCCATGTGGGCAAATAAATCATAAATACCCTTAGAAGACTAGGGGTATTTTTTATGGCGCAACCATCTAGTAGAGCGGAATTGAAAGATTACTGCCTCAAACAACTAGGTAAGCCAGTTTTAGAAATAAATGTAGATGACGATCAGATTGATAACTTAATTGACGATGCAATTCAGTATTTTCATGAGCGTCATTATGATGGAATTGATCGTGTATTTTTAAAGCATAAACTTACTCCCGCAACTAAAAATATTTTAAAGCAGTCTGGCCCAGTTGGATCTTCAACAACTTCACCAAATGTTGTTGGCGCTGGAGTAACATCTCTCACTTATGTTGAAGGTGTAAATTATTTACCTTTGCCCGATTCTATTATTGGTGTTAATAATATTCTTAAGATAAACTCAACAAATACTGCATCTGCTGGATTGTTTAATATAAAATATCAATTATTTTTAAATGATGTTTATTATTATGGTGCGTTAGATCTTCTAAACTATTCAATGGTTAAAAGATACCTAGAGGATTTAGACTATCTTTTGAATCCACCCGCACAAATTCGTTTTAATAAACTAAATCATAAATTGTATTTGGATATTGATTGGAAGGAAGTTTCAGATGATGATTATGTAATTATTGATTGTTATCGAATCGTAAATCCTGGAGATGCTCCAAGACTTTATAATGATTGGTGGCTAAAGAAATATCTCACTGCTCTTATCAAAAAACAGTGGGGGCAAAATATGATTAAGTTTAATGGTGTTCAACTTCCAGGTGGAGTTCAACTCAATGGAAGACAGATTTATGATGATGGAGTCTCCGAAGTAGAAAAACTTGAACAACAACTTAAGAATGAATATGAATTACCACCATTGGATCTCATAGGTTGATATGGCACCACTTAATTCCTATTTTTTACAAGGATCTCCGAGTGAGCAAAGACTTATTCAAGATCTAGTCAACGAACAACTTAAAATGTATGGACAAGATGTTCTATACATGCCAAGAAGAATTGTTGGTGAAAAAACTGTCATCA
>Ga0194113_10010357_pt1 | contig 11141 bp, 13 predicted proteins | sample TA2MahC200mmetaG_FD_146193 | JGI IMG/M metagenome (GOLD analysis project Ga0194113, IMG submission 146193) | Freshwater microbial communities from Lake Tanganyika, Tanzania - TA2015017 Mahale Deep Cast 200m | ecosystem: Environmental > Aquatic > Freshwater > Lake | place: Tanzania: Lake...
CCTGGAGTGCCTGACGGACGAGGACTACTTCGGCCTCGTGCCGGATAGCGTGCGCCTGCGGCTGGACGGCGGGCCGCACGTGCTGAACTTTGCGCGCGGCGCGGCGATGGTGTGGCTCTTCGGGACCGTCCTGGTGGCCATCGGCACGGTGATGAGCGCGCGGCTGTCGTGGTTCGTGAGCATCCTGGCCACGATTACGTTTTTTGTGCTGGGCATGTGCCGGGGCTTTATTCTGGGTTCGACGCCGCTCGGCCCGGCGGCCCGGCGCCTGGCGCAGTTCGCCTGTGACCGGCTGGCGTGGGACGGGTGGCGATGGGTGGCGCAGTACGTGGTCGTTCCGCTGCCGGACCTGCGTGTCCTGGTGCCCGATGAGAGCCTCAGCATGGGCCAGGTGCTGCCGCTGGCGGACCTGGGCCAGGCCGCCGCCTGGACGGCTGCCGGCTCGGTGGTCCTGGTGCTGGTGGGCGCGTGGCTGCTGAAGCGGCGGGAGGTGGCGGCATGAGGGAGCAACCCCGGCCCGCGGCGCTGCCGCCCGAGGCCCCGCCCGGCGCCCTCCCGCCCGGGGCCATCCGGTCCGAGGCCCCCCTGCCCGCCGGCGGGCGCCCTGCCGCCGACTGGCCGCGCACCATCCTGTACGCGCTCGTGGTCCTTGTTCTCGCGGCGGCCGCCGTGCACCCGCTCCGGGGGCACGTGGTGGAGCCGCGGCGGCAGGCGCTGCTGGGGCGCCGCGAGCCGCCTGGGCGGCGGCTGGCGCTGGTGTCGCAGTTCGGCTTCGACGCGGCGGCGGGCGATCGCTCCAGCCTCGTGCCCGGCGCTTCGCGGCTGGAACTGGGCGACATGCCGGCGGAGGCCGCCACGCTTATCCTGGGAGGCTTCCGCGGCCCGTACGTCGTGTGGCTGTGGATCAGGGCCGAGGAGGAGAAGCAGAAGAAGGTCCACTTCGACCTGCTGGACCGCTACACCAAGATCGCCATGCTCCAGGGCGACTATCCGCAGGTATGGGCGTATCATTACTGGAACATGCTCTGGAACATCACCGTCCAGTGGCAGTCGCCGGAGCGCAAGTACCAGTGGATACGCCTGGGCATCAGGTTCCTGCGCGAGGGCTACCGGCGCAACCCGCACAGCGCCGAGATAATGATGGAGATGGGCCGCGGGTACATGGACAAGATCGGCCGGTCGCAGGAGGCCGCCTACTACCGCCGCCGCGTCGAGGAGGACGAGGGCCGCAGCGCCTTCCTCATCGCCTACGAGTGGTTCGACCGCGCACGCAAGGCCCACGACCGCTACGGCACGCTGGGGGGGCGGGGCCTCGCACCGGTGGTCGCGTACAGCCAGGCGTGCCACGCCCTGTCGTTCTACGCGACGGAACTGACGCAGGACATGCACGACGCGCTTGCGGCAAGCGCCGAGGCCCGCCGCGGCGGCCGCGAGGCCGACGCCCGCCGCCAGTTCGCCGAGGGGCAGCAACTCCTCGCCCAGGCCGTCCGCGCCTGGCGCTGGGCCCAGCGCGAATGGCTCCAGCACGCCGACCGCTTCGAGAAGGCCGGCGCGGTGACCGAACTGCTCGTCAACTACCGCAAGTTCCACGCCGAGGCGGACCAGTCCGCCCGGCGGCTTGAGGCCCTCCAGGCGGAACTCACCTACGAGAACCTGGCCGAGCAGTTGAAGGACCTGCCGCGACCCGACCTCAAGTAGTCTCCTGCGGCTTGGGCATGTCAGCAGCGGGTCAGGAGACCCGCCGCGCGATCAGGTGCTTTACCTTGCACCCGGCGCGGCCAGCACGACCGCGAGCATCTGGCCGCCGAAGCCGCCGGCGACCTTCATCGCGCAGCCGATGGGCCGCCGTCGGGGCACGAGCGGCGTACAGTCCAGGTCCACCGCCGGGTCGGGGTCCGTCAGGTTTGCCGTGGGCGGCACAAGGCCCCGTTGCATCGCCAGGACGGTGATGACCAACTCGGCCGCCGCAGCCGCGCCAAGCAGGTGCCCGTGCGCGCCCTTAGTTGACGACACGCTGGCGCGGTCGGCCGCGCGGCCCAGGGCGCGGCGGATGGCCCCGGCCTCGACAACATCGTTTCCGACGGTGGCGGTCCCGTGGGCGTTGACGTAGTCGACTTGTTCGGGTGCAACTCCGGCGCGAGCCAGGGCCGCCGCCATGATGCGTTCGATCGCCTCGCCGCCGGGTTCCATCTCGGCCAGTCCGGCGCCATGAGCGCCGGCGGCCCAGCCTGCGAGGCGGGCCAGGACGGGCGCGCCCCGCCGCGCAGCCGACGCCTCGGACTCAAGAACAAGGATGCCCGCACCCTCGCCGATGGCGAAGCCGCGCCGCGTGGCCGAAAACGGCCGCACCGACGCCGCCGGGTCCGCCCCGGCATCGGCCAGCACGCCCATCCGCCGGTACGAGCCGATGACCAGCGGATGCAGCGACGCCTCGGCTGCGCCCACGACGGCCGCGTCCGCCCGGCCGCGAGCAACAAGGGCCGCGCCCCATATGAGCGCGTGGCCGCCGGACGCGCACGCCGTGACCGGGACAAGCGTCGGTCCGCTCAGGCCGAGGCGCGCGGCAACCGCGCGGGCCGCGGCATCCGGCGAGCCGCGAAGCCATCCGGCCTCGCCGTTCCAGCCGCCGCGGGCCGCAAGGTCCGCAATCGCCGGCACGCATCCCTTGCTCAGGCTGACAGCGGCGGCGATGCGCTCGCGCGCGATGCCCGCATGCGCGAGGCCGGCCGCAGCCCAGGCTTCCTCGGCGGCAGCGAGGGCGAACTGCACTGCGCGGTCCTCGCGGGCCGCATACGGGGGCGGCGCGAAGCCGCGCACGGCAGCGCCGGCGGCGTCGGGGATGCCCGGCACGTCGGGCAGAAGGGCTACGGCGCTGCGGCCCGCGAAAACGGCATCGGCGGCGGCCAGGCCCGGCCCGTGCGGCAGGACCAGGCCGAGGCCCGTAACCACGATGCCCTGCCCTTCAGGCATGGTCGGCACCGGAAGGGGCCCCTGCCGCGGCCCGCTCGGGGTTCTCCGGGGCCGCCGGCTGGAGGCCGAGGTCGCGGATCATCGCCAGGTCTTCCTGCGGGGGCCGGCCGGCGGTGGTCAGGTAGTTGCCGATGATGCACGAGTCGGCCCCCGCCATGAACATCAGGCCCTGGAGGTCCCGCAGGTTGCGCCCGCGGCCGCCCGCCACCTTGATGACGCGGTCGGGCATCAGCAGGCGGAAGACGGCGATAATCGACAGGATCTTCAGCGGCGCAAGCGGCGGCGCCCCGGCCAGCGGCGTCCCCGGGATGGGATGCAGAAAGTTCAGCGGCACGACGTGCGCCCCCAGGCCGCGGACGGCAAGCGCAAGGTCCGCGCGGTCTTCGTCGGTCTCGCCCGTGCCGAAGAGGCCGCCCGAGCAGAGCTCCAGCCCGGCCTCCAGCACGGCGCGGGCCGAGCGCAAGCGATCTTCATATGTGTGTGTTGTACAAACGCTGGGGAAGTGGCGCGGCGACGTCTCCAGGTTGTGATTATAGCGGACGAAGCCCGCCCCGGCGAGGCGGCGGGCGGCGCCGGGCGCCAGCGCACCCAGGCTTGCGCACATCTGGAGGCCGGTGCGGCGGCGGATTTCGCGGCCGGCGGCAAGGACGGCGTCGAACTCGCCCGGAGAGAGGCTCGCGCCGCTTGAGACGAGGCAGAAGTTGCGCGCCCTCGCTGCCGCAGCCGACTCCGCCGCCCGCACGAGTTGCTCCGTCGGAAGCAGGCCGTGCGGCTCAAGGCCCGTCGGCCAGTGCGCGCTCTGGGCGCACCAGCGGCAGTCCTCGCCACAGCGGCCCAGTTTCACCGCTACGATGCTGCACAGGTAGACGGTGCGCCCGCGGAAGCGGCGGCGGATGCGGTCGGCGGCCGCCAGGAGCGGCCACGGGTCGCCCTCGGCCTGCGCGAGAAGCGCGAGGGCGTCGTCGCGCCCCAGGCGCCGGCCTGCCTCCACGCGGCGCGCACACTCTTCCGCCAGAACGGTTTCCACGGATGCTCCGGCTCCCCCGGCGGACCCAAGGCGCGCACGGCCGAGAGCGGCTTCTTATCAGAGCCGCGGCCGTCAGGGAGCGGCGCCGTGGCCGTGTCGTGCGCAAGTCAACAACACCGCTCGCTGACGGTCGCGGCTCTGTCTCGCCGCCGCCGCGCGTGCGCGGCGGGTCAGAAGCCCCGCCGCGCAAAGCCCTCATGCGGCGCTGTAACCAAGGCGCGCGCCGCGCGGCGGATGCAGAGACCGGCCGCGCGAAGTCCTCTTGCCGTCGGCAGTCATGCCCGGCGACCGCTACTTCGGCGCGCCGGCGAAGTCCTTGGCCAGGTCGCGGGTGCTGGCGAGGTCCCACAGGGACCCCGGGCTGGCGCCCGCGGCCGCCTTCGGCATGTACAGGTTCGCCCGCTTCGCGATGACGTCTATGACGAGGACGCCCTCGCGGGTGCTCGACAGGGGGCCGGTTACCATGACGTAGTCGCCGGAGCGCGACTCGGTGGCCGCCACGGCGGCAGGTTCCGACCCGCCCGCGTAAAGCGCCAGCGCCACGGCCGCCAGCGTCACGTTCGCGCAAACGAGGGCCACGAGGATCAGGTCTTTCATTTTCATGGTGATATCTCCTTCCGGGTGGTTCCGGGGTCACGGGCCGGCTTGCCTGAAGTCGCGCGTAAGGTCGCGGCCGTGCACCGGCTCCATCGTCCACTTGCCCTGCTCGACCCGGTAGAAGAGCATCCGGCGCGACTCGGTGTCGAGGACGATGTAGTTGACGAACTGTTCCTGGACGTTCGCCGTGACGGCCAGGTACGTCGAGTACACGCTGTCGCGGGCGTAGGCCCGCTCTTCCCTCAGGCCGCTCGCCACCAGGCCGCCCAGGAGGACGGCGGTCATGACGAGCACCGCGATGACGACGGTTTTCACGTCCATAGCCCTCTCCTTTTCCAGTGGCGCGCGCAGGCGCCGGACGCCCGTCAGGTCCGCTGATACCGTTTGCATGGAACCGCCAGCACCGTCAGGCACATGATGATGGCGGCGATGTTGGGGATCGTGTAAGAGGGCGCCGGCTGCTCCTTCGCCTTGACCGGCCTGGCCGCCGCCGGCGCAGCCGCCGCGAAGGCCGGCGACGCGGGCACCGCAGAGGCCGGCGCCGCCAAGGCCAGCGCCAGGCCCAGGCCCAGGCCCAGTCCGAGCGCGGCCGCCGCCTGCCGGAGCAGCACGCTTCGCAGGGGTCGCGACTTCACCGACGCCTCCTTGCGGCCCGTCAGAAGAACGCCGCGACGGGCCTTGCCAGTTCACGGAAGACAGCCGCCGGCACGCTCACGGTGTCCCAGGCCGCGCTGCGGGGCCGGCACGATTCCGCGTACCTATTTCGACAGACGCCCAGGAGGCCGTAGTATTCGCCGCGGAACAGGTGAACGACCTCGAACCGCCCCGCGGCCTCCGGCCCGCCACAATGATAGCAGAATACCAGGAGGCCTGCAAATCCAGAACCGAAAACCTCTTCCCATCGGGCGAGGCTGCCCAGGTCGTCGCGGGTGGCCCAGTTCTCCAGGTGCCCGCCGCGCGGGCGGCGCGCCCCGAACCGCCGGCCCTTGACGTCCACCAGCAGGTTCGGCCCGCTGGAACTATACACGACGAAATCGAAACTCTTCAGTTGCACGCCGGCGAACAGGGCCTTCTTGGCCTCGTCGACCGCCACGTACGGCACGCCGGCCGACCGCAGGTAATCCTCGAAGCAGGCCTCGTAGGTGACCTTCCGGTTCATGGGCGCAATCGCAGGCCGGGCTTCGCCCCCGGCGCAGCCCCCCTACGGCGGGGCGAAGCCGGGGCGTGCCCCGGCATCCCGGCGCACGTGCCCTCAAGAGCCGGGGCGTTGCCCCGGCCCACGTATTCTCACCCGCCGAGGGCATCCAGGGGCACGAGGCGCTGCTCGCCCGACTGCATGTCGCGGAGCGTGACCGCGCCCGCTGCGGACAGTTCGTCGCCCACGATGACAACGTACCTTGCCGCGGCCTCGGCGGCCTTCTTCATCTGGCGCTTGAGGCTGCCGCCCTTCAGGTCGAACTGCGTGGCGCGGCCCCGGCCTCGCAGGTGCCGGACGACGCGCAGGATGTCGGTCCAGTTGTCGCCGGCGGCGGATGCGACGAAGAACTCGGCCGCGGCGGCCAGCGCCGGCCTCAGCCCCCGGTCGTCCAGCAACAGGCCCAGAACCGCATCGCCGCAGCCGAAGCCGCAGGCGGGCATCGCCTTCGCGCCCAGTTCTCCCAGGAGCCGGTCGTACCGCCCGCCGCCGAAGATCGCGCGGAACTCGCCCCCCAGGTCGTGCACTTCCCACACCGGGCCGGTGTAATACGCCAGGCCCCGTACAACGCCGATGTCGAAGCGGCACCACTCGGCGATGCCGTAAGCGGCCAGAAACCCGAACAGGCGCCGGAGCGACTCGGCGGCCGCGGCGACCTCGGGCGTGGCGAGTTCCCGCGCATCGATGTCGGCCAGGTCCTTCCAGGCCAGAATGCGCGCGAGGCCCTGGCGCTGCGCGGCCGCCAGGCCCGCCTCGGCCATCATCACCCCGAGCGTTTCCGCGGGGACCTTGTCGCGCTTATCCAGAATGCCGAAGACCTGCGGCACGCGGTCCTCGGCCACGCCCAGGTGCCGGACGAGCGCCGCAAGCAGCCGCCGGTCGTTGATACGGACCTCGACGTCCCTGGCGGTGAGGCCGACGCCGCGCAGCCCATCGACCGCCACGGCGATGCACTCGGCGTCGGCGATCTCGCCCTCCACGCCCGCCAGGTCCACGTTCCACTGGAAGAACTCGCGCAGGCGGCCCCGCTGTGCCCGCTCGTAGCGGAAGCACCGCGAGATGTTGAACCAGCGGACAGGCTCCGGCAGCGACGCTTGCCTCGCGGCAATCATGCGAGCCAGGGTCGGCGTGAACTCCGGGCGCAGCGCGAGGCGGCGCCCGCTCTTGTCATCCAGCCAGTAGAGTTGCTCGGCGATTTCCGGGCCGCTCTTGTCGGTGTAGAGTTCCAGCGGCTCGAGTTCCGGCCCGTCGACCTCGACGAAGCCCGCGCGGCGGCTGGCCTGGCGCCAGCGCTCAAGGAGCCACTCGCGGAAGGCCATGTCCTCGGGATAGAAGTCGCGCGTTCCTCTGACCGGCTGGACTTTCAACTCGTTCTCTCCCAGGACCGGCGGGGCCCTGCCGCCTGCGCGCCCCTGCCTGCGTTTACGGCGTTTTGAGTTCCTGCCGCAGGCGCTCCGTGGAGCCGTCGGCGTGTTCGACGACGAGTTCTGCACCTGTGACGCCCGCGCGGCTGACCTCGTTGTGCCGCGGCACGTAAGTGACCTCGCAGAAGCCCCGCGCATCCGGCCCCTGGAGGGAGAAGCCCTGCGCATCGCCCTCGGCCGCGCGCCGCTGCCGGACGCTCGTGCGCTGCCCGTCTGCCCGCGTCAGGGTGAGCACGGCGCTTCGCGGCGGACCAGCGCGCGCGGCAAAGCGCAGGCGGACCTCCACGCGATAGCACGTGATCTTCAGGGTCTTCTCGCGGTCGCTCGGCAGGTCGGGATGCTCCTGGGCGCCCGGATAGTGGTACCACTTGTCTTCGTTCCTGTCGAAGACGTAATCGCACCGCCCCCGCAAGAGGTAGGGCACTGCATACACCTCATACGTTTGAGGCCGCTCGCCGCACCGGAATGCGCGCGTCCAGCGGAAGCGGCCTTCGACCTTCGGCGCGCTTACGACCGTTTCGTCGCCGGCCACGCCGAACACGACGTAGTTCGTCAGGCCGGGGTCCGATTCCAACTCGAACGTCACCGTCTCGCCGTCATAGGCCCACTGCCCGCGCTGGAGCGAGAAGCCGCCGTCGGGCAAGGCCGTATCGGCCCACATCCGCGCGCGGGCCGTGGGACCGCAGCCGGCCGCAACGATAAGGGCGGCCAGGCACACGCCCGTTATCATGAAGGAGTTTGTCTGCCGCATGGCGACTCACGTCTCCTTGTGCTGCGGGGACGATTCCGCAACTGGCGGCGCCGCCGGCCCCGGCCGCTCCGCCGCCTTCGGGCCGCGTGGCCCGCCCAGCCGCCGATAGGCGTGCATCACGGGCCCGCTCAGGGCGTACGCACCGAAACCGACCGGCAGCATGACCTCGCGCAACAGGAACGCCAGCGCAATAGCCAGAAGGAGAAGCACCAGGTGGCTCAAGGGCCGCCGCCCGCGCAAGAATTGGTTCAACAGGTGCGAGTACCGCACCCGCGACACCATCAGCAGCCCCAGAACGACGGCCACGACCGGCAGCGCCCACAGCATGGCGCATGCGGTGCGGTCGGGCTGGACCTGGCTCCAGCAGCCGGCCAGGACGATGATGAGCGACACCAGGGCGCCCGCCGCCGGCGGCGACGGCAGGCCCCGGAAACTCAAATGCGCCTCCTCGTCGTGCACGTTCTCCACGTTGAACCGCGCCAGGCGTATCAGCGCACATCCCAGGTAAACCGCGCCGCAGACCCACGCCAGCCACAACACCCGGCCGGCGCCGAACGGCAGGTCCACGTCCTGAAGGCCCTCGACGACCACGCGGTTCATCAGGAACGCCGGGGCCACGCCGAAACTGACGGCGTCGCAGAGGCTGTCAAGTTGTCCGCCGAAATCGCTGGTGACCCGGGCGAATCGCGCCAGCCGCCCGTCCAGCGCATCCAGGACCATCGCCAGGATGATGAATGAGCCCGCCAAGCGTATCTGCGTCTGAAAGGTGGCGTGGGCCACGTCGGATGCCAGCAGCGCCTTGGCCGTGAGAGTGATGGCCGCGAACCCGCAGACGGCGTTTGCAAGCGTGCAGAGCGACGCCAGGATGGAGACTCGCCGGATCCTCATCTGAACCGCCCCAGGACCGTCTCTCCGGCCCGGACGCGGGCGCCCGGACTCACGAGAACCTCAAAACCGCTCGCAACGGGCACATACACCTCGACCCGCGACCCGAACTTTATCATGCCGATGCGCTGGCCGCGAGCCAGGACGTCGCCGGCGGCGGCCGCGCACACGATCCGCCGCGCCAGCACTCCCGCCACCTGGCGCAGCAGGACGCGCCCGGGTCGGCCCTCGGCCTTGGCGATGGCCACGGATACCGATTCGTTCTCCGCCGACGAGGCCGGGTCGCGCGCATCCAGGAACCGCCCCCGGCGGCGCTCGACCGCCTCCACGCGGCCGGCGCACGGGGCACGGTTCACGTGCACGCTGGCCAGCGACATGAAGATGCCGACCTTGTGCGCCCGGGCCTTCAGAAACCGCGGCTCGTCGGCCTCCGCCACCTCGGTCACGCGCCCGTCGGCCGGCGCCACCAGCAGTCCGGGCTCCACCGGGACGCGCCGGGCTGGGTCCCGGAAGAATGCGACCACAAGAACCAGGGCGGCGGCGAACAGCGGCGCAAGGTACCACGCCCACATGGCCGAGACGGCGAGGCCCGCCAGGGCACCTCCGCCGAACAGCGCCAGTTCGCGCACCGCGTATTCAGCCAGAGGAATCCGCACGGGCCTTGTCCTCCGGCGCCGAGTCGTAGTAGTGGCCGCACGGCACGCGCGTCAGCCGCAGGTCAACCGCGTCGATGGGGAATGCGCGGCAGGTGCGCATCCGCTTCTCGTATCGTTCGCACATGCAGTCGGGCATCAGGAACGGGCAATGAAACGTCAGGTCGCAGCAGGAGCCGCAGAGCCGGCACTGGCCGCGGCGGTCCTGGCGGATGCGGGCCACGTAGTCCGGCCTCACGCGGCAGAGGTACTGACGGCGGACCTGTCCGGCGAGCCGCAGGAGCCATCGCCAGGCGACGCCCGGCGCGTGCGCGGGCGGCTGGATGAACTCCCGGTTCGGCGGCGCGACGCCGCTGCTGCCGTCTTGCATGCGAATCATGTGGGCTGCGAGTCTAGACGTTCCGCCGGCGCTTGTCAATCCGGGCGCGGTTCTTGCGCGGCTTACTCCAGGTTGGCGTGCCGGGCGTCGAGTTCCTGGGCCGCAGTGCCGAGGCGGCGGCCGATCTCGGAACTCACCGCGTCCAGGAGCACAAGCAGGGCCTGCTCGAACAGCGACCCGCCGTACTGTACGGAGGCGCCAGCCCCCGGCGGCGTGCGCTTGGTCGGCGCCGCGATGACGATGGTTTCGTTGGCCAGGCGGGCCATGGGCGAATCGGGCGTCGCCGTGATGGCCACGACCTTGGCCCCGGCCGTCTGCGCCACCTGCGAGACGAGCACCGTGACCTGCGTCTCGCCGCTGGCGGAGCAGGAGACCAGGAGGTCGCCGCCGCGGATGGAGGGCGTCGTGGTGTCGCCGACCACGTAGGTCACGAGGCCCAGGTGCATCAGGCGCATGGCGAACGCGCGGGCCATGAGTCCGCTCCGCCCGCCGCCCGCCACGTAGATGCGGTCGGCCTTCAGCACGGCCTCGACCAGGCGCTGGAGGCCCTCGGGGGGAATCGGGGCCAGCGTGCGGCTCATTTCGTCAAGAATCTCGTGGATGGTTCTCTTGATGGGCATGCTTGCGCCCCTTTCGCCGGACGCAATCAGTATAGCGTGGGGGGCCGAGTTCTGACTAGCGGCAAAATGTCAATGCGGGTGCCATGCTTTCGGGCCGTCGCGAAAGCATGGCACCCCCGGCTGGCCGGCCGTGCCACAACGCCGCGGCGCGCTTCCTTGACAGCCGCGGGGCGCCGGACTACTGTGTGCCGCCATGAAGCGCATCCTTGTCAGCCCGCTCTCGTGGGGCCTGGGGCACGCCACGCGCGACCTGCCAATCATACGCGATTTTCTTTCGCGCGGGCACCACGTGACGGTGGCGGCGGAGGGCCGGGCCCTGGCGCTGCTGCGGCAGGAAGTGCCGCAGTGCGATTTCGTGGAACTGCCGGATTACCCGCCGCCCTACTCCGCCTCGCGCTTTTTCGTGCCGAAATTCGTGGCGATGGCCCCCATCATGCTGTGGGCAATTGAGCGGGAGACGGTGAACGTGCGGCGGCTGCTTCGTCGCGGCAAGTTCGACCTCATCGTGAGCGACAACCGGTTCCGCGTGCGGTCGGACGACACGCCCAGTTTCGTCATCGCCCACCAGTTGCGGTTCATGACGCCGCAGGGCCTGACGACGTTCGAGTTCATCACCGAGTTCTTCAATTACGTTTATCTA
>Ga0194113_10010359_pt1 | contig 11140 bp, 9 predicted proteins | sample TA2MahC200mmetaG_FD_146193 | JGI IMG/M metagenome (GOLD analysis project Ga0194113, IMG submission 146193) | Freshwater microbial communities from Lake Tanganyika, Tanzania - TA2015017 Mahale Deep Cast 200m | ecosystem: Environmental > Aquatic > Freshwater > Lake | place: Tanzania: Lake...
TGAGAGTGGGACGGGCAAGGAACTGGTCGCGCGGGCGCTGTACCAGTTCAGCAAACGGAAGAAGGAACTGTTCCTGGCGGTCAACTGCGCGGCGATTCCCGAGCCGCTCTTGGAGAGCGAGCTGTTCGGCCACGAGAAGGGGGCGTTCACGGGAGCCGACAAGCGGCGGATCGGGAAGTTCGAGCAGTGCAACGGAGGGACGCTGTTTCTGGACGAAGTGGGCGACATGCCGCCTGCTCTGCAGGGCAAGCTGTTGCGCGTGCTGCAGGAGAAGCAGTTCCAGCGGGTTGGCGGGAACGAGACGGTCACGACGGACGTGCGCGTGATTGCCGCAACCAATCGGGATCTGGAGCGGATGGTTGCGAACAACGAGTTTCGCGAGGATCTCTACTATCGGCTGAACGGCTACACGATCCCCTTGCCCGCGTTGCGCGAGCGGGGTGAAGACCTGGATCTGCTGGTGGATCATTTCCGCCGCCAGGCCAACCGGGAACTGGACAAGAGCGTGCGGAGTGTGTCCCCGGAAGCGATGGACGTGCTCCGGGCCTACTCCTGGCCGGGGAACGTCCGCGAGGCGCAGAACGTGATCCGGCAGGCGGTTCTGCAGACTACGGGGACCGTGTTGCTGCGGGACTTTCTGCCGGAGGCAGTGGTCCGAGCGGCCCTGCATTCACCATCGGCCGAGGGATCCGAGGACACGCTTGACCGGCTGATCGACCAGCGTCTGCATGCCGGATCGAAACAGCTCTACGACGAAGTGATCGGTCGCGTGGAGGATCGCCTGGTCGAACGCGCGTTGAGTTTCACCGGTGGCGACAGACTGGAGGCCGTCAAGTTGCTGGGCGCCAACCCGGCCACCTTCCGGTCGCAGGCCGCATTGAGGCTCCTCGACCCCCGCTCCGCCGGCGGCCCGGCCGGCGGCCCGGCCGGCGCCGGCGGCCCGATCATCCGTCCCGGCATGACCATGGACGAAATCGAACGGGAAGCGATCCGCCAGGCGCTGACCGAGACGGGCGGGCGCCGCACCGAGGCCGCCCAGTTGCTCGGGCTCAGCGTTCGCACGCTGCAGCGCAAGATCAAGGAATACGGCCTTGAGTTTTGACCGCGCACGCGAAACGCAACGAGCCCGGTACGGCTCCTACGTGACATATTATTGTCACGGATTCATTTCGAACTCGGCATCGATGACGTCGTCGGCACTCGAGCCGGATGCACCGTGGAACCCGGCTGATCGGTCGGCCTTGGAGCAGTTCGCTTCGGCGCCGCGGCACGACGCCCGCTAATCTTCTCACCTTTCATGGTGTTTCCCTTAATCTTGTTCGTATCGTTCGCGGTACGGGAACACTCCTCCCGATTCCCACACCGCGTCACGTTCCGGGAATGCACCCCGCGCGTTAATCGCGGGCCGAGGCAGCATGTCCGTGCCCGCTTCCCATGATTCACGGAACGGTTTCGCGGAGACTTCGCGGAAAACGGCCCATGCTGGGTCGCTTGGACGAATGGCCTTGAAGCCGGTGCGCTAAAACAGCCCGGAACGCGTGTCGACGGATAGCAGCCGTCGGGTAGTAGGCGTGCCATTGTGTCCGGCCAGGATGTCCGTCCGAACCCGACCGTTGCCGGAGCGAGACTGAGGCTGCCGCGACAATTCAGCCCGGGTCTGGCGGCCCCGCGCGTCGCAAGTCGCCCAACGGGCTCGATCGCGTGCCACACCACCCGTGCGGTCGGCACGGGGCGGGATCGGCCAAGGCACGCCTCAGGCGATTGCGGTCTTCGGCCGGTTCGTTAGACTGATAGGCGTTGTCGACCGTCGGTCGGCACGGAGTGATTTCGAGGCGGCTTCTCAAGGAGCAGCGCATGGTGATGAATCCTCGGGGTCCGCGATTCGTGTCTGTCGTAACGTTGGTCGTCCTTGCCGCACTGGCGGGGTGCCAGCGACAAGCGTCCCAACAGACGGATGCGATCGCCAGCGATCCTAACGTTCAGCAAGTGGTGTTGGCGGTGACCGGTGTGACGTGACCCGGTTCGTGACCCACTCGGGTGCGCAAGGCACTCGAGTCCGTACCGGGTGTACGGCAGGTTGCGTTCGATTACGGAACGAAAAACGCGACGGTGTTCGTGGAGAAGGACAAACTCGATCCCGCGGCACTGGTCGCCTCGTTGGAGAAGGAAGGTTTTGGAGGTGATGTCGCTCCCTAGGAGCCTTTGATGCCCGGCTCGCGTGTCGCGTCGCGCGACGTGGCGCGGGCGGGTCGGGCGGGTGATCGCCTTGGCGGCGCGTTTGGCGATGTGCCAGTCTGCCGCGCCGTCTCGAACGGCGTCCCCTCGCAGACGCGTGTTTCAGCGAGGGCGCGCGTTGTACGAATCGTCCGCGGGATCATGGCACACCGCGGGCGGATGTCGTTGCCAGAACTATCGTGAGTGGACACCAGGAGCCGCACCCATGCTTCGATTAACATGCTGCCGCGCGAGCTTGATCGCGTTTCTCGCAACCCTCGCGTCGCTCTGGTCCGTGCTGGCCGCCGCACCCGGCTACGCTGCCGACTCGCCTACCGGCGGAAGTATCTATGCCAAGGAAAACCTCGCCGCATGGTGCATCGTCCCGTTCGATGCGAGCAGACGCGGACCGGTGGAACGGGCTCAGATGCTCAACCGGCTCGGACTGACGAAACTGGCCTACGATTGGCGCGACGAGCACATTCCGACCTTTGAAACGGAGATCCTGACTCTGCGGGAACACGGCATTGAGTTCTTCGCTTTCTGGTCGCCCGCCTCGCAGAACCCGGGTTATCAGGCGATGATGAAACTGCTGGAGCAGCACGCGATTCACCCGCGGATCTGGATGATCGCGCCGAACGCGGAGGCCGGTTCGCAGGAGGAGCGCGTGAAGGTCAACGCGGAGGCGATGTTGCCGTTTGTGCGGGACGCGAAGAGGCTGGGATGCCGGTTTGCCCTGTACAACCACGGGGGATGGTCGGGCGAACCGGACAATCTGATCGCCATGGTGCGATGGCTGCGCGAGAACGTCCCGGTGGACGACGTGGGCATCGTGTACAACTTCCATCACGGGCACGAGCATCTGCCGCGGTTCCCCGCCGCGTTTCAGCGGATGGTCCCCTATCTGACCTGCGTGAATTTGAACGGCATGACGGTGGGCGGGGCGAAGATCCTGCCTGTCGGTGAAGGCAAGGAAGACCGCCGCATGCTGGAGATGATCCGGGATTCCGGTTATTCCGGCCCGATCGGCGTTCTCGACCATCGCGGCGAAATCGACGCCGAGAAGAGCCTGCGGGAGAACCTGTCAGGCATGAAGAGGCTGCTCGGCGAAATGGGTGACACGGACGCGGCCAACAGCTACGGGCCGTGAGTGCGGTGAGCAGTTCGCCGGCGCGAGGCCGGCGCGAGGCCGCGGCGGGGAAGAGCGGCCGGCGCCGAGCGGTCGGCACCTCATGCACGCGTTTCCCCCGCGGCGTTGAGCTCGCTGGCTGTGCGGTTTGGATGAATCGCACGCTCGGTCCTCGGGCACTTCAGACAGATCGACACGGATGCGCGACAAGTCCGCTCCGGGAGCGCGCAAGGAGCCGCGGTTCGCGCTGCGAAAGGAGCCGCCGATGAACGTACCTGCTTTTGACGACGACGAGGCCTGGAGGCAGTGGCAAGCCGCGTGGCGGATCCGCGGTGACACGATCTACCTGAATCACGGCTCGTTCGGACCGCCGCCGGAACCGGTACGGGCGGCGCGTCGCATGTGGCAAGCGCGGCTGGACGATCAGCCGATGGACTTCTTCGTGCGGCAGTTCGAGCCGGCGTGGTGTGCGGCGCGCGACAGGCTGGCCGCGCTGGTGGGGACGCGGAGCGAGAATCTGGTCCTGGTGGAGAACTCCACGGTGGGCATGAATCTCGTGGCCAGGAACTTCCCGCTGGGCAAGGCGGACCAGGTGGTGTTGACGAATCACGAGTACGGTGCCGTGGCGCGCGTCTGGCGGCGGGCATGTCTCCGTGCGGGCGCGGCGCCGCCGGTCATCGCGAGGCTGCCCGCGCGAATGGAATGCGAGCAGGAAGTGGTCGACGCCATTTTCGCGGGGATTGGCGAGCGCGTCGTGCTGCTGGTCGTCAGCCACATCACGTCACCCACGGCGACGATTCTCCCAGTGGCGGCCATTTGCCGCGAGGCACAAGCGCGCGGAATCGCCGTCTGCATCGACGGCCCGCACGCTCCCGCCCAAGTGCCGCTGAACATCGATGAGCTGGGCTGCGACTTCTACGCGGCCAGTTGCCACAAGTGGTTGAGCGCACCCTTCGGGTCGGGATTCCTGGCGGTCAGTGAGCAGCAGCAGCAGCAACGGTTTGAACCTGACGTGCTCAGCTGGGGACGCCAGCCCCCAAGACAACCCGAGACTTGGTGGGACGAATTCGTCTGGAGCGGAACGCGCGATCCGTCGAGTTTCCTGGCCACGCCGGCCGCCATCGATTTCTTCGAACACGTCGGAGCCGATCGGTTTCGTGAACGGACGCACGCGTTGGCCGGCTACGCCCGCCGCCGGCTCGTGGAGCTGACAGGCCGGGAGCCGCCCATGGCCGACAGCCCGCGGTGGTACGGCGCCATGGCGCTGGTTCCACTGCCGCCCTGCGATGCGAAGCACGTGCAACGCCTGCTCTGGCAAAGGCGCGGGATTGAGGTCCCGGTCATCGAATTCGAGCAGAACTGTTACATCCGTGTGTCGTGCCACCTTTACAATACGCCCCGGCACGTCGATTTGCTCGTCGCCGCCGTCGGCGAACTGCTGTAGGCCGGCCGTGCCGCTCGGCCCAAAGCCGGCAATCCCAACCTTGCCATCACCGCGCGGCGAACGATAATGGACGGCATGTGGCCCGACAAGAACCAGACACGCGAACTGCTGCAGGGCGCCAGGCAGGGCGACCGGAGCGCGGTCAATCGCCTGCTCGGCCGGCACCGCAAGGCGCTGCATCGCATGATCCAGCTTCGCTTGGATCAGAAGATCCGCGGCCGTGTCGACGTGAGCGACGTGGTGCAGGACGTGCTGGTCGAGGCGAGCCGCAGACTGCCGAAATACCTCGAAAACCCGGTGATGTCGTTCCACCTCTGGGTCCGGCAGATCGCCAAGGATCGAATCGTCGACGCGCACCGGCGGCATCGAGTCTCCGCGAAACGAAGCGTGGACCGCGAGCAATCGCTGGCGGTGCCGACCGGACTGGACAAGTCCGCGTCGGAACTCGTCGCTCAACTGCGCGACCCGGACCTGACGCCCGCCGCGGCCGCCACGCGCCACGAGATGACGCGACTCGTGGAAGAGGCCCTCCTCCAGCTCGATAGTCAGGACTGTGAAATCATCTTCATGCGGCATTACGAACTGCTCTCGAACCAGGAGATCGCGGAGCTCCTCGACTTGAGCGAACCGGCCGCCGGCATGCGGTACCTCCGCGCGATCCGGCGGCTGCGCGAGTTGATCGTGAACGCGAACCGCGGAGGATGAAGGTCTCACGAGCGTGCGCCGCCCACCGATGACCGCGGGCGGCGCGTCACGTGAAGGCGAAGAGCTGGACTGGCAATGGCCACGCCCCACCGCACGCCACGATCCCCATGCTCGGCGGCATTGCTCCGTTACACGTGCCCCTGTGTGCGCAGACGCGTATTGCGATGAGCGAACAGCTTTCATAGCGAGCCGGTTCTCCAACTAGCCGCCGCCCAAGGCACGCAGTGCGAAGCGGCAACCGACATCCCATCGAGTCCGCCGCCGCCGTAGAGACCCGGACCTCGCCTCGCACTGCGTGCCTTGAGCGGCGGCCTGCTGGAACACGCTCTCCTCTGGTTCCGCGTTCGCCTTCGGCCAGACGCGTCAATCGTGACGGGCGGCAACCACGGTGACGCGTCATGGCCGCTGGACGCCGTCACGCCCCAACGGGGCAGGAACAACTTAGCCCGGGGCAGAGCGGATCGGCCCCGGCTAGGTTGTCCGCTACCAACAACGTCGCGGGGCCGATCCGCGCCGCCCTGGGAACGCGGCCCCAAACCATCCGAGCCCTGAAGTGGGCGGAACAAGGCGTGGCGAAACCGTTGACCACTGGGGTCCGACCGCCTGAGCGTCGTGTGCCGTCGCGGTCCGAACGCTCCCTTCCGCCGCTCCGGCTCCCGCGCCGGTTGCCACCTCCGACGGCAACATCCGGCCCGATCGCCGCGGCGCCACCGGGCTCATTTCGCCAACTCATCTGTTGGCATGCCGCCCCGATCCTCGGTATAATCACGGCCCGATCTTTGACAACCCATTTCACCTCGCGCGCGGGCGCGCGAGACACGCAAAAACCCCGTCCCGCGGCCCGCGCACGAACACCCCTGAACACCCAGGGCGCGACCACACATGATGACAACACCGTGTCATATGGCAGCTAAGGCATCGGTACTACGTGGCACAGTTGGGGAGGTTTGTCACCACGGGAAAGCGGAGAACATCATTTCGCGCGGACTGCGAGCACGATTTGTAGTTGCCTGGCCGTTGTCGATGAAGCGCGCGACGTGCTCTTGGAGGTGTCTCGCGTTGTCGAGGCTCTGAGTGCGGACGTCGAGAAGCGAGAGGGGTGAACGGGTGAATCGTTCACCCTAGACCCTAGAACCAGGACGAAAGAGGCCGCGAATTCCGTCCCACGAGAGCACTCGCGTGAACGCAACATCCCCGCCCCCATCAGACGACCGAGAAACGCAGCTGGCACGGCTGTTGGTGGAGTTGTCGGAACGAGTGCGGGGGGGCGAGGTGATCGACATCGAGCGGCAATGTCAGCTCCGTCCCGATCTGGCGGCCGAGTTGCGCGAGTTGTGGGGCGTGGTTCTGGTAGCGGATGCTGTCGGATCCCACGCGCAGGAGTTGGCAGGCGACGGCGAGGACCTGAACCTGACCGACACGATTGTGACGCCGAGGCGTCTGGGCGACTTCGTACTGTTGGAGGAGATCGGTCGCGGCGGGATGGGCGTCGTGTACCTCGCCGAAGAGCTCCAGTTGAAACGCCAGCTGGCGGTCAAGATGATCCTCCGTGGCTCGATGGCCTCGGAGGGAGATCGCGAACGGTTTCTCGCCGAAGCGCAGGCGGCCGGGCGTCTGGATCATCCCGGCATCGTGCCCGTGTATCAGGTGGGACAGGCGGGCGGACGGATGTTCTTCAGTATGAAGTACATCGACGGGCCGACCCTGGCCGAGCGGTTGCAGCAGGGCCCGATGAAACCCACCGAAGCCGCCGATCTGCTCGCCAAAGTCAGTCGCGCCGTCGATTTCGCTCACCAACACGGCGTGCTGCACCGGGACTTGAAACCGTCGAATATCCTGATTGATCGGAACGGTCAGCCGCACGTGACGGATTTCGGCCTGGCCAAACTGATCGCCGATCCCCACTCCATGACCGACCCCGGGTCCGTCTTGGGCACACCCGCCTATATGTCTCCCGAGCAGGCGGCCGGCAGCGGCGAGATCGGACCGGCCAGCGACGTGTACACCTTGGGCGGCATCCTTTACCACATGCTGACCGGCGAACCTCCGGTGCAGGCGAAATCGCCCGTCGATGCGTTGATGAAGATCATCGAACAGGATCCCGTGCCGCCGCGGCAGCTGAACCGCAACGCGGATCCGGACCTGGAGATCATCGCCGTACGTTGCCTGCAGAAACCGCCCGACCTGCGATATCCCAGCGCGGCGGCGCTGGCGGACGATCTGGAAGCCTATTTGAACCACGAACCGATCGCGGCGCGGAGCGGACGATTCACTCAGGTGTTGTCCCGCTGGTTTCGCGAGACGCACCACGCCACCGTGCTGGAGAACTGGGGATTGCTCTGGATGTGGCACAGCCTGGCGCTGTTCATCGCCTGCCTGTCGACCAACACGCTGTATTGGTCCCACGTGCAGAACCGCTGGGCGTACTTCGGTCTCTGGACCGCGGGGTTCGGCACGTGGGCGGCCGTCTTCTGGGTCCTGCGCCGGCGCCAGGGCCCCGTGACGTTTGTGGAGCGGCAGATCGCGCACATCTGGGCCGCCGCCCTGATCGGGATCGTCGCCCTCTTCCCCCTCGAATCGTATCTCGGCCTGCCGCCCCTGAAATTGTCCCCCGTCCTCGGCCTGATTGCCGGCATGGTCTTCCTGGTGAAGGCCGGCATCCTGTCCGGACGGTTCTACATCCAGGCCGCCGCGCTGTTCTTGACCGCCGGCTTGATGGCCGTGCTGCCCGATTTTGCGCACCTGATCTTCGGCGCCGTGTCCGCGGCGTGTTTCTTCCTGCCGGGCCTGAAGTACTACCGCCAGCGGGACGGCAAATAGTCCGTCGATTGAAGCGGACGGCCGCGCACGCCCCGCCCGCGATCACCACTCCGAATCGGGCACCCCCGCGCGACGCGCGCTGCCCCACAAGCCGCAAACGCCCACGCCGCGCCAGACGCCTCACACGGGAGCGGGCAAGTCACGCCGCGCAAAGATCACGGCCGCCCCGAGATAGGCAATCAAGCCCAGACCGATAAGCAACACGTCGCAGCCGAGTGGCCCCAACATGAACCCATGACCCTGTTCGCCCGCCTGAATCAGACTCCACGTCTCTTGCGGTGTATGCACGGCCACACTCACAAACCGCTCCGGCGCGTACGCCGAAAAGAACGTGGTGTTCTGCATCCAGGCGTGACGATCCGAGGCGAGCCCCACGATCTTGACAATCAGCTGGATCACGTAGATCGCCGAAACCACCCCGATCGTGCGCCAACGGTATCGGTCGCACGACGAGGCCAATGAGCTGAGCCCCGTGAGAAAGAAGCCGAACGCAAACAGGTTCGCCGCCGCCGGCCAGAATACCGCCGCATCGACCTTGTCCGACATCGGCACTCGAGGACCCTGATGCTCCAAGAGCTGATTCACCATGCCAGAACCTGGCATGGGAAACGGCCACACCGGCTGTGGCATCGGTTGCGCCACCGGCTGCTCCACCCGCGTCGTGTGAATGCCCGCATAAATGCCCAGCCATGAGGCCAGGGCCAGCAAGGCCGTGCCGGCCGCCGTCACCGTCGCGTGCGTGAAAAGCAGCTTCACACGACTGACCGGTTGCGCCAACAGCATCTCCATCGTGCCCCGTCCCAACTCGCCGGACACGCAGTCCGAACCGCGGCCAATCGACCAGACGGCCACGCACATCACCACGATGAACTCGTCGTACGTCAACGCAATACGCCCGGGATACGTGAACATCTGCTCGAACGGCACGGGAAAGAACCGCTCGAAATCCCGGAATTGCTCCAGAATTGTCCGAAATCGATCGGCGGGAAACAGGCTCACCAGCCAGACACGCACCCAACAGAACGCAAACATGACCAGGGCGCTGGAGAGGCAAAGCAACTGCGATTCACTCAGGTACTTCCGAATCAGTGGTCTGTTCATGCGTCTGACGCGCCCCCGGGACATCGTCCGGCTCATTCGCGGTCTATTCACTTCCGTGAAACCGATCGTAAATCGCACGCAATCCCAACGGTTCGATCTGAACCTGCTCCAGCGGCAAGGTGGACAGCCAGCCGAGCAGGGGAGACAGTGCACCGGGCGTCTCCATGACGACCCGACCGGACTCGTCCACCTCATACGACAGCGGGCCGTTGACGAGAGCCGGCGCTTCGGGCAGCGGGCCACGCACGGACGCGAGAATGCGATGTCGCTGCCGCAACTCCGACATGACTTGGGTGTGGACCAGCTGGCCGGCTCGCAGAATGCCAACACGGTCGCACACGTGTTCGACCTCCGATAACACGTGCGACGAGAAAAGAACCGTCCGCCCGCTTCGTCGCACTTCCCCAATCAACTCCAACACCGTGCCGCGAACCGTCGGATCGAGATTGGACGTCGGCTCGTCCAGAATCAACAACGGCGCGGCCGTGGACAATGTCACCGCCAGGGCCAGCTTCTGACGCATGCCCGTCGACATGGCACTCACGCGGCGCGATACGTCCAGCTCCAGACGCTCGGCCAGCCGGACCGAGTCGGCTCGACTTCCCCCAGGACGCATGTCGGCGAAGAAACGCAAAATGTCGCGACCGCGCATCCGGCGAAACAGACGCGCCTCGCCCGGCAAATACGCCACCTGCCGCCGGACTTCCAGCGAACGATGGACGCAGTCCAAGCCGTTGATGAGCGCCGAGCCCGACGTGGGCCGCACGAAACCCAGCAGCAACCGTAACAGCGTCGTCTTGCCCGCACCGTTGGGACCCAAGAGACCAAACACTTCCCCAGGTCGCACCCGCAGGCTGCAGTCGGCCAACGCCGAAATCGCGCCGTACCGCTTCGTCAGTGCTTCTGTCTCGATGACCACAACTCACCCTGCCGCGTATTCCGCGAAGTGCCAGAAAAGGGAAGCCCGAATGCGGTCGCGTGCCGCGCCGATTCGAACCCCACACGCCGCACACGATTCTAGCGACCTTCCACCGCCAGCCAAATCGGGGTCCCCCGCTAAAGAACGAGCCGCGGGCTCGGAAATGCCCCCGGCACTCCTCGCCCGCAGGTGGCACTCGACAGCCGCGTCAAGGCTCAGCCCGAAAGACGCGTACACCTTGTAGGACGGGCACTCCTGCCCGTCCACGCGGTTCGGGACGGGCAGGAGTGCCCGTCCTACGTTTGGCTTCCGCTTCAACTGCGCGACTTGAATCGCCGAGGAATCGCGTAGACCTCGTCGGTAAGCTCCGCTTCACGGATGTCGCGAGGGTCGAAGGTCCGTACGTCGCGATGGTGCGAGGAACGGCCCACTACCTCCCAGCTCTCCGGCGTCGCAATGATCTCGTAGGGGCACAACCGCGTCCGCAGCGGTTTTGCGGCCCCAGGTTCGCCCACCGCGATCTGCAACGCACGCCGCAAACCAATCGCCTGCAACACACGGTGCACCACGTGCGTCGCTTGCAGCGGATAGTCCTCCAGCCCCCGCACCGAACAGGAGTCTACGAGACGCGCCACGGAGTGCTTCATATCTCGGGATGACTGCGACAATAACTTGGCAGTGGACTGCCGCAGGATCTCGCTGCAGCCCGGAACGACCTGCAACACGGAGAAGTGGAGCGCGGCGACCAGCGTTGTCAGTTCGTGCGACTCCAAGGTCGGAGCGACCATCAGATCGCCGTTCGGCGATA
>Ga0194113_10010362_pt1 | contig 11138 bp, 10 predicted proteins | sample TA2MahC200mmetaG_FD_146193 | JGI IMG/M metagenome (GOLD analysis project Ga0194113, IMG submission 146193) | Freshwater microbial communities from Lake Tanganyika, Tanzania - TA2015017 Mahale Deep Cast 200m | ecosystem: Environmental > Aquatic > Freshwater > Lake | place: Tanzania: Lake...
CGGAATTTCTTTCCTATCATAGGCGATTGGCAATAAACTACATTCCCAAGTATCATCCCGAGCTCAACCCCCAAGAGATGCTGTGGCGAACCATGCGATATGAGGAAACAACGGATACCTATTATGAGACATTTGAAGAATTGGTGTCCTCAGTTTTTAAGCGCTCCCGAACTTGGAAGCCCAAAAAGATAATGTCACTATGTCACTTTATTTAAGACGTTCGCTATAATTTTAGGACTCAATATTCCATTGCCGTTAGTTCTACTCTTCTTTGTTCTATTTCTTTTTGTTTTCTCAGCAATTGGTTGGAACGGAGTTTACCATGCATTTATTGGAGAATTACCTGATAAAGAAATGATTGGAAGAACAGTCGGGTTAAGTATGACGATTGTTTTTACTGGGAATCTTCTGGGTCCTCTCCTTTTTGGGAAAATAATTGATGTAACCAGCTCATATAGTATGGCCTGGTACTTTTTGTGTGTAGCAATGGCTGTGGCATTTATATTAATCAGTATGGTTAGGGAAAAAATATAAGTATCACCCCAATTGAGCGGAAAATCAGGCTGTTTTTTTTAAAGTGGGGTAGTTTAAAGCATTCCCGATTCGGCCATAAAGTTGTTTCGTCGCTTTGTTGAAAGTTAAATAGAGGACTTTGAGCCCCTTTGGGGTTGATATACCGTTCGGCTTAGAATGGTCCCGCCCTTTAACCTCAAAAAGACCACGGTTGCTGCTCCTGGTTATTTATCTGGAGATAGGGCTGGATCGGCTTCCATCCTAACTTTCTTTATCATCTCCACAATTTTGGGTCTCTCACTTTTTTGTTATTACCCCCTTTGATTCCGGATGGGTTCATGAATCAAACCAATAAAAAGGGTAGCCAATCCAACCATAAAAGAAAAAATGAACCATGAATATGAATAGGATTGAGTTTGATCCACAATATACCCAAAGAATGGAGGCCCAAAAAAGATACCAAACCATGCAATGGAGAGACTGATTCCTGTAGTGAACCCAGCTTGATCTCCCCCGGCAAGTTCAGCTACCAAGGTGAGATATACTCCATTCCATCCAATGGCACAAAACCCAAAGAGAAAGACTAAAACCACAATCGACCAGATTGGAAATCGAGCAGATAAGAGGGCAAAAAACAAACAAATGATCGAGGAAAGAGTCCCGATAATGGTTAGAACCATTTTTCTTCTGCCTCCGAAGAAAAAATCACTCATAGGCCCCCATGTGAGCCTTCCAATTACGCCTCCCATATTGGCGAGGGACAAAAAATAGCCCGCAGTAACCACAGAGAAAAGTAGTCTTTCTTTACAAAACAGAACGAGGTAAGTTTGAAGAGATATTTGAAGACCCATAAAAACGATCATCAAACAACTTAATATCATTAAATTTCGGTCTTTTAATATCTTCCATAATGAGGAAATGGGGAAGGATTGGAGCTTTTTATGATTTTTTTCCAGTTGGGATTCTCGATAAAATAAAAGGCAAAATAGACTGGAGAGGAGAGAGATCGCTCCCGATATTATGAATGCTTTTCTCCAGCTCAGGGAGATAGCCATAATAGGTAATGTGGCTGCAGCCAATACACCTCCTATGGGAATTCCTGTTTGTTTAATTCCCATTGCTGTGGCCCTTCCCCTCATGGAAAACCAAGACATTACGGCTTTTCCTGTAGCCGGGTTGATGGCAGCATGCCCCATGCCAGCCAAAAGCAACAATCCACAGACGATTGAAAAAGAGTAAGCAAAAGAAATAAAAAGAATAAATAACCCAACAATCAGCTGTCCAACTGCCATTGTCCAATAGACTCCAACACGATCCACTAACCATCCCATGGGAATAGAGAGGAAAAAAGCCCCTAAAAAAAAGATAGAAGTTAACATACCGATTTGGAAATGTTTGAGGTGAAGCTCAGACTGAAGAAATGGAGCAAGAGGCTGGACGGTTTGACCCGAGTAGGCATTCATCGCATGGATTGAAGTAATCAACCCGAGGATGACCCATTTGTAAGATTCTGTGGAGGATCTTCGTGTGATCCATTTGATGGGTAGCCGTTCACCCACAGATCTTCACCTTCAAATCCCACGATTGGATAAAACCGGCTATTCGCTTCTTCCAGAGGATAGATTCTTTCGACCGGCTATCCAAAAGAAAATACAGGCAAGGATGAGAACAGGAATACATATTATAAATGCAACCATGGAGCTTCCGCTGTTACCGTATAGATATCCTCCAAGCCAGGGACCCAATGCTCCCCCAATGCCGTTGTAGGGCTTCAGCTTAATTCAAAATTCTAACCTGTAAAAAGAGAGGTAACGGATATTCCAGCCCATCGATAACCTGAGATTTAATATTTTTCTTCGTATTGGTATTAAAGATCCGAATCATTGTCTCGGACGATTTCACCTCAACCAACCCTTCATCAATCGCAAACGGCCCGACTCCGGAGGAGATATTCCCGCAATTTCCTCTGAAATCAATGATGGGTTGTGTCAAATCCACTGCCCCAAATGTATAATCCACATCGCTATCTGGTCTCTTAGAAGGCGCAATAATTGCCAGCTTACTTGTCAACGAATCTGCCCCTCCCAATCCATCAATCTGCCTTCGATCCGGACTCCCAAATATCGCTAATATGACCTTCTTTCCCACTTCTGGACCTTGTGAGCAAAGAATTCTCCTCCACGATCGGTTTAAATTCATAGTGAGCACTGGGTCCTGAAGCTACACCCAACCTGACCATTACTTCATAGCCAACTGCTATCCCCCCCCCAACAAATTTTTTACCGTCAGATCCAGTCATTTCGCAAGCGGCCACAGCAGTTGGAAATATGGCGCACCCTGAATGAATCAGGGCTTCGTTGTTATACATGACGACATAAATGTTATCCAACTTGTCATTCCGGGCTTGACTAAGCCTGCCTTAGCCTGTCCCGTGCTTGACACGGAATTTTCGATACAGGGGAATCCAGTGTTTTCCTGGATTCCTGCTTTCATAGGAATGACGGTCTTTGGCATGACTAATGTCCCTGTATATCCTTTCCCAATAGGATAGCTCCTTTCTTTTTTAGTTTTTTCTCAATTTCAACCTTATTCGGAGCCACTCCAATTTTTCAACTAAGTTTTGCACTCACTCCACAATATGCTTAGCCTTTAATATGGTCAGCAAACTTAGTTTCCATCTCTCGCCGGAGGCGAATCAAAAAGTTAGACTCATCGTATACAACATCATCCCAATGTATTATTTCGCATTCCGCCACCGGCCGCTTTAAGCGTATGTCGCACGCCAGTCCGATGGGCAACTCGCTACCCTGAACGGCCAGCTTGGCCGGTCTTAGTGTACCGTAAACCGTGTACCCGCCGTCACCGTCCAGCACCTCACCGAGAGAGAGATTGCGTTTGGCCCTCGCCACCACGTCCCCAATGAAGTAGGTGGAAGAGCCTGTGGCTTGGCCAAGCAACCCAGCTCGCAGCACGCTCACTGAGAGTTCTAACCCTACTAGATGGTAGGGCCGATAATTTGCCGCGTAACGCCCGCTGGAATCCAGTTTCATACCAAATTCCTCTAAACTACGTTTGATGAGATCGTTTGGTACCTCAAAAACTACATAGACCCCCTTGCGTATGTCTCGGGGAACGGGCGTACCATCATGCTCCATATTGGACGCACACTCAATGGTCCCCTTGTGTGTTAGAACGCCACCTTCGCTTCGTGGCCGTAGAATGGTCTGCAGGTCATCGACGCTGCAAGGCGGAAAAGCTAAGCCTTCCGGCTGCGGGGTGAGCCCAGTATCATTCGCCACTAGTGCCATCTCTATACTAGTCTTGGAACCATCTGCAAAAGTAGTGTAAAGCCGCGGATTATCCTCGCCTCGCGCAATTCTCTCGGCAGAGAAACCTTGAATTTCCCACACGTTGTCAGGGGTCGTAGAATAGAAATGAGGAAGATGCCGAGATCCCGTGCCGGCGCAAACGACATCGAACCCGCAGCTTCGGGCCCATTCAACTAACTCACAAATAAGTGCTGGTTGGTCGCCGTAGGCCATGCTGTAGACCACACCAGCAGCGGCAGCTTTCTCGGCCAGTAGCGGGCCTACAAGCACATCAGACTCAGCGGTTAGCATTACGATATGCCGATGGTACTCAATCGCCTTAATTGCGTGTCGTATCCCTGCATCTTGTACGCCAGTAGCCTCAACTATGACATCCATGCCGTCTGCTGCAATCAACTTATTGACATCTTCTGTGAAAAAGGTTTTTCCAGTGCGTTTAGCTTCCTCATAATCCCGAGCCTTGTAACGCTCTTCCGGCCACCCTGCGCGTTTCATAGCGGCTTGCGCTTTATCGAACGATAGGTCAGCTACGCCATACAAGTGCACACCTGGTACGCGGCCCAATTGACTAATGAGCATTGCCCCCTCTTTTCCTGCTCCAATTAAACCAACTCGAAGCGGATTGCCGGCGACTTTACGTTCAGCCAATATTTGAGTTATGCTTCTATTCATCGATATTCCTCCTTGTGCTCAGTAATTTTTTTAGCCGATCCTATTTTATCGCCTGGTACTTTTTGTGGGTGATCATGGCTGTCGCATTTATCTTAATCAGTATAGTTAGAGAAAAGACATAAGGATCATCTTACTGCAAGTCAGGACCAACACGGCTCAGGAGTTCTTAAAACTCATAGATATCCAAAGGAACACTGTATCCCCTGCTCAACCCTGTCTTCAGCTCTTTCAGCAAACCCTCCTTATACGAAGAAAGAAACATTCCCAACCTATTCTCCTTTTCTACGGTATTCTAAACTTTTAAGTCCTTTGTCTAATCGCTTAGGTCCGGTGAAGTCAACTCGTTTGATCAATTGCTTGACTTCATCAGTTTAGAATATTGTCTACTCTTCCATTGCCCATTCTCTCGTTGATGAACAGAGGGATAAAGGGGGAGATTCAAATCGGTGCTAACATCCCATCTCTAAATCCGCCCAGGAGGTAGTTCCCTCCCTTACGCATGCTCACCGGAAGGACACTCTTTATTTCTGACAGCAAAATTTGGGAAATTTGGTTTTTAGAATGTACAAACTTGTCCAAAAGGCCAATAAATTCAAGGAATGCTCCTAATATTTTCGATTATTTTGGACAGGAGTGTAAAAAGATCATTTCTTTATGTCACTTTATTTAAGAAGTTCACTATATATCATAAAACTGCTCCAATCCTGGCACCTTGATTGATAGCCCTTTTGGCATCTAACTCCACAGCAGAATCAGCTCCACCGATCAGAGTCACCTTCGCCTGAGAGGCGATCAGATCTGATAACAATTCACGGATAGATTCCTGTCCAGCGCAAAGAATCACTGAATCAATATCCAGTAGCAACGGTTGGCCACGGTATAAGATGTGGAGACCTTCTTCATCCATCATCTGATAATGGCAATTGTTCAACATCTTTACTCTTCTGCGTTTCAGAATGCTGCGTTGAATCCAACCCGTTGTGGGGCCAAGGCTAGTCCCCATTTTGGTGTCTTTCCTTTGTAATAAAAAAACCTCCCGCTGTGAGGGGAACATTTTCGGTTCAATACCGGCTACCCCACCGCATGCCTCAAAACTGGGGTCCACACCCCATTCACGATAGAATGTAGATTTATCCATGCTGGCTGACGGACTTTGATAGGTTATGTATTCCGCGCAACTAAAGCCAATACCGCCAGCTCCGATGATCGCCACTTTATTTCCTATTGGTCGACGATCCAAAATAGCGTCTATGTAATTCATTACCTTGGGGTGGTCGATACCGGGAATATCGGGCGTGCGCGGTTTGGTACCTGTGGCTAACACAATTTCATCAAATTTCTCTTCCAATAGAGAACGGATAGTGGCCATGGTATTCAAACGCAAACAGACCCCGGTTGACTCAATAAGGCAGCGGAAATAGCGCAAGGTTTCCTTAAATTCTTCCTTCCCAGGAATACGTTTTGCCAAATTCAACTGCCCACCGATTTCGTCTTGAGTCTCAAAAAGGACTACTCGGTGGCCACGCTGGGCTGCTACTGTAGCCGCGGCGAGACCAGCCGGCCCAGCCCCGACGACAGCAATTTTCTTAACAATATTAGTGGGTAAGTATTGTATCTCGGTTTCATGGCAAGCTCGTGGATTTACTAAGCAAGAGACGATTTTATGCCTGAAGACGTGATCTAAGCACCCTTGGTTGCAGGCGATACAGGTGTTGATTTGATGGGTCATTCCTGTGGCTGTCTTATTTACAAATTCGGGATCAGCCAAAAAGGGACGCGCCATGCCGATGATATCGGCCTTACCGTTGGCCAAAATTTCTTCTGCAACGTCCGGTGTATTGATTCGGTTGGTCGTGACAAGTGGAATGGAGATGTGAGGGCGAATCTTGGCGATGCAGTCAGTCCACGCGGCTCTAGGGACAAAGGCTGCAATGGTCGGGATGGGGGCTTGATGCCAACCTACATGGGTGCTGAGGATATTGGCGCCGGCTGCTTCGGCCCTCTGTGCCATAGTAATCAGTTCGTCAAAGCAACTACCGTTAGGAACTAATTCAATGACTGGTTGACGGTAGATAATTATAAATTCAGGGCCCATCGCTTTGCGAATCTGGAGGATTACCTCCATAGGGAGACGGATTCGGTTCTCCAAATTTCCACCCCACTTGTCGGTACGCTTATTGGTCATCGGCGAAACAAATTGGTTAAGCAAATAACCACCCGAGGCCTTAATCTCGACACCATCATAGCTAGCCATACTGGCCATCCGGGCAGAGAATACAAAGTCCTTTATGGTTCGCTCAATATCCCTCTCGTTTAAAACCCTGGGGTGATATGGGTGGACTGGGGATTTGACTCCCGACGGAGAGACACAATTGGGATGAAAACTGTAAGGGCCTGCATGGAGAAGCTGTGTTAAAATCTTGCACTCCGGTGCCGCTGAGTGGACCGCATCGGTCACCAACCTGTGGGCAGCTACTTCTTCTTCGGTTACCAGTTTGGTTCCACCTTGCATTAAGCACCCTTCTTCGTTTGGGCTAATACCGCCGGTAACGATTATACCGCAACCGCCACGGGCACGCTCGGCGAAATAGGCTGCCAGACGATCGTAGACACGGATATCATCTTCCAGACCAGTATGCATTGCGTTCATTAAGATGCGGTTTTTCAACTGGGTGAAACCCAAATCAAGAGGTGTAAACAGGTTTGGATAATGGGAATTGGGGAGCATTAGGTTAAGTATTGCTTTCTGATAATGGATTAATTAGCCATTAGGGTAAACCCCCAGCTTTGCCCCGGTTGTGGACATACTGGTGGCACGGCTGATACTCAACGCCCGGGCAACCACATCCGGACTTTCTCCATCCTGGACGCTTCCCACGGCGCGCTTTCGCAATTCGGTCAAGGTCCGGTGATCCAATCGTCGTGCATCCATCGTTTCCATGGAAGCACTATAACACCTATGTCAATACTATTTTTAGACGGCTAATAATTCCTAACCCAGCCATATCAAATGGTTTTCCATTTGTTTTGGCTCCCGAGGTGCTTTTTAATGATTATCGACTTTAAGGTTTACAAACAAAATCGTTTCGCAATATGATTCATTAACCCACCATCCCGCACAAGCTCTTGCATAAATGGTGGAATAGGTTTGGCCTGGAACTTCTGTCCGCTCTTGAGATTCTGGATTTGGCCTGTATCGAGATTCACTTCGACTTCTTGCCCCTCTTCTATCCGGTCCGAAGTCTCGGCACATTCGAGGATGGGTAGGCCGATATTAAAGGCGTTTCGATAAAAAATCCTCGCAAAGGTCTTGGCAATGACGCAGGAAATCCCAAGAGCCTTGATGGCTAAAGGTGCATGTTCTCGGGAAGAGCCGCATCCGAAATTTTTCCCGGCCACAATAATATCCCCTGTTTTCATCTTTTTATAAAAATCCGGGGAAATCCCTTCCATACAATGCTTTCCAAGCTCTCTGGGATCTGTGATATTAAGGTACCTTGCAGGAAGAATCACGTCAGTATCCACATCCGATCCGAATTTCCAAATCTTTCCTCGGAGAATCATTTCCTTCACCCCTTTTGTATCCCCATTAGCTTCTCACTACTTCTTCTGGACTTGCAATCCTACCCTTGACCGCACTTGCAGCAGCCACAGCAGGATTGGACAGATAAACCTCGCTTTCCGGATGTCCCATCCTGCCCACAAAGTTTCGGTTTGTCGTTGCAATGGCCCGCTCACCCTTAGCTAACACCCCCATATATCCCCCAAGACAAGGGCCGCATGTAGGAGTACTGATTGCCGCTTTCGCATCCAGGAAGATTTCTACAAGCCCCTCCCTGATGGCCTGACGATAAATTTCCTGTGTGGCTGGGATGATAATCAACCGAACATAAGGCGCCGCCCTATTCCCCCGAAGAACCTCAGCAGCTACCCGAAGATCTTCAAGCCTCCCATTGGTGCAAGATCCGATGACAACCTGATCGATGGAGATATCGCCCACCTCGCTGATAGGCTTTGTGTTACTGGGTAGATGCGGAAAAGCAACTTGAGGTTCGATCTTGCTCACATCATATTCCCTCACTTCAACATAATGGGTATCCGGATCGCTCCGAAATATTCGATAAGGTCTGGAAGCCCTTCCCTGAATATATTCCTCAGTCACCCGATCTGGCTGGAAGATCCCATTCTTTGCACCTGCCTCAATCGCCATATTCGCCATTGTAAATCTTCCTGATATAGAGAGCTTTTCGACCACATATCCAGTAAATTCCATTGCTCTGTACAAGGCTCCATCCACTCCAATGTCTCCAATGGTGTAGAGAATGAGATCTTTACCGTCAACCCATTTTAGTAGTTTTCCTCTATATATGAATTTCATTGACTCTGGAACCTTGAACCAGAGTTCCCCCGTGAGCATCGCTGCCGCTAAATCGGTGCTCCCCACTCCTGTTGAGAAAGCTCCCACCCCTCCATATGTACAAGTGTGGCTATCTCCTCCTATCACTACATCTCCGGGTAAAACAATCCCATGATCAGGAAGGAGCGCATGTTCAATCCCCATTTCACCGACTTCGAAGTAATGAACAATTTGGTGTTGTTGGGCGAACTCCTTCATGCGTTTGCAGTTCTCAGCCGATTTAATATCCTTATTTGGGGCAAAATGATCAGGGACGAGTACAATCTTATGGCGGTCAAAAATCTCCTTGGCTCCGGTTTTCTCTATTTCCTCGATGGCTAATGGAATGGTTATATCATTTCCCAAAGCGATGTCGATTTTTGCTTGGATCAACTCTCCCGCCTCGACTTTTTCCAACCCTGCATGAGCAGCTAATATTTTTTCCGTAATTGTCATTCCCATCTTCAGCCTCTATCTTCCCTCAATACCACTTGGAAACATTAGACGAACCATCTTTACTATGGCATTTATACATTTTTGGAATCGTACTTTTATAGGTATATTATTTTCTTCCTAACAATTCCGTAAGGGTTGAGATATCTTTCAACTCTTCGATTACCATCACTTTTTCTAAGATTGTTTTTAGCTTCTTCTCATTAAAACAACCTTTTGTGATTTTTTTAAATTTTATCACCATTTCCTCTTCAGTTAATCTTTTTACTGGAGTCCCTCTCGAATCATAAACGACCATTTCTTCTTTTGTACCGTCCACATGTTCGATGATAACTTTTGATGCAAATTTCTCAGGGAAAACACTCTCCAATTCTTGATCCTCAAATCCTGAAACCTTTTTTGCGAAACCCAATATTTCCTTATTCCTTATAAGTTTATCATGGAAAACATTTGGATCTTCTACATCCTTCAACATCCCAATAGCAGTAATAAAGGGAAGACTGTACTGAGCAGCCATGATGGATTTTGGCTCATAAACCATATGCTGAGCCACAGATATTTTGGGGCCTCCAACAGATATTGTTTTTATTTGTTTTGTATTGAATTTTTTGCTCTCTTTCATCACTTTAATTGCATCGAGAGTAGAATGAAACAACCGGCAGCAAGCATAGGGCTTAACGCTGATGTGTCTTATAATGAAATCTTCTCCAAGATGACCGTCAATCTTCTCCAGAACCGGTGAGATTGAAAATACCCTGCAATAACCAAACTTTCCATCCAAGACCCGGGAGGGTCCAGTAAATCCCTTCTTTGCGAGAAGGGCTGCAGAGACTCCGTTTTCGGCTGCCATACCAGCATGGAGTCTCTTTATCATTGTCCCTTCTTCATCCTGGGAAAATTCAACGATTCCCGAGGCCATTGATCCAACAATCCCAAACCCATTGAGATACTGCTTCTCATTTAAATTCAAAATTTTCCCGGCTGCCGCGATTGCACCAAAAGGCCCATTTGCTGATGTTGGATGAAACCCTCTTTCTATTAACATTGGACCAACCGCCATCCCTACCCTGCCCATCACCTCATATCCAGCTACTACGGATGTGATGAAATGCTTTCCATTTATATGTTGTTTTTCCCCTAAAGCCAGGGCTGCCGGAATGACAACGGCTCCAGGATGGGTAACAGATGGATCATGGGTGTCATCGAATTCGAACCCATGCCCCATAGTGGCATTCACCAGCGCCGCATATTGGGGGCTAGTTTTATAAGAGTGGGCAAAGACAGTACACACTCCTTGACTACCAGATTCTTTAGCAAACCTGGAGATAATTTTTGAAGAATCTTTTATCGAACTGAAAAGTCCCACCCCAATCAGATCGAGGATTAATAGTTTTGTTAACTCGACAACATCTTTTGGTAATTTTTCAAACCTTAAGTCCTTGATAAATTTTACTAACCTTGCGGTTCTGTTTATATTTCCATTGCCCTCTTTTTTCATAACTACTCCTTTAAGGGTAAGTATCACAGGAAAAGCTTTGATACCTGTAGTACTCTTCTACTCGAATAGACATGAATGAAAATTCAACTTCTGTAGTAATCTAATGAACCTCCATCGGAGCCGGTGGTTCATTAGGGTGTAATTATATCTTTATTGATTGATTGTTATTCTCTATTTAATCAATTTAATTTCTTTGAAATATTTTTCTGCTCCCGGATGTAATGGGATTCGAATACCTGTCAGTGCATTTTTTAGTTGCATGGTTTTCCCTGCTACA
>Ga0194113_10010364_pt1 | contig 11138 bp, 10 predicted proteins | sample TA2MahC200mmetaG_FD_146193 | JGI IMG/M metagenome (GOLD analysis project Ga0194113, IMG submission 146193) | Freshwater microbial communities from Lake Tanganyika, Tanzania - TA2015017 Mahale Deep Cast 200m | ecosystem: Environmental > Aquatic > Freshwater > Lake | place: Tanzania: Lake...
AGAACTGGCTGTTCAGCGGCAGTGATGGCGGGGCCCGGCGGGCGGCGATCCTCTACAGCCTGATTGCCAGTTGCAAGCTGTGCGGCATCGATCCGTTTGTGTACCTGCGGGATGTCCCGGATCACGGTGCCCAACCCGGTGGCGGGAAACGGAATGGTCTATGTTGGCTCGGGGTTCGTTGCGGATCGGCAGAAACCGCTCTACGCGATCCGCCCGGGCGCGGCGGGTGATATCTTGCTGAAAGAAGGCGAGATGCAAAACCGTTACGTTGCCTGGCTGCAACAGCGCGCCGCTCCCTATGTCCCGTCTTTTCTGGTAGCCGGCAAGTACCTGTACGTGATCCAGGACAACGGCCAACTCTCCTGTTACGACGCTGTCACCGGCGCTTCGGTCTACCAGGAGCGGCTGCGTGGACACTTCACGGCCTCGCCGTGGATGTGCGGGGACAAGTTGTTCTCCCTTAACGAGAGCGGGGACACCTATGTCGTGCCGTCGGGACCGACATTTCGTCTCCTGGCCACGAACACACTGGAAAAGCTGTGTCTGGCCACACCCGCGGTGGCGAGCGACCGTCTGCTGATCCGGACTTCTTCCCGGTCGTATTGCATAGGGAGCAAGCGATGATGAAAGCTGTTCGAATCCATGACTACGGCCCTCCTGGGGTGCTCTGTCACGAGGATGCCCCGACCCCTGAGCCGGAGCCGCGTGAGGTCCTCGTCCGCGTCCACGCGGCGGGGATGAATCCCGCCGACCGGCAGATACGCGCGCGTCCGCGGCACAAGCTTGAGAAGCCCTTCGCGCTCACTCTCGGCTGCCTCGGGCGCTTTGCGGTGGTTGACCATGCACAGGATACCGGTTACAAAGGCGATGCTGCCAACATCAGTGTGAGTTTCCGAGTTCGGAACAGGAGTTGTCGGGCATACTCATCGTCGTACTCGATGGATACACATGGAACCCTGGTGACTTGAGCCGGGATGGGCTGAGCGCGCGGGGTCATCTACTCCGTCAACAAGGAGGACATCGAGATCGCACGCATCCCCTTGTCCGAACTGAGGATACTCAAGTGATTGCGAAAGTGAGACTACCATGGGACATCTACTGATCTTTGCCACGGCGCTGCTGGTCCTGCCCGATGCGCCGGCTGTTGGCGCGCCGGTGCGAACAAACATCGTGCTGTTCCTGATCGACGATCTCGGGTGGAAGGACGTCAGGTGCAACGGGGGCAGCTATTATCAGACTCCCAACGTCGATCGGCTCGCCCGGGAGGGTGTGCGGTTCACCAACGCCTACGCGGCCTGTGCCCTGTGTTCCCCGACGCGTGCGGCGATCATGACAGGCAAGTACCCGGCACGGCTGCTCTTGACCGAGTGGCTGCCGTCAGGGCGGTGGAATCCCAAGGCGAAACTGCGGGAGGGACGATTCGTTCGCGCGCTGCCGATGGAGGAGTTCACATTGGCCGAGGCTTTGCGCGAGGCGGGCTACCGCACCGCTAGTATCGGTAAGTGGCACCTGGGCAGCGAGCCGTTCTCCCTGCCGCAGCATCACGGCTTCGACATCAACATTGCCGGCAACGGCCACGGCGCGCCGGGCAACTACTTCTTTCCCTACGACGGCGACTGGGCGATCCCCACCACCGGTCTGCGGGCCAGGTGGAACGTGCTGCCGGACGGCCAACCGGGCGAGTACCTGACGGATCGGCTCACCGACGAGGCGGTGGCATTCATCCGCGACAACGGCAACCGGCCCTTCTTCCTCTACCTCCCGCATTACGCCGTCCACACGCCGTTGCAGGCGAAGCCGGAGATGATCGCCAAGTATGAGAAGATCCCGGAAGACCAGCGCCAGGGCAAGCCCGCTTATGCCGCGATGGTCGAGAGCATGGATCAGAGCGTCGGCCGCGTGATGGATACCTTGCGGGAACTCGGGCTGGAACAGAACACGGTTGTGATCTTCACCTCTGACAACGGCGGTTTCTACAATGCCACGAGCAATGCACCGCTGCGCGCGAACCGACCTCGTGAAGGAACTTCGCGGCAGACTGGATTCCTGGCGTCGCGACGTTGGCGCGGAAATGATGCGGCCAAATCCCGATTACCGCTGAGCACGCAACGGGGCAATCACCGCCCCGTTCCTGTTTCTATGTGGCGGCGACGAGCAAACGCACCGCACTTGCCGACCTGCAAAGCGCAACAACTGGCAATAACCAGTCGCTGCAGATGTCGGACCTCTTCCTGGACACACGCACACGTCATACCTGAGGTAAAACGGACCAACCCAAGCTGCGGAGCGCGCAACAGGCGCGCCACAAGGGGATTCGTTTCGCCTTCGGCTCCGCTTCGGCCCGCATCATAAGTCCTGTCGTGACAACCATTAGTCGTTGTGTGACATACACTTACAAAGCGGGGCAAAGGACTGGGCGACCGCAAGACCCCGGCCCCGGGCGGAGCCGGGCGCATCTATCTGGACGACCTGCGTCTGATCAGACCGTGAGCACACGCTGCAAGAACGTGTGCGAAAACGTGTCGCGGATATCTTGTCCGCGCGTGTCGAGGGCCTCCGGTCCTCGAATCGAAGGCGCTCGCGCCTTCGACACGCGCGGGCCGCATGCCCGCGTCCTTGATAGCCGGCTTGAGTGGGACCATCAGGCACGGTACAATAGCAGATGGACGGGCTGCGCGTTGCACGGCCCGCCTTCCGCATCCACCGCGGTCGAAGGGATTTTGCCATGAACCGGCGAAGAGGCTTCACGCTGATCGAGCTGCTGGTGGTGATCGCGATCATTGCCCTGCTGATGGCGATTCTGCTGCCGTCGTTGAAGAAGGCCCGGGACCAGGCGCGGGCCATCGTGTGCCAGTCCAACCTCAGCCAGTGGGGCAAGATGTTCTACCTCTACGCCCACGACAATGACGGCAAGTTCATGGTACAGCTACGGCATCAACAACTGGTGTTACGATCTGCAGCCCGGCGTGACCAACACCTGGGAGCTGACCAACTCGGACCGGCGGGCCTGGCGCCGGATCGACCAACGGCAGGCCGCGGAGATCCCCCTGTTTCTCGAGTGCTGGCGCTGGGGCGGCGGGCCCACCACGCGCAGCGACCCGGCCCCGCCGGACGAGGCCACCCGGCACAACACCGGATTCGGGCGCTACTGCCTGAACCGCCACGCCTATACGGTCAACGTCTGCTTCCAGCAGCGCTCCTTCTCTTGCCTGTTTTGCATTTTGGAGTTGATTCGTTTAGCATTGGTTTGGGATTTGGCGCTTCCGGCCGGAGACCGGTGCCTGGAATTTGGGATTACAGGTCATCGCACCTTCCGCCGGCTTCACCCGGTCAGGAATGACGGGCATGGGTCGCCGAACTCCTGCCGGGCCTTCACCAGCAGCACGCGGAGCCGTTGGAGCGTCGCGGCGTGTTGCGGAGCGCCGGCCAGATTGTGGACCTCGTCGGGGTCGTTTTGCAGGTCGAACAGTTGCGTGTTGCGCGTGCCGGCGGCGTTGTACTCGATCAGCTTCCAGCGCTCATCACGCACCATCCGCTGGCAGTCGCGGTAGGCACCGAAAAGCCAGTCCCGCACCTTGGCCGGCCGGCCGGCCACGATCGGCAGCAGGCTCTTGCCCTCGACCACAGAGGGGACCGGGGCGCCGGCCAGAGCGCAGATCGTGGGGAACAGATCGTACAGGTAGACGAGGGCGTCGGACCGGCCGTGCGGGATGCCCGGCCCCGCGAAGATCAGGGGCGGCTTCACGTGCTCGTAGAGGTTCTGCTTACCCATCAGGCCGTGCCGGCCGCCGACGGCCAGGCCCTGGTCGCTCGAAAAGATGACGACCGTATTGTCCATCCAGCCGCGTTGGCGGACCGTGTCGAGCACGCGCCCGATCTCGTGGTCCAGGTGCGTGATCGTGCCGTAATAGTCCGCCAGGTGCCGGCGCATCTCCTCGGGCGTGCGCGGATGGGCCGCGAGCATTTCGTCGCGGACCTTCAACTCGCCATTGTCGAACGGATGCTCGGGCAGGAAGTTCTTCGACAGCGTGACCTTGGCGGGGTCGTACAGCGCCATGAACTCCGGCGGCGCGATCCGCGGATCGTGCGGCACCGGTGGCGCCAGGTAGATGAAGAACGGCTTCGCGCCGTCATGGCTCTGGAGGAACCGGATCGCGTTGTCCGCGTGCTCGGTCGAGGCGTTGGCGTCATGCTTGCGCGTCTCGATGTTCGTCTGGAACTGGGCGTTGCTGAACGTGCAGGCGTTGCCGGCCTTGCCGGAATGGAAGGTCGCGTAGCCGGCCTCGTTCAGCAGCACGGGCAGCAAAGGCACGCCGGGCGGGGCGACCTTGGCCCGCGGGTTCTCCGGAATCCGCCAGAGCGAGCGGCCGGTCGCCAGCATGGTGCGGCTCGGCAGGCAGACCGCGCCGATCATCGACCCCATGCAATAGGCGTTCGTGAAGTGAAACCCCTGCGTCACGAGCCGGTCCAGGTGAGGCGTGCGGATCTCGGGATTGCCGAGCGCCGCGATCGTATCCCAGCGCTGGTCGTCCGTGAAGAAGAACAGGATATTGGGCCGCCGGGGCGAGCCGTCGCCCGTCGCCTGTGACTCGTGGCCCGTGGCCCGTGACCCGGGGCCCGGCTCGCGAGGCCCGGACCACGAGCGACCCGGAGCGAGCGACGCCAGGACGGCTCCGGCCCCGAGCGACTGAAGAAGCTCTCTTCGCGTTGGATTCTCTCTTCTCCCGCTCGACGATGGTGATGTGACGGCTTTCATTTCTTCTCCTGTTTCGCTTTGGCTTTCTTGGGTGTGGCTTCCGCGAGGGGGTAACGGCGGACCTCTACGTCGTTCTCTTGTCTGGCGCCCGGCGTGCTGCGGCCTTCCGTAATGAGTCTCTCCATCAACGTGCGCATCTCGGCGACGAGTTCAGGCTTCTGAGGGGCGCGGTTCGTTTGTTCCGCGAGGTCAGTGCCGAGGTTGTAGAGCTGGACATCGGTCTTGGTCTTGGCGTCGCGTGCCAGGATGAGCTTCCACGGCCCGCGGCGCAGGCCGGGAACGCCGCTCGACGCACAGCTCACGGCATGCTCACGAACTGGCTGGTCCTTGCCCCTCAACAGCGGCAGCAGGCTGAAGCTGTCTTCCCCTGCGTTGTCCGGCAGCCTCGTGCCCAGGATGTCGGCCACCGTGGCGAGCAGGTCGGCCTGATGAACGAGTTGGCCGCACACCGTGCCCGGCTGCACCACACCCGGCCAGCGGACCGCAAACGGCACGCGATGCCCGCCCTCGAACACGTCCCCCTTGTAGCCGCGCAGCGGACCGCTGGGGAAGTGGCCCTTCGCTTCCAGCTCCGGGGCGCCGATGTAGGGGGCGCAGCCATTGTCGCTGGTGAAAAAGACGACCGTGTTCTGAGCGGCGCCACTGTCGCGCAAGGACTCCAACACGCATCCCACCACCGCGTCGGTCTCCATGACCAGATCGGCATACAGATTCAGGCCGCTGCGGTCGAGCCATTCCTTGTTGACGGCCAAAGGCGTGTGCGGCGACGTCAGCGGCAGATAGAGCAGGAACGGCTGCTTCGCCTTGGCTTGGCGGCGAATGAAGTCCACGGCACGGTCACCGAGCGTGGGAAGAATGGCTTCCAGTTGCCAGCCCGCCAGCGCCGGCCCTTGCAGGCTGGCCTGGTTCCTCACAAGCTTTTCGGCGGGCAGCAACTCGCTGGGGATGCCCACGGTGCGGTCGTTCTCGATGAAGCAATACGGCGGCCAGTTCGGCACGTCGGTGCCGAAGTATTCATGGAAGCCGCGTGTCGTCGGCCCGCCGGGGATGGATTGGGAAAAGACCGCGCGCCACGTCGACCGGTGCGCCTCGGTGACCTCCGTGGAGACCTTACCTCCGCCGCCGGCCTGGCCGCCGAAGCCGGTGAAGTGCGGCCGCTGCTGGTCCGTGATCGGCCAGTCGTGGCCGAGGTGCCATTTGCCGATGCACGCGGTGCGGTAGCCGTGCTGCTGCGCGAGGCCGGCCACCGTGAGCCGGTCCGGCGCGATCAGCGGCGCGCCCCACACGGGGACAATGCCCTGTTGCAGCCGCGACCGCCAGTGATAGCGGCCCGTCAGCAGGGTATAGCGCGACGGCGAGCACACACCGGAGGAGGAATGCCCGTCGGTGAACCGCATGCCTTCCGTCGCCAGCCGGTCGATGTGGGGCGTGGGGATCTTCCCCCGTTGCGGATTGTAGCATTGCACGTCGCCATAGCCCAGATCGTCGGCGTAGATGATCACGATGTTGGGCGGTGCCGCGGGCAGGGCCGGGCGCGGGGACAGACCGCCCCACAGCGAACCGGCCGACAGCAAAACCACCATGATCACCCGCGCCAGAAGATCGCGAACACTCGTGACGCCTCCAGTCTTCATAAGCACCTCCCTTCCAGGTCCAGGCGAAGACGCGAAAAGCCCACTATTCTCCGGGCGGCGGCAGCACGCGTTGGTAGTGACGCCGCCAGGCGTTATCTTACATGCTCTTACGAGCACACTACAAGCCAAGGCCTTCGGCTTTGGCGCGGCCGCCCATGGGTTGGCGAATGGCGACGGTCCCGGTCTTTCACACTGCCGCCCACAGATTCGGTCATCGATTCCACGGCTGTTTCTCCCGCGTCTCCCGAAGAGGTCTCTGCGGGTCATGGTGCCGGTTGGGGCCGGGGACCTCGACGGGGATGGACTTCATCCACGCGTGCAGGCGATCAACAAGCTCGGCCGCCCGTTGCGGTTCCTTCTCGGCCAGATTGGTGGTCTCGTCGAGGTCGCTGCGCAGGTTGAAGAGCTCCAGCCGGTGTCCGGGCACCTAGCGGCCCTCTGGATCGAACCAGTCGCCGAAGTACTCGATCAGCTTCCAGTCGCCCCGGCGGATCACCGCGCAGGGCGTGGCGCCCCAGCGCAGCTCCTAGAACGGCAAGTACCAATACAGATCGCGCGGAGCGCGCGCGCCGCCTCGGAGCAGCGGCACGAGACTGTCGCCATCGACCTTGTGACCCGCGGGCGCACGGCCGCCGGCAACCTCCAGCAGCGTGGGCAGCCAATCCACCACATGGACCGGCGTGTCATTCACGGAGTCGGGCTTCACCACGCCGGGCCAGCGCACGAGACACGGGACCCGAATTCCGCCTTCATACTGGGAGCCTTTCCCGGCCCGCAGCGGCGCGTTGCTGAACTCCCGCAGGTCCACCTCCAACCGCTCGATGACACCGCTGCCTTCGGTGAAGAGCTTGGGGTTGTAGCGCTTGCAGATGCCGCCGTTGTCACTGAGGAAAACGACCAGCGTGTTGTCGCGCAGGTTCAGCTCGTCGAGCCGCCGCATGAGCCGGCCCACCGACGCATCGAGCGTCTCGAGCGCCGCCAGGTACGTGGCATTGTGCAAACCGGTCTCGGGAGCTCCCCGGGCCCGGTACTTCGCCACCGTCTCGGGCGGGGCCACCACCGGGCCGTGGATCGTATGATGCGCCAGGTAGATGAGCCACGGCTCTTGGCGATGCTTCTCCATGAAGCCGATCGCCTGGTCCGTCAGCCAGCCCACGCCCTTGTCGCCCTGCTGGTGGTAGCGCGGGTCGGGCGGCGCCGGGGCATAGTCGAAACCGAAATAATGCGCCGCTTCGGGCTTGAGCCCGCTGTAGCTGCCGTCGGCGGTCGTGCTCAGATGCCACTTGCCCAAGCAGGCGGTGGCATAGCCGGCGGCCTTGAGCCCTTTGGCCACCGTGAACGTCTCCCGCGGCAGGGTCTCGGCGAACGCCGGCTCGCGCAGGGGCGCCCAGGGATAGCCGTACCAGCCGATCACGTGCCACAGGCCGGTGCGGGCCGTATGCTGACCCGTGAGCAGCGCCGCCCGCGTCGGTGTGCACTGGGGCATGACGTAGGCATCGGTAAACCTCATCCCTTCGCGGGCCAAGGCATCGAGGTGTGGCGTCGGCACACGCGTGCTGCCGTAACAGCCCAGCGTCGGCCAGCCCTGGTCATCCGTGAGGACCAAGAGAATGTTGGGCCGTCTTGGACCGTCGCCGGCCCCGAACGCTGTCGGCGGTCCCGCCCACGGCGCGACCGCGAACACCCCCGCGCCAAGCGCCAGATCCCGGAGAAAGGCCCGCCGGGAGGAAAGACGCGGGCGGGCCAGGTCTTCATTACTATGGCGCTTTGACGTTGAGCCACAGCTCATCGCGATTCTCCTCATCCAGGCCCAGCCCTCCTAACGAGTTTTGACGAACAAGTTCGGTAGCGTGTTGAGTGGGGTTTGCCCTCGGCGCTGTCTGGCCTTCGGAGTTCCGCCTTCAGGCGGGTCCAACAGTCCGAAGTCGGTATCGCTGGTTACGACAATGCGGTCCTCGTCAGAAGCACGCGCAAGGATCACATCATCCGCCGCCGCTTGCAGTTTGTAGTCCAGCACGTGAACCGCGTCGTGGCCGTTCGTCCGCAGAGCCTCCGCAACGACCGGCGAAACCGGGTTGTCTACAAGAAATCTCATTTGGGCGTAACTTGCCGGGCGCGTTCCTTGACGGCCTCTGCAGCATAGCGCAGCGCCTCGCGGATGTCCTCGCGCTCCCGGCTGGGATGCGCCGCGAGGATTTCGTCTTCCGACATGCCTTCGGCAACCATCGCCACGACCGTTGCCGCGGGCATGCGCAGAGCCCGGATACACGGCACGCCGCCCATCTTCTCCGGATCGATCGTAACACGCCTGAACGCCATATGTGCCTCGACAACAAATGCCGGATCGATCAGTGTCCGAAACGATCATACCCCAACGCACCGATAAATACCAGCACCCGAGAAGGACACGAAAGGAAGGCCGGAGGCGGTGGGCCGCAGATTGTAGTTAATCCCTGAGCCCCTGCCTTTTGACTCGCCGATCACCAACTACAGACTACCGACGAGTATCTCCATCCGCAGATTCTGCCGATTTCCGCAGATCATGTCATTGTGAGCGGAACGTGGCAATCCAAACTGGAGACTGGCAGCCGGGGACCGCCAACTCCTCAGCGGTGGCTCGGCCCCTGGGCACATCGTCACTCCGGACGCCGATCCGGGCCGGGAGCCGACCGCCGACAGTGGCTCTTTCGACACAGAGATTTCTCCGCACGAAACAAATGTCGTCTCTGGATGCGTACGGCAACTATCAGAGCCCGCCTGTCTACTGGAGGAACGTACGGAAACCCTCGCCACCAGGGGATTCCTCCCAATAACGGTGCAGGTGTTCGACGAATTCCACATAGGTGGGAAACGACTCACTCTCACTAAGTCGGAGTCTTCCCCGGATCGCCTCAACCGTCTCGATCAACTTACCCGGGAGTGTCCTCCCCATCGCTGTGACGGCAGCGTACACAAACCAGATACCACGGTTGCGCAACAGGTAGAGTAGCACGGCTTCCATGACGGTCTTAGCGCCGAACGTCTCCACCCGTGTTGCTCTTGCGGCCCCCTCATCATGGTGTGCCTTCGCGTAGGCATACATCGTAAGCAAGACAGATTGTTCCGGTTTGAGGCGGCCTTGCCGAAGCATGGAGAGAATGACGTTCATGACACGCTCTTGTTGTCCGCCCAAGTCAGATTGAAACAAACGCTGCGCCAAGTGATCTGCCAACGCGTCCCCGCGCAGAGAGCAGGGCGGTGCGACATCCAGAATTGCGAAATCCTTGGCCCTCGCATACATCTCCCTCTCAGCCGCCTCTTGGATTGCGACCTCTTGCTGGTGTTCGAGTCCTCTCTGGATTTCTTCCTTGACCTTCCAAGTCCGAACAGCACGTTCGTATCGCTCAAGATCGTCAAGCACCGACGTCCGTTCTTGGAACTCGTTTGCCAACGGCTGATAGCCCGGATGCTTCCGCAAGTCCGCGGTTTCCAGTAAGTCCATCATTGCACCGGCGACTTCGAACCGTCGAAGCACGAGTTCCAGTTCCTGTTGCCCTTCGTTGGTGTTAGGATCGAAAGGACTTGGCTCCTCGGGAAACAAAATCCCTTTCCGGCCCCCTCTAAGACACCTGCGCTCTTCTGCAAGCAAGTCAGCGAGGCAGGTCTCCGCGGCCGCTTTGTCCTTCGAGAGGCGCGCAACCTGCCAAGACATCAGCAGGGTGGCCGGATGCCGACCTGCATGTCCGAAGGCCGCTTGAGCCAGGTTGAGGTCATCATCAAGAAGAGCAATATGTCCCGCGTAGTAGCACGTCATCTGGCTGGGCGCACCCCAGTCACCGCGCATCCATCTTCTTGCCTGCATGTGCGCAAAACGAAGCTCTTCATTATTGGGCTCCAAGTACTCTTTTAGGCTCCACACCAGATAGAGTTGGCTCCCCAAGTCACGCTCACCCTCCGGAGCGTCATCCGTCGCATCCAGGACCTCCCGAGCTCTGATCGGATCTCCGAACCGCAGAAGAACCTGACCATGGACGCGCATCTTGTCAAGCGGCCCAAGCAAGCAGTCGGGATCCTCCAGCCAGCGAAAGACGGCATGCGCGACCTCTGTCTCTTGCCTGGTGTGACGCAACACGCGCTCGATCGTCAGGGACACACTGGCAGGTAGAGCTCTCTCGACGAGTCGTTCCACCAACAAGCCGGTTCCACCATCTTCCGCCATGGCGAGAAGTATGCGGCGCAAACGCCGCATATCCTGCGCACTGTGAGATGGTTGACTCAGATAGGCTGCTCGCAGCAGACATTGTTGTGCGTATCTGTCAGCCCTTCGCCTCTGCAGATTGTCGTGCGCGCGAAGAATCGCCGCCATGTTTACCCACGACAGCGCAGATCTGGGTTCAAGAAATATCGCCTCCTCAATAGCGGCAACTGCCTTCTCATATTGCCCAAGTCCCTCCAAGGCGGCGCCCTTGCCGTTCCAGGGATTAGCGGCGTTTGGGTTCAACCGGATGGCTTCTTCAAAAGCCGGCAATGCCTCCTGGTAGCGTGCCAGTTCGGATAGAGCGTTCCCCCTACCAGTCCATGCGTCGGCACAACTTGGCTCCAGACGGATTGCTTCTGCGAAAGCGGATAATGCCTCATCATAGCGGCCCAATTCGCCCAGGACGGTCCCTTTATTGCTCCAAGAGCTGATGTCATCGGGGTCCAGACGGATCGCCTTTTCATAGGCCTCCAGAGCCTCTTCGTAACGACCCAGTTCCGCCAGTGCCTTA
>Ga0194113_10010367_pt1 | contig 11136 bp, 9 predicted proteins | sample TA2MahC200mmetaG_FD_146193 | JGI IMG/M metagenome (GOLD analysis project Ga0194113, IMG submission 146193) | Freshwater microbial communities from Lake Tanganyika, Tanzania - TA2015017 Mahale Deep Cast 200m | ecosystem: Environmental > Aquatic > Freshwater > Lake | place: Tanzania: Lake...
ACCCGCGACAGTGCCACCCGCGACAGTGCCGCCCGCGACAGTGCCGCCCGCGACAGTTCTGCCCGCGACAGTGCCAGCCGCGACAGTGCCAGCCGAAGCTGGGCCGGCCGAGCCGGTTGGGGAGTCCACATCTGTCGCGCGGGCGCCGGCGTCCTCGGCCGAGGAATGCGTTCTGATCATTGACGGTGCGAGCGACGAGATCGTCACGGCGGAGGTTGTCGAATGCGTGGACCAGGACATTCTGTTCCTGGATTGACGTGCATGATCCACCCCGTTCCCAAACCGGCTCCCGTCCCTGCCGCCGTGCGTCCCAGTTGCGTGTTGGGTACGTTGCGGGACGATGTGTTGGCCGTGTACGTGCACGAGCGTGTGCTGGAAGATATTCTGAATTACTCCGAGAAGGACGTGTCACGCGAGCTGGGCGGGTTCCTGATTGGCGGGTTCCATCTCGACGGCGGACCGTACGTGGAGGTGCGCCATTTCCTGGCCGCCGGCGACATCCGGTCGCACGCGACCTCGCTGACGTTCACGCACGAGACGTGGGCCGGCGTGAACCGTGAGGTGGACCGGCAGTTCCCCGGCGCGCTGATCGTCGGCTGGCAGCATACGCATCCGCGGCTCGGCGTCTTCCTTTCCGGTTACGACCTGTTCCTCCACCGCCACTTTTTCAGGGAGCCTTGGCAAGTGGCGTTGGTGGTCGATCCGGTGCGGCGGGAATTCGGCTTTTTTCAGTGGTGCGGAACCGACATTGTGGGCAGCGGCTTCGTCTGCGTGCGCAAGAGCGGGGAAGCGCCGTGCGATCGGATAGGTTTGTAGAGCGACCCATGCCCGATGAATCGCTGATGATTGACGACGACGACCGCTACTCCAGGTTGCGCCTGATCGCCTGGTGGGATCAGGACAAGCTGGCAGCGGCGAGTGTGATGGTGGTCGGCGCCGGCGCTCTCGGCAACGAAGTCCTGAAGAATCTGGCGCTGTTGGGGACGGGCACGGTGTATCTGATCGACTTCGACCGGATCGAGACGTCCAACCTGACTCGCAGCGTGTTGTTTCGATCGCGCGACTGCGGCCGACCGAAGGCGGAGGCGGCGGCGGCCGCACTTCGCGACATGAACCCGGACACGCGGGTCATCCCGCTGGTGGCGAATGTCATGTCCGACGTGGGGCTCGGGCTGTTCCGCGACGTGGACGTGGTGATCGGCTGTCTGGACAATCGCGAGGCCCGATTGTGGGTGAACCGCTGCTGCTGGAAGGTCGGCACTCCCTGGATCGACGGCGGCATTCAAGAGATCAACGGCGTGTTGAAGGTCTTTGTCCCGCCGGACAGTGCCTGTTACGAATGCGGCATGACGGAAAACGACTACCGCTTGATCAACCTCCGTTACAGCTGTCCGCTGTTGCGGCGGGAAGATCTGCAGGCGGGCAAGGTGCCCACGGCACCGACGATCTCGTCGGTCATCGGCGGGTTGCAGACGCAGGAGGCGTTGAAGCTGATCCACGGTCTGCCGGTGGCGGCGGGCCAGGCCCTGATTTTCAACGGAGTGGCCAACCAGTTCTACACCACGAACTTCCAGCGGCAGGAGGATTGTCTGAGTCACGAGACGTACCCCGCCGCCGTGGATCTGCCGATCAGCGCCCCGCGCGATCGAGCTGCCGACCTGTTCGCGGCGGCGCGTCGCGCGTCCGGCGACACGCTCGCATCGTGCCAGTTGATCCTGGAACGGGACCTGGTCGTGTCCGTGGACTGCCCGGCGTGCGGCACAAGCAGACGGATCATGAAAACGACTCACCACGTCGGGATGCAGGAAACCGTTTGCCCTGCCTGCCGGCAGATGGCCGTGCCCGTGACCACGCATGTCGTGGACGAAGACGGTCCGTTGGCAGGCGAGCGACTGGCGGCGCTGGGGATCCCACCCTACGACATCGTGCGGGTCACAACGGACTCGCACGAAACCATGTACCTTCTCGCGGCTGACCGGCTCTCCGCCACGGCGGACGACAACCCGGCCGTCCCGACACCTCCACGCGGCGATGCTTGACAGGATGGACGACGACATCCATTTCGGCGAAGTCGAAGAGACGGCACCGCGCACGCACGTGCGGCCGGACCAGAACAAGCACTTCGCGGTAGTCCGTTACCAGGCGCCCGGTCAGGACGATTTGCCCATCTACGTCGACGTGGACGTGTTGCGGGAAATGGAGGCCCATGCGTCCTCCGACACGACGGTGGAACTGGGCGGCGTGCTGTTGGGTGGACAATACCACGACGACGACGGCCGGCCGTTCGTTGTCGTCACCGACGGCCTTCGCGCGGAGCACTACGAGAGCACGAAGGGCAGTTTCAAATTCACGCACCAGACATGGAGCGCTATTACGCGGCAGTGCGAGGAGTTTCCCGCAGAGACGAGGATCGTCGGTTGGTACCACACGCATCCCGGCTGGGGCGTGTTTCTCTCCGGAATGGACACGTTCATTTGCGACCATTTCTTCGCCAAACCGCTCGATATCGCCTTGGTCATCGATCCGTGCCAATCGGAGCGCGCGTTCTTCCAATGGGACGGGCACGGCGATCGCACGCGCCCCACTCGCGGTTTTTACCTGATCGGTTCCCGGTTCCGGTTGCCGGAACTGGAGCTGTTCGCGGCTCAACTGGAAGGAAGAACAGCCATGCCCAACGATCCTCGTTACGCTGGCGCGCCCGGCGCCTATCCGACGCCAATCGTGCAGATCACCGAGCCACGATCGACATGGTTGCAGGTGGCGGTCCTGGGAATGTTGACCGCGCAGTTTCTCGTGGTGGGACTGCTGGCGTGGCGCCTGCTGGAACCCCTCGGGGCGACCGCCGTCTCGCCGCCGGCCGACCTGGCCGCGCAACGCGATATGCTGGATCGCATCATCGGGGACCTGGAGGTCGCACCCGACGGGGTCGTACGATCGATGGAGTTGCAGCGGAAAGAGAACGAGCAGTTGCAGGCGGTCAATCTCGGGCTGGCCGCTCGACTCCGCGAGCTGGAACAGAGCAACGACCGGGCGCTGGCGACCCACGCGACCTTGGAGAAAAGGACGCAGGATTTGCAGCTGGTCGTCAATGGTCTGCGGGAGGACCAGCAGGGTGCGGCGGCGGAGATCCGCGAGTTGCGGGGCCGGCTGTCGGCCTACGAAGGGTCCGAGGATGGCACGGGGGTGGACGGCGGCTTGTGGGGCTGGCTGTCGCGCTGGCGATGGTACGTGGGTGGCACGGCCGCCGCAATCCTGCTCGCCGCCGCCGTCGGCTTCGCGTATTTCGGCCCCGGCCAGCGTGGCCGATCGGGCGACGGTCCGGACGGCGACGCGCAAGACTCGGCATAGGAGCGAGACCTTGACTGGTGACAAGCGACTGGACCGACTGCGTTCCGACAACGAGACGTTGTCCACCTTGCGGGACTGCAGTTCGGTATTTGGGTTTGAGGGTGACGGCGATCCACCGGATCGTTACGCAATCACGTTTCACGGCAAAGGACTCATGCGAGGCGTTTCGTCCCGTGCCGAGGTCCAGGTCATCGATCTGCACCGGATCGATTTGCGATTACCGTATGCCTACCCGCAGGTCGCTCCCGACATCCGTTGGGTGACGCCGATTCTGCACCCGAACGTCTCCTTCAGCGGCTTCATCCATCTCCGCGATGTCGGACTGCCGTGGGACGAGTCCGTAACGCTCGATGCCGTTTGCGAACGGTTGTGGGATGTGGCCCGCATGGCGTATGTGAACTTGGACAAGGCCACGAACTTCTCGGCCAAGAGCTGGTGCGAGAAGCAGGCGCGGTTCACGTTGCCCATCGATCCGCGGGCCCTGCGTGACCGCATGCCGGCAGCAGGGTCGAACGTGGTCCGCTACCGGCGCCGCGAAGACCGCGGGATCGAGATCCCGCGGGCTGACGGCGAGGTCTTTTACATTGGCGAGGACACGCCGACCCCGCCGTGGCCGGGGCGACCGGTTCCGCCGCGGCGACCCCGCGCGGGCGATGACGACGTGTTCTACATCGGCGACGAATGACGGGAGTGCCCTGTTGTGGAGTGCTTCTTCGGGCTGCTGGTGTTCGGCGTCATCGCCATCCTGGTCAACTGCATTGGACTGGGCGTCGGCCCATCCAGCCGCAGTCGGCTCTTTCAGCAGCTGGTCCGTCGTTTTGGCGGGTTCTACCAGCGCGGTGGCGTGTTTCGCCGCCCCAGCGTCCGCTTCCGGTACGGTTCGGCGCTTGTCACGATTCAGGCCGCATCGCGGCACGGCGTGGGCAGGACGACGCAGGCCATTATCCCTTGGCCGGACGCCACGTTGGACGTGCTCTTGGAACCCCGCGCCGGCCCGTCGCCGTCGTCCCGGCCGAGGCTGCCGGAAGTCGCGTCCGGCGATCCCGCATTCGACCTGAAGTATGTCGTGAGCGGCGCCCATGAAGGGGACGTGAAACGGCTGCTCAGCAACGGCGTCCGCTGGCAAGTGAACCGCCTGCACCAACTGCTCGGAGGCACCTCGCTGCGTGTCTCCATCCGAAATGCCCGTTTGGTCATCGAAAAAGCCGGACGGATGCGGCGGTGGGAGGAACTCGAGCAGTTCGTGCAGCTGGCGCTGGAATTCCACGACCAGGCGATCTTGACCCGCGACGAGGGAATCGAGTTCCTCGCCGACAATGAAGCCCAGCTCGTCGAGGAACCGATCTGCCGGATCTGCGGCGAGCCGATCGTCGGCGACATGGTGTTCTGTCGCCGCTGCCGCACGCCCCATCATCTCGACTGCTGGGAATACAACGGGTCGTGCTCCACCTACGGCTGCCGCGAGACGCGGTACGCGGTGCCGACGATCGCCCAACCGTTGGACCCCTCCGACACGCCGAACGGTGACACATAAATGTCACCTCGAGTCTTCGGGCTCATCCGGCGCGCGGAAGTCGGCGATGAACAGCTGGCTGCCGCGGTCCTCCGTCCGCGTGCTCGTCCACATCAGCCTGGTGCCGTCCGGGGAGAAGACGGGCAACACGTCGGCGCTGGCGTGGTCCGTGATGCGCGTCACCTGCCCAGCCCGGAACTCGCTCCCCCGCACTTCATAGCGCATCAGATACAGATCGTAGTTGGGGCGAGCCAGCGGGTTGGAATGGCCGGCGGCGGACCAGATCAGATACGGTTTCGTCGGGTGCCAGTAAGGTCCCCAATGCACGCCGGTGAGGTCGTTTGTGAGCGCGGTGTCATGCTGCCCGTCGATTCCGATCACGTGGATCTGCAGGTAGTTCTCGCGCAGTCGATCCGTGCGATACACGATCCAGCGGCCGTCGGGAGAGATGAACGGTCCGCCATCGTAGCCGGCGGCGGAAGTGATTCGCCGCTTTCCCGTCCCGTCGGCGTTCATGACGTAGATGTCGGCGTTTCCTTTGGCCGGCTCGTCGCCCGGCGCGGACTTCGGTTCTTCCACATGGCAATAGGCGATTTTCGTCCCATCGCTCGAGTAGGCGCCCTCGGCGTCGTAGCCGTATTCGTCGGTGAGGCGCTGGAGAATCTTCCCCTCCAAATCACTGACGAAGATGTCCATGTAGGGGTCGAAGTCCCAGGAGTAGTGGGCGCGCCGCCCGGACTGCTTTTCCGCCTCCTGCTTTTGCCGCTCCCGCGCTTCAATCCCCGGCAGATCGGGATGGAGGTGAGCCGAAGCAAACAGGATCCGGCTGCCGTCCGGCGAGAAGTAGGCACAGGTGGTGCGGCCCTGCCCCGTGCTGATCAGCTTGGGCGTGCCGCCAGCGAGCGGTTGCGTGAAGATCTGGAAGAACGGATACTCCGGGCGGATCGCCTGATAGACGATGGTCTCGGCGTCGGGCGTGAAATACCCTTCGCCGGCCTTGACGAATCCGCTCGTGGTGACTTGGCGAATGTTTGTGAGGAACTTCGCTTCAATCGACTCCTGGGCCTCGACAAATCGGGTTGCAGCCGCCAACATGACGATCGCGGCACCGAGCAACAAGGCAGACCGGGGTTTTGGCAAGACAAACACGCGTGACTCCTCGACGGATCCCTGGCTGATACTCAGAAAGACAACGAAACGTGCCGGGCGGTCATGCGAACGACTGACTTGGGCACGTTGTCCACTCCGCTCTCGCTTCGCGACCGCCTCATTCATCTTAATTGACGCGAGGCGGTCTGGTGTTGGCCGGCAGCTGATGGCGGGCGATTTTTTTTGGGGGTGGGGAGTCGAGCGGGATCACTGGCTGAGCGCGCGACGGGTGGCCGGACATGAAGATCTACACACGAACAGGCGATGACGGCAACACGCACCTGCGTCGCGGTCCGCGCGTGGCGAAGGACGATCCGCGTGTGGAGGCCTGCGGGACGGTTGACGAATTAAATGCCGCGATTGCCACGGTGCGGGCTCGGGCATTGCCCGACGACGTCGATCGATTGCTCGAGCGGGTCCAGCACGAGCTGTTTTGCGTGGGGGCGGCCTTGGCGGCGATCGGTTCCACGGGCGCGGCGGGGAATGAGGTTGGCGCGCGTCATGTGGCGGTTTTGGAACAGGCGATCGACCGCCACCAGGCCGAGTTGCCGCCGCTGACGCAGTTCATCCTGCCGGGCGGCGAACCGTCCGCCGCCGGACTCCATCTGGTTCGCACGATTTGTCGCCGTGCCGAGCGGCGTGTGGTATCGCTGGCCCACGGTCTGCCGGCTGGCGACCAGGTGTACCCGGCAGTACGTTACTTGAACCGATTGAGCGACCTGTTGTTCGTCCTGGCGCGCGTCATGAACGTACGTTCGAACGTGTGCGATGTCGCATGGAACAAGGGTGCGGAGGAGGTCCCGGAATGAAAAAAGTCGAGGCGATCATCCGACATTTCAAGCTGGAGGACGTGAAGAACGCGCTGACCGCGCGTGGAATCCAGGGAATGACCGTGTCGGAGGTGCGCGGTTTCGGGCGTCAGAAGGGGCACACCGAGCAGTACCGCGGCCGGGAATACGCGGTCGATTTCGTGCCGAAGGCCAAGATCGAGTTGGTGTGTGCCGATGGCGAGGCCCAGGCGGTCGTCGACACGATCCTCTCCGCGGCCCGCACCGGCGAGATTGGTGATGGCAAGATCTTCGTAATGGAGTTGCAGGATGCGATTCGCATCCGCACGGGCGAGACGGGGCAGGATGCGATGTAAGCTGTCGCACCGCCCATCGCCGCCTCACATTAACCCGTTCCTCGGATTCCTCCGGCATCGTGCCGGCTGCTGACATTTGCGGGTCCACCTTGTCATGTCGACGGACATTCACCTTCGTCCGGCTGTTCTGGCGGTTCGCGAGCAACTGGCTCAAGGACGCGAGGGCCTGCGGCGCGACCACGAGGCGGGCGCGTCGGGCTCGGACGTCTGCACGGGACTGACGGACTTGTACGACGCCGCGGTAATGCGGCTCTACCAGGACGCGGTGGTCGCTCTGGGCGCCGCGGTGGAAACGGAGGTGGCGTTGGTGGCCCACGGCGGCTACGGGCGGCGCGAAGTTGCCCCGTTCTCCGACGTCGACTTGATGCTGCTCTTCCGGCCGGCCGCCGCGCTTCGCGCTGCCGAACTGGCCAGGCAACTCTCGCGCGACATCTGCGACGCGCAGCTGAAGTTGGGGTTCAGCCTGCGGACAACGCACGACGCCTGCGGCCTCGCGCGGCAGGACGCGACCGTGTTCTCGTCCCTCGCCGAATCGCGGCTGCTGGCCGGCAACACCCGCATGTTCCAGAATTTCACGACACGGCTCCGCCGCGGCACGCGCCGGCGCTGGAGAGCCCTGGCAAAGGCCATCATCGAGTCCCGGTATGCCGAGCGGCATCAATACGGCGAGACGGTGTACCTGCTGGAGCCGAACGTGAAACGATCGCTCGGATGCCTGCGCGACATCCAGCTGGTACGATGGCTCGGATTCGCCCGGCACGGGATTGCCGAACTGGAAGGCCTGCGCCAGCAGCGGGCGCTCACCGACGTCGATCACCACCGGCTGACGCGCGCGAGCGAGTACCTGCTGCGGCTGCGCAACGACCTGCACTTCCACGCCGGCAAGTGCCAGGACCTGCTGACTCGGCACGAGCAGATCCGCTTGACCGCGCTCTATCGCTACGAGGGGCGGTCGGGCATCCTGCCCGCCGAGCGGTTCATGCGCGACTTTTTCGAGCGGACGGGGGATGTGCGGTATATCTCGTCGCACTTCGTGGCAGGGATGCAAGCCCGGTCCGGGTTGACCGCCCTGCTCGCGCCCCTCTTCAGCCGCTCCGTGGACGGCGACTTCCGAATCGGGCCCGTGCACATCAGCGCCACGCGGCGAGGGCTTGCCGCAGTGTGCGGGGATCTCGCCGAAGTGCTGCGGCTCATGGAACTGGCCAGCAGCCGCGATCGGCGAATCGACCACGCGACCTGGGAGGCGATTCGCGACGCCATGGCCCGCCGCCCCCGCGATGACCTGTCGCTCGACGCCACGCAGCGGTTCCTCTCGCTGCTGAGCGAACCCGGCCATCTGGCCGACCTTCTGCGGCGGCTGCATCAGCTCCGGGCCCTGGAACAGATCGTGCCCGCGCTGCAACACGCTCGGTGCCTCGTCCAGTTCACGGACTATCACAAATACACGGTGGACGAACATACCATTCGCTCCGTGGAGTGCGCCACCGAATTCCAGACCGACCCCCGCCCCATCGGCGACGCCTACCGGACACTCCGCGACAAACGTCTCCTGCATCTGGCCCTGCTGCTGCACGACCTGGGAAAAGGCTACAGCGACGATCATTGCACTGTCGGCGCCTTGATCGCAGTCGGAACCGCAAAGCGACTGGACCTGTCGGAACACGAGACCGACGTCCTGAAGTTCCTGGTCAGCAAGCACCTGTTCATGCAGCACACGGCCTTTCGGCAGGATCTGGGCGACGAATCGGTCGCCGTGCGGCTGGCTGTTGACGTCGGGTCCCCGGAGATTCTGCAGATGCTCTTCGTCATGTCGTGCGCGGACCTGGCCGCCGTGGGACCGGGCGTCTTGAACGATTGGAAACTGGACCTGCTGACGGAACTGTATTTCCGCACGCGCCGGCACCTGACGGGCGACGACCGGCCCGGCACGCTCGAGCAGGAACACCACCACCGGCGGCAGGCTCTTCGCGAGCTGGTCGAGGTTCCGAAACGAGACGCCTGGTGGGAACGTCAGATCGACGCCTTGCCAACCTCCTACCTGGCGCACGTGCCCGGAGACCGCATGCTCGACGCATTGCGCCGCCTGCGCGATTTGCCGCCGTGCGGCGCTGCGGCTTGGGCCCATTACGCCCCCGAACTCAAAGTGTCCGTCTATTGGGTCGGAGCGCACGAATCGCTGCGCCCCGGCGCGTTCCACCAACTGGCCGGAACCCTGACCGCCAATGGACTGCAGATCCTCTCCGCGGAAACCCACTCGTTGGCCGACGGGCTCGTGCTGGATCGATTCCACGTGGAAGACGCGGACTATGCCGGTCAGCCGCCTGCAGAACGCCTCAACGAGGTCTGCCGTGCCCTGGTCGGATCCCTGACCGTGGACGCCCTCAAGACGCCCAGCTTCCGCCGCCTGTGGACGACCCGTGCAGGCACGAGGGCCGCCGGCCTCGAGCTGTTGCCCACGCGCGTGCTGTTCGATGACGCGACGTCCGACCGCTTCACCATCATCACCATCTTCGCCTACGACCGGCGCGGCCTGCTCTACGCCATCGGACACAGCTTGTTCGAACTCGGCGTGGTCGTGCACCTGGCCAAGATCGCCACGTACCTGGATCAGGTCGTCGACGTGTTCTACGTCACCGACTCCCGAGGACGAAAGCTCCACGACGAACAACGCCAAGCCGAAATCCGCCGCCGGTTGACCGAACGCATCTCCGCCGTGGAGCCGTGAGCGTCCGGTGAACCGGTCACCTGGACCGGCCGCGACAGCATTCGGCCCAGCAGCCGGCACCGGCGAGCCGGGATGTTTCTGTCTCCCCACTCGCAACCGCAACCCAAACGCATGTCACGAGCACGGCGAGTGGCCCGGGGAGTCGCGATCCCCTGCCCTGCCCTGCCCTCGCGACCAGTCCTCGCGGACGGTTGGCCGCCCTTGGCAATCGACGCTCCTTGACCAAATGGGTCCGCCGGTCGAGAATCACACGTGTTGCGGCAGCCCCACGCGTATCAGTCCCTCTCCCGTTGGATACCCCGTTGGACACCCTGAAGCACCCCAAACCCGGCGAGATCATGCACGCCCCGACCACGTACGGATCGTTTCCCCCAACCGACGCTCGTCGCCCCGCGGCCCGATCGCCCGGCGCGCGGCGCGGATCGCTGCCGTTTCACTCGGCAGCTCGCGCAGCCGGCTCGCCATTCCAGACCGTTCACGCCGCCGGCAGGCGACCTATCCCGCGGCTCGCGCGGCCGGCGAGCCGGCCACTCGTTCACGTTGCCCACGCACGAGGCGCGCCATGAAATCAGCTGATAGACCGGATCCAGACGTCCCGGACCGGCACGGTCGCTTTGGCGCGTTTGGCGGTCGCTACGTGCCCGAAACGCTCGCACACGCCCTGGAGCAGCTGGCGGCGGAGTACGGCAGGGCTCGCGCGGACGACGCGTTCTGGGCGGAGCTGCGGGGCCTGTTGCGGGACTACGCAGGTCGACCTTCGCCCCTCTACTTCGCGCGCCGGCTCACCGAACACGTGGGCGGCGCCCAGTTGTGGCTGAAACGCGAAGACCTGAACCACACGGGTTCTCACAAGATCAACAACACGCTCGGCCAGGCGCTCCTCACCGTCCGCATGGGCAAGAGACGCGTGATCGCGGAAACCGGGGCCGGCCAACACGGCGTCGCCACGGCGACGGCGTGCGCCCGGTTCGGGTTGTCGTGCGTCGTGTACATGGGCGAGGAGGACATTCGCCGCCAGGCGCCCAATGTGTTCAGCATGCGGTTGCTGGGCGCTGAAGTGCGCCCGGTCGCCAGCGGATCGAGGACGCTGCGAGATGCCATCAACGAGGCCATGCGGGATTGGATGGCCAGCGTCGACACAACACACTACATTCTCGGTTCCGTCGTCGGACCTCACCCCTTCCCGCGGATCGTCCGCGACTTCCAGGCAGTCATCGGACGCGAGACGATCGAGCAGAGCCGCAGCCAACTGGGCCG
>Ga0194113_10010378_pt1 | contig 11130 bp, 9 predicted proteins | sample TA2MahC200mmetaG_FD_146193 | JGI IMG/M metagenome (GOLD analysis project Ga0194113, IMG submission 146193) | Freshwater microbial communities from Lake Tanganyika, Tanzania - TA2015017 Mahale Deep Cast 200m | ecosystem: Environmental > Aquatic > Freshwater > Lake | place: Tanzania: Lake...
CCCGGCTGGACATTTCGCCGTGGTGGCGGTGCAGGGTGGCCTCCACCTTGGAGGTGCGGGGTTTGAAGATCACCGGATGGTCGGGCCAGGCCCGGGCCAGGTCGGCCAGGCGGCGGCAGATGTACTTGCGCTGAATCGGGTTGTCGGGCACCGATGGCTGCTCGAAGAACACGATCGAGGCCGCCTCGGGCACCTGGAGTCTGGGCTCCAGCGACCACAGAATCGGCAGTCCGGTCACTTCGGCGTTGTCGCTGTCCAGCCCCATGGCGGCGCAGGCCTGGCGGTAGAGCTGGGCATCCCCCTCGCCATTCAGGCAGAGCAGATCGGCGCCGGAGCGATCCATCATCCCTTCGAGCTGGTGGCGGAAGAGAATTCCGGGATAGGCGCTCACCAGCACCGGTCGGCTGGCCTGCTCTCCCCAGGCCGACTGAAGCAGCAGCTGGGTTTCGCGGGTGCGGCGTCCATCCAGCCCCAGCACCAGGGCGTCGAGCTGGGCCAGCTCGGTCCGCAGCTCCCGCAGCTGGGACCACTCGTGCTGGCGGATGGCGGTGCGTGGATCGATCCGGCGGATCTCCAGCACCTGGCGCCGGGACAGTTTGCGGCCGGGAAGCTCCATCAGATGGAGGGTCGTGGTGCCCCCCTCCTGGCGCGCCACGCGCAGCAGGTTCATCGCCGTCTTGCCGAAGGAGTCGAAACAGGCCAGGGCTGCCACCTGGCGCCCCTGCAGGCTGCCCATCAGTTCGCGTCCTCGGGTTGGCTGGTGCCACCCAGCATGGGGGCCAGCAGCTCACACAGTGCCAGGTCGTCCGGCGTGTCGATCTCGGGAGCCAGCCCCTCCACCGGCACCGGCAGGGTCGGCGTGACGAATCGGGTGCGGTGCTCGAGAAAGGCGGCGGTGCGGATGGCATAGATCGCCCCCGTCTCCAGATAGGTGGGGGTCAGGTCCTGGCGGCGCTGGCGCGGTTGACGGGCGTCGTGGTTGACGCCGATCCCATGGCCCTCGCCATCGCGTTGCCACAGAAAGCCGTGCCAGGGGACCACGCTGAAGGCCATGTTGGCCTGGCTGGCCTGGAGTGCCTGCACCACCGCGTCGATCTGCCCACCGGTTGTGAAGGGGGAGGTGCATTGCAGAAACACGAACAGGGCGGGCAGGGGTTGGTGCTGGGCCAGTTGCTCAAGGGCATGGAGCAGGGCCGCCTCCGAGGACGCCTGATCGCCCGACAGGCTGGCCGGTCGCTGCAGCCAGCGCCCACCCTCGCGTTCGGCCAGGTCGCCGATGGCGGGATCGTCACTGCTGATCCAGATGGCGCCGACGCTGGCGGCGGCCCGGGCCGCCCGCACGCTGCGGGCCAGCAGGGGAACGCCGCCCACGCAGCGCAGGTTCTTGCCGGGAATGCCCTTCGACCCGCCCCGGGCCGGAATCAGAACCAGGGGGGGCAGATCGGCGTCGATCCGTGACTGCTGCGCGCTGTCGCTGCTCATCCGTCCCGTTCACCGGGTGGACGCAACCGGCCATTGGCGCCGATCGGATAGAAGCGGAGCGGATCGAGCGGTCGCTCGGGGGACGACTCCGTGGGCGGAGCATCTGCCCCAACGCTGATCCCCGCTTCCGGCAGACCCTGGAGGCAATCAGGAACGTGGCGCTGCAGGGCCATCAGCACTTTTCTGATCCGCCCCGACGGCATGCCCGTCTCTGCAGAGATCGCGGTTGAGATCGCGGCCAGTGGATCTTCGGAACAACGATCCGGAGAGCCAGAAATTTTGTTGGATTTTTGGATCGACAAGTGCATGACGAACGCCACTGCGACCGTCATTGAATTGGGGGAAATTTAGCAGCCTTTGGCTGTCGGTAACTTGGGCGTTCCGCCTTCGGCATGCGATCTGGTCTTGGCCCTTCCCCTTGCCGCTGCCCGTCTGGGAGTGCCCGCTGCCGGCATGCTCCGCCACGCCACACTGCCCGCCCTGCTGGGCGGCTGCACGCTGGTGCGCGGTTCGCGGCGCTGCCGCAACGCCCCGCTTGATGCCGTTCTGGGCTGGGGTCGCAAGCCCAGTGCCCGATCGGCAGAGCGGCTCAGTGCCGCGCGCCAGCTGCCGCTCTGGCGCTGTGAGGATGCCCTGTTGCGCTCCCTGGGGCTGGGGCCTGACAGCCCTCCCCTGGGCCTGATGGTCGATGACCTCGGGGTGTACTACGACGCCTCCGGGCCCAGCCGGGTCGAGCAGCTGATCGCCCGCGCTCACACCGCCGAGGAGCTCGAGCGGGCCGCGGCCGTGCAGAGGCTCTGGTGTGCCCAGCGGGTGAGCAAGTACAACGGCGCCCCGGAAGCGCCGGCTCCGGGGCAACCCTTTGTGCTGGTGGTGGACCAGACAGCCGCCGATCTCTCGATCCGCCTGGGCCAGGCCACGGCCGCCAGTTTCGCCACCATGCTGGCCAGCGCCCTGGAGTCCCATCCCGGCACCACCGTGGTGGTGAAGACCCATCCGGATGTGGTGGCTGGGAGGAAGCGCGGCCATTTCAGCCGCCAGCAGTTGGCCGATCCCCGCATCGTGGTGGAGAGCAGCGGCGGCCATCCCACCGCCCTGCTGGAGCGGGCTGAGGCGGTCTATGTGGTCACCTCCCAGCTGGGTTTTGAGGCCCTGCTCTGGGGCCGGCCCGTGCATTGTTTCGGCATGCCCTTCTATGCCGGCTGGGGGCTGACCCGCGATCACCAGTCCCCTCCCCCGCGCCGCCAGCTTTGCCCGCCGCGTCAGCTGGCCGATCTGGTGCATGCCGCCCTGATCGAAGCGGCGGTCTACATCGACCCCCACCGGCATCGCTCTTGCACGGTGGAGCACCTGATTGCCGCCATCGGTCTGCAGCGCCGCCAGCGCCAGGCCCTGCCCGGACCGATCGAGGCCTTCGGATTCACGCCGTGGAAGCAGCGGGTGCTGCGTCGTTTTCTGGCCGGTCGCCCGTTGCGGTTCCGCTTCCCCTGGCAGACCCCCGGCCGTGGTGCGGGGCTGGTGGCGATCTGGGGGCGGCGGGCCCGACCGGCACTGCTGGCAGCGGTGCAGCGGCGGGCCCTGCCCCTGGTGCATGTGGAGGATGGCTTTCTGCGGTCGGTGGGTCTGGGGGCTGATCTGATCGACCCGATCTCCTGGGTGCTGGACCGCCAGGGCATCTACTACGACGCGACGGCCCCGAGCGATCTCGAACAGGCGCTGGCCCAGGGCCAATGGCCTCCGCAGGCCTTGGAGCGGGCTGCCCTGCTGCGACGGCGGCTGGTGGAGGAAGCCGTCACCAAGTACAACCTCAGCGCCCCGCCCTGGCAGCGCCCCGATGGGGCCGGGCGGGTCGTTTTGGTGGTGGGCCAGGTGGAGTCGGATGCGTCGATCCGGCTGGGAGCCCCCGGTCTGCGCACCAACCTGGCCCTGCTGCAGGCGGTGCGCCAGGCCGAACCGGAGGCCTATCTGGTGTACAAACCCCATCCGGATGTGGTGGCGGGGCTCTGCCGCCAGGGGGACGGGGAGGCCACCGTGGCGCAGTGCTGCGATGAGGTGCTGGTGCAGGCCTCGATCCAGCAGTTGTTCACCCAGATCGATGCCCTGCATGTGCTCACCTCGATCGCCGGTTTCGAGGCGCTGCTGCGGGGGATTGAGGTGCACACCTGGGGGCTGCCCTTCTACGCCGGCTGGGGGCTCAGCCAAGACCGGCACTCCTGCGGCCGGCGCGGCCGGCCGCTCGGCCTCGATGCCCTGGTGCACGCCGCCCTGATCGACTACCCCCGCTATGTGAGCCGGCACAGCGGTCTGTTCATCGAGCCGGAGCAGGCGATCGATGAGTTGCTCGACTGGCGCTCCGCTCCCCCGCGTCCCCGCACCCTGCTGCAGCGCATCTTTCGCCATTGGGGCCGGCTGCGGAGCCGCTGAGCCCCGGCCCGGCCCGGCCCGGCCTCCGGGCGTCCATGGCTTCAGGTGTTCATGGCAAAGTTGGCTTCAGGCTCAGTGATCAGGACACCGCGTTGACCTCAGGACGGGCCACGGCCCTGGTTCAGGTGCAGATCGACGGCCCGGTGCTGCTGCTGATCGGTCCGATCGGCCTGTTCTTCGCGCGCTTCTGCAACTATCTGCGCGGCTGCGGCATTCCGGTCGTGAAGGTGTCCTTTCCCCTGCACGAATTCGGCTTCCCCCGCGATGTGCGGGTGCCCTTCGGGGGCTCGATGGAAGAGTGGCGTCCCTTCCTGCGCCAGCTGCTGCAGGAACGGGGGATTCGCCACATCTTCATGTATGGCGATTTCATCATTCCCCACCGGATCGCCATTGAGGAGGCCCAGCGGGCCGGCATCGAGGCCTGGGTGTTTGAGCTGGGCTACATCCGGCCCAACTACGTGAGCCTGGAGCGCGACCGGGTCAATGCCCGCTCCAACCTCAACAAACCAGTCGAGTTCTACCGGGCTCTGCCACCGGTGAACCGCCTGCCTGGCGGCAGCCTCGATCCGGGCTGGCGCTGGCGCAAGCTCTGGAAGGCCCCCACCTTCATTCAGCACGCCTTCACCCACTACCCGATCATCGAGGGGGAGCACAAGCTCCAGCCCTCGCCGCGTTTTCTCTGGTGCCAGCTGCGCGGCAGCTGGCGGTTCTGGCTCTATCGCCTGCAGGAGCGGGCACTCAAGCAGCGGCTGCTCGAGCACCTCTCCTTCTTTCTGGTGGTGCTGCAGGTCTCCAGTGATTCCCAGATCCAGATGGGGTCGCCCTACCGGGGGATGCACGATTTCATTGAAGACGTCATCCGCTCCTTCGCCTCCCAAGCCCACGCCTCCGACCATCTGGCCTTCAAGCACCATCCCCGCGATCGGGGCTACAACCATTACGGCCGACTGATCCAGCTGCTGGCTACCCGCTACGGCATTGCCGGCCGGGTGCACTACTTCCACGACGGCGCCCTGAGCCGTTACCTGCGCACCTGCCGCGGAGTGATCACGGTGAACAGCACGGTGGGGCTGCAGGCTCTGTACCACGCCGTGCCCACCAAGGTGATGGGCAACACGTTCTACAACCTGCGTGGACTCACCGACCAGAAACCCCTCGACCAGTTCTGGAAGGAGCCCCAGACCAGCGATCGGCCGCTCTTCTACCGCTTCTATGCCCATCTGGTGACCTCCACCCAGGTGAATGGGAATTTCGACGGCGACTTCCCGTTTCGCAGCACCTTTCCGATCGGTCCGGAGGCCCGCCAGCTGCCGCCTGCTCCGCGGCTGCCCGATACACCGCGCCCCAGCCGCCGCGCCGGCTTTGTGGTGCTGCCCAGGCTCTGCGCTCGTCTGGCCTGGGCGCTGGGGCTGTTCGCGCTCTATGGCCTGCAGCTGATGGCCCTCGGCCTGGGGCGCCGGCGGCTGGCCGCCACCCTGCTGGCCTGGTCGGCGGCGGCGGCGTTGCGGGCGCTCGGGGTGCAGGTGGTGGTCGACGACAGCCAGCGCAGCGAACCGCCGGGGGGCCCCCTGGTTCACATCTGGAATCACGGCAGTCCGGTGGACGTGCTGGTGGTTCAGGCCGTGCTGCGGCTGCCCAGTATCACCACCGCCAATCTGCACCTGGGCCGCATCCTGCCCTGGTTCGCTGCAGCCGCCGCCAATGCCGGCCATGGCCTGATGGACCACCGCGATGGTGATTCCCGTCGCTCCGCCCTCTACAGGGCCTCCCGCACCCTGGCTGCCCGCGGTCAGGTGATGCTCGCCCCCAATGGCTCTCTGGTCACGCCGATCAGCCAGCGGGTGTCGGCCAGTGCCCTGCTGCTGGCCCGTCGCCATGGGGCCCTGATCGTGCCCTGGACCTTCACCTATCACGATCTCCCCAGGGATCCAGGACGGCAGTACAGCCCCCTGGCCCTGCTCCTGGCCCGCTTCACGGCTCCCCTGGCCACCATTTACTGCCGCCGCGGGCGGGCCCGAGATCTGCCGCTGCCGGCCGAGACCTGTGATCGGGCTGCCTTCACGGCTGCCGTGCAGGCCTACTACGCCGCTTCCACACAGGCCGGTACCTGAGTCAGGCTGCCAGCACCAGGCTGATGTTGTGGCCGCCGAAGCCAAAGGCGTTCTTGAGGGCGTAGCGCTCTGAGGCGGTCGATCCCGGTAAGGCGAGGGGCTCTCCCTTCACCACCGCCAGCTGCACCGCGGGGTCCAGCGGATCAGCATTGAGGCTGGCTGGCACCACCCCCTGGCGCAGGGCCTGAAGGGCGAGGATCGTTTCGACGGCGCCAGCGGCGCCGAGCAGGTGACCCAGCTGACCCTTGGGCGCTGTGACGGGAATCGACTCGGCACCAGCGCCGAGGCCGCGCCGAAGCGCATGCGCTTCGGCCAGATCGCCTACGGGGGTGCCGGTGGCATGGGCCTGAACGAAGCTGAGATCGTTGCTGCTGATTCCGGCTCGGTGCAGGGCATCGCCGATCGCCACGCTGGCGCGCTGGCCCTCGGGTTCAGGGGCAACGATGTGGTGCCCGTCGCTGCTGCTGCCGCAGGCAAGCAACCAACCCAGAGGTGGAGGGCCAGCGGTGGCCAGGTCGGCGGCACGCTGCATCACCAGCACGCCGGCTCCCTCAGAAAGCACGAATCCGTCGCGCTCCAGGCCATAGGGCCTGGATGCTTCCGCCGGTGCGTCGTTGCGACAGGAGAGGGCTCGCATCGCTGCGAAGCCCACCAGCCCCAGCCGATTCACGGGGGCCTCGGTGCCACCGGCGATCACCAGGTCGGCGCGGTCATCGTTGAGCAGCAGCTGGGCCAGCAGCAGGGCTTCCGCGCCGGAGGCACAGGCGGAGACGGGGGTGTGGGCGCCGCCTTGGAGGCCCAGGTCGATGGCGATCTGCCCCGCTGCTGCATTGGGAATGAGCATCGGCACCGTGAGTGGATTCACCCTGGATGGCCCCGCCTCCAGCAGATTGGAATGCTGCTTTTCCAAGGTGGCCAGGCCGCCGATGCCCGTGCCCATCACCACGGCCACCCGCGCTGGATCAACACCGCTCCGGTGGGCAGCAGCAGCAGCCCAGGCCTGGCGAGCCGCCACCAGAGCCAGCTGGGAGCAGCGGTCGAGGCGGCGCTGCAGCAGCGGTTCCAAGGACCTGGTCGGATCATCGGCTCCGCCGTAGCCCACCTGGCCCGCGATGCGGGCGGGCAGGTCGCTGGCCCAGCTTTCATCAAGAGCCCGGATTCCGGAGCGGCCTGCCAGGCTGCCTTGCCAGGTGGCGATGGGGTCGTTGCCAAGGGGGGTGACGGCTCCCCAGCCGGTGATCGCCAGCCGTTCAGAAGGCCTGGGCATCAGGGGGACTCAGCGTCCGGAGATGGTTCTGAATATCGCCCACCGTGCGGAACTTGAGGAGGTCTTCCTCGCGGATCTTGATGCCAAGGCACTCGTCGGCTTCGATCAGGATTTCGTAGAAGCCCAGGGAGTCGATCCCGATGTCTTCAATCAGACGGGCTTCCGGTGTGATCTGTGAGGGATCGGCGCCGGAGATCCGGATCAGGATTTCGATCAGCCGCTCCTGGAGCTCGTCGGAGCAGAGGTCCGCCTGAGCCGATGGCAGGTCGGAGGCGTGCCGGCCAGCGTTGGCCGAGCCCGATCCCAGGGAGTCGACCGCGGGGTTCGCCTCCATCAAAACCCTCCCCCGCTGCGCGACACCACGAAAACGTACCAGCCCGGCTGAGCGCCTTATGCGCCCCGGTACCAGCTGAACTGCCGGTAGACGGGGTGATGGCCAAAATCGATGAAGTGTTGTAGGCGACGGGCAGGGATGTGGTTGAGGTCAGCCGCCATCAGGATTTCGGTGATCTGGTTGAAGTCGCGGGCCAGGGAGAGGTTCCGTACACGGGCTTCCATCAGATTGATGTACTGGCGCAGCAACACCGGCAGGCGGAAGGAGGGGGAGATCTCGTCGCGAATCCTCTGTTCCAGCCCCTGGATGGTGATCGCCGAGCCTGGTTCGCTCAGGGCTTGGATGTCGTCCACCGGATGACGTGGTTTGGGGATGGGCGCATCGCTGTCCACAAAGGGAGGGCTCATCAGGCTGCTCAGAAACAAGCGGTTGACCGGCGCTGGGTAGGCGAAGTGGTTGTAGGAGACAAGTCCATGGATGGAGCTGTAGCCCGAGCTCACCGCCACTTGGAGCCCACCCCGGAACAGGCACATCAGGGAATGGGGCTGACGCTGGAAGCGAGGAGCCAGGGCCACCCTGCCGATTTCCAGATGGTTTCCCTGCTGGGCCAGGCTTGTTTTGATGCCTGGATAGACATGCTCCAGATAGGACTGGTGTCCCTCGGGAAGCGGCGGCATCGCTGCGGCCTCCGTCCCAGGCAGGGCAGGCACGAACTGGAGGCGGGCCGATCCTGCCAGTTCGCCGCTGCAGCTCTCCACCAGCAGGAAGTGGTCGTAGTAGGGGTCGCGGCTGTCAAGGTCATGGGTCTGCCCTGATCCAGAGAGCTGCTGGCGGTAGGTGAGCTCGCGCAGGATGCCGACGGCATTCGCGTAGGGCGCGAACCGTTCGCCGGGGAGCAGATAGAGGTCGAGACCCTGAGAGGCGAACAAGGCAAAAGGAGATAGTTCTCTTTCCACCTGTTGGAGCGGAAATGCCACCGGAGCTGGATGGGAGCAGCTATTTCCTTCCGACGCCTTCACGATGGGGCTCAAAGTAAGGGAAGATTAGCCCGGCTGCCGCAACGTTCCGTTGTGGTGAACCCACTGGCCCATCGCCGATGACACCCTTGGTTGCTGCCCAACGCCCTTCTGCCGCCTTGCTTCCGTCTGGCCCCCAGCGTCGCTCGGCGCGGCGTTCCAGCGTCTCCAGCGCGGCGCTGCTCTCCCTGGTGGCACTGGCCGGCCTGAACCTGCCCCAGGTGGTGCTGGCGCAGTCCCGGATGCAGGGCCAGCCGCAGGCCTATCCCCTGCCAGGGACGGCTCCGCTTCCGGTGGACAACCCGCAACCGCAGGTTTCCCCCGCGATGCAAGCCACCCCTCTGCCGGTCAGCCCGGTCAGCCCGGTCAGCACGGTCAGCCCGGTCACCGCTGCAGCCGCCCATCCAGACCGCAGCTTCCGCTACCGCCTCGGCCCCGGTGATCGGCTGCGCATGGCTGTGTTCAAGGTGGAGGGTTATCAAGCCGACGTGGAGGTTCTCAGTGATGGAACCATCAACCTGCCTCGCCTGAACTCGGTGCCGGTGGCGGGGCTCAGCCTCGATCAGGCCCAGCGGCGGATCACCCAGCTGTATGCGCGCTATCTGCGGCGCCCGTTGGTGTATCTCGATCTGATCACGCCCCGCCCTGTGCGCATCACGGTGGTGGGTGAAGTACAGAAGCCTGGCTACTACAGCATTTCTCAGGAGTCGCGCCAGTCCAGTCTTCAGAGTGTCGGCGCCCCCCAGACGACTGTTGTCAGCGCCGGTTTGCCCACCTTGGTGGACGCCGTGCAGCGGGCCGGTGGCATCACGGCCATGGCCGACCTCAGCAATGTGGTGCTTCGGCGACAGAGCGTGGATCCCGCAGCTACCCCTCTCACCTATCGCTTTGACTTTCTGGCCAGCCTGCTGGGCCAATCTCAGGCCATCAATCCCTTATTGATGGATGGTGACACCGTTGAGATTGTCAAGGTTGATCGCGTCGTGCCCAGTGAGATTCTGATCAAAACAGGCAAGTCAAACCTCTCGGCTGATGCCATCGCCGTCACCGTGGTTGGTGAGGTGAATGCCCCCGGCCTCAAGCAGGTGAGTTCCAACAGCTCCATCACCGAAGCTGTCATGGCAGCAGGAGACCTCAACCAACTCCGGGCGGATGCCAATTTCATCCGTCTGTTGCGACAGCAGAGCGATGGCACGGTGCTCTCCACCAGGCTGCGTTTTGACCCTGGTGCATCACTGGGGACTCCCAATAACCCGGCTCTTCAGAATGGAGATGTGATCGTGGTTGCCCGTAATGGTTGGACCAGTTTCAATGCCAGATTGGGCCAAGCCGTCGAGCCACTGGGACCACTGCTGAACGCGGCTTCGCTTTATAACATCCTCAATATTGGTCCTTGATCCGTGCGTTTGTTTGGCTCGATCAATGCTGGTTGGGCCGATCGTTGATCCCACTGTCCATCGGGATGTCTGCCCTGGCATCGGAGCTCGCTTGAGCGTGTGATCAACCCCACCCGCATTCGCATCCTGGCGGTGGGCAAGCTGCGCAAGGGTTGGCTGCGGGAGGGTGTGGCCCTGTATCTCAAGCGCCTGCCGGGGCTTGAGATCGTTGAGTTGCGCGATGGTGGCATGGCTCGGGAGGCGGAAGCTATCAGCGCCGAACTCCGCGGCGGTGAGCAGTTGGTGGCCCTGTGTGAAGAGGGCCAAAGCTTCGGCTCGCTCGCCTTTGCCCAGGCTCTGGAGGGATCCGGCTCGGATCGGCTGGCGTTTGTGATCGGCGGTGCCGATGGCCTTGATCCGGCGCTCAAAGCTCGGGCCCACTGGCGCCTGAGCCTCTCGCCGCTGACCTTCCCCCACGAGCTGGCCCGGTTGCTGCTGCTGGAGCAGCTCTATCGGGCCAGCTCGATTCAGCAGGGCGGCCCGTATCACCGGGCGGGGGCTTGAGTGGGGTGGTGCTCCTGCAACGCCATAACCACGATCACCAGCCATGACAACGGCGGTCTGCACTGCAGCTCCAGCCATCGGCCGATGAGAGCCGATGCGGTTGCATTGGCTTTGGCTGCTCAGATCCCCAACCGCTCCCAGATCACGCCGAGGTTTTCCTGGTGCAGCTCGGTGGCAAAGCACGCGGCCAGCTGCGTGGGGCTCAGCTTGGCGGTCACATCGGCGTCGGCCTCGAGGTTGGCGCGGAAGTTGCCACCCTCGGTGTTCCAGGCGGTGTGGGCGTTGCGCTGCACGATCCGGTAGGCGTCTTCGCGGCTGATGCCGCTTTCCACCAGCGCCAGCAGCACCCGCTGGCTGAATACCACGCCGCCGTAGACATTCATGTTGCGGGCCATGTTGTCGGGGTACACCCCCAGCCCCTTCACCACCTCGGTCATCTCCCGCAGCATGAAGTGGAGCGTGGCCGAGCAGTCGGGCAGCATCATCCGCTCCACCGAGCTGTGGCTGATGTCGCGCTCGTGCCAGAGGGCGCAGTTTTCCAGGGCCGCCACCACAT
>Ga0194113_10010382_pt1 | contig 11124 bp, 8 predicted proteins | sample TA2MahC200mmetaG_FD_146193 | JGI IMG/M metagenome (GOLD analysis project Ga0194113, IMG submission 146193) | Freshwater microbial communities from Lake Tanganyika, Tanzania - TA2015017 Mahale Deep Cast 200m | ecosystem: Environmental > Aquatic > Freshwater > Lake | place: Tanzania: Lake...
TTTGCGGATTCTTCCGTAAAGGTAGGAAGCAAGGCCTCAAACTCGGGGACGGTCAGGCTCGTCATGCTGAGAAATCGGCGGGGGTTCTTTTTCAAAGTGGCATAAGTTATCATGCCCCGTAGTATACACTATTTCCGATAAAGTCTGATGTTGTCGAATACGCCGGCGCCGCATCCGCCGGTAATGTAGCCGCCGCCGTCAAAGGTGCAACCACCTAGTACCCTGTATCATAAGTTTTCCGACTATGGCCGCTCGAAAAGTGCCTGAAAACAAGCATTTTCCAGCACAGCGACCGTCGGATTATTTATGAGACACGGTACTAGTTGTGCTCGCTCGGGAGCGGTGAAGGGTCCAGTCAGGTCCCCATTCGCGACCCGAATCGCTTCGCGCAAAGTCAAATAGCTGTCCGTCGAAACAGTGTCCGCCGAACTGTTGACGACAAAGTTGCCGGCGGCGCGCGCGATTCTGGGCGCGTTCCACGGCGCGCCCAAAACGGCGAGCGCGAGCATCGCGCCCAGCAACAAGCGAGACGCAAGTGACAGGGAAAGTGGGTGTTTCATTTGAAATCCTCCTTTGGGAATGTGACCGCCGGCGGACGACCGTTGACGGACGACCGCCGACCGCCGTCAAGATTTTTTCGCAATCGTTCACTAGGGGCGAGGCATTCGCCAAAATGTTCTTCGATGGCAAGCCATCTTCCAATTGTCAGATTGTCTGACACGGCGAACATACTTGGGCGAATGCCTCGCCCCTACTTTGGGCGGTGGCTTGCTGAAGGTAGGCGATCAGCGCGCACCAATCGCGAAAATAGCGCGCGTTGCCCGTCGTGACGTTTCGGATTTGACCGCGCCATTCCTTTTTGCCGTCTTCGCGTTCTTCCAACCACACGCGTATCGTGAACAAGTGCGACTCGTGTCGCGGCGGGTGAGTGCTTGGCGTAACTGAATTGGGCATGTTTGCTTCGCTACGGAGTCCACTAACATTCTCGTCGTGCGCGCGGCATTCGCGATTGGCATGGGTTCATTGCCCAAAAGCCCCGGGCGGACCGGACGAAGTGCGCGTCTTGCCATCGCGATCCATCAGCACGCGATTACTCGGGTCGCCGGCAGGGACCGTTGGCTTGGTCGGCGCGTCGCTCCAAGAAAAATCAGGAATCGCAAAGGTTGCCACACCGAAGACGTTGCTTCCCTTCGTCGGGTGAAAGTTGGCGCGATTTGCATCGGCAAGGGCGGGTTGAACCGTGTTGATGGTATTCTGCGCGCGGAGTTGCGCCGCCGAACAAGTCGGATGGGAGGGCTGGCAACCCGCGTTCGACTCTTCGATGCCCAAGGGATGACTGGGCGGACCATTCCAAATGAGATTCCCACGAATGTGTAGATTGGTATCGGTGCGCGCAGGCGCCGGAATGTTCGAACCTGACGATGGAGTGCCAGCCCCTCGAATAGCGAAATGTTGCCATTGGCTCTGATAACCGGCGGGATTGTAGACGAGGTTGTTGTAGATATAGATGTTCCGGTTGGGAATCGGTTCTTCGCCGCCAACCTTTGTCATACCCCAACCGCCTGCCGCGCGATTCGTGTTGCAACGCGCTGGGTCGCCATCGCAGCCGCGAATGCCTAGCGCGACCTCGATCACGTGGCTCTGTTTTCCAACTCGATACAAGGTGTTGTATGCCATCAAAATATTATAGCCGCCGTTAACACCCATTCCTGCCCCCGTCGTATCGCGAATGACATTGTTGATGAACTTGATGTCATACGCCTCGTAGTGGAGCCACGGCGCGACCATAAACTCGAATCCCGTGCCTTGCCCTGCCATAAAACCGTTCACGCCGCAATCGTAAATCTCGTTTCGCTCGACGCGAAAATAGGCACTGCCGCCTTTCAGCACCGCGCAGTGATCGCCCGAGTTGTGGAGGCGGTTGTTCAGAATGTGACCGTACTGAACCGCTACCAGATCGAGCGCGAACCAAGACGCGCCCGCAAGGTCGTTGTCTTCGATGTAAAGGTTCTGTGTCTGGTTGACTTTGAGTGTTTCTTGCGGCTGGCGATCCTTGCCATCAAAGCCGTCCAATTTCGATCCGCGAATCAAGATGTGATCACTGCCTGCGATGTGGAGGACATTGCTCCCACCGCCATAACCCCGGTCGGTGACGATGTCGAGATGGATCAGGTACAAATAGCGAACGTCGTTGCTGTTGAGATAGCCGTGCAGTCGCGCGGTGCGCGGACCATCGGCGGCTTGCAAGATGATAGGAAATTGGAATGTGCCGTGACGCCCCGCCATCCATTCCGGAATCGCGTCGGCGGCATAGTCCCCCGCGACGAGCCAGATGCGATAGCCGGTCGTCTTCAGCGTTCCTTGCGGAACGCGGTTCCACGCGGCGGTAATCGTGCGCAGGGCTTGATTGCGCGCGGCGCCGCTGTTGCGATCGTTTCCGTTGATCGGATCCACCCACACGTCTTGCAACGTCGGTTTTCCGATATCATAAGCAGCAGGCGTCAGTGATTTGTCAACGTCCACGGGAACGGTGGGCGCGGGTGCGTTACCGACACCCTGGGGAACGATGATCGTTGGCACGGTAGTACTCTGCGGCAGGGCAGTTCCCGTCTGCCCCGGCGCAGGCGTAGGCACAACGGAGAGAAATTGACATCCAATCAGAATCAGGATCACGACGACTGGAGCAAGCCAAGGGCGATGGTTCATCCTTCTCCTTCGACTGGGAACTATGGAGAGCAGACAGCATTCGTTCGCATGACATCTATCCCAAAAGCAGGCATTCCCTCTTCATCACAGCGCACGACTTGGTTCTCCGAAAAAGCAGACACCCAAAGCCGCCCGCGTGAACTGTGCAGATAACCGCACATTCCAAAAGTCACGTCTTTGTACACACCATCGGGAATCGTGTACTCGCCGCTGACATTGAACCGTCCATAGGAAAAAATGAGAAAAGAAGGCAGGTCGCTTGGACCGACGTTGATCCAATGGCTGTAGCGCTGCCCGGTCTGCTTGTCGCGGCAGAAAAATTGTGTAATGTAATGGACTCGATAGATTTCGCTTCGATAGACGCAAAAGTTGATGATGCGCCCCTTGCCATCCATTCCTGTCCACATAAAATCGCCCTGCGGCTGCGCGGGTTCTGGCAGTACGGTGATTTCATTGGGGGGTACGTATATCCGCGCCGTGGGCAACGGCGTAACGCCTCTCCCCATAGTTGGCGCGGGTGTCGCGCCTCTCACGATATTCGTCGGCGCGGACGCGGCAGCGCCCAACGCCTGGATTTGTACGGTGGTGGTACCTTTTTCCACGGTCGTGAGGATATTGAGTTGTTGGTTCCCTTTGACCCAGGAACCAATCCCCGATAGCGTGCCATCATCTTTGCGTTTCCATCCTTCTTTTACCAGCAACTCGTTGTAAATGATGATGGCATCTTTGGGCGGCAGGTTCGTCTGAAAAGTTGTGATGATGTCAAAGTGTTGACAATTCGCCGCATCGGGCAGCAGTGGGAACCCAAGTGTCTGCGGATCACATTTGAGATTACCTGACGGCTGGGATGGTGGAACGATGCTCGGATTACTGGTGGTTGGAATGGCACTGTCGGTGCCGGGGCTGCCGCCTGAAATCAAGGTAATCAGCCCAGACAAATCACAGCCAAGCAAAAACAGCATTGACAACGCCAACGCGAGCAAGAGCCAAGAGTGTCGCGTGCTCATTTTTTCTCCTTCGACCGAACCCAGCGCACGATTAACAAACTCGTGTGCGACACCGTTCGGGAAGACTTGTCAGGTTTTTAGAAACCTGACAAGTCTAACGCACCACAGCCTTGTTGAAGACACACAACCTAACAATACTCTATCACATCCCGCGTTACTCAAGCGTTACTCGCGTTGTAACCGTTCAGTAGGGGCGAGGCATTCGCCGAAATGTTCTTCAATAGCAAGCCATCTTCCAATTGGCAAGCCGTCTGAAACGACGAACACACTTGGGCGAATACCTCGCCCCTACATCCAAAATCGGACGGAAGAGAAAACAAAAAAGGGCGACACATCGTCGCCCCGCAGAAAATCACCTTGAATCATTCCGCCGTGTTGAACGGAATGGTGCCCAGCGCATCGGCGACGGCTTGCTCCAACGACATCCGCCGCCCCTCTTCCAACGCGCGCTGTAGCGCGGCATCGCCCAAGCATGCGCGCACGCGCGCCGTCACCGTCTCGAACTCGCGACGATCCGCGCCCGTGAGCGGCGTCCAAATATCGTCCAGTTCCGCGCTCAGACTGCCCAGCCAGCGCGCGGCGCGGCGAATCGCAGCGTGGCGTCCTTCCTCGACTGTCACGCCGACCATCCCAACGAGCGTTTCCGCGACGCCGATGACATCGTGCAGTTCCCAACGCGCGGCAAGCACTTGGCGCAACAATTCACGCGCCCGCGCGGTCTCGCCTTGACGATACGCGACAAATCCAAGATTGGTGAGACAAACCGCGATGCCGCGCTTGTCTTGAATCTCGCGCCGAATCTGCAGCGCGCGCTCGTAGCACGCGCGCGCCGCCGCGTAATCGTCGCGCAGGCGTTCGAGTTCACCCAGCGCGTTGAGCGTGAACGCCATCATCCACTGGTCGCCGCTTTCGGTCGCCAGCGCGAGTCCTTGTTGGCGAAGCGCGATCGCGCGCGCGACGCTTTCCGCCACTACATCATCGCCCAAAATGTAGAGCGCCATCGCGATTGCCTGCTTGTCATCCACCGCTTGGGCGATGGCGAGCGCGCTTTGCGCGTGCTGGCGCGCGGCGGAAAAATCGCCTTGAAACAGCGCGAGAAATCCAGCCGCGTTCAACGCGCGCGCGCGCAAGCGCGCATCGTTCGATGCCAGCGCGAGCATCTGCGCGACGCGCGCGCGCCCTTCGCTCAAGTAACCGCGCGCGCGCCAAAACCACCACAGCGCCGACGCCAGCCGCAAGCCGTTTTCGGCGTCCTCCGACTGTTGGCAAAATTCCATCGCCGCGCGCAAGTTATCGTGTTCGCGCTCAAACCGCGCGAACCAATCGAGTTGCTCTGCGCCGCGCAATTCTGGCTCGCCACGCTCTGCCCACTGCGTAAAATAATCGCAGTGACGACGCCGCAGCGCTTGTTCTTCGCCCGCCTCGCGCAACTTGACCCACGCGAATTGTCGCACGACTTGGAGCAAACGATAGCGCATCACGTTGCCCGTCGGTTGCGATTCGACGAGCGATTTGTCAACCAAGTCCGATAACACATCGAGGACGCGCGCGGCGGGCAAATCGCAGACCTGTTCGATGGCGTCAAGATCGAAACTGCCCGCGAAAACAGCCAGACGGCGCAACAACATTTGCTCCTCAGTAGAAAGGAGATCGCAACTCCAGGCGAGCGTCGCTTGGAGCGTTTTTTGATGCGGCAACGCGACGGCTCTGCCGCGCGTCAACAAATTCAACGCCGCATCGAGTCGCTGATAGATTTGCTCCGCGCTCAAGACGTTCATTCGCGCGGCGGCAAGTTCGATCGCCAACGGCAATCCGTCCAAGCGTTGGCAGATGCCCGCGACGAACGGCGCGGTTTCGGCGGACAATTCGAACGTGGGGAGAATCGCGGTGGCGCGATCGCAAAAAAGTTGGACGCTATCGTACTGCGCGATCTCGCTCAAACGATCTCTGGCTAGCGCGCGCCGCGCGCGCATCGCGATCGGTTCAGGCACCGCGAGCGGCGGCACGCGATACGATGCTTCGCTTGGAATGTTAAAACGCGCGCGGCTCGTCGCGAGAATCCGCAAACTCGGCGCGGCGCGCAGCAACTCATCCACCCAGTCGCGCAGCGGTGCGATGAGATGTTCGCAATTGTCCAGCACGAGCAAAAGATTTTTGTCGCGCAGATATTCGCGCACCGCATCCTGCAAACCTAGTCCCGCGGCTTCGCGCACATCCAGCGTCGCGGCAATCGCGCGTACCACTTGCTCCAGATTCGTCGCCAAGCCCAAACTTATGAACCACACACCGCGCGCCGCGCTCGCTTCCGCCGCGATGGCTAATGCCAACCGCGTCTTGCCCACGCCGCCAGGACCGAGCAACGTCACTAGCCGATGCGTCGCGAGCAAACGTTTGACCTGTTCCAATTCTCGCGTGCGCCCGATGAAGCGATTGGTGGCGAACGGCAGATTGGTTTTGGCGATTCGCGGCGCGACTGGGGCGATGATCGGAGGCGCGGCGATGTGACTCAGCGCGTGCTCGTAGGCTTGCCGCGTCTCCGCGCTCGGTTCGACGCCGAGTTCTCGTTGCAGCGCGTTGACGCACGCGCGATAGTGGCGCAGGATGCCCGTCCGATCGCCGCAATGACTGGCGAGCCGCATCAGATCGCGATACGTTTCTTCGCGCAACGGATCGTAGCGCAAGAGTCGCTGCGCGTACTCCAACGCAAGACAATCTTCGCGCTGTTCTTCAAGCAACGCGATCAGCTCTTCCAGCGCGCGCACGAAACGTTGGCGCAGGCGTTCGCGTTCGGGGATGATCCAATCGTCGTAGCAGGTGATCAGCAAATCGTCTTGATAGATGCCGACCGCGCGTTCCAGTCCACCGCGTCGCGCGTCGCGCGTTTGCGTTTCGACGGCTGTCAGTGCGCGTTCGAACTCCGATACGTCAAGTGTGAACGGCACGCGCGGACGCCACTGTAGCGTCGCGTCGGCGATTGCGACGAAACATTCGGCGTCGGGCAAGGCGCGGCGCAAATCGAAAACGATTTGGCGCAAGTTGTTGCGGGCTTGGGTTTCAGTCGCGTCGGGCCAAAAGGTAAAGGCAAGTTGTTGGCGGGGTTGCGGCGCGGCGCGATGAATGAGGAGATACGCGAGGAGACTTTGCAAGCGCGCCGATTTGATCACGATCGGCGTCTCGCCGTAGGTGAGGTTCAAATTGCTGCCAAACAATTGGACCTGTAGCGTTTCCATTCGAGCGCTCGGTTTTAATTGCATTGGTCGTTCCTGACGGGTGAACCACACAAGGAGCAACGAATTTCGAGACGCGGATCAAGCGGATGGATAGACCAAAACGATGCGCGCTCGCAAAAATCCGAGTGATCGTGTTGGTGCGATTTGCTAGTCAGATTATACGACAGGATAACCGTTCGGTCAATTGCAAACTCATTTGTGACTAGGCGCTATTTTGGGTATAATCAAATCCGTTATCGGACTTGTCTGGCAACTGACTGTTGATGACTGGAGTTGGAATGGCTGATCGGATCATTTCCCCCAAATCGAATGACGACGAAGGCAAATTCGAACTTTCGCTGCGCCCCAAGTTACTGAAAGAGTACATCGGGCAGGACAAGATCAAAAACAACTTGGCGATCTTGTTGCAAGCCGCCAAAGCGCGCGGCGAAGCGATTGATCACGTCCTCCTGTACGGTCCACCCGGACTCGGCAAGACGACGCTGGCGAACATCATCGCGAATGAAATGAACGTCGCGATCAAAACGACTTCGGGTCCCGCCATCGAACGCCCCGGCGATCTCGCCGCGATTCTGACGAACTTGCGCGCGGGCGACGTGCTGTTCATTGACGAAGTGCATCGCCTCGCGCGTCCGGTCGAAGAAGTGTTGTACCCCGCGATGGAAGATTTCCAACTCGACATCATCATCGGCAAGGGACCGAGCGCGCGCAGTATCCGGCTCAAGATGCCGCGCTTTACGCTCATCGGCGCGACGACGCGCTACGCGATGATGTCCGCGCCACTGCGCGATCGCTTTGGCGCGATCTATCGGCTCGATTTTTACGATCTGCCCGCAATGGAAACAATCGTGCATCGTTCTGCCGGAATCCTGAACGTCGCGATCGATCTCGGCGGCGTCCGCGAAATCGCGGCGCGCGCGCGCGGGACGCCGCGCGTCGCCAATCGCTTGCTCCGGCGCGTGCGCGATTTCGCGCAAGTGCGCGCGGATGGCGCGATCACCGCGCGCGTCGCGCAAGACGCGCTTGCGTTGCTTGAAGTGGACGCGCTCGGACTGGACGAGATCGATCGCAAAGTTCTACGGACGATCATCGAAAAATTCGACGGCGGTCCGGTCGGCTTGGAAACGATTGCCGCGTCGATCAGCGAAGAAGCGGACACGATTATGGACGTATACGAGCCGTATTTGCTGCAACTCGGTTTTCTGGATCGCACCTCGCGCGGACGCGTCGCCACGCGCCGCGCGTACGAACATTTGGGGGAAAAAGAAAAATTCGAAAGAGAAGTACGTCAAATGAGAATGGATATGGATCACGAAAGGACTTGAATCATCCTATAATGAGAAATCGCAATGAAATCTACGAACGCTATATGCAAGACTCACTTCCAGTTCGGCTGGGAGGACTAGCCGCAGATTTGGCGCGCATCGTCTCATTCTCAGGTAATCCCCAATCTGCTCATGTCGTCGCAAGTCTCTTGGAAGAAAGCCGCGCATTCGTCGAATGGAGCGCGCCTGATCTTTTGCCCGACCGCGTGGACGACGCGGCGCGCCTCGTTGACATCCAGCGCGGCTTGACGCGCTGGTACCGCATTTGGAACGACGCGCAAAACGATCCCGCGCAACGCGCGCGCCTTGCCGAACAAGCGCGCGCCTGGTCTGACGAAATCTTGCAAATGTCCGGACTCCTCGATCAAGAATGAAACACCTTCGACTGAACACTGAATACTGGATACTGCTTACTGCCCTCTTCCTCGCTCACGTATTCTTTTACTTCACCGCGCTCGGCACCGACGCGGTGGACGACGCGTACATCTCGTTTCGGTACGCGCAGAACGCAGTGCGCGGCGCGGGACTCGTCTTCAACCCCGGCGAGCGCGTCGAGGGGTTTACGAATTTTCTCTGGACGACGCTGACGATTCCGCTCGAAGGCGCGGGCGTGGACGTGGGACGCGCGAGTATGCTGATCGGCGCGCTCTTCGGACTCGCGACGATCTGGCTCGTCCTGCGATTCGCGCGCATCGTCGGCGCACCGCGCGGCATCGGTTGGCTTGCCGCGTTTCTGCTCGCGGCAGACGGCTCGTTCGTCCTGTGGTCGGTCAGCGGAATGGAAACGCCGCTGTTCGCGTTTTTGCTTTTTGCGGGCGCGCTGTTGTACGTCCAAGAACAGACAAGTGACAAGGGGCAAGTGACAAGCGACGATGAACGTTTCACGTTTCACGTTTCACATCACTTGTCACCTGTCTCCCGTCACCTTCCTCTCAGCGGCATCTTCTTCGCGCTCGCCGCGATGACGCGTCCGGAAGGGCTGTTCGTGTTCGCGATCACCGTCGCGCATCAAGCCGCGTGGCGCGTCATCGCCGAACGCCGGCTCTTCACCTGGCGCGATGTCGCGCGCGTGTTCGCATTCGCGATCATTTTCGCGCCCTACTGGCTGGCGCGCTGGTATTATTACAAATCGTTTTTGCCGAACACGTTTCACGCCAAAGTCGCCGCGTCCGGACCCGCCGCGCAGATCGAACGCGGCTGGAATCATCTTACGCAGTTCGTCAACGTCCACTTGAGTTGGATCGTCTTGCTGCCGCCGATTGTCGCGGTGTGGTCAGCCGTCAGCGGTCAGCCATCAGCCATCGGCGGTCAGCGGTCGTCGGTCGTCGGTCATCGATCATTTTGGACAACGTATTTCATCGCGCTGATCATCCCCTACGCCGCGTACATCGTCTACGTTGGCGGCGATTGGTCGGTGGGACGATTCTTCGCGCCGCTGATGCCATTTTTCTATTTGCTTGTGGCGCAAGGATTGGCGGACATTTGGCGAATCATCCCCAGCCGCGCGACGCGCGCCGAATGGATTCCTGCCGCGTTTCTGGTCGGCGCGATGTTTCTCGCGTCGTCATTCAACGGCGAGTACGGCATCTACATTCGCAGTTTCGACGCGGGACGCGCGAGCAATGCGCGCGTGACGATGGGACGCTGGCTCAAGGCGAACGCGCCGCGCGGCACGTTGATCGCGGTAGACGCGGCGGGGCAAGTGCCGTACTTTTCCGAATTGCCCGCCGTGGATATGTTCGGCATCAACGATCTGCACATCGGACGCTTGCAAGTCGCGACGCTGGGACAAGGCACGCCGGGTCACGAAAAATTCGATTTGATCTACGTGATCTTGCGCCAACCCGAATACGTCGTCATTTTCGGCACGCTGTTGGACAGCGTGAAAGAGTACGAGCGCGCGCCGGTCGAGTGGACGAACGATCCGGCGCTGCAAAAATTTCTGACGCTCTATCGGCGGAAAAAGTAAGCACAAAAAAATCCTGCCGCGCGGCAGGATTTTTTCAGTGTCATCACTTGAATCATCAATTCTTTCTGTGATCTTATTTTAGCAGTCGTAGGGCTTGTGGATATGTGCAACCAAAGAACGCGTGTGCGAAAGTACACTAGATTTGGGCGTGTTGGATAAATGTTTCTCCAGATTTAGCGCGGCAATTCACACGGGTGCTTGGGTGGGTTGGGAGTGGCGTGTGGTACGGCAATAGAACTGCGAATCTGCTTAAAAATGGAGGGATAAGATTGCCCAACAAATTGTGCCAGTCAATTGGAGAATGCACAATTTGTAGCATCAAGTTGAAAGGTAAACAGAAGGTTATCCCCAAAAACGTCTGATTATCCCCAAAAATGGATAGGTTATCCACAAATCCACAAGGTTTTCCACATGTGGACAACCTTGACACTTGACCATAAAATAACGATAAAATAATTGAAATTTGGTAACTGCTCAGGCTGTCATTCTGAGGAGCGGTTTTTGCAATTCGCGATTAGCGAGATGCTTCGCTTCGCTCAGCATGACAATGGGCTGAGCAGTTACAAAAAAAGGCAATACCGCAAAACTCACTTTGGGATTTGACTAAAGAGGGTTCTCATGGATACTGTCTCTATCCTATCCGACCGAGGAAAGAGGAGCGCATGAGAACCCCAAAGACATTATACCATACGACGCCGACGATTTATCCATGTGAATTGACCACTTGTCCCGAGTGCCACAAGCGCTTGGTGGACTTGCCCTATATCAACGGACGCAAAACGATTCAGACCATGACCGAGATACTGACGATTGCTTACCGCCCCAAGCACTGTGTGAACCCAGAGTGCACGGAACACACGGCTTGGCCCGCCGCGACCTGGCAACAC
>Ga0194113_10010387_pt1 | contig 11122 bp, 8 predicted proteins | sample TA2MahC200mmetaG_FD_146193 | JGI IMG/M metagenome (GOLD analysis project Ga0194113, IMG submission 146193) | Freshwater microbial communities from Lake Tanganyika, Tanzania - TA2015017 Mahale Deep Cast 200m | ecosystem: Environmental > Aquatic > Freshwater > Lake | place: Tanzania: Lake...
AGGGGATGGCCCTCGCCGCCTACGCGATCGGCGCCGCGGAAGGCTACGTCTACTGCCGCGCCGAGTATCCCCTGGCGATCCAGCGGCTCGAGGTCGCCATCCGGAAGGCCGAGGAGTACGGCCTGCTGGGCGATCGGATTCTGGGTACGGATTTCTCTTTCCACCTGCACATCAAGGAAGGGGCCGGGGCTTTCGTTTGCGGAGAGGAGACGGCGCTTCTGGCTTCGATCGAGGGCCGGCGGGGAGAGCCCCGGCCCCGTCCCCCCTTCCCCGCCGTGTCGGGTTTGTGGGGCAAGCCCACCAACATCAACAACGTCAAGAGCTACGCCAACGCCCCGCGCATCATCCTGAAGGGATCGGAGTGGTTCGCGGGCATCGGGCCGGCCCGCAGCCCGGGCACGGCCATCTTCGCCCTGACCGGCAAGGTGAACAACACCGGGCTGGTCGAGGTTCCCATGGGCATCACCCTGGGCGAAATTATTTTCGACATCGGCGGGGGTATCCTCAACGGCCGGCAGTTCAAGGCCGTGCAGACCGGCGGCCCGCTGGGCGGGTGCATCCCGGCGGAACACCTGAACGTCAAGGTGGACTTCGACTCCCTGAAGGACGTGGGCGCGGTGATGGGTTCCGGGGGCATGATCGTGGTGGACGAAGACACCTGCATGGTGGAGTTCGCCAAGTTCTTCCTCACCTTTGCCACCGCGGAGAGCTGCGGCAAGTGCATTCCCTGCCGGGCCGGCGGCAGGCGCATGCTCGAGATCCTCACCCGCATCTGCGACGGGGAGGGGAAGCTCGAGGACCTGGCCAAGATCAAGGAGATCGCCGCGGGCATGGAGACCGGCGCCCTGTGCGCCCTGGGCCAGCTCACGCCGGGTCCGGTGATGGCCTCGCTCCGGTATTTCGAAGACGAATTTCTGGCGCACATCGAGGACAAGCGCTGCCCCGCGGGCTCCTGTCAGGCCCTGCTGCCCGCCCGCTGCCTCAATGCCTGCCCGGCCGGGGTGGATGTGCCCAACTACGTGAGCCTGGTCGCGGAGGGCAGGTACGCCGAGGCACTGGCGTCCCACCGCGAGCGCAATCCCTTCGCCCTGGCCTGCGGCCGGGTGTGCCCGGCCTTCTGCGAAACGCGCTGCCGCCGGGGCGACATCGACCAGCCGGTGGCGATCCGCTCCATCAAGCGCTTCATGGCCGACCACGAGGCCGTGCGGCCCTGGACGCCCGAGAAGCAGGGGCCGCCCAGGAAAGAGAAGGTCGCGGTGGTGGGCTCCGGCCCGGCCGGGCTTACCGCCGCCCTGCGGCTGGCCCAGCAGGGGTACCCGGTCACGGTGTTCGAGGCCCTGCCGGTTCCCGGCGGCATGATGGCCGTGGGGATTCCCGAATACCGCCTGCCCCGCGACGTGCTCAACCAGGAGATCGACAACATCCGGCGGGCCGGGGTGGAGATCCTGTGCAATCAGGCGCTCGGCCGCGACTTCACGGTCGACGACCTATTGAACCGGCGCGGCTACCAGGCGGCGATCCTGGCCATCGGCGCCCACAAAAGTATGAAGCTCGGCATCCCCGGCGAAGACCGGGAAGGGGTCGTGCAGGGGGTGGACTTCCTGCGGGAGGTGGCGCTGGGCCGGAATCCGGAGGTCAAGGGGAAACGGGTGGCGGTGGTCGGAGGCGGCAACGTGGCCATTGACGCGGCCCGCACCGCCTGGAGACTGGGCGCCGAAAAGGTCCACGTGATTTACCGCCGGACCAGGCAGGACATGCCGGCCTACGCGGAGGAGATCGAGGCTGCGGAGAGGGAAGGGGTGGTCTTCCACTACCTGTTCAACCCGGTCCGCGTGCTCGGGCCGGCCCGTGTGACCGCCATTGAAATTCAGAACCAGGAACTCGGGGAATTCGACAAGAGCGGGCGGCGCCGGCCCGTGCCGGTATCGGGGTCCACCTTTCCGCTGGACGTAGACCTGCTGATTCCGGCCATCGGACAGCAACCGGACAGCGCCTGCGCAGACAGCGGCGGGCTGGATTTCAATCGGAACGCCACCATCAAGGTTTCCAAGGACCTCACCACCTCCAAACCCGGGGTGTTTGCCGCCGGCGACGCGGTCTCCGGCCCGGCCTCGTTGATCGAAGCGGTGGCCCAGGGGAACCAGGTGGCCAAAGTGGTGGCAGCCTATCTGGAAACGGGCAAGGTGGTGAAGTTCCTGCCCACTCTGGACGTGCGCTTCCCGCCGCTCACCTGGGATCTGGAGGCTTATGCCGACGCGCCCCGGGTCAAGGCCCGGCACCTGGAGGCGGGGGAAAGCCGGAACTTCCGGGAAGTCGACCTGGCATTGGAAGAGGATCGCATCCGGCAGGAGTGCAGGCGCTGCCTGCGCTGCGACGAGGAGTGGCTCCAGACAAGGAACAGGGCAGAGGCGAAAAAGGCCGGCGCCGCGGGTTGAAAGGAACGGAAACCGACCGACTGATGACGGCGGCCCGCTCAGGGCGAGTTCCCGCATCCATCTGCGGGTTGAAAGGAAGAGACACCGATCGACTGGTGACGGCGGCCCACGACTCGGGGTTTGCGAGGATGGCGGATCATCGGCAACAGGATCGGGCAGGAGGGCACAGCATGGCTTCGATTAAGTTGACGATCAACGGTCAGGAGGTTACGGCGCAACCCGGCCAGACAATCCTGGAGGCCGCCAGGGGGGCCGGAGTCGATATTCCCACCCTCTGTCACCACCCCGCGCTCAAGCCCATCGGCGCCTGCCGCATCTGTCTGGTGGAGGTGTCCGGGCAGAGGGGGCTCCAGCCCGCCTGCACCTTCCCGGCGGCCAACGGGCTCAAAGTGGAGACCGAGACGGACAAGGTGAACCAGGCGCGGCGGTTCGTGCTGGAGCTGATCTTCTCGGAGCGCAATCACTTCTGCATGTACTGCGAGATGAGCGGGGACTGCGAACTCCAGAAGCTGGCCTACCGCTTCAAACTGGACCACATGATTTATCCCACTTACACGCAGAGCTTCCCGGTCGATGCCTCTCCCGCCTACCACCTGCTGGACCACAACCGTTGCGTGCTCTGCCGGAGGTGTGTCCGGGCCTGCGCGGAACTGGCGGCCAATCACACTCTGGACCTGAGACAGCGCGGCGCGTTTACCATGGTCCATGCGGACATGAACCTCGCTATCGGCGACTCCTCCTGCGTTTCCTGCGGCACCTGCCTGGATGTGTGTCCCACCGGGGCGCTCACCGACAAGCGCAGCGCCTTCATGGGCCGGGAGGAAGAAACCGAGAGGGTCAGGACCGTGTGCAACCGCTGCAGCCTGGGCTGCGGCGTCGAGTTTGTCCTCAGGGGGGGCAACGTGCTGCGTGTGGACGGGGACTGGGATTCGGCCGTGAGCCACGGAATCCTTTGCAAGAAAGGCCGTTTTGAGCCTCTGTACGAAGAACGCCGGCGGGTCCTCAGTCCCCAGGTGCGCAGGAACGGCCGGCTCGTGGATGTGAGCTGGGAGGAGGCGGTCAAGGGGGCAGCCGCCGGGCTGGGGGCGGTCGAGCCCGGCAAACTGGGGGTCCTTTGCTCCTCCGGGGCGACCAATGAGGCCCTGGATCTGCTTCAGGAGTTGTTCGTGCGCCGGCGCCGGGGAGCGCGGCTCGGCCTCTTAAACGGCATGGCCCCGAATCTGGGCAACGGCAGCCGCGGCACACTGGCGGCCCTGGCGGAAGCCGACCTGATCCTGGTGGCCGGCGCCGACCCGGGCGAGGAGCAGCCCGTAGCTTCTTTCCTGGTCAAGCGGGCTCTCGACCGGGGCGCCCGGCTGATCCTGCTCCAGGGCGGCCGGACCGGCCTGGAGGCTTTGGCCGACACGGTCTGCGGCGCCGGAGAGGCCCGGAAGGCGGTCGATGCGGCCAGGGAGGCTTCCCGTCCGGTCGTGCTCTACGGGGACGGAATGGATGCGGAGGCCGCAGCGGCCGTGAAGAGCCTGGAGGGCGAGGCCGTTTTCCTGGCCCTCCAGCCCGGGGTCAACACGGCCCGGGCCGCCGCTCTCGGCATGCGGCCGGGCATCGACCCCAAGGGGCTCAAGGCCCTGTTCGTTCAGGCCGGAGAGGACCGCTGGGACGACGAGAACCTGCCGGGCAAGCTCGGCGGGGAGACCTTTGTCGTGGTGCAGGCAAGCTACCGGTCTTCCCTGACCGAACGCGCCGACGTGGTGCTGCCGGCGGCCGTGTGGTCGGAGATGTCCGGCACGCTGACCAACACCGAGGGTCTGGTGCAGAAGATGAACCGGGCGACCCAACCGCGCGGGCAGGCCAGGGCGGACTGGGAGATCGTGCAACTGCTGGCGGACAAGATTCCCGGATAGGGAGACGGCACGGGCGGCTACGGATGCCGCTCAGACGGCCAGCCACCCGCGCCATCCCGGATACGCGAGGGCATTCAGGAAGGGTTCATCGATGCTGGGTTTGAGGTGGAAAATTGCGTATGCGCTCCAGGACGCCGCGGCGCAAGAGACGGGCGGCCGCGGGCCGGCGCCTACTGGCTCCCGGACCGGAGGAAAGGAGAACAGACCATGGGAAAAGTGACGGTCGCGACGGACTGGCTGGCCGCCTGTGCGGGGTGCCACATGTCCCTGCTGGACATCGACGAACGGATCGTCAAGCTGATGGAGCTGGTGGAATTCACCTCCTCTCCGGTCACGGATCTCAAGCACCCGCCCAAGGAGGGGGTCACCGTGGGCATCCTGACCGGGGCGATCAGCAACACCCACAACATTGAGGTGGCCAAAACCATGCGGGAGCGCTGCCAGATCCTGATCGCTCTGGGGGACTGCGCCACCTTCGGCGGCATCGTGGCCACGCGCAACATGGTGGGAACCGAGGCCGCGCTGAAAAGGGCCTACATCGAGACGGAGAGCGTGGTGGACGGGTTCATTCCGGACTCCCCCGAACTCGGCAAGCCGCTCGACCGGGTCGTGGGAGTTGGGGATGTGGTCAAGGTCGATTTCTTTCTCCCGGGCTGCCCGCCCCGGGCGGACGCGATTTTCTTCGCCCTGTCCGAACTCCTGGCCGGGCGTGTGCCCGTGGTCCTCCCCCCGGAACATTTCGTATACGATTGAAGGATGGAAGGAGAGACGCCATGAGTGTCCGCAAGATCACCATCGAGCCGGTAACGCGCATCGAGGGACATGCCCGCGTTACCATCCATCTGAACGAAGACGGCAAGGTCAAGGAGACCTTCTTTCACGTAGACGAGTTTCGCGGGCTGGAGAAATTCAGCGAGGGCCGGCCCTACTTCGAGATGCCGCAGATCACCCAGCGGATCTGCGGCATCTGCCCGGTGAGCCATCACCTGGCCGCGGCTAAAACCTGCGACGCCGTGGCGGGCGCCGAACCCCCGCGGCCCGCCAAGCTGCTGCGCGAACTCATGCACATGGGGCAGTTCGTCCAGTCGCACGGCATGCACTTCTTCCATCTGGCCGCGCCGGATCTGGTGTTCGGCTTCGACGCCGACCCGGCCACCCGCAACGTCTTCGGGATCGTCAAGGCCAACCCGGAGCTGGCCCTGAAGGCGGTCAACCTGAGGCGCTACGGCCAGCAGGTCATCGAGCGACTGGGCGCCAAGCGGGTACACCCCTACTTCGCCGTGGCGGGCGGGGTGTGCGCCCCGCTCAAGCCGGCGGATCGGGACGCGATCGCCGCCGAACTCGAAACCATGGTCGGCTACGCCAAAGTGGCCGTGGGGATCGGCAAGGACTGGCTGGGCAGTAACCGGGAGCTGGCGGACAGCTTTGCCGCTTTCCCCACCAACTACATGGGCATGGTGGACTCCGAGGGCGGCCTGGCACTCTACGACGGCGAGATCCGCATGAGGGACTCCGAGGGGAAATCGCTGGGTCAGTTCCGGCCGGCGGACTACCTGGAGTATGTGGCCGAACACGTGGAGTCCTGGTCTTTCCTCAAGTTCCCCTACTACCGGAAGCTGGGCTGGCCCCGGGGGGTTTACCGCGTGGGGCCGCTGGGCCGCCTGAACGTGGCGGACAAGATCGGCACGCCCATGGCCGATGCGGAGTTCAAGCTCTTCAAGAAGCTTCGCGGCGGCAAGCCCGTGGAGGGGTCTCTCTACTACCACTACGCGCGCCTGATCGAACTCGTCTACGCTCTGGAGCGCATCGGCCAGTTGCTGGAGGACCCCGACATCCTGTCCAACGACGTCAGGGCGTATGGTCCTGCCAAGCCCGTGGGTCACGGCGTGGGGATCGTCGAGGCGCCGCGGGGGACCCTTTTCCACGATTACGATACGGACGCGAACGGCCTGCTGACGCGGGTCAATCTGATCGTGGCCACAGGCAACAACAACTGGGCCATGCACACCTCGGCCGGTTCGGTGGCGGCGGCTTTTGTGGACGGCAACAAGCTCACGGAGGGGATGCTCAACCGGGTGGAGGCGGCCATCCGCTGCTACGACCCCTGCCTGTCCTGCTCCACCCACGCCATCGGCAAGATGCCCCTGGAGGTGACGCTGCTGGGGCCGGACGGGACGGTGCTGGACCGTATTTCGCGGTAGACCCTCATGCGGGGGCGGCATGCCCGAAACGCTGATTATCGGATACGGGAATCCGGACCGCGCCGACGACGGCGTGGCCTACCATGTGGTCAATCGCCTGAGGCGGGCCCTCGGCCGGGACACCCTGCCGCCGGGAGAGACGGGACTGGAGGCTCTGGGGTGCGAGCCGGACTCCGTCTTTCTGCAGCAGCTCGTCCCGGAACTGATGGAGACGGCCGCGGCGTATCGCCGGCTGGTCTTCGTGGACGCGCACGTAGAGGGAATCGCCGACGAGCTGGTTTTTCAGCCGGTGGACGAGGAGTTTGTTCTCTCCCCGTTCACCCACCACCTGACCCCCGGCGCCTTTCTGGCCCTGACCGGGGCGCTGTACGGCCGGGCGCCCGCCGGTTTCCTGGTGTCCATCCGGGGGCAGGATTTCGATTTCCACAGGGAACTTTCCGCCGGCACCCGGGCCCTGGTGGAACCGGCGGTGCAGAGAATACTCGGGGTGCTGGGATCGGGGGTGGAGCAGAATCCGTAAAGGAAGCCGAAAGGCGGAGGCAATGGGCGAAAGAAAAGCGGCCAGGGGGGCGTGCGGGGAAGGAATTGACTGGGGTTATGCGCTTGCGCCCGCTTGCCTCCGCCAGCGGCCCTTCCCGTGACCACCCGGCGATGCCTTTTGCCGGGACCCTTTTTCGCAGCCCGGAGGAAAGGGTGAATTCGAGAACTTCCTCTCGGTCTGCCGGAGGAGGCTGGCAGTGACGGTCAGAGACATCCTAAAGGCCCTGTCGCTCGAGGTGATCGCCGGGGAAAGCGAACTGGGCCGCGAGGTGACCGGCGGGTATGCTTCGGACCTGCTGAGCCTGGTGATGGCCGGTGCCAAGGCCGGCAACATCTGGGTGACCATGCAGGGACACCCCAACGTCGTGGCGGTGGCCTCGCTGCTCGGGCTGGCCGCGGTGGTGGTGACCGAAGACCTGTCGATCGATCCCTCGTCGGTGGAGCGGGCCCGGGAGAACAAGGTCGTCCTGCTGGCCACCACTCACGACAGCTTCACCACCGTAGCGCGGCTTGCGGCGCTTGGCATCGAAGGAACACGCTGATGGATCGGCCTGATCCGGGGGCCGCATGAACGCCGTTTCGAGGGGCTGCGCTCGTCCTGCTGTGGCCAAGATGCGCAGGGAGTTCGCCCGCTCGCAGGACTTGGCGCGTCTGGTTCAAAAAGGTTCTCATGGCGAACCGTTTTTTGGTGGCAGCCGACCTGCACGTGCACACGGTGGCTTCGGCTTGCGCGGAGGTGGAGATGATCCCGCCTCTGATCGTGCGTCGGGCCCGGGAACTCGGGCTCGGCCTGATCGGCATCGCCGACCACCACTCCGTGGAGAACGCGGCAGCCGTGGCGCAGGCGGCCACCTCTTGCGGCATCCGGGTGCTGCCGGGCATGGAGGTGCAGACACGGGAAGAAGTCCATGTGCTCTGCCTTTTCGAGGAGATGCGGCAGGCCCTCGACTGGCAGGCCCTGGTTTGGGAACACCTGCCGCCGATGAACAACCGGGAGGAGTTTTTCGGCGCCCAGTTCGTGGTGGACTGGCGGGGTGAGCATCTGCGGACCAACGAGCGGCTGCTGCAAACCTCTGTGGACCTCGCTTTCGAACAGGTCCTGAAAGGGGTGGAGGAGCACGGCGGCCTGGCGCTGCCCGCCCACGTGGACAGGCCCCGCTCGAGTCTGTTTGCCAACCTGGGCATGATCCCCTGGGGCTGCCGGCTGCTCGGAGCGGAAATTTCCAGGCACATCACGCCGGACGAGGCGCGCCGCCGGTTTCCGCAGCTCCAGGACATCGGGCTGGTGCAGTCCGGAGACGCCCACCGGCTGGAGGAGATGATCGGCTCGACCCGATTGTGCCTGGAAGCGCCGACCCTGGCGGAATTGAGGCTGGCGCTGCTGGGTCTTGGCGGACGGGGGATTCAGTTGGGCGAGCGGCCGAAACCGGGCCCCTGACCCCCGGCGCCGAGTCGACTGCGATTCTGTTCGGATACTGTGGGAGGCTTTTCCCGGGATGCGGACCTGCCGCCCTGGGGTCCTTCCGAACAACCTGCGCGTTTTCGCGTACGGCTTGGCGAGGAGCTTCCGAGAAAACAGGCCTTCCGGGCTCCTCGGGTTCGACCGCACTTTACAGGGCTGGGCAGCCCTTGCCATAATCCGGACAGGCATAGGAATTCCCGGGGTGGGAAAAACATGAAAACCGAAATGTACTCGGATCTGCAGCGGAAGATCATCACCATCACCCTGCTGGTCTCCTTCTCGCCGCTGCTTGTGCTGGGGGCGACCATTTACTACCAGTTCGCCAACACCTACCGGGAAAAGATCCGGGACCAGATCAGCTACCGGGCCGGCGCCCAGGCGGAGGCGGTGGACCTCTTTCTCAAGGAGCGCACCGCCGTGCTCTCCGTGATCGCCGCCACCTACGACTTCGAGTACCTGATCCAGGAAGCCAATCTCGCCCACATTTTCGGCATCATGAACACCAGCGCCGGGGCCTTCGTGGACCTGGGCGTGATCGACCAGCAGGGGAAACACCTGGCCTATGTGGGGCCTCACAATCTCAAGAACCTCACCTACGAGAGCGAGCGCTGGTTCGCCGAGGTGATGAACAGCGGCCTGTACATCAGCGACGTCTACACGGGTTTCCGCCGCTTCCCGCATTTCATCATCGCCGTCCGTAGACAACAGGACCGGAAGAACTGGATCCTCAGGGCCACCATCGACCCCGTCGTCTTCGGCGGCCTGCTGCGTTCGGCCTGGGTGGGCAAGACCGGCGACGCCTACCTTCTCGACCAGAACGGGGTCTTCCAGACGCAGCCGCGCTTCGACGGGCAGGTCCTCTCCAACGCGGACCTGGACACCGCCCTGTTCGGCACCGGGGTGACGTTTTTCGAGATGGAAGGCGGCGCGGAGGGCAGCCGTCTCTACGCGGGCAAGTGGCTCAAGAACAAGCGCTGGCTGCTCGTGGTGAGCCAGGAAGCCGCGGAGGAGATGACCGGCCTTTTCGCCACCCGCAGGCTGGAGATTCTCATTGTGGGGCTGGGTATCCTGGCCATCCTGATCGCGACCATCGCCACCACACGCCTCACGGTCAATCGCCTGAAGCAGGCCGACCGGAGAATGAACAAGCTGAACATGCAACTCGTCCAGTCCGACAAGCTGGCGGCCCTGGGCAAGATGGCCGCCGGGGTGGCGCACGAAATCAACAATCCCCTGGCCGTGATCATTCAGAAGACCGGCTGGATGGAGGATTTGCTCGAGGACGAGGACTTCAAGACCAGCAAGAACGCGCAGGAATTCAAGCTGTCCATCCGCAAGATCGAAGAGCATGTCGAACGGGCGCGCAAGGTGGTGCACAACATGCTCGGGTACGCGCGCAAAATGGAGCCGCGGGTGGAGGACGTGGACGTCAACGCGACCCTGGAACAGACCATTTCGCTCCTGGAGAACTACTCGCGCACCAACAACATCGAGTTCCGCAAGGAACTCGCCCAGGAATTGCCCATCCTGGCCGGAGACCAGGCCAGGCTTCAGCAGGTGTTTCTGAACATCCTGAGCAACGCCATTGACGCCATCGGCAAGGACGGGCTGATCCGCGTGGAGAGCGAGTTGACCGAAACGGCCGTGCAGGTGAGGATCACCGACAACGGCGCCGGGATACCGGTCGAGTTTCAGAATAAGGTCTTCGACCCGTTCTTCACCACCAAGAGCAGCGGCAAGGGCACCGGTCTGGGGCTGTGGGTCAGCTACGACATCATGGAGAAGATGGGGGGATCGATCCGCTTCAAGAGCAAGGTGGGGAAGGGTACGACCTTCACCATCAACATCCCGATCCTGCTTCCCGAGAAGAAGTGAGAAGGGACTGCCATGGACCGTTTCCGTGTGCTGATCGTGGACGACGAGGAGGATTTTGTGGAGACCCTGGTCAACCGGCTCAACCGGCGCAACCTCGAAACCACCGGGGTCGGCCGGGGAGAAGAAGCGGTGGCGCGCGCGCGGGAGCAGCCCTTCGACGCGGTCGTCCTGGACCTGAAGATGCCGGGAATGGACGGCATCGAGACCTTAAAGGAAATCAAGAAGATTCAACCCCTGGCCGAGGTCATTCTGCTCACCGGCCACGGTTCCATGGAGACCAGCATCGAGGGCATGCAGCTTGGCGCCTTCGATTATGTGCTCAAACCGATCAAGCTCGAGGATCTGCTGGTCAAACTCGCGGAGGCCTTCAAGAAGAAGGCTCTGCACGAGCAGAAGATCCGCGATGCCAGGATCAAGGGTCTGACGCACTTCCCGGAAGGGAGCGGCAGACCGGAGGGGGGCGAGGAATAGGGCCGGGCATTCGCATCAACCGAGAGTAGGTTCCATAGGGGTCTGAGCGCCGAACATGTCCGAATACTTTCCTGGGTCTTCGTAATCCAGGCTGTCGTTGCCGCCGCCCACGATACGGTTACCCTCATCGGCAACTTTTCGCATACGAAACGCCATGAACCTCCCTCCCCGAAAGTCTTTCCCCGGCGCAAGCAGGAGCATCCTGGCCGGCAGGATCCCGGGTTCCCCTTGTTCGTG
>Ga0194113_10010388_pt1 | contig 11122 bp, 12 predicted proteins | sample TA2MahC200mmetaG_FD_146193 | JGI IMG/M metagenome (GOLD analysis project Ga0194113, IMG submission 146193) | Freshwater microbial communities from Lake Tanganyika, Tanzania - TA2015017 Mahale Deep Cast 200m | ecosystem: Environmental > Aquatic > Freshwater > Lake | place: Tanzania: Lake...
CCGCAGGCAGGCTGCGACCTCGTCCACCATCGGCATCCGCACGCCAAGGCTGTCGATGGCCAGCAGCACGAGCGGCGGTTCGTCGGCCACGCTCACCGCCAACGCCTTCGCCCAGATCCGCTGTGTGATCCCCTCGCTCTCGGCCCGGCGCGAGCCGAACCCGCTCAAACGAATCGGGTACTCCGGCGTGATGTCGCTGCGTGCCACGCCGACGTGATAGACCTCCTGGCCCGCGGCCGACACCGTGACTGTGGCAGCCGTGACCGCGGCTGCCGAGAGCACCAGGATCGCGATGGTCGTGGTATTTCGCGGCATGAGGACCTCCGAGATAGCGTTCTGGAAAGGGGACTTGTTCGTGGCAACACACCAAGGGAGACGGATCCGGCGGACTTGGGTCGAGTTTCCGAGTCGAGCCCCTGCGGGCCCTCCTTTCTCTCCGTGATGGCCCGTCGATGGGCGTCATGAAAATCGAGCACGGAGGCAATTCACGCGGCAGATGGTTTGAGGCTGAGCCTCGTTGGGTTCGGCTTGTCGAGTCAACGTATCCCAGTCACACGTCGACGTGGCAGTGATCGCGACTTCGCACGAATCAACTGCTTTTGCTCTGTACGCGGCGGAAGGGGTGGACCCAATTGGCCAAGGACCGCGGGCTGCGCGACTGCACCCAGACGCGGCCTCGCCCCGAGAACCGCAGCAGAAGTTGGTCGGAGAACAGGAAAGAGCGTATCTTCTTGCTGCGCGTGAGATGGTACGTCAGGCTCGGTTCCCAGGCGACGGCGTAGCCGTTGTCGACGACATAATCGCCGGCCACGTCCACTGGGTGGATGTCGCCGTACGCGTTGAAGAAGAGCGTTCCGCTCCCGGTGACGCGCAGCACAAACATCCCCTCGTTGAAGAACCCCTTCAGGCCGCCCCACTTGGCATCGCACGCGACGCCCTCGGTGGATGCCAGATAGGCGCCTTTCTCCAGCAGCAGCTCGCTGTTCCACAGAGTGTGGGCAACAATGTCGCCCACAGTGCCCGGCGCCAGCGTCACGCTCCCGGGGCCACCCTCGGGATGATAGGTGTTCTGGAAAAAGCTCTCGCCCGTCAGGAACTTGCGTTTCATGCCCGCCAGCAAGCCCCCGCGCACCGCGGTCTCCGTCTTCACGTTGCTGGACATCCACGCCATGGAGCCCGACTCGGCCAGCAGCCGCTCGCCGGCCTCCAACTGGACTTCCACGGCACTGTATGTCGGGTTGCAGATGATCTGATGTTTCATGGTCTTGTCGCGATTATCGAGGAGGAAGCAAGCGTCCCAGCACCGATCCGAACTCTTTTGGATTGTGCGACTGCGTCAGGACCCGGCCGCGACCGGTGAACTTCATCACGATCCCCTCGCCAGCCAGCCACGACTGAATCCACGAACTGCCGGCCTTGGTGATCGAGTATTGCAGCGAGTCCTCGAAGGCGACGAGATGGCCCGTGTCGACGATCAGGGAATCCGTCACCTCCGACTCCACAAGCCGCCCAAACGCGCTGACAATTAATTGTCCGCTTCCCGACACTTCCACGAACGACAGGCTCTCGCCCGTGGCGAAGCCCTTGAGGCCCTGGAACCTCGTGTCGATCGCCAAACCGGAACTCGACCCGAGATAACTGCCACCCGCGCAGAGCCATTTCCGCCCGGGAGTCACGTCGAGCACGAACAGCTCGCCCTGGTGCGTCGGCGCCAACCCCACCTCGCCAACGCGGCCGTCGCTGGTGGAATACGTCGAAAAGAAGAAGCTCTCCTTCGCCAACAGCCGCTTGACGCCGCTGAGAATGCCGCCCGAGCCCCGGCTCTTGGTCGTCACGTCGATGTGCACGTTGGCCGAAGCGCGATACATCGCCCCCGACTCGGATAGGAACTGCTCACCCGGGTCAAGATGCACCAGGGCGGATTCGAATGCGCCTTTGCCAAGTATCTCAATCCTCATGTCTCGCCCTCGCCCTCGCGATCGTCGGGCCGCGGCGAGTCGCAGTCGCCGTCGGCCCATTACCTGAATCATGCCGGCTGCCGGCCGCGTCAGGTGCAAAACGGACTCAACCACCGCGCCAGCGACGACATGTGGCGGGTCTGCAGGAAGATCCTCCCCTGGCCGGAGAACCGCATCACCAGTCCTTCGCCCGAAAAGAGCGTCTGCTTGAGGCCGCCCATGCCGCCGATCGTATAGGACAACGAAGGCTCCCACGCCACCACGTGACCCGTGTCCACCACGAACTCGCCGTCCACCTGCTTTTCAACGGCCCCGCCGTACGCGTTGAAGAAGAGGTCCCCCGTGCCCGACACCTCGATCAGGAAACCACCTTCCCCCGAGAAAAACGCCTTCAGTCCGCCGAATCGGGTCTCCATGTTCATGCCCGGAGCACACGCCAGAAACGAACCGGCCGTCAGCAGGAATCTCTCACCGCTCATCGGCCGGTGCAGCACGCTGCCCGGACAGGACGGCGAGAGCGCCACAAACGCCATCTGCGGCGCCGTATATTGGGCAATGAACAGCGATTCGCCACCCACCAGTTTCCGCACGGCCGATTTGAGGAAACCGCCGACCATGCGAGTCGTCAGCTGCATGTGGCTGCTCATGCGACTCATCGCGCCGCTTTCGCACCAGATGGACTCGCCCGCCGCCAAGGCAATCGTCAGGTCGCCGTAACACGGATTGCCGCTGATGTCGAACTTCATCGAAGGCCCCCGACTATTTGAGTTCGTCGCAAGCGACGATCTTGATCGTGCTGCGCGTTCTGCCGGATTGAGACCCCTGAGCCTCGACCGCCTTGACGACCTCCATGCCCTCGATGACTCGGCCAAAGACGACATGTTTGCCGTCGAGCCAGGGTGTTGCCACGGTCGTGATGAAGAACTGCGAGCCGTTCGTGTCCCGGCCGGCGTTGGCCATGCTCAGAACACCCGGGCCGTCATGCGTGAATTTGAAGTTCTCATCCGCGAATTTCTCGCCATAGATGCTCTCGCCGCCCGTGCCGTTGCCGCGCGTGAAATCACCGCCCTGCAGCATGAACTGGGGAATGACTCGGTGGAAGACGCTTCCCTTGAAATGCAGGGCCTTTCCAGACTTCCCGGCCCCTTTCTCTCCCGTGCACAGCGCGCGAAAGTTCTCGACCGTCTTCGGCACGTCGTCGCCAAACAGGCCGATCACGATCCGGCCGGCCTTTTCGCCGCCGATCTCGACATCGAAGTAGACCTTCTTGGTGACCTTTCCCTTGGACGCATCTTCCGCGAAGCCCACGGCAGCCATGACCATTGCACAGGAAAACAAGAAGAAACGAATCATCAAAACGCTCCATGTGAATCGGGGAAACGGAACTGCCGCAAGCAATGCACGCGCCGCGCGTGTGCGGCATGTCCGCACATTGTCGCACGTTCCGCGCAGGGTCGCCAGGGGAGGGCGGCCCGCGTTCCGCCCCGCTCACCGGCCACACGTGGTCCGCTCCGTTTCACCTCACAGAGTCACGGAGACACAGAGAAACCGGCGGCGTTCGCCGCGAACAACTCGGGTGATGCCGTCCATCATCTGAACGGCACAATCCACGATGCCCTTGCCGATCTCGGTCTCGCGCGTCGCCGTGTCGCCGTGTCGCCGTGTCACCGTGTCGCCGTGTCGCCGTGTCGCCGTGTCGCCGTGTCGCCGTGTCGCCGTATCGCCGTATCGCCGTGTCACCGTGTCTCGGTGAGAAACCGTCCTCATGATCGAGCTACTGGCTGTTCTTCAACCAGTCCTTCCACTTGGCGGCGTCGCCGCCGAAGTCCTGGCCGGTGATCGACTTCAACGCTTCCGCGGCAGCTTCTCGCACCTGTTCGTTGTCATCGCCCAAGATCTCGATCAACGGTTCCACGGCACGCCGATCACCGCGGGCACCCAAGGTTTTGACTGCGCCCAGACGCAGCGCCGGGCTTTTTTGTTTGAGGCCGAGGATCGCTCGATCCGCCAGGATGTCTCCGACGATTTGAGGCACCTTGATCTCCATCTTGCCACCGGGCAGAAGGTCCGCGCCAAGCCCCGGACCGCGGGCCAGGTCGATCAGCGGCTTCAGTTCGGGCATGTTGAGCTTGCCAAGCACGTCGTTGGCCGCGTCAATCACCACGTTCACGTCCACTGTTGCGACGCTCGCCGGCAACGGTCTGTCGGAGGACATATCGAGCACGTTGTCGGCGATGAAAGGAATAGCCGGTAGTGCGGCCGCACCCATCTTCCCCAGCACGCCGGCCGCCTCGACACGCACGGCCGGGTCCGGCGAAAACAACCTGCCGATCTCTACCCGCACCTCGGTCGAGATGCCTTCCGGAATCGTGGCCACGCCAGCCTGCTCGGCGTGCAGCAGGAGCTTCTTGGCGTCGTCCACATCCTTGTCCGTCGTTTCGCCGCGGAAACGCTTCCTGGCCTCCTCGGCGGAGATGCCTGCTCGGTCCATCCAGATGGCGATCTGAACGGCGGCCAGCGACGGTTCCAGACCGGGCGGAGGAACGAGGATCCTGGCGGCCCGCTTGTCGAGCAGCGCCAGTTGCAGACCGCGGCCTTTCTGTGGGGCCTTTTTGGCATAGTCCAGGCAATAGACTTCCAGGAGAAAGGACCGTTTGGTGTTGTCGGCCAGCACCATTACTTTGCCGGGTCGGTACTTGTTGGCGGCAATAAACTCGCCCTTCAGCATCCCGACCGCCAGATTCTGTTCGCTGCTATCCACGTTCAACAACACCGTGCCGACTTCCACCTCAACGTGGAGCGCTTCGGGCACCAGCTTCTCGACTTCGACCCGGACGTTGGGACCGGCCGCCCGGCTCAGACTCTGCTGCACGTGGACCTTGACCTTGCCCTGCCGCACTGCCTCGTTGAGCGTGATGGTGGTCGGCTGGGCCTGCAGCGACCCGCAGGCACACATGAGATAAGCCGCCGTTGCGAAGGTCGTGGTTTTCCAACTCATGGTTCGTCTTTCTCCCATTCTCGACAGGGTGGTGATGACGTCGCGCAACGCTCGTCGTAGCCGGCGGCCCCGCCATCTCCAATTTGGAGATCCCGCCACAAACGTTCGGCGGACGCGTGCTCGCGAGAGGCAAACGGCCGCGTGCGAGCGCACGGGGCGCTGCGCGAGCGCGCGGGGCCGCTGTCCGTGGAAAGAAACGTGCCGAAAGTGCCGAACCGGACTGACTGCCCGCGAATTTCTTCCAAGTCTATCAGTGGCCCGGTGCCCGGTCAAACGGCGGTGGAAACGGCTCGGCAAGCGGCGTCCATTCGGACACCACGAACCGGCACCGCGGACTCGCTCGCCGCTGAACCGCCACCGCCAGGTAGTGGTGCGTGCCCAGGGGGCGCTGAAAGAACTGCCACTGGTGTGGATCATCGCCCAGTTCTTCGTGGAACGAGATCGTCGGATGCGATCCGGCATCGAGCGAGAACGAGAACTTGGTGAGCGGCAGAGCCAGGCCCAGTCCGCGGGCCTTGATGTAGGCCTCCTTGAGCGTCCAGTACCGCAGGAACAGCTCCCGCTTCCGTTGGTCGTCCGGCGCGTGGTCGAGCACCGAACACTCCGAGTCCGCGAAGCAGTGGCGGGCGATCTTGAAATTGATCGTCCGGTCGCCGCCCTCCACGTCAACGCCCACCTCGTCCTCGATCGTCACGGCACATGCCACGAGCTGGACGGTGTTCGAGATGTTGAACCGAAGCGGCGGCACGCCCCTGGGCGGTACCAGCACGGGCTTGCCGCCCGGGACCTGTTGGAACTGCCACGCGGCGGGCGCGATCGGGCCGTAGTGCGAGAGCACGGTGCGCAGCAGTGCCCGGGCCACAAGAAACTGCCGCCGGTCCTTGTCAAAATAGAATCGCTCGTAGCGCTGATGTTCGTCCGGGGACAGCAGTGTCAGATAGTCCTGCCGCAGCCGCGCCACAACCGGCCGCTCGCACCAGCAGTAATACACGTGCACTTCGTCCGTACGCAAATCGCATTCCATTCACGCGATCCCTTGGCAACGCGGTCCTGGGAACCAGCCGCGATTCGCTCCCGATACCTGTCGGCTCATTTCACCGGCACGGAGCAAGTTGTTTGTCCAGCGCGTCGCACAAGATCACGTTCGCGTCGATCGGTCCCATGCCAATTGCCTGACACGCGCACGTCCTCGCGGATGCTCCGTGCCGTCGATTCTAGCGACGGTTCGCCGCCGACCAAAGCGGGGAAAAACAAGATGGCGCATGGGACCAAAAAATGAACGATAGAACCTAGAGGACTTAAGGGACCCATGGGACCGGCGGGTTTGCGGCGTTTCGTGGTTCTGTCACATGCCGCTGGCTCGGCGGACAATGGTCGGTTCCGGCTGCCACAGGTAGAGGAACGTGGGCATTTGGGACCGTTCGTAGCCGGGGATGCTGACCGGCAACAGGTTTCCCTGGAAGGGCGTGTTGGGTGTGCTATCGTAAGGAGACCTCGCTCGATCGTGGCTGCGGTGCAGGATCACGACGCGGGCGGCCGGGCAGTTGCCGAACTGGCGTGCCAGGGCGACGGCGTCGTCGAGGTACCCGACGGAGTCGATCAACTTGAGTTCCAGCGCCTGACTTGCAGTGAAGACACGGCCGTCCAGGACGTCGGTGCGGCTGGCATCGACCTCCGGACGCGTCTGTTTGACGACGTCGCGGAACCGCTCGTGGAACTGGTCGGCGATCTCCTGCAGCACCTGGCGCCCTTCCTCGGTCAGCGTCTGGGCCGGCGTTCCCAGGTCGATGTTCTCGCCGGCCTTGACGGGAATCGCGGCGACGTTGTACTGCAGCATGGCCTCGGTCAGGTTGTACAGGTTGAGGATGACGCCGATGCCGCCCGTGATCGCCGTGGGGTGGGCCACGATGTGATCGGCCGGCGTGGCGAGATAGTACGCGCCGCCGGCCCCGACGTCCATCAGGCAGGCGACGACGGGCAACTGCGTGTCGGCCTGAAACGCGCGCAGGTCGCGCCACATGATGTCACTGGCGGTGACGCTTCCGCCCGGACTGTTGATCCGCAACACCACGGCACGGTAGCACGGGTCGGCGGCCACGCGGTCCAGTTTCTCGCGGAACACCGACACCGGGTTCTCACCCACCGAACCGGTTCCGGTGAAACGTTGATTGAGCAGCAGCCCGTCGACGTCGATCAACGCGATCTTGCCGTGCACCGCGCCCTGGTCCGGCATGACCGGCATTTCCGCCAACGGACCGCGGTCCTCCACCGGCGAACTGTGCATGGTCACGTCACTGTGCGTCACCGCGCGCAACGGGTTGAGCAGGTGGCAACCCGAGCTCGCGACAATGACCACAAGGATCCAGCAGAGGTGGTTGTACCGCATGTCCGTCGCGGCGCGCCTGTGCGCCGTCCCTGGCGACTCGATCGAAGTGGTGCCTCCAAGCACCGGGCGAGTTCATCGCCTCCGCGCTCTCGCCGACTCCGCCGCGTTGTCCCGCGGACACCGCGCGGAGCAGGTGACACGAAGGAGCCAACCCATCCCGGGGAGCGGCCCCGTCCTCGCCCTGCGCAGACGTCGACACGGTGATGCCGTTCCCCCCGGCTGTCTTCGTATCGGCCCGAGGCGGGTGAGCCGATAGCATTTCCCGTCCACATGGCAGCGAATACTCGCTCGCTTGATGCGACTGTGTCGAGGATGGCAAGTTTGCCGGATACGAACGACCCGATCTGCCGGGCAGCCCGGCGCGGTCCTACTTATCGAGTCGGCTGAGCTTCGTGCGGAACTCGCGCACGTTGTTCTGGATCGCGACCGGCAGCTTGGAACGTAGCAAATTCATACCGTCGAACCACCCGTGGGGCTCGTGGAACACGACGTGACACTCGATCAGGATGGCACGCGCCGGCACGTCCAACGGCGTGAACTTCGCATAGCCGCCAAACCCCTGATACAACTGGGCGGGGCCCTCGACGGTCTTCCCGAGCTTGTCTTTCGAACGGGATCGCCACCGGTTGGGAAACGCCGAGTCCTCGGCGAAGCGGCTGTCCAGCACGGCAGCCACCTGGATCGACTTGCCGCCACTTGTCACAGCCGTGTGCATCACACCCGAGATCTGCACGCGGTTGAGCAGCGTCCCGTCGAACGCGCCGTAGTGCTCCTCGAACTCGGCCGTCTTCTCGCGCACCGCGATTCCGCGAGACTTCAAATCGTCCGCCGCCAGATCGCGGCTCTCCGACAACTCGGCGTCCGCCTCCTGGCCGCGGTCCTGCGGTGGTTGCAGCAGGCCGAGTTCGTCGAACAACCGATGCTCGTCGATCTTCTTCAAGTCGCCGTACGCGACGAACCACAAGTCGACCGACTGGCCCGTGCGGTTTCCCTTTTCGTCCTTGATCGATTCAATCTTCAACACGAACGGGGCGACGCGCGAGTCGAGCAGAAATTGCTTCAGCGGATGGCGATCCGCCACCTTCGCCAGGATCCTGTCGCGCGTTTGTTGGTCCGCGTCGTCGGGCATCGACGGCGCGGGGAGCTTGACGACGGACCCGTCGGGAAACGTGATCCCGCAGCCGATCAACTGGTCGAAGATCGGATTCTCCGCGGCAAGAAGCGAGGACGAAACCAAAGCGGACGAAATGAGGACGGCAATGAGCTTGTGCATAGGAGGCGCTTCGAGGATGAAAGGAGTTGTCCCGCACCGGCCGGTTTCCACTCCGATCCGGTCACGCAGCCCGACTATAGCACTTCGGCCCACGCGGGGCAACAAACGGCCGAAAGTGACGGATCCGATCCGATCAAAGGCGATCAAAGGGGTCAGGCCTCTTTGTTTTGTTCTTCGGGCACAGGTCGGACTCTCTGACGCCCACGCGGACGCATGGTGGATTCCAAACCGAGCCTGCGCACGATCGATTCCACGCATTTCTCGTCCCCTAATGGTCGGCCACGCTGAACACATTGCCGCACAGCGACGAACTCAGCGTTAGCAAGCGGTGTGGTGACTCGATCCACCCAGTTCGGCCAGCGCGGTAATGGCCATGGTGAAAGCAGTTTCGGCTCGGGTTCGGGCGATTGAAGCCTGCGCCGGAGAGAGCCCCGTCGCCAATCCTCGGCCCTGGACACAAGGCCAGCGCGTAACGCGTTTCGCTCAACACACCGACACACCACATACCGACACACCACAAAGAAATGTTCGTCGTTTTGACTCGGAAAGCTCTTGTACCGCTGTTGGTAGACATGCCCCAGACCGCTGGTGTGGTAGTGAGCGTGATATCGCATCGTGTACGTTCCACCCACCCAGCCCATGAATCGACTCATTTCTCCGTCAACCAACGGGCGCAAGACCATGTGATAGTGATTTGGCAAAAGTCGGTGGCTGAATAGCTGGACCTGGTGAAGCTGAAGCCCTTCGTGCAGAATCCTCTCGAAGGCAGCACAATCCTCGTCCTTGTGAAAAGTCTCGGCACACAGATCTCCGCGATTGAGGGCATGATGAAGCCCACCTGCTTCGTCGGCGCGAGATGGTCGTGGCATCGTGATTTCCCCTGCACGGTAGCCAAAACAGGAGTCTATCAGAGGCCGGCCAAAACAAAGAGGCCTGACCCCTTTGATCGATCCATGCGCCGCGGCCACGCACTGTCCGCCGCGCTTACCAGTGCACAAAGATACACGGCGACAAGTCCCAGGGCCCGTTCACCCAGTCGACCCCTGTGATCGTACCCACCGCGGTTCCCTGGTCGTCGCAATCAGCCGTTGACCGAATGGGTAAGCGGCAGAATAATGTGTGGATGGCTAAGACAATCGATCTCGAAAGCGATGTGTATGCCGTGGCCGAATCGCTGGCCCGCCAGCACCACTGCACCGTGAGTGCGGTGGTGAACCAAACCCTGCGTCAGGCCCTATTGAGCCGCGTCCCATTGGAGTCCCAACCGCCGGAGCAATCTCCGCCGCATCTGACCATCGACCCTGGGACGGGTTTGCCGTCGGTGAAGTGTAGCCGGACTTTCACCTCCGAAGATGTCCATCGCTGCGAGATGGACACGATATGACGTGGCTTTTCGACGGCAACGTGCTCACCGCTCTTGTGCTCGAGGGACACGTTCACCACGCCCGAGTCACACAGTGGATGACTGCTCGCAGCAGTACGGATGATTCGTTTGCCACGTGTGCCACGACTCAGGGAACGCTGCTTCGTCTGCATATGAGGTACGCCTCGGACAAGAGTGCTGCCGCTGCGTGGCGGACGCTCGCCGTTCTCGAATCTCATCCGTGCCACGTCTTCTGGAACGATGGCTTCCCATACCGGCAGGTCGCCTATCAGTCGCTTAGCGGACCCAAACAGGTGACGGATGCTTGGCTCGCGGAATTAGCGCGACGCAATGGCGCGAAGCTACTCACGCTGGATGAGGGGCTAGTGGCCCTGCACAGCGATGTTGCCGTGCTGCTGCCGGAGTGATTCCGAGGCAAGGAGGACGCGAAGGACTCCACTCGATAGCTTCCCATGAGTGAAGAACACCCGCGAGTCCGGCCAGAGCGGTTGGACCCTTTACCTCGATACCGACGGCAATGGCCAACTCGGCACCGGCGAAACCTCCGCGACCACGGCAGCCGACGGCACCTACATTTTCGACGGTCTGGCCGACCGCACTACACCGTGGCCGAGGTTCTGCAACTCGGCTGGCGGCAGACTTCTCCGGTGGGAACCACTCCGCATGATCTCTGCCCCCGCTGCCATCCGGCTGTCAATCAGCTGACGAAGCTTGTCAAGCGCCTCGTCCCGTGTCGTTGCTTCCACTTCCAGACTGAGGGGTTTACCGGTGACGGCCCGAAAACGGTCCCCGGAAATCTGTTCCACCAAGACGGGAATAACCATCGCGGGAGTCCCTGTGAAAACGTTACTCGCCCAGTCGGTAGCGCGCTGCATCCGCAGCATACGAACTTCCGTGGTTGCCGGCTGGCCCAATCCGAAATGCAGTTTCTCAGGGCGCAGACGCGCGAGGATCGGGTGATCTCCATCGACGAAAGCAGAATCGCGCTGGGGATGATCCCGAAGGAGGACGCCTTCGCGGTGGCCCGGATTCCTCAAGGTGCGCCGGTGCCATTTCCGGAGAGCGTGAGACAGCTCGCTGCCCTGCGGACGTTCACCGTGGAGTCGATCACGGGCCTGGAGAG
>Ga0194113_10010394_pt1 | contig 11120 bp, 12 predicted proteins | sample TA2MahC200mmetaG_FD_146193 | JGI IMG/M metagenome (GOLD analysis project Ga0194113, IMG submission 146193) | Freshwater microbial communities from Lake Tanganyika, Tanzania - TA2015017 Mahale Deep Cast 200m | ecosystem: Environmental > Aquatic > Freshwater > Lake | place: Tanzania: Lake...
GGCCCTTTTCGGGCATGGTGGAATTACTGTCATTGGACTAAATACCCTTATCCTTTCGATAGAAGGGATATTGGGATACCTCCTTTTCCGTCTTTTTTGGAATGTATTGAAGAGAATTACTCCTGCTGTCTTTCTTGCCACCTTCATTGCCCTCTTCGTCTCTACCTCTGCAATGATTGGAGTGGTCAGTTTGGGAATATCGCATTACGAGGAACTGATCCACCAGGGTAGCAAGGGGGTTTTTGAATTTAAACTCCTTAAGGAAAAGGTCGATCAACATGAAGGAGATAAAGAAGAGAGGGAAGTGAATTTGAAACGATTTATTGCTGTCGTTCTTCCACTGGGCTTCCTTGGATGGCTACTCGAAGGGGTAATCACTACCTTGATTGCCCGATATATTCACCGGCTTCGACCAGATTTATTGAGGTTAGAAAGAGAGACTTCGTGATTCAACTTTCTTATCTTGATTATTTAGCTATCGAAGGGAAAAGTTTCTTTCATCGCCTTTCACCCGGGCCTAAAATCATTGGGATGGCTATCGTTCTATTGGGCATTGTTATCCTCAGAAATCTTCCTGGGCTTATTCTTCTATATGCAATCCTCCTCACGGTTTTTTTCTTAGCGCATGTTCCAATGAAAATCTTTTCTCTGACGCTCTATCCTCTTATATTCGCTTTCCTCTTCATCTTTATTTCGGGATTCCAGATCGATTTTATTCTCCTCGTCTTTCTAAAGGTCCTTTGCGGATCTACAGGAGTGGTTTTGCTCTTAGCGACAACCCCTTATCCCCTGATCTTTCGGGTTATGGGAAGATTTCTTCCACCCATTTTTGTGATTGCCCTTTTCTTGACTTACCGATCCATCTTTATCCTCCTCAAAATCCTCGAGGAGACACAGCATGCCCTCTACCTTCGCGGAGGGTTTCAGTGGAGATACCCCTGGAGAAGCCTTGTCAACATTTCAAATGCTTTCGGCCACTTAATCATTAAAGGAATCGATGCCAGTGAAAATATGTACGAATCGATGATGCTAAGGGGATTTAAAAATAAGATTCATTATCGGGGAGAATAAAACATGAATGCTGAGAGGGTAGTTGAAGTGGATTGCATTACCCATGTCTATCCAGATATGACTAAGGTTCAGATTTGCGGTCTGGACTTTATCGTGAATCGTGGAGAGAGGGTTTCTATCCTGGGTTCGAATGGGTGCGGGAAGACCACTTTGCTTAAGCACCTCCTGGGAGTTCTTATTCCAAAAGATGGAATCGTGAAGGTTTTTGGGGTCGATCCCGGGAGGGAGTACTCAAAGATCAGAGAGAGAATAGGCGTTGTCATGCAAGACGTGGATGAACAGATCTTAGGTCCCACAGTTTATGATGATATCCTCTTTGCTCCGTTAAACTATGGTTTGGAAAAAAATGAGGCAGAGAAGCTGGCACGGAATATCATCGGGAGATTGAATCTTGAGCCCATCCAAGGGAAGATCGTCAATTATCTTTCGGGTGGTGAAAAGAAGAAAGTTGCCTTAGCAGGAGCATTAGTGATGGAGCCGGACCTACTGATCCTGGATGAACCCTTTACAGGACTTGATCCTATCTCCAGAAGAGACCTCATCAAGATTATAAATCAGTTTAATAAGGAAAAGGGGATCACATTCATCATGACACTTCATGAGGTCGATCTGGTCTCTGAAGTGACAGATGTGCTCTACCTCATGCATGGACATGGGGATCTAAGCGAGAGGGGAAGTCCTGATGAGATTTTTGGAATGTTTAAGGATTTAGAAGGTTTTAATCTGGAAGAACCTACTCTGACGAAACTCTTCAAAGGATTAAAGAGAGAAGGGCTCGATTTTGGAATCCCCCTCCGTATCGATGAGGCTATTGACTCTATTAAAAGGTACTTCGAAGAGAAAAAGAAGTAAATTTTATTGCGGAATTCAGATTGCGGAATGCAGAACAAAATTCCGAAATCCGAATTCCGAAATCCGAAATCTAAAATGAGGCTGGGAAACCTTCAGCTAAACAGTAACCTTATCCTTGCACCGATGTCAGGGATTACGGATTATCCCTTTAGACGATTGGCAAAAGAAAAGGGGTGTGGTTTGGTTTTAACAGGGATGGTCAGTGCAGAAGGATTGTTACGAAAAGGGGGGTCGTTTTTAAAAATTGGTGAAGATGAGCATCCAGTCTCTGTTCAACTCTTTGGTTCAAACTCGGAATTTTTAGCCGAAGCTGCAAAAAAGGCTGAGACAATGGGGGCAGATGCGATTGATATTAATATGGGATGTCCAGATGTACAGGTGACCAAGACTGGAGCAGGTGCTGATTTGATGCGGTTTCCGGAAAAGGTGAAGGGGATATTGGGGAAGGTGAGGATGAGCGTGAAGTGTCCCCTGACTATTAAAATTCGCTCTGGATGGGATAGGGAGCATATCCATGCAGTCGAAATTTCTAAGATCGCAGAGGATTGCGGTGTAGATGGAATTTCCTTCCATCCAAGGACGAAGGTTCAGGGATTTCGTGGAAAGGCGGATTGGAGTCTGATCGAAAAAGTGAAAAAGTCAGTTAATATCCCTGTCATCGGAAATGGGGATGTGACCACACTGTTTTTAGCAAAGAGGATGTTTGAAGAGACTGGGTGCGACGGAGTCATGATTGGAAGAGGAGCTCTGGGAAACCCTTGGATCTTTGATTTCCAATCCATCCCTCCTTCTCTGGAAGAGAGGATGAGGATGATAGATCTTCACTACTTCCTGCTTCGAAGCCATTACGGAGAGAATAAGGCGACGAAAGAGATCCGGAGACATGTGATTTGGTATACCAAAGGGCTTCCTTTCAGCGCCTCCTTTCGTTCAAGATTAGCAGGGATAAAAAAGGAGGTGCTCTGGGAGGCGATAAAATCCTATTTCGATTCCATCCCAAGGAGGGATCAATGCCAATTGCTCGAATCAATGGAAAACAGATCAGTTATTGGATAGGGAGGAAAGGCCTTTTTGAAGGGAGGGAGACGGTTCTCTTCATCCATGGAGCAGGGGGAGGTCAGTATACGTGGAGTTATCAGAAGCTTTTTTTTGAAAAACAATTCAATCCCATCATCATCGAACTTCCAGGTCATGGAGAATCAGGAGGAGAAGGAGAAGAAGAGATCGGAAGGTATGCCGAACACCTCCATTCTTTTCTTAAAGCAATGGATATTCAGGAAGTCTATCTCGTTGGCCATTCGATGGGTGGAGCGATCACACAGACAATGGCTCTTTGGCATCCGGAGGTGATTAAAGGAATTATACTGGTTGGAACTGGGGCAAAGTTGAAGGTTTTCCCTATGATCCTGGAAGGGATCAAGAAAAGCTTTGGGGAAACGGTTCAAAAGATTACACAATTTGCCTATTCACGCAAGGCTCCGGAGGATTTAATCAGACGGGGTATTTCCAATTTGATGCAATGCCCACCCGATGTCCTCTACGCCGACTTTCTGGCCTGTGACCGGTTTGACATCATGAACGAAGTGGAGAAGATCAATCTTCCGACACTCATTCTCTGTGGGGATGAGGATGAACTCACGCCGCTTAAGTATTCACAATTCCTTCATCATCGAATTAGAGGTTCAAAATTGGAGATCCTTTCTGGTGCAGGCCATATGGTGATGATGGAGTCTCCCGAAGTTTTTAACGAGAAGATCAGAGAATTTATTTTGAAAAGAAGGTAGAATTTGGAAGAGTGTAATTGGGAGTTTATTGTAGAATAATTTATGAAACGATGGTTGGTTGTAACTCTCATTATTCCACGAAATTTTGAAGACGGAATTTCAAACTTCTTGGTTGAACAAGGGGCAAAAGGAATTGAGGAGGTTGATGAAGATTTAAACTTGATAAGGCTAAATGCCTATTTCTTGCAAAATGGAAAAAAAGAGGGAATCCTCCGGAATCTCCATCGATATCTGAAATCCCTTCAGACTATTTTCCCTGAAATCTCCCGACCCCAAGTTGAAGTAATCTCCATCTCCGATCAGGATTGGGGCGAGAACTGGAAAAGATTTTTTAAACCTACTCAGGTGACATCGAAGTTTGTGGTGAAACCACCCTGGTCCTCAATTCGACTAAGGAAAAATCAGATTCCCATCGATATCAATCCCGGAATGGCCTTTGGCACAGGAACACATGCCACCACAAAACTCTGTATCCAGGCATTGGAGAGAAGACTTCGAAAGAAGGGGCTTTCTGTTCTCGATGTGGGAACGGGTTCGGGAATCCTATCGGTCGCTTCTGCTAAATTGGGGGCTAGTGAAGTTTTAGGCCTGGATATTGATAGTATCGCGGTGGAGATTGCCAGAGGGAATGTGATCCAGAATAATGTTTCGAAGGTGGTCAGGATAAAAAAGGGGACTATTGGAAATATCAAGGCAAAGTTTGATGTTGTAGTAGCAAATATTGATTTTAAAGAGTTAAAAAGGATGAGAATAACTCTAATTCGCCATATTAAAAAAAAGGGGGTTCTTATCCTCGCAGGAATACTAAAAGAAGAAGGAGGCAGGCTTCGGCGGTATTATATGAAGACTGGATTCTTGAAATGGTCTAAAATGGTTAAAGAAGAGGAATGGGTCTGCCTCACCTTCAAGAAGAAGTGAAAGAGTCATATGGAGAAGATGGAGAAAAGTCATGTCAAGATTTTATGTTTCTAATCCTCGTATTGAGAAAGGAATCCTAAAGATCGAGGGAAGCGAGGTGAGACATATTCGAAGGGTTCTTCGCCTCAAAGCAGGCGATGAGATGGTGGTATTCGATGGTTCGGCAAAGGAGTATGAGGGCACGATCATTGAAGAAAGCCCCTCCTCAGTCGATATCAGGATTCAAAATATCTTTTCTTCTAAAAGAGAATCTCCCTTGGAGATCACTTTGGCCCAGAGTCTGCTCAAGGGTGAGAAGATGGATTATCTGATCCAGAAGGCTACGGAGCTGGGGGTAAAAGAGATTATTCCTTTTTTCTCCGCTCGTTCTGTCCCCATTTTTGAAAAATCGAGGGGATTGAAGCGTTATCATCGTTGGAAGAAGATCGCTATCGAGGCATCTAAACAATGTGGAAGGGGAGTAATTCCGAAGATCGAACCCCTTCAAGACTATTCTGAGATACTACCGATCGCTTCTCAGGATAGCCTTCGTCTCGTTCTTTGGGAAAGAGGAGGGGAAAAGTTGAAAGAGGTTTTAAGGGGATCGAAGGGAAAGGGGAAGATTTTCTTTATTGTCGGACCAGAAGGAGGATTGAGCCAAGAGGAAGTTGAGGATGCAAAAAAAGAGGGATTTATTTCCGTAAGCCTCGGGGAAAGGATATTGAGATCTGAAACAGCGAGCCTCTGCCTTCTCAGCGTCCTTCAATATGAATGGGGAGATATTGGATAAAAATTGAGGGCCAATCCCTTTTTGGAATGGCCCTCAGACCTGCCTAACGCAGGCAGGTTAGAAAGGAGGGATATGAAGACCTGCCTCTTTAGCAGGCAGGTCCAGGAGAGAGATCTATTATGCTGCCCTTTTATCTAAGTTATTGACAAATTCTTTATAAGTCTTACATTCTTGGCAAAGTTTACATTTTCTCCGACACACTTCAACATGTATTTTTGGACTTCCTTTTCTTTTATCACAGATAAGATAACTCATATCTAAGTCCCCCTTCCAACGACAGAGATTAAAATCTATATGTTGATTTCAAACCATATTAAAACACAAAATATAGAAATGTCAAGAAAAAAATTTAATTTTTTATAAAATATTCTTTTATAAATTTCAATAAGTTATATTTCTAAACAAAAGTAAAATCATAATTTTCTAAATTATCCTAATGAAATTTAAAGGGTATGATCTCATTTTCTCTTAAAGAGAGGGGGGATGATAGGAAAGATGTATTGATGAGATTAAAATTTCTATTACGGATTTGAAATGTCTGTTTTCGCCTTTTCTTCTATGGCTATGCCCAGGCGTTCAACCCCTGCATTTTTTGCCACATCGAGGACCTGTACGACTCGGTCGAAGACTACACTTTTGTCCGCTCGGACAATTACAGGCTTCATTTTTTTAAAGGCGATAAGAGTTTCGAGTTCTTTTTTTAAATCCCTGAGGGTTTTTGGCTTGTTGCCGAGGAAGACCTCGTTTCTGCTATTTATGTTGATGATAATGGGTTCACTTTGACCCACAGGTGCTTTGATATCGGCCTTAGGGAGTTTTATGATTATTCGGGATTCCCTCAAAGGGTTGAAAGTGTAGACTAAACTGAAGGCAGTGAAAAAGAAGATGAAAATATTTAGAATGATATCGGTGAGAGCAATTGACTCTAATGTAACCGTTGAATCTCGACGGGTTTTAATTTTCATCGAACACCTCCCTCTCTAACCCTTACCAAGATATCTATCAGCTCATTGCCATAATATGTCATTTCTTGGGCATGGCTCTTTATCTTTCCCACGATGAGGTGATAAATGATATAGGCCGGAATGGCAACGGAGAGGCCGGATGCTGTGGTGATCATGGCTTGATAAATCCCAGCGGCTAAGGCACTCACCGTAATATTACTTCCCAACTGTTCCCATGCCATAAAGGCTCGAATGAGACCGACGATGGTTCCAAGAAATCCGAGCATCGGCTCCACACCGATGATGATGATTAAGGCGCCTAAATATTTCTCCAGGTATTGAACCTGTTCGTCTCCCTCCCGTTCCATCATCGCTTCGACTTCCTCCCGCTTTAGGGTGCGATTGGAAATCCCCAACCTAAACAGATCGGCAATGGGATGTCTCACCTTTGCGCATCGTTCTAACGCCCTCTGAAATTGTCCTTTTTCGAGATGGAAAAAGACCTCATGGGCAAACTGTGGGATGTTGAGTCGAATCCTCCATAGGGCCCAGAGTCTCTCAAGAATGATGGCAAGGGCAATAATCGAACCTAAGATGATGGGAGCCATGATCGGTCCACCTTTGATGATCAATGAAACAAACATTCCATACCTCCAAACCTTTCTCCCCTTCTTATCGTCAGGCAGGCCTGCCTGTGGTAGGCAGGGATGAAAAAATAGGGCAACCAAAATTGCCCTGATTTGAAAGCAAAGTGCCGGGTCGCGGAATCGAACCACGGACACGAGGATTTTCAGTCCTCTGCTCTACCGACTGAGCTAACCCGGCATCTTGATTATTTATATTTTATATTAAAACCCACCCAAGGTGTCAAGAGTTAATTTTTTAAGGCATTGAAGACTCGACAAATTCTCGCCTTGACTCGTTGAGCTTTGCGGCTACTTCTTTTTGACGTTTCCGATTCGCAGCTGTCACATCAACGTATTGCAGAGCTTGGGTAGCACAAAATTTAACACAAGTAGGATCACCATCACAGAGGTTACAACTGATGATTCTCTTAGCTTCCCAGTCAAAGGATATAGCCCCAAAAGGGCATACGGCCATACAGATTTTGCATCCAATACACCGGTCGTAGTCAACAAGCACTCTCCCTATTTGCTCCTCTCGGGACCGAGCATGGGTTGGACAGACAACAATACAGGGGGCTTCTTCGCATTGACTACAAACGATAGGCACCAAAATTCGCTCATCCTCCAACTTACTGATATGAATCCTGGCCTTTGAAGGATTGCTCCCCCTTTCATGCTTGACAGAACAGACGACTTCACAGAACCTGCAGCCTGTACACTTTTCAGTATCAACAATCAACATCTTTTGCATAAGAAGTTCCTCCTAGATGATATGAGAAGGTTCTTTACTTAAACCTAATTTCTCCAATGTCTCTTTGGTAGGGATACCCTCTTTATCCCAACCGTGTAAGGCATAGTATTCATCGAGCATCTCGTCAAATTTTTCTCTTTCTAACCTCCTCCCCTTCACAATCGGAAATCCACCTGGAACGGGTTCGGCAAAGTAGCGCTCAGGAACATAATCATCCTTCCTCGTATGTTTCGCCTCCCGATAATTAAACATCCTCTCAAGGGTATAGACCCTTTCTCCAATATCTCTAAGTTCTTGGGGAGTGAACTCCATTCCAGTGATGTAGTATATCATTTTTGCCCATTCCTCAAATTTGGGCATGTGCGGGCTGAAAAAGACCGTTTGAAACTTACAGGTTCCAATGGAGTCCACAACAGAAAAGACTCTCTCCATCACCCAGATCTCCTTTGCTTTTCCCACATAGGAAGTGAAATTAGAATCCATGGGCCCTCCATCAAATACCTCTTCCAGAACCTTTTCAGGGAGGTGAAGGAGATCAATGGCTGGCCGACTTCTGAGATGGTCACAGCCCCTTGAGGATGTTGCCACACCCAGAGCCAATGCAGGTGTAGGTCTTTCGTCAGAAATCATATTCCCTAAACCTTTGATGTGTAATAAGTAATATTCTGCCTCTGGCTTTCCTAATCTCTTAAGTGCCCTAAGAGGACCCTCAGCCAGGAGGTCACCAAAGCCTTTTCGATAGGCCACCATTTCTAAGAGCTGAGGGAGAAGATGCCCGGCATCTGCCCACTGCAGCTTTAACCCGCCTGTATCTTTTTCATTGATGATTCCCTTTTCATAGATTTCAAAAGCCCAGGCAGCGATATTGGCAAATTCAGCCATATCAAAACCATATTTATCCACAAGATGTGATCCATGGAGGACGGATTCCCAATCGGTAATTCCTAATAGGCCACCCATGCACATCTGTGTGTTATATTCAGGACCTTCCCCATATAGCCCGGCAAGAGGCCCCTCTTTTATTCTCCACTGATGACGACAATGGATCGGGCAACCAAAACAGCCTACCACTCCTGCATGGTATTTCTCATGGAATTTCTCAACCGTAAGGTTTTCCCAATCCTCTAATTGATTAAATATAAAGTTGCGATACCTTAACAATCCAACCGTATTGGTCACATTCCAGATAAACATGGTGCCATCATAGCCCAGGGCTTCAGCCACTTTAGTATCCACAACCTGTCTCTGCCATTTCTGAGCGTAATCTAATGCTTCCTGAGGATATTTGTTACCCACGCCCATGGTGCCTCTGGCAGCAATCGCTTTAAGATTCTTAGAACCCCAAACACACCCAACGCCTGTTCGGCCCCCGGTGTTCTTGAGTCCGGTTCTCACATTGGCAAACCTGACCAAATTTTCAGCCGCTTGACCGACACACATAACCTGTATCTCTTCATCCCCCAACTCCTCCCGAATCAGTTTTTGAGTCTCAAAGCAGTCCTTGCCCCAGAGGTGGCGAGCATCTCGAAGTTCCACCTCGCCATTGTGAACCCAAAGATAAACAGGTTTATCAGCCTTGCCGGTGAAGACAAGGTGATGAAATCCAGCGAAGGTCATCTCAGGAGAAAAGAAACCACCCATATTGGAGCTACCAAACCCATTGGTCAAGGGTGATTTTGTCCCTGAATGGCACCGGCCCGCTGCTGGAGCCACCGAACCACAAAGCAATCCGCCGCTTACCGTGATCACATTTTCTGGAGCGAGTGGGTCACAGCCAGGTTTGATATAATTATAAAGAAGGTAAGCATCCAAACCTCGACCGCCCAGATAAAGTTGACGCAGTTGTTTAGGGATGGGTTCTTTTCTTATTTTTCCGCTTGACAAATCGATGAAAGCTATCTTTCTGGTTAATGGCATAAACTTCCCCTTTCTTTTTTATAAAGATGATGTTGAAGCAATTTCATTATTTTTTGGCTGGCCCAGCGATCTTGGCCTGGGAACCGCGCCAGGCCATCACATATTCGACACCACAGTTAGGACAGGTCAATTTTTGTGCTTTGGGAGGTACAGTTATTCTGACAAAACAATTTAAACATCTCACCTTTTGCTCTTCCGCCATCAAAGGCCTCCTTTTAAAAAACTTATCTTAATTAAACTTAAAGCATTAAATCCTTTTACATGAAGAATATTTTGTCATTCCCGCGCAGGCGGGAATCCAGACTCCATCTCTGCGAAAGCATGGAACCAATTAGGAATTGGATTCCTATTTTCACAGGAAACCCTGGATTCCTGCTTCCGCAGGAATGACACCGATTATGACAACTTAAGTATTGCTTTTAGATTAGTTTTCAGTTAACATGCCCCTTGGGTTTTGTCAACAGGTATCCCAAGTATGTCATGAGTAACAAATCCATCACCGCCTTGCCTGTCCGGCTTCTCGGAGCGGGGAAAAACCTTCTGGGGATAATCTGGATTCTCCTCAATCTCCAAAAGCCTTCCATCTCAGGATAACCCTCTGGTAGCTTTAATGCTCCTATACCTGATGAACTGCCAAGTGATATTGACTATGAATAAAGCTATCCCGGCAAAGATAAAAGGATTATTCTTGCTAAAGAGACCAATTAAGCATACGATGGAGGTTGCGAGAAAGGTGACCTTCTCAGGCTTAGCGAGAGGTATAAGACAATAGTTAGACAAGAATATTTGAGCGGACAAAATTGCAAATATTATAGTTAATATTTGTGCGATGGACAATAAAATACCTGCATCGGGCCGTAGAATGATTACTGGCACATATATAATGAAAAATGGCAACAAAAAAGCAGTGCCCCCAGCTTTTATTGATTCCCATGCTGTTGGCCAATACTTAGCCCCGGCAAGCTGGGAGGCAACCAGAGCCCCTATCGCTACGGGTGGAGTAATATGGGAGAAGACAGCAAATACAAAACAGAAGAAGTGCGCAGGCAATGGGTCTACCCCCATGGTGCGCAGAGCCGGAACTGCTCCAATCGCTACCAGTATGTAGGCTACTGGTGTCGGCACTCCCATACCAAGAAGAATCGAAGCTACCATCGCTATCAATAATGCAATGATAATGTATCCATGACTTATATCGGCTATGACTATTGGAAGTTTTATGCCTAACCCACTCACTTTAATGCAGGTGGCGACAACGCCTATGAGGGCACAAATGATCGCCATCTCACTCGCAGTTCTTACCCCTCTGGTAAGCCCCTCGATGACTCGCTTAAAGTGGAGACGGGCTTCCTTTCTAATGCTGCTTACAAGACTAACCGCAACAAGCGTTATCATACTCCAAAAGCCGACAAAGGGTAAAGAAAAACCTTTGGCAAGAAGGAATACCAAGACACCTAAGGGGAGAAAAAAGATTGGGGTATCGAAGAG
>Ga0194113_10010399_pt1 | contig 11118 bp, 9 predicted proteins | sample TA2MahC200mmetaG_FD_146193 | JGI IMG/M metagenome (GOLD analysis project Ga0194113, IMG submission 146193) | Freshwater microbial communities from Lake Tanganyika, Tanzania - TA2015017 Mahale Deep Cast 200m | ecosystem: Environmental > Aquatic > Freshwater > Lake | place: Tanzania: Lake...
GGCTGCAAGCCGGCGCATCGAGCCACTATGCTTCGGGCGCCGTCGGCTCCCACCACCACCCGAGCCGTAATCAGCCGCCTGGAGGTGACCAGGGTGGATGAGTCCCCCGGGCCTGCCATGATCTTCTCCAGCCGTTCCCCATCCCCGAACTCCCCTCCGGCTTGCCTCACCCGTTCCACCAGAAAGGCGTCGAACCGTTGCCGCGAAACCGTATAGAGCAACGGCTGCTGCGAGGCTTTGGTGAAGGCGCGGCCCAGGTTGAAGCTCAACTGCACCCGGCGAATCTCATTTTCCAGGACCGGACCCAGGTCCGGAGGCAGGAGCTTGAGGGCCTTGATGGTCAGACCGCCGGCACAGACTTTGATTCGGGGAAAAACGGCCTTATCGAGGATGAGGGGTTTCAGACCCCCCTGAAGCAGCTCGTAAGCCAGGGTGGCTCCGGCGGGACCAGCGCCGATGATGGCGACCTCGCAACTGGCCACCGGTGCGGTCATGGTCCACCTGGTCTGGGGGCGGCGCTCCTATGGGGGCGGAAACGGGGCAAAAAGCAGTTGATCCTTGTGCAGTGGCGTACTTTCGTATATTAGATGAAAGGCGCGGTGCTGGCAAGACCGGGAGGGGATATGAACTGGCTGGGGTTTTCCTTGCTGGCTTTGGGATTGTGGGGCGTGTGGGGCTTCCTGGGCAAGGTGGCCTCCCAGCACCTGCCCGCCCAACAGGTCTATCTGCTGGCCATTACCGGGCATCTGTTGGTGGGGGGGTACCTCCTGGCGGGTGGGATAGGGGCGGCCTCCTGGCAACCCTGGGGAGTCGGCGCCGCCCTGGGGGCCGGGATAGCCATGGCCGTGGGGCTCCTCTGCTTCTTCGAGGCCCTGGCCCGGGGCCCGGCCACGGTGGTGGTGCCCCTCACCGCCCTCTACCCGGCCATCGCCGTGGTCTTAATCTGGGTTTTCCTCCAGGAGGCCTTGACCCTGCGCCACCTGGCCGGCCTCGCCCTGGCGTTGGCGGCCGCCTGGCTGTTGTCTAAATAGTGGGGCCAAGAAAAGCCGCGCCGATACTGGCTCGTTTTTTTTTACAAAGGTTGAATTTCCAAGTAATACAGTTTTCTGTTTTCTGCTAAAAAGCTGCCATATATCATCAGGTTATGATTGGCGTTTGTTACATTTGAACCGGAATCATAAGAAGAGAGGTTATTAACCAACCATAAGGCGTAGCCAAGCCCAGATTGGCCTCTACCGGGGTTCCCAAGTATAACTTGGGAACCAGTACCTAATACATCATCGTATTATGAAATTGACCACTTAGCTATGGAAACTGAGCAGTCGTTCCCCAAGCGTGAGTCCAGGCGCATTCTCGGTCTGGATATGGGCGCCAAGCGCATCGGCCTGGCGGTGAGTGATCCTTTGGGGATCACGGCCCAGGGGCTGGAGGTTTGGATCCGCCGGGACCGGCAGGCGGACCTGGACCACCTCCTTACGGTCGGGCGGGATTATGCCGTGCAGCAGATTGTGGTGGGCCTGCCCCGGCACATGGACGGCCGCCTGGGGGATGCGGCCCCGGAAGTCATGGAGTTTGCCGGCGCCCTGGGCGAAGCCCTGGGGGGAGAGGTCATTTTCTGGGATGAACGCCTCACCACGGCTGCGGCCGAACGGGTGCTGATTCAGGCGGATGTGAGCCGCCGGCGCCGGCGCCAGGTAGTGGATCAACTGGCCGCGGTCCTCATTTTGCAAAGTTACCTGGACCATCGGGAGCAGACCTCCTAAAAAGCGCTCCGGCCGGCCACGACCCCTCACCCGTGCCGCAGAAGTCCACTCCCCGTCGGGTAAAACCCCAGCTGCCCTGCATGTATCTATCTATTTTTGTTAGCTAATTAACTTTAGCGCCAGCCCCCCTCCCGTTACCTCTGCGGCCAGGGCGACCCTCCCCGAACTTCAGAAACAGGGTTCCACGATCTCCGCGGCCCCCCTTTCCTTGGAATTGCGCCACCTGCAGGCAATTTTTTATGGGGATTCAGAGCTTTTTTTTGCTTTTTTTTCTTGACATTGCCCTGGGAAAGGGCATATTTTGGCCACATGTGGGAAAAAGTGGAATAGAGTGGGGATTGATGGGAAGCCATGTTCACCGGTAGCTACTTCCATACCATGGACAACAAAGGACGGGTAAGCATTCCGGCCCGCTATCGGGAGATCCTCAAGGGATACAAGGATCGCCAGGTCATCCTCACCAATTTCGGCGGTTACGTCCTGGCCTTCCCTCAATCCGAGTGGAATAAAATCGAGGCCAAATTTGCCGAACAGCCCTTGTTTCGCAAGGACCTGAGGGCCTTTCAGCGGTTCCTGATTTCCGGCGTCGAGGAGTGCCCCCCGGACCGCCAGGGCCGCATCCTGGTGCCCCCAAATCTCCGGGACTATGCCCGGCTCAGCCGGGAAGTGTGCTTGGTGGGGGCCATCCGCTGCTTTGAAATTTGGGACCGCAGCACTTTTGAGTCTCACCGCAAAGAGTTGGAAGAGACCATTGATGAGGGGATGCTCCACGAATTACTCATCTAATTACAGGCCACAATCCGGTGCATGAACCGGTTATGGTGGGGGAGGTGTTGGTGGGCCTGAATTGTCGTTCCGGCCGCCTCTATGTGGATGGCACCGCGGGTGGGGGGGGGCATGCCGCGGCCATTCTGGACCGCATCGGCCCGGAGGGGGAGCTCTGGGGCCTGGATCGGGACCCAAACGCACTCCAGGCGGCCGCGACCCGGCTGGCGCACCACACCTCCAAATTTCAACTGTTTCAGCGTTCTTACGCCCAATTAGGGGATCTGCTGGCCGAGGCCCGGCTCCCGGGGGTCGCAGGAATCCTGCTGGACCTGGGTCTGTCTTCTTTGCAGTTGCAAGAGTCGCAGCGCGGCTTTTCTTTTAGCGGGGACGAGCCGCTGGACATGCGGTTCAACCCGGAAGAGCCGGGGCCCACCGCGGCCACCTGGTTAAACCGCGCCCGCGAAACGGAATTAGAAAGGATTTTCCGGGAGTATGGCGAGGAGCACCAAGCCCGGCGCATCGCCCGCCTGGTGGTGCAAGAACGTCGCCGGCGCCCCTTCCAGACGACCCGGCAGTTGGTGAAATTGTTGGAACAAGCCCAGGGACCCGGGTGGCGCAGGGGGAGACTGCATCCAGCTACCCGGGTCTTCCAGGCTTTACGGATAGCCGTAAACCAGGAGTTGGAAGAGCTGGCCACCTTCCTCACCCACGCCCCGGCCTGGCTGGAACCCGGCGGGCGCCTGGTGGTCATCGCCTACCACTCGCTGGAAGACCGGCTGGTCAAGCAGGGTATGGCGGGCTGGGAACGGACCGGGGTGATGGTTCGCGTTACGCGCAAACCTCTCACTCCCACCGAGGCCGAAGTTCAGGCCAACCCCCGGGCCCGGAGCGCCAAACTGCGCATTGCCGAGAAAATGGTGCACTAACTTTGGAGGTATGGGGGATGCCGAACAATCTGGCTATTCGATTAACCACCGCCGGGCAGGTCTTTATTTCCAAGAACCGCAAGGTCGGCCACCCCTGGCGCTGGGGGAAGGTTGCGGTGACCGTGGTGGTCCTGGCTACCGCCGGGGTCTTTTTCACCTCCCTGTTCCTGGCCTGGGCCGACTTGCAGTACATCACCCAGAGCTACCAGATTTCCCAGGCCCAAGAGATCCAGAAACAGTATCTGGACCTGAACCGCAAGCTCCGTATTGAACTGGCCTGCCTCACCTCCATCCATCGTTTGGAAAAACTGGCAGCCGCGTATAATATGGGAGCGCCCCAGCCCTCCCAGGTCGTGAATCTGCCGTGAATCTTGCCCCCGGCAAATGGGTCCGGCTGCGCATCGGCTTAGTGGCCCTGGCGCTGTTAGCCTTCGGTCTATATATCAGCGGCCGATTTTTTTACCTCCAGGTCATACGGGGGCCGGAACTCCGGGAAGAGGCTATCCGGGAATACCAGAAATTTTGCCCCGTCCTGCCGGTGCGGGGCATGATCCAGGACCGTAACGGCGCCGAGCTGGCCGTCAGCACCCGGGTCTCGTCCGTGGTGGCCCATCCCAGCCAGATCAAGCACGCCGGCCGCCTGAGCCAGCAGCTCGCCCCCATTCTGGGCTATAAGGCCCGGGATTTGCAAGAGATCCTCACCCGGGCCCGCCCCTTTGTCTTTGTGAAACGACACCTCACCCCCGAGCGCGAAGAGGCGTTCCGGGCCTGGGAGGCTGCCGAGCAACAAAAGGCCCGGGCGTCCAAGACCACCGGCCGCGCCGACGTGAACGCCGTTTACCTGGTTCCCGAAGCCAAGCGCTACTATCCTCACTTGGACCTGGCGGGCCAGGTTTTGGGGTTCTGCAACATCGACGGACAGGGGCTGGAAGGCATAGAGATCCAGTATGACCAACTGCTCTATGGCAAACCTAAGCAGTGCTGGAATATGACCGACGCCCGGGGCCACATCGTCGTCACCGGCGAGAAAGCCTGGGATCCCGACGTCATGGGCAACAACGTGGTCCTCACCCTGGACCGCACCCTACAGTACCTCGCCGAAAAAGAATTGCTGGCGGGGGTGGAAAAATTCCGCGCCGCCGGCGGCATGGCCCTAATGATACGGCCCCAAACCGGGGAGATCCTGGCCATGGCCCAGACCCCGGTCATGGATCCTAACCGCTATGCCCAAGTCCCGGAAGCCGCCCGGCGCAACCGCCTGGTTACGGACTGCCTGGAGCCGGGGTCCACTTTCAAGATCTTCACTGCCGCCTCGGCCCTGGACGCCCAGGTGGTCAAGTCCGTGGACAAATTCCATTGCGAAAACGGCCTCTGGCGCCTGAGTCCCAAAGAGATGATCCGCGACGTCCATCCCTACGGCGCCCTGACGGTGCAGCAAGTCATCCAGAAATCCAGCAACATCGGCGCCGCCAAGCTCGGCAACAAGGTCGGCCCCAAACGATTTGACCACTACCTCCGTGATTTTGGCTTCGGCCGCCGCACCGGCATCCTCTTCCCCGGAGAGACCCCCGGCCTGTTAAAGAACATCGTGCGGGCCAGCTCTGCCATCGACCGGGCTACCCTGGCTTTCGGTCAGGGGGTGTCCGTCACGATCCTCCAGCTGACTATGGCCCTGGCGGCCATGGGCAACGACGGGGTGCTCATGGAGCCGCACCTGGTGAAAGAGGTCCTCAGCCCCCAGGGGGGAAAAGTCCAAGAGTATCCGCCGCACCCGGTCCGACGGGTCCTGTCCCAACAAACCGCCCGGCAGATGCTGGCTATCATGGAAACGGTGACGCAAAACGGCGGCACCGCCAAGGAAGCCGTTCCTCCCGGGTTCACCGTGGCCGGCAAGACCGGTACGGCCCAGAAAATAGTGGGTCGCGCCTATTCGCACTCTAAATTCACCAGTTGGTTCATCGGCATGATACCCGCCGACAATCCGGTCCTGGCCATTGCCATCGCGGTGGACGAACCCAAAGGGGCCATCTTCGGGGGCGTAGTGGCGGCCCCCATCTTCCGGGAAATCGCCGCCCAATCCCTGCGGGTTCTGGGCTATTATCCCAAGGAACCCCCCAAGGACAAAAACGAACCGGTGCTGGCGGGCATGTTGGTCTCCCCGGCCGCGGCGGCCACCGGCCCGGAAGTTTCGTTTACCCCTCCCAAGCTGGAGATTCCCCAGGGGCCTCTGACCATCATGCCTGACCTCAAGGGCTACACCATCCGCCAGGTGCTCACCCTGCTGAATCGCTCGGGATTGCACTGCCGCTTCGAAGGCAGCGGCATGGCTGTCAGTCAAGAACCGGCGCCCGGGACTGCCATCACCCCCGGCGCCACCTGCGTGGTAAAATTCAAGTCCGGCGTCTGAGGGAGCCGGGGTTGGTCCTTGCCATAATTTAACCGTTTTTGTATCATTAAAAAATCAGGCGGTGAGTCTTGATATCCAGTCTCAGTCACAACTTGACTGCTAAGAAAAGGGTAGGCCTTGGGGCCTGCCCTTATTTGCTGCATGTGAACCGATCCGGCGTAGGATATAGTATCGTGTCCCGGATATATATTACAAAATCTAAGGTGGGGCGGGCCTCCGTGCCCGCCACCCAAGGCGGCCAGGGACGGCCGCCCCACCGATATGCGTCACTTTGCCCGGATATCATTTTGCCTGAATTATGAAAAATAATCCTGGTACACAACAATAGACTGTAACTTCTCTATATGAATATTCCCGAAGGCTGAGGCGGAAAATCCCGGTGGCGAAAGCAGCGGTGACCCCAAAAACTTTGAGAGCGCTCCTGGACGGCCTGGCCGGCTGCCAGGTGCTGGGCGACGTTGACGTGCCGGTGACCGGCGTGGCCTACCATTCCCGGGAAGTTACCCCCGGCGGGATCTTCGTGGCCTTGAAAGGCTGCCGCACCGACGGTCACCTCTATCTGGCCGCCAGTCTCAACCAGGGCGCCCGGGTGGTGGTCACCGAGCAGGAGCTGGCCCCGCCGCCTGGAGTCACAGTGGTCCGGGCGCCAAAGGCCCGCCTGGCCCTGGCCCACATCAGCGCCGCCTTTTACGACCACCCCAGCCGGGAGATGACCCTGGTGGGGATTACCGGCACCAACGGCAAGACCAGCACCACCTATCTCCTGGAGGCCATCCTGAGCGCCGCCGGCTGCCGGGTGGGGGTGGTGGGCACCGTGAATTACCGGGTGGGCGAGTCAACTTGGCCGGCCCCGGTGACCACCCCCGAGTCCCTGGACCTCCAGCGGCTCCTCCGGGAAATGCGCACCCGGGGCGCCACCCATGTATTCCTGGAGGTCTCGTCCCACGCCCTTGATTTAAGGCGGGTGGATGGCGCCGTCTTCGCCGCCGCGGTCTTCACCAACCTCTCGCAAGACCACTTGGACTACCACCGGGACCTAAACGAATATTTTGCCGCCAAGGCCCGGCTCTTTTTGGAAATTCTGGCCAACGGCCGCCCCTCCGGAGGGGGGCTGGCGGTCCTCAATCTGGACGACCCCCGGGGGCAAGAGCTCAAAGACGCGGTCCTGGTCCCGGCCCTCACCTACGGCCTGCACCCGGAAAGCCTGGTGCGGCCCCTGAGCTACCGCTTCCGCCAGGACGGCCTGGAGGCTCGCCTCACCACCCCCGCGGGTGAAGTGGAGATCACCTCCCGCCTGGTGGGGCCCTTCAACCTGGCCAATATTCTGGCGGCCGCGGCCACGGCCCTGGGCCTGGGGATTGATCCGGACACCGTGGCCCGGGGCATCGCCGCGCTGCCCGGCGTACCGGGCCGGTTGGAGCGTTTCGGGCCACCCGCGGGCCCCGGCGTGTTCGTGGATTACGCCCACACCCCGGAAGCCATCACCCAAGCCCTGGCGGCCTTGCAAACCCTCAAATTTTCCCGGCTGATCACGGTCTTCGGCTGCGGCGGCGACCGGGACCGCACCAAGCGCCCGCTCATGGGCCAGGCCGCGGCCGCGGGGTCGCAACTGGTCATCGTCACCAGCGACAATCCCCGCACCGAAGACCCCCTGGCCATTATTGGGGAGAGCGAGCCTGGGCTGAAGAAGAGTGGCCGGCCGCGCCTCGATGCGGCTGCGGCCCAAAGAGGCGAGGCGGGCTACCTGGTGGTCCCGGACCGCCGGGAGGCCATCCGCCTGGCCGTGGCCCTGGCCCGCCCCGGCGAGGCGGTCCTGGTAGCCGGCAAGGGCCACGAAAACTATCAAATCTGGGGGACCCAGCGCCGCCACTTCGACGACCGCGAAGAAGTGGCCCAGGCTTTGACGGAGTACCACGGCTGATGCGCACCAGCTTTGTCAATCTCGTCCCCAAGCTGTTTCCGTCTCCCCTCCCCTGGTGGGAGGGGGTAGGGGGAGGGGGATATTTCCACCCCCACCCTAACCCTCCCACATCAAGGGGAGAGGGTTAGAACAGGAAACATGGCCTGATATGTCCGCCACCTTCACCACTGCCGATATTCTGGCCGCCACCGGCGGCACCCTGGTACACCAGGGCGCCTGGGACACCTTCTGCGGCGTTGGCACCGACTCCCGCACCAGCCAGACCGGGGAGCTTTTCATCCCCCTCACCGGGGAGAAGCACGACGGCCACGAATTCATTCCCGCCGCCCTGCGCCGGGGCGCCCGGGGGGTTTTGGTTGAGCAAAGAATATTGAGACCTGCCGGTGTAGGGGCGGGTTTAAAACCCGCCCCTACTGCCCCCGGACGGAATTTTCCCCCGGAAATAACCGTCATCGCCGTGCGGGACGCCCTTACGGCCCTGGGGGATCTGGCCCAGGCCTGGCGGGGCCGGTTCCGGGTGCCGGTGGTGGGCATCACCGGCAGCTGCGGCAAGACCACCACCAAGGAGATGATCGCCGCCACCCTGGCCCCGGCCTTCCGGGTCCTGAAAAACCGGCTGAACCTGAACAACCTCATCGGCATGCCCCTCACGCTCCTGGAGTTGGAGGGGACTCACGAAGCCGCGGTGGTGGAAATGGGCATGAACGCGTTCGGCGAAATTAACCGCCTCACCCGGATCAGTTGCCCCACCATCGGGGTGCTCACCAACGTCCACCCGGCCCACACCGAAGGCGTGGGGGATATCGCCGGGGTGGCCCGGGCCAAGGGCGAGCTTATCCGCGCCCTGGACCACGGCGCGGTCCTGATTTACAATGCCGACGACCCCTGGGTGGCCCGCCTGGCCCAGGATTTCCGGGGTCCTAAGCTAAGTTTCGGCCTCAACGCCGCGGCCCGCCTCCGGGCGCAGGATAGAGAAACCCGGGGCCGGGCCGGCCAGGTCGCCCGCCTCTCGTATGCGGGGCAGGACTGGCCCCTGACCCTGCCCGCCCCGGGGCTGCACATGCTCTACAACGCCCTGGCCGCCACCGCCGTGGGCCTCGCCCTGGGGTTGGCGCCCGGGGACACCGCCGCCGCTCTGGGACGGTTTCACCCCATCCACCGGCGCTCCCAGGTGGAAACCCTGAGTTCCGGGGTGAACCTGATCAATGATTGCTACAACGCCAATCCCGGCTCCATAGCCATGGCCTTAGGGACCCTCATGGAACTCCGGGACCGCGGCCGGGCCGCCGCGGCCTTAGGTGACATGCTGGAGCTGGGACATGGCGCCGCCGCCGACCACCGGGAACTGGGCCGGCTGGCCGCCCGCCTGGGCTTGGAGGTTCTCGTGGTTTATGGCAGCTTTCGCCAGGAGGTGGCCGACGGGGCCATCGAAGCCGGCCTCAATCCGGACCTCATCTTCCCGGTGGCGTCCCGGGCCGACGGCGCCCGGATCTTGCGGGAGATCCTGGCCCCCGGGGACTGGCTCCTGGTAAAAGGCTCCCGCAGCATGCACATGGAAGGGCTTATTGACCGGTTGGAGGGGATTTAATGTAGGGTGGGCACTGCCCGCCATAATTAGCGGTTGATTGATGGCGGGCAGTGCCCGCCCTACACAACTACACGACTTCAGGAAGATTTTTCAAGGGAGATTGGCTTAAGTGCTCTACCATCTGCTCTATCCGTTAAAATCGGTCTTCGGCGGGTTCAATGTCTTCCGGTACATCACCTTCCGGACCATCTTCGCCATCCTCACGGCCCTGATCATTTCCCTGGTGGTGGGGGGCTGGTTCATCCGCAAGCTCAAGGAAATGCAAATCGGCCAGTATATCCGGGAAGACGGCCCCCAGTCCCACCAGGCCAAGACCGGCACTCCCACCATGGGGGGGCTGATGATCATTTTCGCCACCCTGGCCGCCACCGTCCTGTGGGCCGAATTGAACAACCCCTTCATCTGGCTCTTGATCCTGGTGACCCTGGGCTTCGGCCTCATCGGGTTCTTCGACGACTATCTCAAGGTCATCAAGAAGCAAAACAAGGGGTTGAGCGGCCGGGCCAAGCTGGTGACCCAGACCCTGGTGGCCCTGGTGCCGGCCATCTGGTTCTACGTCAATCCGGGGTTCGACACCACCCTGACGATCCCCTTTTTCAAGCAGGTCCAGCCGGACCTGGGCTTCTTCTTCATTCCGTTCGCGGTCTTTGTCATCGTGGGGTGCGCCAACGCCGTCAACCTCACCGACGGCCTGGACGGCCTGGCCATCGGCCCGGTAACCATCGCCGCCGCCTTCTACATCATCTTCTGCTACCTGGGGGGCAACATCAAGACCGCCGCCTATCTGCAGATACCCTATGTCCGGGGGGTGGGGGAGCTCTCCATCTTCCTGGGGGCCATGGTGGGCGCCGGGGTGGGATTTCTCTGGTTTAACACCTACCCGGCCCAGGTGTTCATGGGGGACGTGGGCGCCCTGGCCCTGGGCGGCGCTTTGGGCACTGTGGCCCTGGCCGCCAAGCAGGAGGTCCTCCTGACCGTCGTGGGCGGCCTATTCGTGGTGGAAGCCTTGTCCGTCATCATCCAGGTGAGCTTTTTCAAGGTCAGCAACGGCAAGCGCATCTTTCGCATGGCGCCGCTGCACCACCACTTCGAACTCAAGGGCTGGCCCGAACCCAAGGTCATCGTGCGCTTCTGGATCATCGCCATCATTTTGGGGTTGATCTCATTGAGCGCGTTAAAACTAAGATAATGTAATATCTGAGTTATCCTGGTTGGACGAGTTCCCTTTTTTCAATGGCCTTTGGGGAAAAAGGGGAAGAGGCGAAAAGGTAAAAGCAGACAAGTAAGCCTGGATCGTTACATTTAATCCTTTTCGCCTTTTTCCCTTTTCACCTTTTCGCCCTAAAAGCTCCAAACACCCTTTTGGCGTATATAGTCAATGGACTTGCTTAATCAGAAAATCTTAGTCGTCGGCCTGGCCCGGACCGGCGTGGCCCTGTGCCGTTTCCTGGCCGGGCACGGGGCCCGGGTAACGGTCACCGACCAGGCGCCGCCTGATGACCTGGCCGATCCGCGCCGGGACATCCAGGACCTGGGGGTGGTGGAAGACCTGGGCGCGGCCCAGCCCCGCTGGCAGGGTTTTGATGCCATCGTCCTTTCCCCCGGGGTGCCGCCGGAACTCCCCTGGCTCGCGGCGGCCCGGGCTGCGGGCGTTCCGGTGATGGGCGAACTGGAAGTGGCGGCCCCCTTTATCCGGCGGCCGCTCCTGGCGGTGAGCGGCACTAACGGCAAGACCACCACCACCA
>Ga0194113_10010405_pt1 | contig 11116 bp, 14 predicted proteins | sample TA2MahC200mmetaG_FD_146193 | JGI IMG/M metagenome (GOLD analysis project Ga0194113, IMG submission 146193) | Freshwater microbial communities from Lake Tanganyika, Tanzania - TA2015017 Mahale Deep Cast 200m | ecosystem: Environmental > Aquatic > Freshwater > Lake | place: Tanzania: Lake...
AGAATGTAGGAATGTGGATTCTAACTTCATAAAACTTTAAATATTGGGTTTTTTCTGTTTTTCTATGGAAATCAACAATAAAGTTGCAAAGCAATTGAAACGCGATTTTCCTATTTTCAAGCATAATCCCAAACTGATTTATCTTGATAATGCAGCAACAACTCAGAAGCCTCAGCAAGTTATTGATATAATCAAAAATTTCTATGAAAAAGGATATGCGAATATTCAAAGAGGGATTTACAAACTAGGTGAAAAGGCAACAGAACTTTATTTGAATTCAAAAAAAAGCATAGCTGAATTTATTGGATGTGATTTTAAGGAAATAATTTACACAAAAAATGCAACAGATTCCCTTAATTTTCTTTCTTACACATTGTCTTCAATTATTCCAAAAGGCAGAAAAGAAATTGTCCTTACAGAAATGGAGCATTTGTCTAATTTGATTCCCTGGCAGCAGCTTGCAAAAAGAGAGAAAATGAAATTGAAATTCATTAAACTCAAAAAAGACAGTTATGAACTTGATATAGAGGACATGAAAAAGAAAATAACAAAGAAAACAGCTGTTGTTTGCCTAATTCACGTTTCAAATTCATTGGGAACAATAAATTCTATTAAAGAGATTATAAAATATGCCAAGTCAAAAGGAGCTATAACTGTTCTTGACGCAGCTCAATCTGTTCCTCATTTTAGAATAAATGTAAAAGAAATTGGATGCGATTTTCTTGCATTTTCAGGACATAAAATTCTTGGACCAACAGGAATTGGAATTCTTTATGGCTCTAAAAAACTTCTTGAAAAACTTTTGCCATTTACATTTGGAGGAGGAGCTGCTAAAGATGTGGATTTTAATAAAGCAGATTGGGCAGATATTCCAGCAAGATTTGAATCAGGAACTCAAAATATTGCAGGTGCAATTGGTTTGGGAAGAGCAATAAAATATATTCAGGAAATAGGAATTGAAAATATTGAGAAATGGGAGAGAAAATTAACAGCTTATGCTTTAACTCGATTAAAAGAAGTTCCTGGAATTGTGATATATAATAATCAAAAAAATAGTTCTGGAATAATTTCATTTAATCTTGGAAAAATTCATCCTCATGATGTTGCTTCGCTTTTGGATGCAGAAGGAATTGTAATAAGAACAGGAAGACATTGCAATAATCTTCTTATGAAACAGCTTGGACTTGGAGGAACATGTCGAATTAGTTTTTATTTCTACAATACTTTTGAAGATATTGATGCTCTGGTTTCTGTTCTAAAAAAAATAGCAAAGAAATTTGAATAAAATGGAATTCGGAGTGCCAAAAAGCATGTATTCTAAGCATATTATGGAATTGTATAAATCTCAGAAAAACTATGGCTTGCTTGAAAATTCCACAGCAGAAGCTACTGAAACAAACTCTGCTTGCGGAGATGAAATAACAATCCAGCTTATTGTCAAAAAGAATAAAGTTCAGAATGCAAAATTCAGCGGAAGCGGATGTGTTTTAAGCCTTGTCTCTGCTTCTCTTCTTACAGACAAAATAAAAGAAATGGAAGTAAAAGATATAAAAAATCTAGATAAAAAAGATATTCTAAAACTAATGGGATTTTCAATAACACTCTCAAGAATGAAATGCGTTATGCTTCCTCTTGAAGCTGTGAAGAAAGCACTGCGTTAACATCTGATTTTGCAATAACTCTTAAAAAAGAAGAGCGGGGATTTTATCCCCGCATATCGAAAAATCATCTTATCGCCCACAACCACAATCACTTGTTCCTGTTAATGCTCCGCAGGTTGAAGAGCCACAATTTCTATCCAAAGTACATCCTTGCCCACAAGTACTGCAAGGAATAATCTCTGAATTATCTGTTTCTGCTTTTACATCCGAAACTCCTGTGACAAAAATTGCTCCAACCACAAGCAATCCCAGCAACAATGCAAAAATCCATATATTCATGTCATACCTCCCTAAATTTAATTAAAATTTTTAAGAAACAGTTTATTATATTCACTTTGGAGAAACTAGTTTCAATCCCTTAAAACAACAACATTATTCATTCCACGACGTTTTCTTTCAATTAATTGCTTTGCTTCAAGCTTGTCAAGAAGCCGGGTTATTCCAACTTTTCCAACACCAAGCTTTTCCATTAACTCTGCCTGGAAAATTGTTCCATTCTCTTCTTCAAGAATTCTGATAACTTCTTTTTCTTTTTTATCAAGTTTGCTTAAATCTAATTTTTTCTTTTTGTCTTTAATTTTTCTTATAACTATTCTTTCTTTTGGTTTTGTAAATATCAAAACTCCGCTGAAAATAATCAAAACTCCTACAATGACTAAAGCAAGATAAGTTTGCTGGTCTATTGTTTCATTCATAGGGCAGACAAGAGAGTGTTCGATTCCGCAACCAACAGCAACAATTTCTCTAAGTGCTCCTTGAAAAAGAAATATTATAACTATAAGTAGAACTGCAATTCCTAAAATCAAAAAACCAACCTGTTTGTTTTCCATCTGTATCTTCTTAGATGAATAAAAAATTATATTTTATAAAATTATTATAAAGGAATTAGAGTTTCCTTAAGCACTAAATATTTTCCGTCTGTTGTTACATAAACTGAAAAAACATCTCCATCTAAATTCAGTTCAAATTCATAAAAACTTCCCTGTTTTGTGACAGAAACAATTTCTACCGAGCTTCCAGGAACTTCGTTTTCAAAAAAATCAATTAATTTTTGCTCTGCAGAACTTTCAGAAATAACACTGCCTGTTAAACCCAGAAAGCCCAGACTTCCAGTATTCCACAAGAACGAGCCAATAAGAATACCTATAATTAAAAAAACAAAAGAAACAATCCATCTTACAGGAATATTTATCAACTCTTTTGAATTTTCTTTATCTTTCATTTTTAATCAGCAAACTTTAATTAGCTAAGCAATTCTCAACCCATGCATCCATTGCTGTTTGATTGAGATTACTTTCTGAATCTGCAAATGCTCCGACTTTTATTTCTCCTGTTTTAACACACACAAACTGAGGAACACCTCCGCTTGTCATGTGACTCAAAACACAATCACTTATCATAGGATTCTCTTCTGCTGCATTAGCTCGATAAACATTATATCCTCTTTGCTCTAAAGAATCAACACCTGGCTTCATTCTAGTGCACCATCCACAAGAATCAGAATAATAGAATATGATTGCGCTTTCATCTAATCCATAATTTGTTGCGCACTCTAAAATTGTTTCTGTTGGTGTAGTGGGTGTTGTTGGAATTGTCTCAGTTAAAGGAATCAGTGAACTTGCAAAATATTTTCCGTCTTTAGTGACATATACTGGAATTTCATTTCCTTCCATAGAAAGAGTAACTACATAGAAATCTCCTTCTTTTTCTATACTAGATATTTCAGCATCAATTCCCTGAGAAAGTGCGAAATCTAACATTGCCTGACCTGCTTCTTCTTCAGAAACAGTTTTTCCTGTGATAAATGAGCCTGTAAAATTCATAACAAGAAGCACTATAAGAATAGCCAAGAGAATAAATGTTGACAATTTCCATAAATCTCTTTTCTTTATTGTTATTGTTTTAGCTTCTTCCATTTTTATTTCACAAAAAACACCTTTTTATACTTTTTGATATTTGAAGAGTTATTATTTTCATATTAATCCAGATTCTAATAATTCTTTCCAAGATTTTTCTCCAATAGCAACAAGTGCTTCTTTGAATGTTAAAATCGGCTTTGAATATCTGGCAGAATCATCAAGCGCGATTCTTGGACATGCAAGCTCAATAAAGACATCAATATCATAAAAATTCATTATCTTTTCAGGTGTTAATTCATCCATGGATATTGAAATCACATTTTTATTTTGCTTCTTCAATTTTTCAACAAGATATTTTGCAGAACCAAAAAGCTGTCCTAATTTGATTTCACTGATTATTCCTACATTTTTTGCTTCTTTCAATTTTTCAATTGCAATTGCTCTTTGCTTTAGAACTTTTTCTTTAATTCCTTCCATGGTTTTTATTTTATTGTTGTAAACATCAATAAGAAAAACTGGTTTTTTTACAGCTAAGGCAGCACCTATAGAATGAAATTCATTTCCAAGAATCAAAAAGCAATTTACTTTCTTTTCTATAGCTTTAAGTCCTTCATATTGGCAGCCGAGAATATGCCCTTCATAGGCAATTTTTCCTAATTTTTTAGATAGAATAATTTTCTTGTTTTTATTTTCATAGAATTTTTGAATTTTTTCAAGCTCATGCCTATGTTGTATTGAATAAGAAAAACCTATTGTTTTATATTTCTTAAGATATTCCAATGATTTTTCAAGAAGGAAATTAAGATTTAGAATATCTTTTATTTCTATATACAGCACAGGAATATCTGTTCTGAGAAATTCTGCATGTCCGAAATGAACAATCAAATCAACTCCCAAAGCTTTTGCTTCAAAATAAGCTAAAGAGCAGGCACCCCAGCAGGTTTGCCCTGAAAATATAACTTCAATTCCAAGAGCTTCAATTAATTTTGAAATCTTAGATGCTTCTTTTTTAATTCCTTCTGGAAGCTGAACCAATACTTTTTTAGGCTTCCTTTTCTTTAATTCTGCAATTAATTTTTCCTTTTCAAAATCAAAAACCATTATTTAACATTCCAAGATAGGTATAAGAATTTTGTGGATTAGAAGTCTGGATATTCAGGTGATAGTTTGCCAAGTGTTCTTGGATCAAATTTTGAAGAAGAAGTTTTTCCTGTTGCGGAAATAATATCATCTATTCTTAGAATCATTATTGCAACATCTGTAGCTGAATTAATTGCCTGAGTCTTAATTTTAAGAGGCTCAATTATTTTTGCTTCAAGCACATTCTCAATTACATTTTTGTAAAGATTTAAACCAGCGTGTTTTTCTCCAGCATCGTGCCTTGATTTAAGTTCAGTTAGAACATCGATAGGGTCAATACCTGCATTTTCAGCTAAAGTTACTGGAATAAACTCAAGGGCAGATGCAAATTCCTCAACAGCAAGCTGCTCTCTTCCACTTAATCCCTGAGCAAATTCTCTAAGTTGCTTGGCAAGTTCGGATTCTATTGCTCCTCCGCCTGGAACAACAAGTCCTGATTGAACAACACAGGCAACATCACCTAAACCATCTTTTATTGCTCTTTTAACCTCGTCAATAACATGCTCTGTTCCGCCGTGAATCAGAATTGTAAGTACTTTTGGATTTTGGCATCCTGTTATATATGTGAAAATTTCATATCCTCTTTTTATTTCTTCAACTTTTTTGGCATTTCCAATTTCAAATGCAGTTAATTCATTTATATTGCTGATTATTTTTCCATTTGTTGCTTTTGAAATCTTTTCCATGTCACTTCTTGCAACTCTTCTGCAGACATAGATTTTCTCTTTGGTAAGAAGATATCTTGCAAAATCATCAACACCTTTTTGACAAAAAACAACATTTGCACCAGAAAGTTTTATTTTTTCAACTAATTCTTTTATTTCTCTTTCTTCTTCTATCACAAAACTATGAAGCTGCTCTGGGCTTGTTATTGATATTTTTGTTTCAATCTCTGGATTTCTTATTTCAAGAGGAAAATCAACAAGTGCTATTTTTGCATTAAAAACAGAAGAAGGCATGTCATATGATATTTTTTCCTTGTCAAGAACTATACCAGATATTAATTCAGTATCTTTAATTCCCTCTCCTTTTGCTTTTTCTATTTTAACATCATCTAAATCTATTTTTCCATTATCTTCTATTTGCTGGATAACTCTGACAATAATCTCAGCTAATCTGTCTTTTGCATCTTCAGCCCCCTTGCCTGTCATTGCAGTGATTGCAATCTGTTTCAGCAATTCTTCGTCATTTTTGGTTATTCTTAAGGCAAGGTCCATAAGAATCTCTTTTGCTTTTTCAGCTGCAATTCTGTAGCCTTTTGTAATAACAGTTGGATGTATCTTTTTTTCAAGAAGCTTTTCTGCATTTTCCAAAAGTTTTCCTGCAATCATTACAGCTGTTGTTGTTCCATCTCCAACTTCGCTTTCCTGAGTTTTTGCAATTTCAACCATCATTTTAGCAATGGGATGCTCTATCTGCATTTCTTCAAGAATTGTTACACCGTCGTTGGTTATAGTAATATCATTAGTTGGAGAAACAAGCATTTTATCCATGCCTTTTGGACCAAGTGTTGTCTTTACAATTTCAGCAACCATTCTCGCAGCTAAAATATTGCTTCTTTGAGCGTCTTTTCCCAGAATTCTTTGCACATCTTCTGGCATTAGCACTATTGGTTTGTCTGCCATTATATATTATCTCCAATTAAACGATTTAATAATGTTATATGAGAGCATTTAAATTCTCTTTGTTTTGGATCTGATAATTTATTTTTTAATTCATCAGTCATAGGTGTTCCTGTTTCAAAATCAGAAAGAACCGCCAAAGCTAAGCAATCATAATAGGCTCTTCCACCCCTTTCTCCATTAAATATAACATCTACTCTTTTATCTTTTGTTTTTTCTGTCCAGCTTTGATAAAAAGGGCATGTTGTAACATGAGGACAATATTGAGCCATTATTCTATTTTCCCTGGCAATTATTTAAACATTATTGTAATGAAGTAATGAGAAATAGTTTGGAGAAGATTAAATGATGTCTAAACGCATAAAGTTTATAAGTAAAAAGATATTAGTTTGAACATGGAAAACATCATTGTCGCTGATGTTATGACCCGGGAGCCAATAACAGCAAAGCCAAGTGATGATCTTCTTACTTGTGCACGAAAAATGGCAAGTAAAAGAGTTGGAAGCCTGCTTCTGGTTGATAAAAAGAAACTTGTAGGATTTATTACAGAAAGAGATGTTTTATGGGCTCTTGTGAAAAAATCCAAGAAAGATTTGTCTGATATCAAGGCTATTGACATTTCTCCTAAAAAAATAGCTACAATAAAGCCTACAATGACTATTCAGGAAGCGATTAAGAAAATGAAGCAATTGAAATTTGAAAGACTTCCTGTAACTGACAAAGATGAATTAGTTGGCATTATTACTGCAAAAGATATTCTTAGCTTTCATCCAGAGTTTTATCCAGAACTTGAAGAGTTTGCAAAAATACGGGAAGAAGAAGCTAAATTGAAAAAAATCAAACAAGCAAAAGACATAAGGTCTTCTGAACTTGGAATCTGTGAAGAGTGTGGAGCAAGAGATTTTCTTTATCGGATTCACGGCATGCTTATATGCGAATCATGCAAAAGCTCTATTTAGACAATTTTTTCTTTATTAGGGCACTTAGTTAAATATTTAAATAATATTTTCTCTAAAGATAGATAAGAGGTGCTTATTTTTATAATGGCAAGCTGGAATAAAAATTCCGCTAAACCCTTTTATAAATAAAATGGCAGAAAAAGAAACAATATTTTCAAGTAAGATTAAATATGCTGGAATTTTTTCTTTTAAAGATTTTTACAAGTTCTGTTATGATTGGATTATAGAAGAAATAGATGTTCTTGATTTTTCTGAGAACAAATATGAAGAAAAAATAAAGGGAGATGCTAAGGATATAACTGTTGAATGGGAGTGTTACAAGAATCTTACTGATTATTTTAGACTTGGAATAAAAGTTGAATTTAAGGTAATGGGACTTAAGATAGTTGAAATTTCACAAGGAGGAGCCAAGGTAAAAACAAACGAGGGTTCAATAGAGATGAATGTTAAAGGAATTCTCATAAGAGATTATCAGGGCAAGTTTGAAATGACTGCATTTAAAAAAGTTCTTAGAAGCATTTATGAAAAATGGGTTATTCCTGCAAGAATAGTGGAATACGAAGATAAAATAATCGGAGATTGCGATGAATTTTTGGGACAGGCGAAAGCCTGGCTTGATCTTGAAGGAAAAAGATAACAAATATTTTGAAATTTATTATTTTTAACATCACCGAAATCCTTAAATATAAATTTCTTTTGTTTTTTACATGAAAAATTCCAAAAAAAAAGATTTGATGCGTTTGATATTGATTGTGGGCTTGTTTAGTATACTTTTAATTTCAATTTTTCCATTAGTTTCTGCTGTTGATTTAACAATCGAGAAAAAAAGCTCAGATGAAGTTTACATAAAGAGCTTAGGAAAACCGATTTATTTTGATTTAAGCATAACAAACAACGGAGCTTCTGATAGTTTTGAATTTTACAATCTTATGGGATTTACTATGCTTCCTGCTGAAAAAATTTCTATAGATTCTGGAGAAACAAAAGATATTCGACTTGAAATATTTCCTATTGGAGAAATTCCAGAAAGTGGTTTTTATGCATTAACCTACTATATTAAAGATAGAAATTCTCAAATTGAAGGAACTCTTTTGTTTAAAATAATTTCTCTTAAAGAAGCTTTTGTCGTCGGTTCAGATGATATAGACATTGAATCTTCATCTATAGAAGTGTTTATTAAAAATCTGGAAAATGTGGATTTTGAAAATATGAAAGTTAAATTCACTTCACCTTTCTTCGATATTGAAAAAAGTTTTTCTTTAGATGCTAAAGAGACAGAGAAATTCACAGTTTCATTGGATAAAGAAGATTTTCGGGAATTAACAGCTGGCTTCTATACAGTGGTTGCAACAGTTGAAGCTAATGATGAAATTGCAGAGGTTTCAGGAATTGTTAGATTTGTGGAGAAAAACATAGTCACAACAACAAAAAGTGATATTGGATTTTTTGTAAACACAAAAATAATTGAAAAAAAGAACGAAGGAAATCTCGTTGAAGAATCAGAGACAGTTATAAAGAAAAACATTGTTTCGAGATTGTTTACAACATTTAATCCAGAGCCAAATCTTGTTGAAAGAGAAGGCATGAATGTTTATTATACATGGATATCAGAAGTAAGACCAGGCGAAACTTATAAGATTACTGTAAGAACAAATTGGTTTTTCCCTTTCTTGATTATACTTCTTTTAGTTGCAATTGTAATTTTAGTCAAGCAATACACCGGAACTGATTTTGTATTAAGAAAAAAAGTCTCTTTTGTAAAAGCAAAAGGAGGAGAGTTTGCATTAAAGGTTTCTCTTTTTGTCAATGCTAAGAAATATGTCGAAAGAGTTAACATTATAGATAGTCTTCCTTCTCTTGTTGAATTATATGAAAGATTTGGCGGAGATGCTCCTTCTAAGATTGATAAGAAAAATAAAAGAATTGAATGGAATTTTGAAAAATTACAGCCAGGTGAAACTCGCGTTCTTTCTTATATTATTTATTCTAAAGTAGGTGTACTTGGAAAATTCGCTCTTCCGACAGCTCGCGCAATCTATGAAAAAGAAGGTGAAATTCACGAGACAGAATCAAATCGGGCTTTCTTTGTAGCTGACCAAATCAGCAAGCCGATTGAAGAATAAGAACTTTTAAAAATACAATCTAATTTCTAAAAACATCAAATTCCCTCCGTAGCTCAACGGTTAGAGCGTCTGGCTGTAGGTATTACCTAGAGTGGAGATTCAATTATGATAACTATGAAACTTGAAAAGCCAGAAGATTCAGCAGAACCCGGAAGACCCCAGTTCGACTCTGGGCGGAGGGATTTTTATTTTGAAATTTTTTCCCATCCTTCATAATCTTTTTCTAATCAAATAATTAAAACATCACATAAATCTTTATAAAATAAAATTATCTGCAGATTTTATGACAGCTATACAGATGTCTGGCAAAGAACTTGTGGGTAAACTTCTTAGCGGCGAAAGAAATCTTTCTGGAATAAAGTTTGAAGAAAAATTTGATTTGAATTCTTACGAAGGTTTTGATGAATTACAAAATTATCTAAGAAAGCAAAATCTTAGAAACAATCCCGTTATACTTGAGAATTCTGAGCTTATTGGTTTTTTAGCAGAGGGATTATATCTTCCTTATGTTCGAGCAAAAGAAATAAATCTTGAAAAAGCACATTTATCAGGTGCAAATTTAAATAGTGCGATTTTAAATAAAGCAAATCTTGAAAGAGCAGATTTATTCGGTACAAAATTAGGCGGAGCTGATTTAAGACGAGCACTTCTTGAAAGAGCATATCTTGCATCAGCAAACTTATCAGGAGCAAATCTTTACGGAGCAAATCTTGAAAGAGCAGATCTTGTGGGTGTAGATTTAGTGATAGCAAATCTCGAAGAAGCAATTCTGAAAAGAACAAATTTCTGGAGAGCAAAAATGCAAGGAGCACGTCTTGCAAAATCAAAAGCTCAACAAGCTTGTTTTGAAAGAGCGCATCTTGAAGAAGCTTATCTTGAAGAGGCAATTTTTGAAAGAGCTAATTTTGGAAGAGCAAAACTTATGCGGGCAAATTTTGCCAGAGCAAACTTTGAAGAAGCAATTTTGATAGGAGCAAATTTAACAGAAACATACGGACAAGGAGCTAATTTTCAGAGAGCAAATCTTAAAAGAGCTAAATTAAATAAATCTCATCTTGAAGGAGCAAAGTTTAAAGAGGCTAATCTTGAAAAAACACATCTTGAAGGAGCACATTTTGAAGAAGCTGGTTTTGAAGAAGCTTATCTTAAAAGAGCACATTTAAATGGCGCAGTTTTGCGAAATGTAGATTTTAATGAAGCACATCTTGAAAGAGCAAATCTTGTGGGTTCTGATATGAGAGGAGCTATTTTTACAGAAGCGAATTTGTATGGAGCTGTTTTAGAGAATGCAGATATTCAAGAAGCGAATTTTAGAGGCGCAAACCTTGCAAAAGCTGACTTAAAAGGAGTGAATATTAAAGATGCTCATTTTAACAGTGAATATTTTGAACTTATTAACAACTTAGGCAAAAAGAGAAGAAAGATATTTGTTTTTAAAATAAAAAGATAAACTTCTCTATAAAAATATTTAAATACTGTACTTATTCTTAAAAAGCATAAAAACGGGGTGCCGAATGGAAAAAGGATTTTATTCGAGTGCTGAGGAAGAAGATGACTTTGACGAAGTTGTCGCAGAGTTAGAGCTTGATGAAGACATAATCTAACTCATCAAAAATTTAATTCTTTCTTTTTTTTATCTTTTCAAAACTAGTTATTTTCTATTACTTCTAAAAAAATTTCATTGTTTTGCTTGTCTAATTCTGCATAAGGATAATCAATAAAAATTCTAAGGTCTTCTATCTTAGAAATCAC
>Ga0194113_10010406_pt1 | contig 11114 bp, 9 predicted proteins | sample TA2MahC200mmetaG_FD_146193 | JGI IMG/M metagenome (GOLD analysis project Ga0194113, IMG submission 146193) | Freshwater microbial communities from Lake Tanganyika, Tanzania - TA2015017 Mahale Deep Cast 200m | ecosystem: Environmental > Aquatic > Freshwater > Lake | place: Tanzania: Lake...
CCGATCCTCTTCTGATCGAAGAAGGTCAGGTCCCAGCCGCCGGCCCCGTAGGTCTCCGAGAGCGTCCTCCGCCGCCCGAGCTGATTGGCGACGCTGCGGATCTCGCGGACGGCCCGGGCGTTGCCGAACTGGGCGTGAGGGCCCTCGCTCCATTCGTTCATCAGCACGTCGATGCCGGGCATGTGGGCGTAGGCGGCCATGGCCAGGCTGTCGGGCGAGACGCGGGGCGAGGGCCACTCGTGCTCCCAGTAGTGGCCGGTGAAAACGAGATCGTTGTCGGCGGCGTAGGCGTAGTAAGGTTTGGCCCAGTTCTCGATGAACAGGTCGAGCAGGGTCGCGTAATAGTTGTGGCGCACGCGCCGCCAATCGCCGACCTCCTCGAAGAGGGAGACGAGGTGGGGCCGCAGGTCGTAGGCCCATTTCGCCTGGAAGGCCTGGAACAGGGCCGGTGTGTAACTCACAGCCTCCCGTCCCCCGGCCGGGGAGATCTCGGCCTCGTCCTGGAAGACGCCGGGAACGGTCAGGCCGAACTCTTTGCCCACCGCGCGCTTGTAGCCGTTGAGGGTCAGGTCGAGGAATCTCTCGGTGACGTCCTTGCGCATCAGGTCGACGTACGCGAAACCGCCGTACCAGGGCGAGGGCTGGGAGCGGGCGACCTCGAACACATAATAGACGCTCTGGTCGCTTCCCCCCGGCCTCGGCTTGGCCGTCACGTCCTCGAAGCCCGTCAGGGTCTTCCTCAGGACGACGAGCGGCGGCTGGTCGAAGTCGCCGAGCGGCCCCTGGACCCGCGACATGCGCAGCCCCGAGCGGACGGCGTCCGGCATCTGCGCGGGCACGTGGCCGCCGGCGAAGCCGGAGGGGTAGGAGTTCTCGTCGTAGAGCCAGATCCGCAGGCCCAGGGACTTTCCCGTCTCGACGGCATAGGCGCAGAGCGAGAACCATTCGTCCGTGAGGTAGGTGGTGATGAGGCCGGGGCGGGGATGGATGAACGCCCCGCCGATGCCGCGCTCCTTGAACCCCTCGAGCTGCCGGGCGATCTCCTCGCGGGTCATGAGGTCGTTCCAGACCCAGAGCGGGGCGCTGCGGAACTCGACCGGCGGGTCGGTGAAGGCCGCGAGGATTGTTTCGTAGGTGTCGGTCGACGGTTTCTCGGCGCAGGCGGCGCAGGCGGCGATGAGCAGGACGGCGGCCAAAGCCGTTCCTATCGCTCCAGGGTCTCGACGTTTCTTGATCATGGGCCGTCCTTCCTGGGGGGAATCAATGGCGGAGAGGGCGGGATTCGAACCCGCGGTCCCGGTTTGATCCGAGACAAACGCTTAGCAGGCGTTCCTGATCGACCACTCCAGCACCTCTCCGCGGTCCGGGAACGTTGGGCTATTCTAGCACGACCGGCGGGGACAAATCCAATCGGCCTTCAGGATCCGACGAGAACGACGACGACGTCCTTCGCTCTCTTCACGGCCGGGCCCCGGTAGAACTCCCCGGAATTCAGAATGACCGGCTTCTGGGACGCCGGGTCCTCGACCCTGGCCCGCCCTCGGAACATCCTGACGCCGACGGCCCCGGAGGGATCGCTCCAGAGGTAGAAAGCGAGGCCGGAGGACGGCCAGCCATCGGGCAGGACGGCTTCCTCGGGGCCGGGATTCTCGGGCGGCTCCTGGGCGAAGAGCGGGGGCGGCATCACGAGCCGCCGCCAAAGGGACAGGAAGCTTCGATCAATATCGTTGCCCGAGATGTTTTTGATCGCAAATTGGCCGGATTCGCCGAACTTGCTGGTCCATATGAATGTCGCACCTTCCGTCGAGAGCATAGGGGCCTCGCCAGGTGAAGAACCGCACATGTCCCCGTTACTCACCGTCGAAGAACCGCCGATCAGGATCTTCGCAGGATTCGCCGACTTGATACTCATCTGGACACGGCTTTTCCTGCCTGTGGTGATCGTATCGCCCATGGAAAGAGGGAATGCGGAGGGATAAGGGATGGGCATGTCGTTGAGCGATACGACACCTACGGAATGATCCACCTCCGCTGTGCACTCGCCCTCCTTCCTGGTCAGCTTCCATTTCAGGGTTGTCCTGGAAGTGTAGTTGCAGCTGCTTTCGTCCGATCGGGACATGCCCCCGGGGCAGAACGTCCCCGCGGACTCCCGGTCATCGAAGACATATTCGTCGGCCAGAGAATCCCCCGTGACCCACGGCTTCGGCTCGCTGAAGGCCATGATCGGGAGCGGCAACGCCACGGCATTCTCCGTGTGTTCGGGCCTCGGAGCCGGGCGTCCGGGGATCGTTTCCTTGCGCGTATATTGGGAGCGGCGGACGACCTCCAGCACTTCTTCAGGGGCCAGGCCGATGGTGTAGGTCCCGTCCGCGGCGGAGAGCATGACGGTCACGCGGGCGGGTCCGTTGACAGGGTCGTCCATTGACCGGCTGTTTTCCTCGACCTTCCCTTTATCGGCGTCGATGTCGGTGATGTGCTCCGCGTAGATGTGGGAATGGGTGACCGCGGCGGAGCCGGATCCGCCGGCTGTGACCAGCTCGCTCTCGTAGGCAATGGCTTTGAGCGATACCGCCCAGGTCCCCGAAGTTTCGGCGTTGAGGTCCCGGGTGATGGTCTTGGATGCTCCGGACTCACTCTTTTGCTTGAACGAGTAATGGCCCGACTCGCGGCGCTCGAGGGTCACCGTGCCCATGTAGAAGATCTGTTTCCCCCCCTGACCGCCGAAGCCGCTCCGCTCGACAGGAGCCGGGGCATCGGCAGGGGCCGACGTCAGGCCCGCCATAGCGAGCAGACCAAGGGCCAGAGCTCCGGCGGCGAGAAGCGATGCCCATCCGGATCTTGGTTTCCGGGGGATGTGGTTCCTGCTCATAGAGACCTCCTTCAGGGTTTCGGCCCTTCTCAGCACGGGCCCCACGTGTGGCCGGGGTGGCGCCTCTCGTACTCGGCAGCCGTCCGCGCAGTGATCTTGTGCCAAGGCTTCCCGGTCTTGGCCCCGACGAGGCCGGCCAGGGCGCAGCGGCAGAGCGTGGGGTCGACCTTCCTTCTGAGCTCGTGGAAGACGTCGTAGGGGTCACGCTTCAGAAAATCCGCTTTGGTCCTGATCCCGATCCTCTCGAGCTTGGCGGCCGTCGTCTTTCCGACGTTCGGCAGGTCGGTCAGCCTGTTCCCGCTCTCAACGGACATTCTCATCACCGGCCTCCTTTCTCAAGGATCCTTCTCCGGTTGCCGGGGACCTCCAAACGCCTGGCTTGCCGATAGATATCCCTCTCAAATAGGAAATGGCCGAGTTCATTTCAGGTTCTTCTCTATCAAACGGATGCAGCGTGCGATCAACTCTTTGTGCTCGGGCATATCAAGGGCACCTAGGGCGGCGATCCTCCGTCGCAAGATCGTCCCCTTGGCTTTCTCGTCCGGATAAGCATGAAAATCAACGGTGCCGCAAATCTCGTCCAGGAACGTGATCGGCACGGTATCAAGACGCTCGGATTCCAGATAGCTGAACTTGGCCACTTTCTCGATGAACACGGCGGGTTTCATGAGAATGAGATCGCTGATGAAGCCAAAGAGCACTTGGGAGGCAAGACTATCCCAAGAGCGGAAAGCCGGGAGCAAGCCTGTGAAGACGATCTCGAGGGCGTACGGATTCCCGCATGTCGCTTCATGGAGAATGATCTCGAGGGGGCCGGCTTCTGATCGTGCTCGGGGCGGCCATCCCCCCTCACCGGGGATGCCGATGAGAGGGAAGAGGGCGCCAATGAGGTAGGCGAAGCCCTCGCTTCGCTCGTCGAATAGAGCCAGGACCTTCTTCATATTCTCCGGGCTGGGCCTGCTTTTCATCTCCGAGAGGACATTCTTGATTGTCTCTTCGCGTTCGCTTAGCGGCCTCTCTCCAGACTCCCACAGATTTGGCCTATCCACGGCGAAAGCTTCAAAGACTTGAGTCCCTTTTTCGATCAGATCGAGACATTCGTCCCTTACGTACTGAAGCTGGGGATCGTCGACCGATCGCACAGCCTCCTTCCTCATCCCCATTTCGTAGGAGAGCATCGACTTCTTCATATGCAGGATGAACGGCGGGTATCCGTAGGGGATGCCTCTCTGCTGGAGGAAGGGGCTTTCTCTTTCCTCGAGACAGGCTCTCAAGAAGAGGGAAGGATTCGCTCGGATGAGCGCTCCCAACGACGCCCCGACCCTCATGAAAATTGGGAGCTTCTGGCTTGGCGGCTTTTGCCATTTCTCAAAAAAGCCGAGGATCCTGATCGCAGACCGGGCCGCGTGGACATCCCCAATGAGCATTTCGTTCGCGATGACGCTGAAGCGACCGATGCCCGGCATGAATTCGCCGATTTCCGGCCCGAAGACATAATCCAAGATCTCCGTTTTGTCGTCTTCGATCTCTCCCGAGATCGAAAGGTAGAAACCCCGTGTCGTCAAGGGCGACGGCTCCTCCACGAGCCTATTAAACGCTATTTTGGCCGCTCTCCATTTGGATACGACCGCGGACAGCCTTTCGAGGGTAATATCGATCTCTGCGTTTTCTAGGGCTTGGACAACGACTCCGGTCTTGGTCGTCTTTTTGAAGCCGGCCAGCTCGGCCGTGATCACATACCCGCTGCCGGGAGATAGTGAAGCGAACCGGAACAGCCCTGACGGCCTAGTCTCCGTGCTCAGGGGCGAGATCTCGGGCGCGCTGATCGTGACCTGCACTTTAGAAAGGGGGATGCCATCCTCGTCCGTGATCCTTCCATAGATGTATCCCGTCCTAGATTGGCCCGCCGTTGTGCCAGCAAGAAACAAAAGGGATAGAACGATGCCGGCCAGAAACGCTGGGAGCCCAGCTTTTGCCAAGTTTCTCCTCGCTGTTGTTATGCTAACAAACCAGGCAATCATCGTAAAGTCCCGGCTCTATTCTCGGCCCGAATATTCTCTTTTTTTTGTATCCAGCTGTTGTTAAATGTGATAAAGCGGAGGGAGAGGGATTCGAACCCCCGTTCCGGAAGACCGGAAAGCGGTTTTCAAGACCGCCGCCTTCAACCACTCGGCCATCCCTCCGTCGGGTCTTTGCATTCTATCAGATACGGGCGGTCACGCGCTCGAGCCCGCCCATGTACGGCCTCAAGGCTTCGGGGACGTCGACCGAGCCGTCCTTCTGCTGGAAGTTCTCGAGGATGGCGCTCACGGTCCGGCCCACGGCCAGCCCCGATCCGTTCAGGGTGTGGACAAACTCGGGCTTGGCCTTCGGCCCGCGGCGGAAGCGGATGTTGGACCGGCGGGCCTGGAAGTCCGCGCAGTTCGAGCAGGACGAGATCTCCAGGAAGCCCCCGCGGCTCGGCATCCAGACCTCGAGGTCGTAGGTCTTGGCGCTGGCGAAACCCATGTCGCCCGTCGCGAGCAGCACGACCCGGTGATGAAGGCCGAGGCGCTTGAGGACCTCCTCGGCCGAGGCCGTCATGTGCTCGAGCTCGTCAAAGGACTTCTCCGGGAGGCTGAAGACCATCATCTCGACCTTGTTGAACTGGTGCTGGCGGATGAGCCCCCGGACATCCTTGCCGTACGAGCCGGCCTCGCTGCGGAAGCACGGCGTCCATCCGGCGAACCGCCGAGGCAGGGAGGCTCCGTCGAGGATCTCGTCCCGGAAAAGGTTCGTCAGCGGAACTTCGGCCGTCGGGATGAGGTACCAGTCGTAGCCCTCGAGCTTGAACAGGTCCTCCTTGAACTTGGGCAGGTTGCCGGTCCCGGTCAGGCTCGTCGCGTTGGCGATGAACGGCGGCAGGACTTCGAGGAACCCTCTTTCCTTCGTGTGGATGTCGAGCATGAACGAGATCAAGGCCCGCTCGAGCATCGCAGCGGCCCCGTACGATACGGTGAACCGCGAGCCGGTGATCTTGGCCGCCCGCTCGAAGTCGAGGATGCCCAGCTTCTCGCCGATGTCCCAATGGGCCTGGGGCTCGAAGCCGAACTCCGGCCTGTCCCCCGACACCCGGACCTCCCGGTTGTCCTCGGCGCTGCGGCCGACGGGCACGGACTCGTGAGGGATGTTGGGGACGTTGAGCAGGGTCTCCCTGATGCCCTCGTCGAGTGTCTTGAGCTTGTCCTCGAGCCCGGCGATCTCGTCGCCGACCTTGCGCATATCGATGATCAGGGCCGAGGCGTCCCGCCCGTCCCTCTTCATCCGCGAGACCTCTTCCGAGGCCCGGTTCTTCTCGGCCCTCAGGTCTTCGACCCTCTTGAGGAGGCCCTTTTTCTCGATCGAGATCTTGACGAGCCCGGAGAGGTCGATCCTCGGGCCTCGCGTTCCAATCCTATCTTGAACGGAATCAACATTATCCAATACATATTTGGGGTCCAGCATGCCCCGGATTATAGCACATGTCCCAGCTTCCGAAAAGCCAAGCCGGTTCCCGCGGAAATCCTCGGAAATGTCCTGCCGATAGATATCCCCTTAGCCCCCCAAACCCCCGGGAACCTGTCCCGACGGTTCCCCCATCGCCGAGCGATGGGTCCCCCTCCGCTATGGGGGTCTTCAGGGGACATCTATCGGCGACTTTTCCTCAGACATCCCCGGAAACCGGCGCTAGATCCAACGCTCGCCCTCTTTGACAAGAAAGCGGGATTAATGAAGAATAGGCCCGATGGACGGCTACATCCAGGTCTACACGGGCAACGGAAAGGGCAAGACGACGGCGGCCCTGGGCCTGGCCCTGCGGGCCGCCGGCCACGGCTTCAAGACGTTCATCGGCCAATTCCTCAAGGGCCGGCCGAGCGGCGAGATCGAGGCCGCCAAGCGCCTCTCCCCTCTCGTCCGCATCGAGCAGTTCGGCCGTGAGGGCTTCATCCTGGTCAAGGACGGCCCCGACGACGAGGACGTGACCAAGGCCCGGGCCGGGCTGGCCCGCTCGCTCGAGGCCATGCTCTCCGGGGACTACCGGATCATCGTCCTCGACGAGATCAATACGGCCGTTCACTTCGGGCTGGTCCCGGAGTCCGAGGTCCTCGCGCTCCTGGACCGCAAGCCCGCGGGCGTCGAGCTGGTCCTGACCGGACGCTACGCCCCGGACTCCTTCCTCGAACGGGCCGACCTGGTGACCGAAATGACGGAACGGAAACACTACCACAGCCAGGGCGTCAAGGCCCGCGACGGGATCGAGAAATGAGGCGCCGCGCCGACCCCTTCGGCCGGAGCCCGTTCCGACCCTCGTTGGGCCGGGAGGAGTTCGAAAGGCTGGTCGGGGAAGCCATGACCGAGATCCCCCGCCGCTTCCGCAAGCTCATCGAGAACGTCACCATCATGGTCGAGGACGAGTCGCCTCCTGGGACCTCCCTCCTCGGACTCTACCATGGCGTCCCCTACACTCACCGGGGGCCGGCCTCCTACGGCAACCTCCCGCCTGACGTCATCGTCATCTATCAGAGGCCCATCGAGCGCGTCTCGCGCACGGCCGAGGACATCAAGGACCACGTCCGCGACACCGTCCTCCACGAGGTCGGCCATTACTTCGGGTTGGGCGAAGCGGAGCTTCGCGAGATCGAGCGGGCCGTCCGAGAATCCCGCCGAGGAGACAAGATATGAACAAGCCTCTCGAAGGCGTCTACGTCGCCCTGACCACGCCCTTCGCCGGGGACGACATTTCCCCGGAGAGACTCCGGGACAACGTCCTGAAGTACAACCGGACCGAACTGGCCGGCTATCTCGTCCTGGGCTCGACGGGCGAGAGCGTGTCGCTCTCCGACGCGGAATCCCTGGCTCTCGTCGAGGCCGTCCGCGATGCGGCCGGGCCCGTGAAGAAGGTCCTCGTGGGGACGGCCCGTGAGTCGACCCGGCTGACCGTCGAGTTCATCAACCGGGTCGCGGAATTCGGCGTCGACGCGGCCCTCGTCCGGCCCCCTTCCTATTACAAGTCCAGGATGACCCGGGAGGCCCTGCGGAAGCACTACCTCGCTCTGGCCGACGCCGCCAAGGTCCCCCTTCTCATCTACAACATCCCCCAGAACACGGGCCTGTCGCTCGACACCCGCCTCGTCGTCGAGCTGGCCGCCCACCCCAACGTCGCCGGTCTCAAGGAAAGCTCCGGCAGCCTGGCCTACCTAGGAGAAGTCGTGCCGCACGTCCCGCCGGGATTCCACTATTTCCTGGGCTCGGGGCACGTCATTCATCCCGGCCTCGAGATGGGCGCCGACGGGGCCATCCTGGCCGTGGCCAACGCCGCCCCCGAGCTTTCGGCCGAGATCCACCGGCTCTTCCGGACGGGAAAGAAGGACGAGGCCCGCCGGCGCCAATTCGACCTCATCCCCCTCAACAAGGCCGTCATGGAAAGCTACGGGATACCCGGCCTGAAATACGCCCAGGACCTGCGCGGCTTCCATGGCGGTCCCTCCCGGCTGCCTCTCCTCCCGGTCGACGAGGCCGGCAAGAAAGAGATCGAGTCCTTGATGCGCGGGCTGGGCCTCATCGGCTGACAGACGAAAATAGAAACGACCGTGCACCCTGCTCCGACAGCACTCTCCCCGCGTGTCCCCGGCCGACGGCTCAGGCGGGGCTGACTGCCGCACAAGAGACCGTCCCGCTACCGCTGCTACCTTCCGGTCCTGACGGGGTTTGCGGGTGGCTCTTCGCGCAGGGCCCCCACCCTCGACACCACGTGCCGGGGCACCGGCCAGAAAGAGGGAAGCCTCGGCAGGGAATTCGATCCCACTGGAGCGGATTGTGGGCCACAGGGCACCGCTAGCTCCCCATCTAGCACGGTCGAGCCCCTATTATAGCATTTTTGCCCGGTCCCGCCGTTCTGGTATAATAGGTGCCTGAACCATCGGAGGATTTTCCCATGTATTTCGACAGCACGTTCTTCCTTTTGATACCGCCTCTCATCCTGGCCTTGTACGCCCAGTCCAGGGTCAAGGGCTCCTACCGCAAGTACAGCCAGGTCTTCGCCTCGTCCCGGGTCTCCGGGGCCCGGGCCGCTCATGAGCTTCTGCAAGCCGCCGGCGCCGGTCACGTCAGGATTGAGAAACAGCCAGGGGAGCTGACCGACCACTACGACCCCCGCAAACGGGTCCTGCGCCTCTCCCAGGGAGTGCACGACAGCGCGTCCATCGCCGCTCTGGGGATCGCCGCCCACGAAGCCGGGCACGCCCTCCAGCACCACACCCACTATAAGCCCATGAATCTGAGATCGCTCGTCTACCCCGTGGCCAGCCTCGGTTCGAGCCTGGCCTTCCCCCTCTTTTTCGTCGGCTTCATCTTCAGCAAGGAGGGCCCGAGCATCCTCATGGACATCGGCATCCTGCTCTTCACCGGGGCCGTCCTTTTCTCGCTCATCACCCTGCCCGTCGAGTTCAACGCCTCGAAGAGGGCCCTGGTCCTGCTCCAGGAAAGGCGCTTTCTGACGGCCGCCGAAATGACCGGGGCCCGCAAGGTGCTCGGCGCGGCCGCCCTGACCTATGTCGCCTCGACGGGCATGGCCGCCATGCAGCTCCTGCGCATGTTCCTGCTCCGCCAGTCCCGCCATTGATCCTGGCGGTCGTTCCCGCGAGTCCGCTCCCGGTCGGCGACGGGACGGTGACGCAGCGGAGCGGGGGCCCCCCGCCCGCGCGGAGCCGCTGATGCCCAAGAGCCCTTTGGAGCGGCGAGCACGGACGGGGGTGGGCCGCGAGAGGAACCGGACCGAGCCGGGGATCCCGGAAAGGAAGAGACCCTTATTGATTTGCGGGCGCTCCCCTGCTATGCTCCGTCCTTCGCCACCCGTGGCCCTGGCATCGACACGACAGGAGGTCCCGCGATGAGCAAGACACCCCTCGGCCGAAGGCAGTTCTTCAAGACATCGGCGCTCGGCGCCCTGGGCGCCGGGCTGGCCGGCCGGACCGCGGCCGCCGCCCAGGACGTTCCCGGCGACTCCCCCCGGATCAAGGAATACCGGACCTTGGGCCGGACCGGCTTCAAGGTCTCCGACATCTCCTGCGGCTTCATCATGGACGAGGGCGTCATCCGGGCCGCTTACGATTCGGGGATGAACTACTTCGACACCGCCGAGGAATATCCCGGGCACCACCGGGTCCTCGGCCGGGCCGTCAAGCACATGGACCGCAAGAAGGTCTTCATCACCACCAAGCTCGACGCCTCCAACCCCGAGCCCAAGGAGGCCTTCCTGAAGAGGGCCCGCAAGGCGCTCGAGGAGCTTCAGCTCGAATACGTCGACTGTTTGATGATGCACTGCCCGGAAAAGGCCGAGACGCTCAAATGCGAGGGCTTCCACGCGGCCATGACCGAGCTCAAAGCCGAAGGCCGGCTCCGGCACGTCGGCGTCTCCCAGCACGGCACGTTCTGGTTCCGCGACCCCGAGGAGACCATGGACAAGATCCTTCTGGCCGCGGCCGAGGACGGCCGGTTCGACGTTTTCCTCATGGCCTACAATTTCCTCAAGCGCGACAACGCCGAGCGCGTCCTGGAGGCCTGTCGCGCGAAAAAGATCGGCGTGGCCCTGATGAAGACGACCCCGGTCGCCATCTACTACACGCTCAAGTCCCGTATCGAGGCCCTGGAGAAGGACAAGAAAGAGGTCAACCCCCTCTACGCCGACGGCATCAAACGCTACCGCGAAAAGTTCGAGGCCGCCCAGGACTTCATCCGGGCCCACGGCCTCAAGAACCCCGAGGAGATCCGGGACGCGGCCGTCCGTTTCGTTCTGGGCAACCCGGACGCCCACACCGCCTGCCTCCAGACCCAGACCTACGAGGCCCTCAACGCCGTCGTCCGGCTCTCGGGAACCAAGCTGTCGCTGGCCGACAGCTCTCGCCTGGAGGCTTACCGCGAGGGCTGCGCGGAGCTATACTGCCGTCACGCCTGCGGCCTTTGCGAGCCGAGCTGCCCGCACGGCGTGCCCGTCAACACCATCATGCGCTATAACCAGTATTTCACCGCCCAGCGGCGGGAGAAAGAGGCCATGAGCCTCTACGCCGCGATCCCCGGCGTCAAGGCCGACCTCTGCGCCTCCTGCCCCGGGCATTGCGAAAGAGCGTGCCCGTACAACGTGCCGGTCCAGGGAATGCTCCTGGCGGCCAATGACATGCTGTCCATGCCCTGAGCTGAACGACATCCGCCGGTTCGCTTGACAGCCCCG
>Ga0194113_10010411_pt1 | contig 11110 bp, 5 predicted proteins | sample TA2MahC200mmetaG_FD_146193 | JGI IMG/M metagenome (GOLD analysis project Ga0194113, IMG submission 146193) | Freshwater microbial communities from Lake Tanganyika, Tanzania - TA2015017 Mahale Deep Cast 200m | ecosystem: Environmental > Aquatic > Freshwater > Lake | place: Tanzania: Lake...
TTATCCGGGATGGTCGATAGATGGATATGAGTACAGCCGTAACAGAAGGTTACGAGACCGGCGCGGGAATCGAGCGGTTTGGGGTACAATGCAATTTGAGAACGGCGCGGAACGTCTTATAATGGACGCGGGAGTTGTGGCACGCGGGCACCGGTGTGCGTATCTTGGAAATGGCAGAGCATGAAAAAGGTATCCTTGATCCTGGTGACGGTCCTGTGTGTGACCTGGTCCACGACCGAGTCGCCGGCGGCGGGAAGGAAATCGCTGCCGAAGGCCGGTCGAGCGGGCCAACGTGCGGCCCCGGCTCCGGCGGCGTCCGATTCCCTGTTGGAAGCGAATGATCCCGCGGGGGCGGTCAATCCTTTTGAAGGTCCCGCCGTGGGCAAGCCGCGCGGGGAGATCGACAAGCTGGTGCTCGGCCGGCTGCGACAGTTGGGCATTGTGCCCGCCAACCTGTGCTCGGATGCCGTCTTTGTCCGGCGGGTCTACCTGGACGTGATCGGCACGCTGCCCACCGCCGACGAAGCACGGGCCTTTCTGGCGGACCGGGACCCGGACAAGCGCAGCGCCCTGATCGACCGGCTCCTGGAAAGGGACGAGTTTGCCGATTACTGGTCGATGAAGTGGAGCGACGTGCTGCGGGTCAAATCGGAGTTCCCCATCAATCTGTGGCCCAACGCGGTGCAGGCCTACCACCGCTGGATTCGCACCTGTCTCAAGGAGAACTTGCCCTACGACCGGTTCGTCCGGGAGATGCTCACGGCCAGCGGCAGCAACTTCCGCGTGCCCCAGGTCAATTTTTACCGGGCCGTCCAGAGCCGTGAGCCCCAAGCCTTGGCGCAAGCGGTGGCCTTGACCTTCATGGGGGTGCGGCCGGAAAGCTGGCCGCAGGAGAAATGGGCGGACATGGCGGTCTTTTTCTCCCAGATCCGCTACAAGCCTACCCTGGAATGGAAGGAAGAGATCGTCCTGTTCGACCCCAACCACGCGGATCATTCACCCGTGTCGCGGGCGTCCCGCCCGCGCTCCGAAGGGGAGACGCCTTCGACACAAGACCCACCCCTGAGGGCGGGGGTGCTGCCGGACCAACTTCAGACGGCGGTCTTCCCGGATGGGACTACCGTCCAAATTCCTCCCGACCGCGACCCGCGCGAGGTCTTCGCCGATTGGCTGATCGATGCCAGGAACCCCTGGTTCGCGCGGAACATCGTCAATCGCGTCTGGTCCTGGCTGGTGGGCCGCGGGATCATTCATGAGCCGGACGACATCCGGCCGGACAACCCGCCCAGTCATCCGCGATTACTTGTGTACCTGGAAGGGGAGCTGGTCGCGGCCCGCTACGATCTCAAGCATCTCTTCCGGCTGATCCTGAATTCGCAGATCTACCAGCTTTCGTCCCTCGCCGGGACCGAGGACCGTGGTATGGGCATCCGGCCCGTGAGCCATCGGCAGGATGCCGATGCCACGGTCGAAGGCGTCGCGCCTTCGGAGCACGGACGGGACGTCGGCGACACGACGGCGGCGGAAGCCAACTTCGCGTGCTACCCGCTGCGGCGGCTCGAGGCGGAGGTGCTGATCGACGCCCTCTGCCAGATCACCGGCACGACCGAGCAGTACTCCAGCCCCATCCCGGAGCCGTTCACGTTCATCCCGGAGGACCTGCGCTCCATCGCCCTGGCGGACGCCAGTATCACCAGTCCTTTTCTCGAGACGTTCGGCCGCTCCGCGCGTGACACCGGCCTGGAGTCGGAGCGGAACAACCGCCCCACGGCCGCCCAGCGGCTGCACCTGCTCAATTCCAGTCACGTGCAGCGCAAGATCGAGCAGAGCGCCAAGCTGCAGGCCCTCCTCCAGCCCCGAGGCCGGCCGCGCGACCCCATCGACGCACTGTACCTGACAATCCTCTCGCGGTACCCCACGAACGAGGAGTTGAAGACCATCGGCGCATATTTCCAGGCCGCCGGCGCGAACCGGCGCGGGGCCGGCGTGGACCTGATCTGGGCCTTGATCAACAGCGCGGAATTCCTCTACCGGCACTGATGCGGCAAGGAAAAAGTGAAAGGTAAAAGGCAAGAAGGAGAAGACGGTCGCCCCTTGAGAGCTTCTGATAGAATGAAGACCCCTTCCATGTCATTGCGAGCGAAGCGAAGTAATCTTCCAGCTATTGGGGGATTGAGATTGCTTCGTCGCTGCGCTCCTCGCAATGACATAGGCAGGCTCATCTTCTTGGAGGTTCTACGGCTTCGGCCGGCCCGTCTGCTTCGACGTTTTCCTTTGGAGAAGGAGTTGCGACTATGAGCACGCCGATTTCCCGACGCGAAGTGATGCGCCGCAGCCTTCAGGGTGCGGCGGGACTATTGCTGGCCGACGGCTTGCGCGTTGGTAGTATGCCTGTAAGGGCAGCGCAGGAAACGCCTGACGGCGTCACTACAAACGCCAAGGCCAAGTCGGTCATCCAGATCTGGATGTGGGGCGGGCCGGCGCATCTGGACACGTTCGATCCCAAGCCGGAGGCGGGTTACGACTACTGCGGGTCCCTGGCCAAGGCGATTCCGACCAACGTGGACGGGATCATGATCGGTGAGTTGCTGCCCCTGCTGGCCCAGCAGGCGGACAAGTACTCCATCATCCGCAGCATGACCCACGGCATCAACGGGCATGAGACCGCCGCCTACATGGTGCAGACCGGGCGGCCCCCGGGCGGCCGGGACGTCTATCCGAGCGTCGGGGCGGTCGTCTCGCTGTTCAAGGGCTACAACGCCGGCTACACCGGGCTGATCCCGCCCTATATCGTGCTGACCCAGACCCAGGGCCGGTTCTCCGAGGCGGGGTTCCTCGGAGCCCGCTACAAGCCCTTTGCCACCGGCGGCAACCCCGCCCAGACCCCGTTCGCGGTCGAAGGCGTCGTTGCCCAGGGCATCACCGACAAGCGGCAAAAGGACCGGCGCGACCTGCTCCGCAAGCTCGACACCCTGGGCCGGGCCGCCCCGGGCAGCGAGTCGCTGGAAGCGTTCCAGCAGGCGGAGGAAGGGGCCTATGAGCTCATCCTCGGCGACGCGGGCAAGGTGTTCGACCTCTCCCAGGAGACGAACGAATTGCGGGACCGGTACGGCCGCAGCACGTTCGGGCAGTCCTGCCTGGTCGCGCGCAGGCTGGTCGAGCGCGGCGTCCCCTATGTCACCATCAACTACGGCGGCTGGGACACGCACAAGCAGCATTTCCAGGCCATGCGCCGCAAGTTGCCCGAGATGGACCAGGGCATGGCCACTCTGCTCCAGGACCTGTCGGAGCGCGGCCTGCTCGACAGCACCATCATCTGGTGGAGCGGCGAGTTCGGCCGGACCCCGAGGATCCAGTGGGAGCCCCCCTGGAGCGGCGGACGCAATCACTTCGGCCGGGTCTTCTCCGCCGTGGTCGCCGGCGGCGGATTCAAAGGCGGCCGTGTGGTCGGGGCCTCCGACGAGAAAGGCGAGAACGTCAAAGACCGGCCCGTCTATCCCTGCGACCTGATCGCCGGCATGTACGAGCTGCTCGGCATCGATCCCGAGGGCAAGCTCCCGCATCCGCAGGGACTCGATGTCCGCGTGATGCCCACCGCCGCCGAAGGCGTGACCATGGGCGGACGCCTGAAGGAAATCATGTAATGCCGACGGCGACTGACCTTTCCACCACGCACAATAGGCTTTGGGACGATAGGAGGCTCCCTCGTGGCGAGGGCGTCCCGCCCTTGCGTCGCGAGGCCATCTTGGCCTTGCTTCTTTGTGACGAGGGCGGGACGCCCTCGAAGCGCGGGCGGGACGCCCGCGACACGCAAGGGCAAGATGCCCTCGCCACGAGGAACACGGCCGGTTCTGCCCCGGCAGGGGGATGGTGCGTGGTACGCACCCTCCGTACAATCGCGGTCGGCGGTCTTGTGCCTGCGGTGCTACCGGCGCAAAGCGGAAAATGCCGAGGGTCCGGGGGCAGAACCTCTGGGAGTGGGGCAGTCTTCCATCTGCCGACGTCCACGGGCCGGATGAGCCATGTTCTCCTGGTGCTGATCGCTATCCTGACGGCGATCGCACCGGCGGCCGTGGGGCGTGTCGAGGGCGTCGCGCCCTCGCAGCGCGGGCAGGATGCCCGCGACACGAAGGGCACGGCGGACAGCGAGGTCTACCTCCGCTATGTGCACCCGACCATCCGGGAGCCGTTTCCGGATCTGGTCAATCTGACGGTGTCGGCGGAGTTGGAGGACCAGCGGACCGCCGGCCTGGGCCTGGTGGATGTGACGAAAGGGCCGTTCCGGGCCGATCCGAGCGGCCGGGAGGATTCCACCCGGGCGCTTCAGGCCGCCATCGACTTCGCCCGTGACCACCAGATGGTGTGCTTCTTCCCGTCGGGCACGTACCGGATCTCCGATACGCTCGTCTGCACGCAGCAACTGTACCGGCGGTCCAACGGGCGGGTCCTGGGCGCGAACCGGTTCCCGAACCTGCTGGTCGGCTCGCGGGCCGGTCCGCAGCGGCCGCGCCTGGTGCTGGCGCCGCGCTCGCCCGGTTTCGACGATCCGCAGAAGCCCAAGCTCGTCGTCCACTTCTGGGCCCGCGGCTATGCGAACCCGACCACCGCCGGCCGCGTGACCGACGGTCTGGGCCCGGAGGTCGAGCAGCCGAACATCTCGATGAACCAGATGCTGGTCAATCTGGATATCGTGATCGGCCAAGGCAATCCCGGCGCGGTCGCCCTGCGGCACCAGGCGGCCGAAGGCTCCGCGATCGAGGACTGCACGATCGACGCCACGCACGGACTGACGGGCATCCAGGGCGGCATCGGCTCCGGCGGCGGCAGTGCGGGGGTCACCGTCATCGGTGGGCGTGTGGGCCTGGACTTCACCGGCTACCTGTCCGGCACGCAGCCCACCCCGACGATCACGGGCTTCACGCTGCAAGGGCAGACCGAAGCCGCCATCCGCAGCACGAGCCGCCAGACGCTCGTGGCCGCGGGCCTGAAGATCGTCGCCGACCGCTGCGCGGGACCGCTCATCCAGGTCGCAGCCGGCCGGGATGTTCATCATGGCGAATTGACGCTTGTGGACAGTGAGATCGTCTTCACGGGCGAAACGCTCGCCCAAGCACAGCGCGTGGCGATCGCCTCGGCACGCGGGGTCTACCTGCGCAACGTCTTCGTGCGCGGCGCCACGCAGGTCGTCGTCGACGCCGAGCAGAAGACGGACCTGCCGGGCCATCCCGACGGTTGGCTGCGCATTCGCGAATACGCCCAAACGAAACGCCCACGGATGAACCAGGGTAACGAGTATCGTTATCCGGTCTATGTGGATGGGCGTCCCGTCGAGAGTGTGCGGGATATCGAGCCGGACCAGGCTCCGCCAACGGACCTGCAGGCACGGCATCTATGGTCGGCGGCGTTTGCGAACTTCGAATCCCCGGGCGCCGCCAACGTGAAGGCGACGCCGTATGAGGCCCGGGGCGACGGCCGTACCGACGACACCGCCGCTCTCCAACGCGCGATCGACGAGCGGGAAATCGTCTTTTTGCCCAAGGGCTGCTACCGGCTGACGCGGCCCCTGGAGTTGAGGCCGCACACCAAGCTCATCGGCGTCGGACAACATCTGTCTTTCCTGCTGACGACCGGCAGTGATGCGTTTTCCGACGAGGAGAATCCCTCGCCCCTGGTGCGTACGGCGGATACCGCGGACGCGGACACGGTGCTGGCATTCCTCGGCCTTCTTGTCCCGAGCGATGTCCCGGGTGTTCAGGCCGTGCATTGGCGCTGCGGCGGACGCTCGGTCGTCCGTGCGGTCGAGGTTCTCAAGAGGGCCACGCACGGATTTGCGCCGCCCCCGCGCGGAGCGGGCAAGCCCGCGCCGAAACCCAAGCGGCCTCCGGTCCTCATCACCGGCCATGGCGGCGGCAACTGGTACGATTATCATTACTCCACCGGCGCGGGCGACGCGCCCGAGTACCGCCAACTGCTGGTCGATGGTGCCACGGGCCCCTTGCGGTTCTACCAGTTCAGCCCGCAACACGCCACCAGCGACTATGCGACCGAGTTCCGTGGGGCGCGCAACGTCGCGATCTTCGGCACCAAGTACGAGGGCAACCACCCGATGCTGCTGGTGCGCGACTGCGATCGGATCTGCCTGTTCGGCCACGGCGGCAACGCCAAGGGACTATCCGGCGGCACACTGTTCGTCTTCGAGCGGACGCCCAATTTCCTGTTCGCCAACGGCGTGGACGGTCCGACGAAGATCGGCAGCCGCTCGCTCAGTCACCCCGAGGGCGGCACCGACCCGCGCGAGTGGCACATGCTGATCGAGCGCCTCCCGGATGGAACAGAATTCAAACTCCCGCCCCTGGAGCGGCCCGTCCTGTACCGCCGGGGCGAGTTTGTAGTGTGCCCGTAAGGGCATAATTGCACGGGCGTCCCGCCCGTGTGCGGCAGGGCCAAGATGGCTCTGCGACCCATGGGCAAGATGCCCATGCTACGGAACTGAGAGGATGTGTGAGAAGTGGCACGGGCATCCTGCCCGTGGGATCTCGTGGCATCGGCATCCTGCCGATGATCCATGGGCTGGAAGCCCATGCCATGTAGAACTGGCTTTTCACATACCTTCTGACGGCATCATGTGGAGGTTCATCGATATGATCGCGAACGGGTCCCGATGGCAGTGGGTGTGGATGTTGGCTGCGGTTCTCACCGTGGCCCCGGCCGCCTGGGCGCAGCAGAATGTCGCGCATCTGGCCTATGTCTATCCCGCCGGCGGCCGGCAGGGCGAGACGTTCCAGGTCAAGATCGGCGGTCAGTACCTCGATAACGTCAGCCGCGCGTACGTCTCCGGTCGCGGCGTCCAGGCTACCGTGGTCGAGCTCGTCAAACCGCTGAGCCAGAAGGAGATCAACACGCTCCGCGAGAGGCAGCAGGAGCTGCAAAAGCAGGGCAAGAGTCCCGCCATCATGGCCGAGCTGGCCGAGATCCGTAAGAAGCTCGCCGCCGTCAACCGCAACCTCAGTCCCGTGCTCGCCGAGGTCCTCACTCTTGAGGTCACAGTGGCGCCGGGAGCGGAGCTGGGCCCACGCCAGTTGCGGCTGCTGACGCCGCTGGGCTTGTCGAACCCGCTGGTCTTCTGCATCGGGCAACTGCCGGAGTTCTGCGAGATAGTCCCCCAGGGCCGTGCGGCCGAGGCGGAGACGACCATCACGCTGCCGGCTGTCGTGAACGGCCGGATCATCCCCGGCGGGGGGGACCTGGCCCGGTATCCACCCCGCGGGGGTCAGCAGTTTCTGCCCGGGGACGTGGACCGGTACCGGTTCGAGGCTCGCGAGGGCCGGCAGTTGGTGGTCGCGGCCCAGGCGCGGGAGCTGATCCCGTACCTGGCCGACGCCGTGCCCGGCTGGTTCCAGGCGGTCGTGGCGCTCTACGATGCCGAAGGGAAAGAGCTGGCCTACCGCGACGACTACCATTTCCAGCCCGATCCGACCCTCCATTACGAGATCCCCAAGGACGGCACGTACGTGATCGAGATCCGCGATGCCATCTATCGCGGCCGCGAGGATTTCGTCTATCGGATCGCGCTGGGCGAACTGCCGTTCGTGACGAGCATTTTCCCGCTGGGCGGTCCGGCCGGCGCCGCCACGACGGTCGAGCTCAAAGGCTGGAATCTCCCCGCGGACACGCTGACGATGAACGCGAAGGACAAAGGGCCGGGCATCTACCCGCTGTCCGCGTCCCAGGGCGAATTGGTCTCCAACCGTATTCCCTTTGCCGTCGATACGCTGCCCGAATGTCGGGAGCGGGAGGGGAACGACTCGCCGCAGGAGGCACAGGCGGTCACACTGCCGATCATCATCAACGGCCGTATCGATCGTAGCGGCGATTGGGACGTGTTCCGTTTCGAAGGCCGTGCCGGCCAAGAGATCGTGGCCGAGGTGCAGGCACGCCGGCTCGAGTCCCCGCTGGATTCCGTGCTCAAGCTGACCGATGCCGCCGGCCGGCAACTGGCGTTCAACGACGACCACGAGGACAAGGGAGCGGGCTTGAAGACGCACCACGCGGATTCGCTGATCCTCGCCACTTTGCCCGCGGCTGGGACGTACTACCTGCACATGGGCGATGCCCAACGCCGGGGCGGCACGGAGTACGCGTACCGGCTGCGTCTGAGCCCGCCGCGGCCCGATTTCGAATTGCGGGTCGTGCCCTCGGCCATCAACGCCGGCGCCGGCCAGACGGTCCCCCTCACCGTTTATGCCTTGCGGAAGGACGGCTTCTCCGGCGACATCACCCTGGCGTTGAAAGACGCCACGCGGCCGCTGGCGCTGGGCGGCGCCTGGGTGCCCGCCGGTCAGGATCGGGTGCGTGTGACTCTGACGCTCCCGCCCACGCCCCTGAGCGAGCCGCTGAGCCTGGCCTTGGAGGGCCGGGCGACAATCCAGGGCCGGGAGATCGTGCGGCAAGCCGTACCCGCGGACGACATGATGCAGGCGTTCTTCTACTGGCACCTGGTGCCGGCGGAAGCCCTGAACGTCGCGCCGCTCAAACGCGGCGTCACCCGAACGCAGGCGGCAATCCTCAGCGAGCAACCCGTCAAGATCCCCGCCGGCGGCACAGCCCGCGTCCGCGTGGGACTGCCCGCCAACAAGTTCTACGACAAAATCCAGTTCGAGCTCAGCGACCCGCCGGAAGGAATCACCGTGCGGGACGTATCCTCGGATGCGAGGGGCACGGACATCACCCTGCACAGCGATGCGGCCAAAGCCACGGTCGGCCTCAAAGGCAACCTGATCGTCCAGGCCTTCGGCCAGAGACCGCCCGCCGCGGGAAAGGCCAAAGCAGTTCCATCCCGTGCCCCGCTGGGCACCCTGCCGGCCATTCCCTTTGAGGTCGTCGCCCAGTAATGACAGTGACCAGGTTCTTCATGTTCCCAGTTGCCGCCGGGTGGCCCTATTCTCAGAGGGTGTGTGAGGACCCAACTCAGTATTGGGTGGCAGCGGCAAGCGGAGTCTTCGGAGCTTGCCGATGGTTTCGTCCCTCCGCCATCGGCAAGGCCTGCGCCAAGCCTACGGCCCTGCCGCTGCCACCCGTCGCCCTGGACCAGCCCCAGGCCAAGGCTTCTCACACACCCTCTCAGGCCTGCCTGCCAGGAGAGATGCTATGAAGAACATATTGCGGATGGTTCCGCTCCTGCTCATCTGGGGCGTAACTCAACCCACTATCGCTTCGCCGGCTCTGGGCCCCCAAACCACTCCGTTGCCTGGCGACTACGCCGTCGGTGCGGATCTGTCCTTTCTCAAGCAGGCTGAGGACCGGGGGACGGTATTCAAGGACAACGGCCAGGCGAAGCCCGGCCTGCAAATCTTCCGGGAGCACGGGTACCGATGGATTCGCCTGCGGCTGTTCCACACGCCCACCCGCTTGCCGAACAACCTGGACTACACGCTCGCGCTGGCCACGGAGGCCAGGAAGCTCGGGTACAAATTTCTGCTGAATTATCACTATTCCGACACCTGGGCCGATCCGGGCAAGCAGACGATCCCCAAAGCCTGGGAGGGCAAGTCCCATGCGGAGCTGGTGCAGGCCGTGCGGGAGTATACCCGTGACACCATGGCCGCGTTTCGCACGGCGGGCGTGCTGCCGGACATGGTCCAGCCCGGCAACGAGATCACGCCCGGCATGCTCTGGCCGGACGGCAAGCTGCCCGCCAACTGGGACAACTTCGCCGAACTGCTCAAGGCCGCCATCGAAGGGATCAAGGCCGGCTGCGGGGACGACCCTTGCCCCCGGATCATGATCCACATCGACAAAGGCGGCAACAAGAACGCGACCAAGTGGTTCTTCGACAAATTGAACACCTACGATGTCCCCTACGACATCATCGGCCAATCCTACTACCCCTGGTGGCACGGCTCGCCGGCGGACCTGCGCGAGAACCTGGCCTTCATGGCCAACGAGTATCGCAAGGACATCATCCTGGTGGAGGTCGCCTACAATTGGCGTCCCGCGGAGTACAGAAACAAAGAGGCCCCGTTCCCGGAGACGCCCGCAGGCCAGCGGCAGTTCCTGGAGCAGGTTAACCGCATCGTCCTGGCGACACCGCACGGCCGGGGCAAAGGCATCTTCTGGTGGGAGCCGGCGGTCACCGGTCCCCTGCGGTCCCGCGGTTTCTTCGACGACGACGGCAACGCCTTGCCCGTTCTCACCGTCTTCGACGGATTCACAAACCGCCCGTAACCTGGGCGTCCCGCCCATGGATGACAGTAGCATGGGCGTCCCGCCCATGAATGGACAGTAGCCTGGGCGCAAGCGCCCATGGATTCGTCTCGCACGACGGATGAAGGCCCATCCCGGACTTGAAAGGAACGATGGATGAGGATGTGGAGCAACGTGCTGGGTGCCATGTCCATGCTGGTGTGGACCTGCCCGGTCGCGGATGCGGTGGAAGTGAAGTCGCCGGATGGTCAGGTGGTCCTGTCGCTGGAAGTGAAGGATTTCGAGGAGGCGACTTCAGGCCCCGTCTACAGCGTCACGTACCGGGGCCAGGTCGTCATCGCTCCATCGCGTCTGGGACTGGCATTCGCGGTACCGTCGGGTGGCAGCGTCAAGGCCGAAGGCCTTGGCGATGGCCGTGTCGCGGGCATCTTGCCCGCGCGTGTCGAAGGCGTCCCGCCTTCGGATCGAGGGCCAGAGGCCCGCAGCACCGCGGGCGCTCGCGCCCACGACACAGACCATCGCCAAGCTGCGCTTGACGCTGCCACCCGTCGGCCTATCCTGGCGGGAGGGCTGCAGATCGTTCGCCAGGCGCCGAGCCGGGTGGACACGCAGTGGCAATCCGTCTACGGCGAGCGGAGCACCGTTCGCGACCGGTACAATGAGGTCGTCGTCGAGCTGCAGGAACAGAAGCCGCCGCAGCGACGGTTGCACCTGACCCTGCGGGTCTACGATGAAGGGGCGGCGTTCTGCTACACGCTGCCCCGGCAGCCGGGGATGGAGAGTGTCACCATCGCCCGGGAGTTGACGGAATTCGGCCTGGTTCAAGAAACAGTCCTTTCGGGTAACAGAGAACGGGTGGCAGCGGCAAGCGCAGTCTTCGGAGCTTGCCGATGGTCTTGCTTGTCCG
>Ga0194113_10010414_pt1 | contig 11105 bp, 8 predicted proteins | sample TA2MahC200mmetaG_FD_146193 | JGI IMG/M metagenome (GOLD analysis project Ga0194113, IMG submission 146193) | Freshwater microbial communities from Lake Tanganyika, Tanzania - TA2015017 Mahale Deep Cast 200m | ecosystem: Environmental > Aquatic > Freshwater > Lake | place: Tanzania: Lake...
CGGCGAGTGATAATCCTTGGACAACTCGACTTGATGCTTAAGATTGTCGCGCTCCTTCCGCAGTGCCTTCGATTGTTCGGCCATCAGGACAAACAGGAGAAAGGTTTTATCGTCCCACCCCTTTTGCTTGGTGTAACGAGCAAACATTCCGGACGCCTCCAATTCTGCCCATGTGAACCGGTCCAAGTCGTTCGGGAGCTTTGCTTCCGCAATTCGCTTCTCCAGACGTTGGCGGATCTCCGTCGGGCTTGGCAGCGGTATGGGCTTCTTCGTGTTCATGCGGCCTTTGCTTCGCGCTTTGATTCGCGCAGAGACGTGTCGAGATACTTGCCCAGTCCGACGCTGATGCGCGTCTTGTGGTCGGCGTAGTGGCGCGCGGTGGTCGTAATGTCGGAGTGCCGGAGAAATTTTGACGCCGCGTAGATGCCGTGCTCGGTGGCGATGAGCGCGCCGAGTTCCTTGCGCAGTTCGTGGAGCGGTTTGTTGGCCTGGACACCCTTGCCGCGCAGCCATTCGTTGAGCCGGTCGAACGTGTCCTCGCAGCGGTAATACGGCCGGGGCGATTCGGGCCGCGGCGGGCGCGTGCTGGTGAGCACGAACTGCGACCAGGTTGCGGGCGCGTCCGTGGGCGCCGGCACCAGGGCACGGAGTTCGGCAATCACTTGCGCGTCAACGGTGATGTCGGCGGCGGAGTCCTGCGTTTTCAGGTGCAGCCATTCGGTTTGCTCCAAACGTATGGACTTCCCGGCGAAATCAATCATCCGCCATTCGAGCAAATCAATTTCCGCCTTGCGCATTCCCACGAAGAGGCCCAGCAGGAACGCTTTGTAGGCTTCGGCATCCGCGCCCTTCAATTCCCGGCGCGCGGCGGCAATCAGAGTTCGCGCATTGATCTTGCTCACGTATTTCGTCGAGCCGGTTTCTTCGAGTTCCACGCCGGCAAAAGGCAGCACGGCTGGCATGGTGAGTCCTTTGATTTCGCGCAGGAGCGACGGCGCGAACAGGGAGCGGGCGCAACGGATATAGGAATTCACCGTGCGGCGGGCCGATGCGACAGCGGCGGGTGAATGGCCGGCACGCGCGACGCGCTGGCGCTTCCAGTCAGTGACCTTGTCGGGTGAGATTTCTTCGAGGCGGCGCGCGTCAATCTTTGCGACCCACCTGGCTTGCCCGCTCTCTGCGCCGCCGCCGCTGCGGTAGTCAAATTTCGACGCGCCCTTGTCGGCTTTCACGCCGAGGGCTTCGGCGGTGATGATGCGAAGCGCGCTCTGATAATTCAGGAAGGTGCGGACGCGAAAGCGATTCGTGTCGCGCACGGCGGCGAGGAAATCACCGACGGTGGTGTTGAGCTTCGCTGCCTCACCTTCGGGTTTGAACTTTGCCAGAGTGGCTTCCCAGCCGTTGGCCTTCAAAAAACGAAACACGTCGAGCGCATCCAGCGCGGCCTTCTGACGGTTGGTGGTGTTGAAGCGGAACTCCTCGCGCTGGCCAAGGTGTTGAATCCGCACCGCGAGCTTGCCGAGTTCAACACCGCCCGACTTGGCCACGTAAAGGCGCTTCTCCCATCGCTTACTGTGGTCCGCGCCGAGGTTCGACCAGCGGCCCGCCCATTGAGCATTGGAATGGCTGGTGGTTTCCGCTGCCACTTTGCTGCCACTTTTCAAGTTGCGACTGGTTGTGACGCCGGTTGCGTCTGGATTTGAAGGATAGTCATTAGAGGCTTGTTTCATAGGCTTCTTATCGGTGTTTCATTGCATCTGGATGCAACTTAAAACAACCGGAGAAAGCCGTAAAGCGAATAACTACGGATCAGAAGGTTTCAGGTTCAACTCCTGATGGGTGCGCCACTCTATAAAAAGGACTTAGGATAAAACCTGAAGGGTCGCCCCCTCGATAACCTGGACATTTCCTGGACACTTTTGGGATTACCGAAGTTAATCATAATTCCCGAATTACAGTAGAGATGAAGAAATCCTCCATCCAGCTGATTTCTCTTCCAGGATGGAAAGCGAAGAGGCGGTCAATTCACCGTCCTCGTTTCCTCGCCCCTGGCGATGCAACCTTCGTGTCCTTAACAACGATTTCGGTTGTCTGATTGAATTGAACTAATTGCATTTGCTTACCTTTCATTTTTCCTTCACAACCGCTGGTCGGACGGAGCACTCTTCGCAGAGACTTCGCATCAATTCGTTCGCCAACGTGAACAGAAACCCTGGGACGCATTCTTGGCCCAGCGCTTTCGATGCTATGGCATCACTTCCAACATTACGGCTTCGCTAGAGCATCTTGGCCTTACCCCGGAAACCGTGCATTGGGGCCACATCGCCGATGTGGGCGAGGCCAAAAAATATCTCGATGCCGCCGCCAACCTGCTCCGATTCCGGCCGCACCAGTAATGATTTCAGGTGATTCCACATAAGCGACGTTTTGACGGTGTTGCCCGGTGATTGCCGCGAAGTCCTCAAGCGGCTGCCCTCCGAATCGATCCATTGCTGCATCACCAGCCCGCCGTACTGGCGTTTGCGCGACTACGGCTTTCCGAATCAAATTGGCCGCGAACCAACACCCGACGCATACGTGAAGGCGCTTCGCGCGGTCTTCGCCGAAGTTTGGCGCGTGCTCAGCAAGGACGGCACGCTCTGGCTCAATCTGGGCGACACCTACGCCTCCGCGTGGCCCTACGACTGGCGTAACATTGTCGGCACTGGCTCGATGCCGGACGGCTCGCGAAAATTCCGGCCGCCGCGCTTGGTTCCTGGAATCAAGGAGAAGGATTTCGTCGGAATTCCGTGGACGGTCGCGTTCGCGCTCCGCGCTGATGGGTGGTATTTGCGCAGTGACATCATTTGGCGCAAGCCGAATCCCATGCCAGAATCCGTGCGAGATCGGCCGACCAAAGCCCCCGAATATTTGTTCCTGTTATCCAAATCGCCGCATTATTTCTGCGACGCGACCGCAATCCGGGAAATCGGTGCGTGCCGAGCCGGAACAAAGGCGGCGAAGGGGAGCGCACACCGGGCGGGCATCAAGGGCGTCAACGCCTGGCCGCCTGAATACAAATTTACGATGGATTCGGAAGCAAACGAACCGTTTGGACGATTCCGCCGGTCCCCCTACCCAGGAGCGCACTTCGCTACTTTTCGGCCAAATCTCGTCCGTCCGTGCATCCTGGCGGGAACGAGCACAGCCGGATGCTGCGAACGCGGCACTCTGCACGTCAACTCAGCGATTCAACGGGCATTCTGAACTTGGCGAACGATCCGCTGTTCGTGGCTCCTATATATCTACGGCATCGGGGGATGCGCCATGTAGCGCAGAGCATGGATAACTGTTAATTAATCCAATTAGATTCAGATGTGCTTCTCCCTTTCTGAATAGGGAACTTGGATTAATTTGTCGGACTTGCTCAGGATGTTGTTAAGATAGTTATCCATAAAGTGTTGCTCGACGTTTTCGTGGCAAAGGTTCTCCCAGAAACTGCCCACGGATTTGCGTTCTGCATCCGACTCTTCGAGATAAGCGTAATGCTCGTTCGAAAGAAGAATCAGCTCAGGTCCCAGATGTTCGTAAACTCCGTGGAGCGAATCCAGCAGCGTCAGCGGCGGGACGAGCGGTACGAGATCATTCCCATCAACCACTCGCAGAAGCGGCAGGAATTTGTAGGCGGCGACGCCTTTTGTATTCGTCACTTTGGGCTGGCCCAAATTGATTGATTTTTCGACCTGAAAACCACCCTCGTGCAAGTACATCATGAGCAGGGTTGAGATGGCCGCGCCGAGGGAGTGGCCCGTAAGTTTCACTTTCAGCCCTTGGTTTAGGAAAGGCAGCACGTCGGTGTAAAGCGCCATAGTATAGGCATCGAATCCGCGATGTACGTAGATGCCAAGCTTCTTGTTTTGCGATTGGAAGTACTCGGCATCCTCCTTGGCATTCTTCAAGTTGGAGGCGCCTCGGACAGTGATGACCTGCACCGCCTGATCGGCATCGGTCTCGACAAAGTATTGGACGTCGGTTGTGGACAGCGTGGCAACTCGGACAGTCTTCGGGAATGCATTCCTTATCACCGTTTCACTCTCGTATGCGGCTTTGGCTCTTTCCGCGTACCAGAGGATTTCCTTAAGATCAATTTCGCCGCTGGAGGTGTGAGGTCCTTTTGTTGGGAATTGGTGCGCTTAGCAGGACTTGAACCTGCACGGGTTGCCCCACTACCACCTCAAAGTAGCGTGTCTGCCAATTCCACCATAAGCGCAGCCCGCGTTACTGTGCAGCACGTCCACAGTTTTCCGCAAGTCGTTTTTCAGCGAAATCACCGAAGCGCCGCCATAAACTCGATCAGGTCCCGCAGCTCGCGCTTGGACAAGATGGTTCCCAACTCAGCCGGCATAGCGGAAAGACCGCGATCGCGCGCTTGCACCTGCGCCTTGGAAAGGACAATCAACCCGTCCTCAGGCGAAACGAGCACAAGTTCATTATCGGTTTCACTTTTAACTCGGCCCGCATACCGCGCCCCATTCTTCAACGTGACGACAACCGTCTCATAACCGGCGGCAATTTCTTTGCTCGGCAAGAGTATCGATTCCAAAAGATATTCGCGGGTTTTCTTGGAACCAATTCCTTTCAAGTCGGGGCCCGCATCTCCTCCTTCGCCGTTGATCCTGTGGCAGCGCAGACAGGCAACGTCGGCGCGTTCGAAGAAAATCCTTCGGCCAGCTTGAGCGTCGCCGCCCGAAAGTGTTTCGGCGAATGCGGTGAGCGGTTCGCCTTTCGCGCGCGTGGATTCCAAATGGGCAAGTTTTGTTTGCACGCTCGCCGCGGAACGTTTTGCGGCCGCTTCAAACAGGTCGAGATGTAATTCTCTCGGAACCTGGCCCGCTTCGAAATTCTGCAACCAGCCCAAAAGAATCGTGTCCGCAACTGGATTCTCCAAACCTGCGACGGCGTGCAAGGCCGCTTGTTTTTCAGTGATCGACCCTTTCTCCAGCGCCGACGCGACGTGAGCGAGCGCATCCGAAGGCTTGAATTGCGCCTGCAATCGAAGCGCTTCTGTTCTGAGAACCTCATGTTTATCATTCGCCGCCGCGCTCACCGCTTCGACCAACCGTTCATCTTTGAACGCCGCCAGAGCTTTGAGAGCTTCGACGCGCGCGTTTGCTGAAGCTTGGGCATCCTTGATCAGTTCAAACAAGACCGGACCAGCCTGAGGCATATCGAGGGCAACGGCCGTTTGAGCTGCGGCGGCGCGGACCATATCGGGCGCACTGCGCAAAAGATTTGGCAACTCGGACCGAATCGCGATGCTGGCGGGCCGTCCTTCTCTAGGCGCCAGCGGACGCCACAAACCAATCACCGGATCGCGCAGAAGGGGATGAGACCACTGTCCAAGCAGCCGCAGCGCTTCGGCGCGCAACAGGTCCGGAGCCTTGTTCTGGGACGCAAATTCGGTCAGCGCCAGCGCATTTTCCAATTTGCCCAAACGGAAGTTTGCATGAAGCGCGCGCCGAAGAACAGGTTCGGGCAAATCGGCTTTGGCAATCAAGCTCGCGAGTTGCGAGAGAGCAGAGCCGATGGGAACATCATAGATCGCCCGAGCCGCTTCGAGGACAAGCGCCGGATGCGAATCGTAAAGAAAAACCGCCACTTCAGGCCGTTCCAAACGGCGCAAAGCTAACAACGCAGCCATGCGAACGGACGTTGACACTTCCTTGGCCGCCGCCATCAACGCATTGATATCATTGAGCCAAACCAAAGCCATGACACCGGAATGCCGCAAGTACGGATCGCGGTCGGCATTCTCACGCAACATTTGCAAGATTGGTTCGGTCGCTTCCTGATGACCGAGCTTGCCAACGCCCATTGCGGCGAAGAAACGGACGCGCGGGCTCGCATCTTGAAGAAGCTTAACCAAGGGCAAATAAGCATCATGATGCCGGCGTTCTCCAAGCACTTTCGCAGCTTGGGCCCGCACTTCGGGATCAAGGTCGTTCAGCAAGGGCATCACACAAGCAAGCGCGGCGGCATTCGTGCGGCCAATCTGACCGAGCCCCCAGATAGCGTGGAGGCGAGCCAGCTGGTTTTGATCGCGTGACGCGGTGAAGAACAAATAATTGGTCGACGCCATTCCTTTGTCCGCGAGGGCGAATTGCGCTTCCTGCCGGACGCGCCGATCTCGGTGTCCCAGCAAGCGCGAGAGTTCCCGAATGGAGCGCTTCGCCATGCCTTCAGCGAGCAGCTTTTTCGTTTCTCGAACCAAAGCGTCTTTGGCGATCGCTGGATCGTACACGCGAAAGATGCGGCCTTTGCCGGTTTTCTCCCAACCTTGGATCCAGTCCGCCACGTAAGCGCCCCCGTCCGGTCCAAAGTCCACATCGACTGGATAAAGTTCCCAAAGGAATTCTTGCAGATCAACGACCTGGTAAGCTGCGCCTTTGGGTTGCACTGCGAAGGTGCGAACACCACCGGGAAAATCACAAAGAAAGAAATGGTTGTCGTATCGTGCAGGCATTCCTGTCCCTGGATAAAACGACAACCCGGCAGGACCGTGTCCGACGTGAGCAATGGGCGGAAGTATGTAAGCGGCAGTGTTTGTGCCGTGAAGTTCCCAAAGCTTTTCGGAATTCCAGGCTCCCATCTTGGGCAGATGTTGCCAGCCGATGTGCCAGCCGCTCTCTCCACCCTCGACTACGTAAATCCATCGCGCCTTGTCACCGCCATCACCATTGTTATCCCCGGTCCAGAGATTGCCGAATTGATCAAAAGCCAGCTCCTGCGGATTGCGCAGGCCGGTGGCAATAATTTCGAATTCGGACCCATCAGGATTACAGCGCATGATCGCGCCAGAATCGGGATTGGCCAGGACGCCGCCTTCAGTTTTCACGTTGAGGCCGCGATCGGCGATACTGAAGTAAAGCTTGCCGTCCGGTCCAAAACACAAGCCATGCAGGTCGTGTCCACCGAAACAAATATGGACGCCAAATCCGTGGAGCAGCGATTTGCGAGTATCCGCTTGGCCGTCGCCATTTGTGTCGCGCAGCAACCAAAGATCAGGAATGCACGTGAACCAGACATTGCTGCCCCGTGGCAGGACCCCGGCCGCCACGCCTGAGACCATTGTTTTAAAATCGTCCGCGAAGGTTACAGCGTGCTCAATGCGGCCGTCGCCATCACGATCTTCCAGCAATCGGATCCTCTCTGATTCCACTTCAAGATCGCGATAATCGAATTTTCCGTCGCGGTCTAAATCGCGCGCAATTTTTTCCGGCAGAGACTTGTTATCGGGAACGAGAATCTTTTGAAAAAAGTTCGAGCGATCCGCCACGCTGCGAAACGAAAAATCGGCATCGAGCCAATTGGTGTGATTGCGAATGTCGTAGACCGAAGTGCGGCGGCGGTGAGTTTCCACAACGTAAGCGCGACCCTTTTCATCGAAAGCAAAACTGACCGGATTAGCGATGAGTGGCTCGGAAGCAAAGAGATCGACTTTGAGTCCGGGCGCGACGCGAAACTTCTTGATCGCTAGCTCGGCTTCACTCAACAGATTCGTCGCCGCGGGCGCCGGTTGGTTGACCGCTTGACCTTGTTCGGCTGCGTGGAGCAGTAGCGGAAAAATCGAGACAATGAACAAAAGGCGCCACTCAATTTTTCGCCGAAAAGAAAATTCGCGCATTCGAGCGTGAAAATAACGCATGACTGGTCCGATTCAAGGATGGACCACGCCGCAACGACCCACAAGACAGTGTGCCTTGAAACGTCACAGGGATTGACAGACAAAGCTGGTAAATTTGGGAGGGCAAGGAACTGCTTGCAGCTCCAATGGGCTACGACGAATTCGCATCCGGTTGGACGCTGACGACAGCGATATTTTTGGTGTCGTTCAGAACAATGGCCAAGGTCGGTATGGGTCCTGCTAAATGATGCGACGGGAATAGTAATGGATTGTGGTTGTTGTTTGGTGCATAGGCGGGAAAAAGAGTTGCCCTGGTTTTTGGGTTTAACCAGGGCAACTCGTCAATCCAGCAGCGATTCCAGATTGAGCCAGGCATTGGGAAAATAGTTTGAGCTTTTGTCGGTATTGTTCGTTTCCAACTTAGTTTTGTTACTGCACGGTGTTCGTCCGGCCGCCACAACCCGGCGGGACACATCCCCCGATAGGTCCGCTCGTTAACCACTGTTCCGCAGGGCAGTGACGGTCGGACGAGCACCGTGCCGCAATGAAGTTAGACGATTGCCTTGCCACTCTGACGACATGCGAGAAGAACGCGGGCTGCACTGCCCTAGTGTCTCAAGGTCTTTCCTTCCTTCCGTCCCATAACTCCCATAACTTGCCAAAGCGGACCGTCGCTTCCATAGACCGTCTCTGTTTTTGGCAGAGGGAGGCGTGCGATTCTTTTCTCGGCTTGTGGCGCTCGCCTGGCTTGCCATAACACATATCCACACTCTGACTCGATGGGGAAATTCAAAATGGGCTTCAGTAATCTCGAACATCGATTAGAGTGGCCGCTGCATGATTACGAGCACGATTCCAATTCAGATTACGGACCCGATCAACGCGCGAATTCTCGCTGTGTCGGAGGACAAGATTCAGGGATTTCAACGCGACCCGGTCGGCGAGGTTGTGCGGGAATCCGGCATTGACTTAGCCGTAGTCATTGAACGCATTCAAGCCATGCTTCGCGCCGGAACCATTCGCCGCGTGCGCCAAACATTGATGGCGACGAATCTGGCTCCAGGTGCGCTGGTGGCTTGGCAGGTTCCGGCAGACAAATTGGACGCGGCTTTCGATTACATGTTTCAGCAAGATCCATTTTCGGGACATGTTGTGATTCGTTCGGCCGACCCGGCCACACCGGGTTCCAATTATAAGCTCTGGACCACGCTGAAAGTGCCGCAAGGTTATTCGATGCAGAAACACGCGGAATTTCTGCTGGGCAAGACCGGCGCCGAACATTTCCGCTTAATGCCTGCCAAGCGGCTTTTTGTCCTGGGAGTCGGTCATGTCCGCCGCCGTGGGATGCCTATCGGGAGCAAGGCCGATGTCTCCGCAGATGCAATGGATGTGAATGTGGTGAAGTTGAACGATCTCGAATGGCGCGTGTTGGTGGCGTTGAAGCGCGAATTCGAGCCTGACGAAATCCACGAGAATCTTTGGCAGCCGCGCGCCGACGAAGCAGGCATTCCGCTGCAAACATTTTATGAAGTGGCGGAGGACTTAAACCAACGCAAGGTCATCGGCCGATTCTCGACTTTCCTGGAACACGTCAAACCGTTGGCCGACGGACAGCGCGTGACTCGTTTCAACGCGCTCTTCCATTGGGCCGTGCCTCCAGGGCGGGAGATTGAGGCGGGGCGCGAGGTTGGCCGCCATCACATTTTGACGCATGCGTATTGGCGGGAAGGCGGGCCCGAGTTCCGAAATGTTAACGTGATGGCTGTTGCACACGGAACCGATCGAGACGTGGTGCTGCAACACAAAGCAGCCATCGACGAGCACCTGAAGGGTTTGGGAATTCCTGTAAGCTACACGAATGTGTTCTGGGGTGGCCGCAGCGAGATTAAGCCTTCCGAAATCTCACCCCTCGCCTATCGCGACTGGTGCCACAAAGTCGGCCTCGACCCGGAAAGCATGCGGTCGAGCGATCTGCCGGAACAGACTGGATCGGCCTGAACAATTCGCCGAATTTCTTCGCGCATTGCGACCACGAACCTCTGGCGGAGCGCGGACATTCCTGTCCGCAGCAATGTCCATCCGACCGAATGCGGCGGGCCATTCTGCAACCGGTCCGGAAAATCGAGAACAGCTGCTTGCAGGAATGTCCGCGCTCGGTCAGCGCGATACCGCGCCGGCCACAATTTTCTTGGAAACCGCTCTTGAAATATTAAGCGTGACACGGAGCGTTGAGCTTTCTGCAACGAGCGAAAGGATTCCTAGGCATAGCATGATTCCAATTACGGCCCCTGCTACGTACGCCGATCTAAAACGCCGCGTGCAGGAGACGTTGCTGATCGGCGAGCGGCGCATCGAGGAGGCCAAGCTGCTGACTTATTGGACGACTGGGCGGTTGATTCACGAACATGTGCTGCGCCACAAGGAGAAAACCTACTACGGCAAAGAAGTGGTGGTCCGACTGCCGGAGGACCTGGAGATCAGCCAAGCAGTTCTCTACAAGCGCGCCTGGTTTGGGGCTTTATACCCAATTGTGTCCGCGCGGACAAAATTGACCTGAGCCCATTATCGGCTGCTTATACTGTTTGAAGACAATAGCTTGCGCAAAAGACTCGAACAGCAGACCGTTCAGCAGAGCTGGACTTCGCGACAGTTGGAGGAAGAAATCCGTCCGCTCCTGGCGCTCAGCGTTTCGGCGGCGACTTCGGTTTCTCCCGCCAAGTCCGGAGCCGTTAAGCCCAGCGATCTGCTCTCGCCCAAGCGCGGCACGGCCGACATTTGTCGAGTCGTGGCTGTTAATCTGTTCACTTGCCGCGCGCGCGTGCTGAGAGTGGTCGATGGCGACACGCTCTGGATGGAGATTTATCTGAAGGCGAAAAAGTGGTTGAAAGAAAAGCTGCGCCTGCGCGGGCTCGATGTGCCGGAACTCGACACGGCCGAGGGCAAGGCGGCTCGCAGATTCGTTGAAGAGCTGATCGGCGAGTCGGTGGCTGTGACAATTACCACGACCAAACCTGACAAATGGGACCGTTACTTGTCCGACGTTTTCCTGGAAACAAAATCGGGCCACGAACTTTTCCTAAACAATCTGTTGCTCGAAAATGGGCACGCGATGCGCAAGGACAAGTTTACGTTGAGAGAGATTGGATTGCTTCTTCATCCGTGTGATCAGTGTAATCCGTGGTTATTTGGTTGCGGCTTCGCCGCGCTGCGAGGGTATGAGTTTTGTCAACGGGGCGCCCTGGAAGCACTCAGGTCGCAGTTGCAGAACGGCCGGAAAGGGGCTCACCTTAAGGATCTGTTGGTGTGCTCACCAGCAGATGGGCTTACGGGCGATGCTCGAAGAGAACGCTTGGAGTTTAATCTCCGTCTTTGTGAATCGAGCACCGGCGCAAAGCACCTACATTGGGGACCGCCCCGCACACCTGAGTGCATGTAAGCGCCT
>Ga0194113_10010422_pt1 | contig 11102 bp, 9 predicted proteins | sample TA2MahC200mmetaG_FD_146193 | JGI IMG/M metagenome (GOLD analysis project Ga0194113, IMG submission 146193) | Freshwater microbial communities from Lake Tanganyika, Tanzania - TA2015017 Mahale Deep Cast 200m | ecosystem: Environmental > Aquatic > Freshwater > Lake | place: Tanzania: Lake...
GGTGCCGGGACGCGCGGAATACCTCGGAGTCGGAGCTGAAGCGGGGGGAGAAGCCCGAAGTGCTGCGCAACGTCGAGGTGGACCTCGGCGCGGCGCTGGCGGGGAGGAAGGCTCGGCCGGCTGAAGTGTACTCGCCGTGGAACGGGGAGCGGGCGCAGGCGCGGGTGAGAAGCGGGAAGGTGCGGCTGCCGGCGTTCACGCGGTCGGTGGTGGTGCGGGTGGGGGTGGCGGAGCGATGAGAGGGCGATGTACCGCACTCGGTATGTCTGCTTGCGCGGCGCGACGATTCTCGGGGCCCTCGGTGGGGCAAGCGTCCGCGCTTGCAGCCGGCATTCCCACCGGCTTGGGCCGGTTTGGAAACCGGCCGCAGGCCTGGAGGCCCGCCCCACTGGTCGTTGGTACGGCTATGTCGCGCTGTACCAGTCAGCCGGCTGTGATCACGCTTTCATCTCCACCACGGCTTCGGTGATCTGGCCGAGGTAGCGGCCGTCGGCGATGACGTCGGCGGCGATGGCGAGGCGGGGGGCGGGGGGCTGCCAGGCGCGCGGGATGGTCACCTGGAAGGCCTGGGCGGCCTTGCCGTTGGAGGGAGCTTCGAACTTCAGCACGTCAGGAACGATGTTCCATTCGGCGGGGGCGATGAGGGCGATCTCGAGCTTCATCGCGGACGGTTTGTAGTTCTGGACACGGACCTCGAGCTTCTGGCTCTCGCCGGGCGCGGCGAGCAGTTGGTAGGGGTAGAGGCTGACCCAGCCGGGATCGAGCCCGAAGTTGGTCAGGCCCTCGGGCAGCAGGCCCTCGAAGAGGTCCTTCTGGCGGCGCATCTTCTCCTCGGTGGCGAGCAGCAGGGCCTTGTCCACCAGGTAGTGGCGGCCGTGGCCGGGGCAGATGAGGTTGGGTTCGTGATCGATGAGGGTGCGGATGGATTTCACATGGCTGTCGCTCTCGACGTGGTTGCGGAAGATGAGATTGTGGCGCATGGTTCCGTCGCCGCGGGGATTGGGCATGAAGAAGGCGTCGCCGGTGAAGGCCACGCGATGGCCGTCGATGTTGGCGTAGAGGGCCATCTGATACTCGGTATGTCCGGGGTTGTGGGCCACTTCGAACTCGAACTCCTCCCAGCGGAATTTCTCGCCGTGCTTGAAGGAGCGGGCGACCTTGAAAGGCTCGCCCAGGATGCAGCCCAGGTTGTAGCCGCGGGGGTTTTCGAAGACATCCACCATGTTCTCGTAGCACCAGATCCTGGCGCCGTGATGGCGCATCAGGTGGGGGAAGCCGCAGATGTGGTCGTCGTGCATGTGGCTGGGCATGGCCACGTCGATGGACTTCATGCCGTAGGCGCGGCGGAGGTGATCGATGGAGTGCTCGACGAAGCGGATGCGGTCGGCGGTGGCGGTGGCGCGCTCCATGTTGCCGAAGTGGGCGCCGGAGGCGGCGCCGTAGTCGATGAACATGGCCTTGCCGGAGTTGCTGAGGATGGCGTAGAAGGACGAGGTGGTGAGGTGGTGGGCGATGAGGTGGGGTGAGACGGCGTAGGGGCGGTTGAACTCGACAGGCTCACCGGACTGGAAGCGGTAGTACGCGGTGAGCTTGCGAACGGTGTCGGCCATGCCAGAGTCGGGGTCCTGGAGCGGCTGGCCGTGGGAGGGGCAGAGCAGCTCGGGCTTCTGTTCGCGGAGGCGGGCCAGCGAGTAGATGCCCAGGTCGATGCCCTCGGCGCCGCCGTAGTTGACCTGGGTGTCGTAGAGGTTGAGGATCTTGCCGGGGGCGTACATGAGGTCGCCGCTGAAGGCCACTTTCTTGCCGTCGATGGCGGCGATGAGGGTGATCGAGCCGAGAGTGTGGCCGGGGGTGGGCATGACGAAGAAGTCGGTCTTGCCCCAGCGGAAAGTGGAGTAGTCGGTGAGGCGGCGGGCGACGGGCAGGTCTTCGGTCAGGGTGTTGAAATCGTTGCGGACGTAGTAGAGGTGGAACACGCGGCGGTTGCGCCAGAAGTTGCGGGCGTCGGCGAAGAGGTGGGTCTCGTGGTAGGGAACGGCGATGGGGATGCGGCGCTCGACGGCGCGCCAGTCGCCCTGGCACTGGTCGCGGTGGTGGTGGGTGTGCAGGATCCAGTCGATCCTGGTGATGCCGAGGGCGGGCAGGTGATCGAGAATCTTGCCGGAGCCGAAATCGATGAGGACCGCCGCCGCGCCATCGCGGATGAGGTAGACGTTGCAGGTGTCCTCGAAGCGATAGAGGTTCTCGGTGAGCTTCTCAGGCTTCGCGCCGGGGGCAAAACCGGAGCGGCGGTAACCCTTCTTGGAGGGCGCGGGCGCGGCGGCGGCCGGGGCGGCGGCCAGACCGGCGGAAGAGATGAAGCGGCGGCGCGTGGGACCTTTCATGGCGACTAGCCTACACCCAGACAGGGGCGGGGGACAAGCTGGGGCGGGCCCCACCGCAGGCTGAAGCCTACGCCACGACCTTCAATGACAGACGGAACGTTCCCCACGCGGGGGAACGTTCCGTCTGTCCCCCTCGGCGGTAGAATGGGTGCAGCCGTATGATTCAGACCTTGTTTGGCTCGGTGCCGGTGGAAGCGACGCTGTTGGAGAAGCTCAGGAGCGGCGTGGCGAAGACGCGGAGCGGGCTGGCGGCGCGGCTGGAAGAAGCGCTGGCGGGCAAGAAAGAGATCGACGCGGGGGTGCTGGAGGAGCTCGAGTACACGCTGATCGGAGCGGATATCGGGGCCAAGACCACGGCGGAGATCCTGGAGCAGGCGCGGCAGAAGGTGGACCGCAAGCAGTTGGGCGACGCGGCGGAGCTGCGGCAGTTGATCCGCGGGCACTTGCTGGAGGTACTGCGGGCGACGGAGCGCCCGGTGGCGCGGGTAAGCGAGCCGCCGGCGGTGGTGATGATCGTGGGGGTGAACGGGACGGGGAAGACCACCACTATCGGCAAGCTGGCGCAGCGCTACAAAGCGGAGGGGCACAGCGTGCTGCTATGCGCTGCGGATACTTTTCGTGCGGCGGCCATCGAGCAGCTCGAGATCTGGGGCCAGCGGGCGGGCGCGCCGGTGATCCGGCAGAAGCCGGGCGCGGACCCCAGCGCGGTGCTGTATGACGCGCTGGAAGCGGGGCGGGCGCGGCAGGTGGATTACGTGATCACGGACACGGCGGGGCGGCTGCACACCAAGTCGAACCTGATGGCGGAGCTGGAGAAGATGCGGCGCACGGCGGGGCGGCTGGTGCGGGGAGCGCCGCACGAAGTGCTGCTGGTAATGGACGCGGTGACGGGCCAGAACGGGCTGGAGCAGGCGCGGCGGTTCACGGAAGCCGCGGGCGTGACGGGACTGGTGCTGGCGAAGCTGGACGGCACGGCCAAAGGGGGCGTGGTGGTGCCCATCGCGCGGGAATTGAACCTGCCGATCCGCTACGTGGGAGTGGGCGAGACGGCGGACGATCTGATACCATTCGAGCCGGAAAGGTTCGTGGCCTCTCTGTTCGAGGAGTGATGGTGGAGCACATGCGGGAGGCGCTGGCGCTGGCGCGCCAGGGTCTCGGAAGGACCAGCCCCAACCCGGCGGTGGGCGCGGTGGTGGTGCGCGACGGGCAGGTGGTGGGGCGCGGCTATCACACCTACGCGGGGGTGAAGCACGCGGAGGCGCTGGCGCTGGAGGAGGCGGGAGCGCGGGCGCGCGGGGCGACGCTGTACCTGACGCTGGAGCCGTGCGCGCACCAGGGGCGCACGCCGCCGTGCGTCGAGGCGGTGATCGCGGCGGGAGTGGCGCGCGTGGTGACGGCCATGGAGGATCCCAATCCGCAAGTGGCGGGAGCAGGCATTCGGCGGCTGCGGGAAGCGGGTCTCGCGGTCGAGGTAGCGGCGGAGTTCAGCGCCGAGGCGGAGAAGCTGAATGAGGCGTACGCGCACTGGATGCGCACCGGGCGGCCGCTGGTGACGCTCAAGGCGGCGGTGACGCTGGACGGGAAGATCGCGGCGCCGGAAGACAACCTGGGCTGGATCACCAGCGAGCGGGCGCGGGCGCACGTGCAGCAGTTGCGGCATCAATCGGACGCGATTCTCTCGGGCATCGGAACGGTGCTGGCGGACGACAGCCTGCTGACGGACCGCTCGGGGCAGGAGCGCGCCCGGCCGCTGAAGCGGATTGTGCTGGACTCGCAGTTGCGGATCCCGCTGGAGTCGAGGATGGTGCGGGGCGCCAGCGGAGACCTGCTGGTGGTGACCACCTCGGCGGCTCCGGCGGAGCGGAGGCGCGCGCTGGAGGCGCGGGGCGTCGAGGTGCTGGCGCTGGACGGGCCGGGCGGGCGGACGGACCTGCACGCGCTGGTGCGCCACCTGGGGCAAGAGCGCTGCCTGTCGCTGATGATCGAGGCGGGCAGCAAAGTGAACTGGGCGGCGCTGGACTCCGGGGTGGTGGACCGGATCTTCTTCTACTACGCGCCCAAGATCCTGGGCGGGATGCAGTCGCTGCCGGTGGCGGGAGGCGCGGGGCGGCGCAGCCGGCGGGAGGCCATCCGGTTCCGGGATGTGAGCCTGCACCAGATCACCGAAGACGAGTTCGCGGTCGAGGCGTATCTGGTCAAGGATGGCTGAGCGATGTTCACCGGGATCATCGAGGAAGTGGGAAGAGTGGAGCGGGCAGGGGCGCGCCTTCAGGTCCGGTGCCGGGAGGTGCTGGGGGGCTTGAGAGCAGGTTCGAGCGTGGCGGTGAACGGAGTGTGCCTGACGGCGGCAGAGGTGGGGGCGGAAGGATTCGTGGCGGATATTTCTCCGGAGACGCTGCGGGTGACGAACCTGGGGGACCTGCGGCCGGGCGGGGTGGTGAACCTGGAGCGGGCGATGACGGCCGGAGGGCGGCTGGACGGGCACCTGGTGCAGGGCCATATCGACGCCACCGGCGAGGTGGTGGGGCTGGACCAGGCGGGCAACGAGAACTGGCGGCTGCGGGTGCGCTATCCGCGGGAGCTGGGGCGCTACATCGTGATGAAGGGGTCGATCGCGATCGACGGCATCAGCCTGACGGTGGCGGCGCTGGAGGGGGAGGTGCTGGCGGCGGCGGTGATTCCCCACACATACCGGAACACGAACCTGCACACGCGCCGGCCGCGGGAGCGAGTCAACCTGGAGTGCGACATCCTGGCCAAGTACGTGGAGAAGCTGCTGGGGCGGGGCGGGGGCAGCGGATTGACGGAGGAGAAGCTGCGCGCGCTGGGCTATTGAGGGGCCCGCACGGGAAGAGACTCCAGCTTCTTCAACCAAGCCGCGAAATGCGCGCACTCGCTGCGCATGACCTCGATGCCCACCGCGCTCGCGATCAGAAGCCCCGCTGCAACCTTCTGGTACTCGGGCAGCACCGACTGGATTCTCTTGGAGGGGGCGGTCTCGTCGCCTTCGTCGATATGTTCCGGGGAGTCGAACTGCCGGCGGACCGCCAACAGGCTCTGGATCTGGGAGGTTCTACCAGGAAACGCGGCGGAGAACTTGAGGGGGTCGGCGAACAACAGCGCCTCGAACTCGTGCACCTGGATGTAGGGAAGAAGGCGGGCGTCAGCGAAGTCCTTGGCGAGTTCCGCTTCCAGGTGTTGAGCGCGAACCAGAGGATCGGCGCACTGGCGGCTCGCCTGGTAACCGGGGAAATCCGGAGGCAGCCGAAACAGGTCCACCATGGTAGTGAACCAGGCGTCGCGCTTCCGATCCTCCTTCATCCAGAGGGTGAGATCCCGGCGCAGGTGTGCGTATTTCACCAAGCCACCGCGCTGCTTTCCGGTGTTCACGCAGCGCGCATCGGGCAGGACGTTGTGCTGCCACAAGGCGGGGGCCAGTACCCGGTTGACGAACGCCTCCTCGGTCTGGCCCTCGGCCACGACGTGCAAGCGGACGATGCTCATGGCCTCCCGCCGATGACGTTTTTCTGCCAGAGTTCGCCCAGCGAATACTGCTCCAGCCAGTCTTTCAGCTTCTCCGAATCCTGCCGTTGGAACTCCGAACTGTTCTCCCGTAGCTCCACAACGACCACGTCCCCCGGGTCGAACTGGTCCACGAACGCGACGGATTGAGTGGCGACGATGACTTGGTGGTGCGTCGCCACGCTGCGGAGAAGCGAGCCAAGAAGCTGGATGGCCGAGGGATGAAGACCCAGTTCCGGCTCGTCGAGCAAGATGACGCGGGGCAAGTCCTCTTCGGGCTGGAGCAGGAGCGTGAATAGGGCCATGGTTCGCAGAGTGCCGTCGGAGAGCTGGTGCGGGCCGAACAGAAACTCGGGGTCTCGGGCACGCCAGTTCAGCAGAATGAGCTTTGGATTCAGGGCGTCCGGTGCGAGGTCAAAATCGCGAAAGAAGGGAGCGATCTGCTGAATGGCAGCGACGATCCTGCGGTAGTACTCGGGCTTCGTCTGCTGAAGCCGGTACAGGACCGCCGCGAGATTGCCGGCGTTGTCGTACAGGAACCTGTTGTCGTCGATATTCCTCTTCCCGCGGATGTAAGCCGTCTCGGAAGTGTCGTGAAACTGGAACACCTGGCAGCCGCGGAGCAGGTGATGGAAGACGCGAGAGGTTCGGTCGTCCTGCTGCGCTCGGGAAGGCAGCAGGCTCTCCTTGTGGCCGCTGCCCAGGATTGTCTCCTGTGGGCTGCGAGCGCCGGGCCGCAGGAAGACCGTGCGCTCCTCAGCGAAGATCAAGCTGTCCAGGGCGGCATGGACGAGGCGGTGATGGTAGGTGCTCGTGCCAGTGTCTGTCTCAAAGTTGAGCGTTGCTGACATCTGGGGCGTGCGCTTGGCGCCGAAATGGAGCAGCGAGTCGGCTCCGCCGGCCCTCCCGACGAACTCCTGTAGCGCGCCCGTGCTCATGTAGTTGAGCATCCGGAAGTACGAGACCAGGTTGGACTTGCCAGCTCCATTGGCGCCAATGAGAACGTTCAGGGGCCGGAGTTCCAGGTCCATCATCCGGATGGACTTGAATCCCTCTATTTCAATGCGTTGCAGCCGGTCCATCGGTTCTCCCGCGCGGGTGCCCAAGCTACTGACTCAATTCTCGCACGATCTCGGCGGCGACGCGGCGGGCCTCCTCGATCTGACCCTTCTCGAAGCTGATGGCGCCGACGCGGGGGTGTCCGCCGCCGCCGTAACGCTCGCAGATGGTGGCCAGGTTGTGCGCCAGCTCGACTGGCGCCCAGGGGTTGGAACCCACCGAGACCTTGGTGCGGAAGCTGGAGACGCTCACTGAGACAGTGTAGACGGCGGCGGGGAACAGGTAGTACGGGATGAACTTGTTGTAGCCCTCCAGGTCCAGGCCCACCAGATCGAAGAAGACCACGCCGTCACGGGAGACCGTGCGCTCGCGGATGATTTCCACCGACTGGAGGTGGCGCTGGTGGAGGGGATGCCAGACCTGCTCGACGTCGGGTTGCCGCATGATGCCAGCGAGGGGTAGGTATTGCATCCAGCCGATGATCTGCTGGACCAGCCCGGAGCCTTTGACGCCCTCGATGACGGTCATCAACTGCATGGCGGGGGAGGCCAGCTCGACCGCGGCACGGGCGTCGGGGTATTGCGCGCCGTCTATGATCTCGGCCCAGGAGACCAGCTCGGCGAGGTCGGGGGCCTGGAAACCCCATTTCTGGCGGGCCACCGTGGCGATGAAGCTGGTGCAGGAGCGGAAGGAGGGATCGAACATCTTGCGCTCGCTGCGCTCACGCTCGAAGTGCTCCTCGTCTTCGGGGCACAAGAAGGCGCTTTGGTGGTGATCGAACCACCACGTGACGCGGGGGTGGGGAGAGTACTTGAAATCGACGATGGCGTTCTCGTCGCCGTCAAACATGTCCGGGGTGAAGAGCTGGGAGGCCCTGTGCGCCAGGCCGGTGAAGACGAACTCGGCCTGGGGGTGGAACTGTTCCCGGAGGAAACGGCAGAAGTAAGCGGCGGCGGCGGCGCCGTCGAAGCAGTGGTCGTGATACAGCACCCGTACGCGCATGCGGTAAAGCTATACAGCATCCCTCAAAAGGGGGGCGGTTTGCAAGCGAAAGTTGCACGAAGTCGGCCCGCGGAGGGCCCCTGGGGGGGCTGGTGGGCCCTGCTGGATTTGAACCAGCGACCAACGGATTATGAGTCCGCTGCTCTGACCGCTGAGCTAAGGGCCCGGGACGATTTCATTCTAGCAGTTGCGGGCGGAGCCGCCGCTCAAGTGGTGTGAAAAGACCGCCCAAGGGCTGTGACGAACAGGCAGGAATGCCTATTCCACGTTGCGTTGAGAGTACCCTGGAACCAGGTGGAATAGGCTTTCCAGCCTGTAGGCGGTACCTTCAGGGTCTCTCGCGCCAGAGCTGGCGGGCGAAGAGGAGGACGAAGCGGGGGTTGTACCAGAGGTAGCGCTTCCACAGCCGGCGGGGCTCGTGCAGCAGGCGGAAGAGCCACTCCAGGCCGTGCGTGCGCATCCACCTGGGAGCGCGGCGCTGGGCGCCGGCCAGCAGGTCGAAGGTCTGCCCCACGCCGAGCATGACGGCGGGCACGGTGCCGCGATGGGCCGCCATCCACAGGTCCTGCTTGGGCGTGCCCAACCCCACAAACAGGATGCGCACTCCGGAGGCGCGGATCTCGGTGAGGGCCTTCTGCTCCTCCTCCGGCGTGAGCGGACGGAAGGGCGGCGACCAGGCATAGGCCACTTGAAGGCCGGGGAACCGCCTCCGGACGCGCTCTACCAGGGCCTCCAGCACGCGCGGGCGGCCGCCGTAGAATCCCACGGGCACCCGGCGGTCCGCGGCGGCCTCCAGCAGGAGCGGGGTGAGTTCCGGTCCGCAGACCTGTACGGCGTCGTGGACGCCGAGCCAGTGCAGACCCCACACCAGCGGCATGCCGTCGGGAGTCACCAGGTCAGCCGCGCCGATGGCCTGGCGGAAGTCGGGGGAATCGTGCGCCAGCATGAGGTTGTAGACGGTGGCGAAGCAGACGGAGCGCGACTCGCCCGCGCCGGCCCAGGCGAGCACCTGGCGAACCAGGTCCGCGGCGGTGACGGCCTCGACGCGCACGCCCAGGATGCGCCGGAACGCCGGTGCGGCCACATCACCGCTCATGGATTGCTTCTCCCTGTGGAACCGGCTCGCCACCGCGCAGGGCGGGCCAGAGATCGCGCATCAACGCTCCAATGCTCTCGACGCTGTAGCGGCGGGCGATGTCAACGGAAACGGCCTCCGCGGCGGGCAGCGCCCGGGCGGAGTGCATGGCGCGGGCGAAGGCCCGGGGGTCACGCGCGGCGATCACGAACCCGTTGCGCCCATCCTGGATGAGGTCGGCGGCCCCGCTGACCGCGGTGGAGACAATCGGCTTGCCGCAGGCCAGCGCCTCGAGCATGGCATTGGACCAGCCCTCGCGGTGCGAACCGAAAACCACCACGTCGGCGGCGCTGTAGTACAGCGGCATCGTTTCGGGCTTCTGAAAGCCGGCGATCCTCACATCCACTTCGAGACCGAGTGCGCGAGCGGCGCGTTCGAGGCGAGGGCGGTCTTCTCCGTCGCCCACAAAGCATAGCAGGCCCGGAGCGCCGTCGCGGCGGTAGTGCCGGAACGCTTCTAGCAGAAGGCTCCAGCCCTTGGCGGCGTTGATGCGGCCGGCGCTGAGGAACAGCGGCAGGTCCTCGGGGAGGCCGAGCGTCTGCCGCGCGGGCAGCTTGGCGCGGGGCTGGAACACCAGCATGTCCACGCAGGTGGGGCATACCAGGATGCGCTCGCGGGGCAGCCGGCCGCAGCTTCGCGCCGCCAGGGCGTCGATGGCCGCCGCGTCGGCGTGGGCCATCACCAGGCGGGCCTGGCTTGCGCTGCGCATATGCGCCCCGTCGAACCAGCGAGCCAGCGGGCGCGCCCACCGGTAGCGCGAGCGCAGCAGGGGATTCTCGACGCCTGAAAAGTGATAGCAGATCTCGAGTCCCCAATCGCGCACCGCCAGCAGCGCCTCCGGCGCAAGGATGATGGCGTGGCGCGCGCCACTGGCAAGGATGGCGCGGCGATAGCGGCGCAACTGGAGATAGAAACGCAGGCGCCTCGGCAACAAAGGCCGGGCCGAGCCGGGCTTCAAGCGGCCCACGGCCAGGAAGGCCGCCGAGTGCCCCTGTAGGCGCTTTTCGATCCAGCGCCCCACGGGGTCGTCCACGCAGGTGGCGCCGACTAGCGCCAGCCGGGGGCCGAAGAAGCGCAGGAGCTGGCGCGAGAAGGTCAACTGGCCGCCGGGCGGAAAGGCCTGGAAGTCGCAGTTCTCGATCAACAGGACGTTTCCGGCCAGGAGGCCGCGCGGACTATGCATGACGCCTCGCCGCCTCGTAGATCCGCATCAACTGCTCGTAGTTGGCGGCAGCGGTGTAGTGGGCCTCGAATTCGAGGCGGGCCTGGCGCCCCATGGCGGCCGTATGGGCCGGGTCAGCGAGCGCCCGATCGAGCATGGCGGCCAGATCCTCGGAGTCGCCAGCAGCGGCCAGCAGGCCGGTGCGTCCGTGCTCGACGATCTCCGTCAGGCTGCCTATGCGGCTGGCCGCCACCGGGACGCCCGCCGCGAAGGCTTCCAGCACGGTCAGGGGACAACCCTCGTAGCACACCGAAGGCGCCGCCAGCAGGCAAGCGCCCTTGACCGCCTCGAGGGCCTGCTCGCGGGGAAGCCATCCGTGCCACTCGATGCTGGAGCAGTCGTTCACCTGCTGCGCGAGCCATCCGGCGAGCGGACCGTCTCCGAGGACTCTCAGGTGCGCCTTGGCATTCAGCTTCTTCCAGGCCTCGATCAGAACCTTGAGTCCCTTCTCCTCGGAGAGCCGTCCGCTGAAGAGGACGTAGCTGCCAGGGCCATCGCGGGGGCCGGGATCCGGGTGAACGAAATTCGGCTTGACGGCCAGCTTGCCGGGGGGCAGCCCGCCGGCGGTGAAAACGCCCCTGGCGGACTCGCTCATCACTACGTAGCGGTCCACATCGCGGCTCCAGGTATCAAGCAGGCGGTGGGACCACATCATTCCCGCAACCGCGGCGGTGGCGGGCCGGCCCTCGCGGTAGCAGGCATGGGCCACGCCGGGCCAGGCGAAGCTCTTCCCGACGCAGTCCTGGCAAACCTTTCCGTCGCGCAGCAGCAGCCCGTT
>Ga0194113_10010423_pt1 | contig 11102 bp, 7 predicted proteins | sample TA2MahC200mmetaG_FD_146193 | JGI IMG/M metagenome (GOLD analysis project Ga0194113, IMG submission 146193) | Freshwater microbial communities from Lake Tanganyika, Tanzania - TA2015017 Mahale Deep Cast 200m | ecosystem: Environmental > Aquatic > Freshwater > Lake | place: Tanzania: Lake...
GGATCCAAGCGGCGAGGAACACGGCGTCCATCCCGCCGCGTTCCATCTTCGTCAAGTCACATCTCAAACGCGGGTTGTCAATGCCCGGGTCCAGCTGAGATGTCGCATACTCCGTGCCAATGATGTCCACGTGGCTATCGAGCGTAATGGCCGACGCGTGAATCCGCGCCGCCGCCTCCCCGATCTCCTGGCCGCCAACCAGCCGCGCGGAAGCGTCAACCATCAAGAGTGCCGCAGTCGCGACGGCCACGACGCGGGGCGCCCTGGCGCTGGTCTGCCGGTCTCGCGATTCCACGTCAGTTGCTCTCTGGTTTGGCCCAAGATCGTTCTTCATACGCCGCCTGCCCGCCAAGCCCCACCCACGAACATACCCAACACGTGTGTTCTGGCAAAGTGGTCGGAAGGCGGCCAAACACGTTGCGGCGACAGGTCGGGCGGACATTTTGACACGGCAACATGACACGTTGACCGCTTGCCCTCGCGTGGCAGCGTGCGGCGATCATGGGTTGTTGAAAACGGCGGGCGGAAGTTGTCCTCTCTCCCCCGTCACGTGTTGCGCCGTTACAGCCTCCAGTGCGTGATCGTCTGATCGCAACACGTGATGGGGCAAATGGTTAGGGTGGGCAGTTGAACACGGTGGGCAAGAAAGTCCCCTCTCCCCCGTCACGTGTTGCGCCGTTACAGCCTCCAGCGCGTGATCGTCTGATCGCAACACGTGATGGGGGAGAGGGTTAGGGTGAGGGGGCGAAGCGGCGAACGAGCTTCCAGGTGCAACGGCCGCAGCGCCGCGATGACCGCATCCCGCACGTCTTTTCATCAATCCGCGCACCGGCCGTCCCCGATCCGCCGCGGTCGCAGTGCCGTCCAACTCGGCTCAAGCGGTTTTCCCAATTGGCACGCAGCTTGCTTCAGGCGATTTTCCAGCGAAATGAACCGGTCCATGGTGGGCCGGCGAGCGGTTGTTAACCGCTCCATATACCCCGCAAGAGAAAACGAGAGAGAAGGAGTATCAACTATGTGGACCCGATGGCACACCTTCGGTGACTTGCGAAACCAGATGCAGCGGCTGCACGACGACATGAACCGGCTGTTCGGCCGCTACGCGGTCGGCAATCGCGATCTGGGTCAGGGCGCCTATCCGGCGCTCAACCTGTTCGAGGACGACAACAACCTGTACATGGAAGCCGAGTTGCCCGGCTTCGGTGCCGACGACGTGGAGATGTTCGTCAACAGCGAGAACCAGCTGAGCATCAAGGGCCAGCGGAAGCCGCCGGAGCACAAGAACGGAACGTGGCACCGGCAGGAACGCGGTTTTGGCAGCTTCAGCCGCACGGTCGAGTTGCCGAGTGCCGTGGACGGCGACAGCGTGTCGGCCGCTTTTTCCGATGGCGTCCTAACCATCACGTTGCCCAAGCGGCAAAAGGCAAAGCCGCGGCGGATCGATGTGAAGAGCAACTGAGAAAGGGTGCGGGCGAGACATGCCGCACCAGGACGGCGGACACGCTGTCAGTTCCTGTCCGCCATGGCATCCCAACAGACCGAATTCCGCAGAGACCACAAAACACAGGAGATTCCGATATGTCTACCGAATTGACCAAGCACGAACAGTCCGACGTCGCAACCGTGGAGCGAACTCAAGGCGGCCTGACCTACAGCCCGCGGATCGACATCTGGGAAACGGACGATGAGCTGGTGCTCTACGCCGATCTCCCCGGTGTGTCCGCCGACAACCTGGAGATCCAGTTCGAGAACCGCGAGCTGCGCATCCACGGCAGGGTATCCCCGCGGCACGAGAAGCTGAGCTTCCTTTACGGCGAGTACGGCATCGGTGACTTTTTCCGCACGTTCACCATCGGCGAGACCGTCGACGCGGACAAGATCTCCGCGGAACTGAAAGACGGCGTGCTCACCTTGCACCTGCCGAAAACCGAAGCGGTCAAGCCGCGACGCGTTTCGGTGACGTCCAACTGACACGAAGAGGCACGCGATCGGCGGCCGCCCTTGCCGCTCACCAAACTTCCAGCCAGGCAAGGCGCGGCCCGATCGCGATCCGCGGAAGCGATAGGGAAACGCATTCCCGTCACAGGTAAGAAGTGACTCGCCGGGGAGCGGCATCTTCACGCCGCTCTCCGTTTTTTTTGCCGTGGACTTCCCCCGCACGGCCCGCCCGCCGAGGGTTTGTCGTGAGTGGCCTGATCACGTGCCCTGGTGTTCCCTATAATCTGCCGATTGAGTGTGCGAGGCGCTGGGCCGTCTACAACTGCGGGCCGAACTCGGCTGGCGGTCCGCACGTATCGACTCACAACTAGGCGGACTCCTTGGTTCTCGATCCCCACCCGCGTTGAGGAGGATGACGAACGACCGATGGCGATTCAACAGCTGGACAAACAGATTGCGCACCACGCCCAGATCTGCAACAACCTGAAAGACGAGGTGGGCCGCGTGCTGGTGGGCCAAGACCACATGCTCTCGCGGCTCCTGATCGGGGTCCTCACCGGCGGTCACATCCTCTTGGAAGGGGTCCCGGGTCTGGCCAAGACGCTCACGATTCGCAGCCTGGCGAGGACCATTGACACCGGCTTCTCCCGTATCCAGTTTACGCCCGACATGCTCCCGTCGGACGTGATCGGCACGGAGATCTTCAACCCGCGCGAGTCGACGTACGTGGTTCGCAAGGGCCCGATCTTCTCCAACTTCATTCTTGCCGACGAGATCAACCGCGCGCCGGCGAAAGTGCAGGCCGCTTTGCTCGAAGCGATGCAGGAGCGTCAGGGCACGATCGGCCTGGAGACGTTTCCACTGCACGAGCCGTTTCTCGTGCTGGCCACGCAGAATCCCATTGAACAGGAGGGCACGTATCCGCTGCCGGAAGCGCAGGTCGACCGGTTCATGCTCAAGGTGATCGTCGATTATCCGACGAAGGAAGAAGAGCGGAAGATCGTGGATCGCATGGGCAGCGGGCAGCCGATCCCGGAGGTCCGGAAGGTGGCGACCTCGGACGACATTCTCGCCGCGCGCGATACGGCAGCTCAGGTCTGGATCGACGACAAGGTGCGGGACTATCTGGTGGACGTCGTCCGCGCCACGCGGACTCCCGCCGAGTACGGTGTACCGGACTTGGAGGGCATGATTGAGACGGGTGCCAGTCCGCGGGCCTCCATCAACCTGATGAAGGCCGCGAAAGCACATGCCTTTCTCCAAGGTCGCGCCTATGTCACACCGCACGACGTGAAGAGCATCGCGATGGAAGTGCTCCGGCATCGCGTGATCCTCACCTACGAGGCTGAGGCCGAAGGGAAATCCAACGACGATATCGTGATGAGAATATTGGATAATGTGCCCGTGCCGTAACGCGGGCGACGCCCCGAGCTGGCGAAACTGGCGGCCCCGCCAGTGCGGCTCGTGGGGGCGGACTTGGAGCGGGTTGTTTCTTGTTTTCTTGGGACGCACACGGCGGTCCGTGCGAGGCGGCCAGACCAACATGCTTGCCAAAGAAGTGATCCAACGCGTGCGGGAAATCCAGGTGCGAACCGGGCGGCAAGTGGCCGACGTGTTGGCCGGTCAGTATGTGTCCGTCTTCAAGGGGCGTGGGATCGAATTCGAGGAAGTGCGGCCCTACGTGCCGGGAGATGAAGTCCGCACGATCGACTGGAAGGTCACCGCACGGTTGGGCAAGCCCTACGTGAAACGGTTCGTCGAGGAGCGGCAGTTGACGCTGATGTTGATGGCGGATATTTCCGCGTCCCAGGACTTCGGCTCCGTCACGCGATCCAAGAGGGAAGCCGCCGCGGAGCTGTGTGCCCTGCTCGCCTTCTCCGCCACACTCAACGACGACAAGGTGGGCCTGACGCTGTTCCACGGAGGCATCGAGCAGTACATTCCGGCGCGGAAGGGCCAAAAGCACTCGTTGCGCGTCGTCCGGGAAGTCCTGACCCACGAGACGAAGTTGGCGGCGAAACGGGCACCGGGCCAAGCACCCTCGGCGCGCCGCCTACGCTGGCTGCCGTCGGGTCTGCGCCGCGCCTGGTGGCGCGCGGGGCGGCAGTCCACCAACATCGCCGGCGCCATGGAATTCCTGATGTCGGTGACGAAACGCAAGTCCGTCTGCTTCGTCGTGAGCGACTTCTTCGACCACCACTATCTGCGGGCCATGCAAATGGCAAGCCGCAAGCACGACGTCATCGCCGTACTCATCACCGATCCCCGCGAACTGGAACTGCCCAAAGTCGGGCTGGTCGACCTGCTGGACCCCGAGTCCGGCCGCATGGTCACGTGCGACACGAGTTCGGCCGCGTTTCGGCGGTCGTTTCGCGATCACGCCCGCCAGCGCGTCGAAGAGCTGGAACACGGGTTCCGCAGCGCGAAAATCGACTTCATTCATGTCGATTCCTCGAGTTCGATTGTCGATCCGCTGGCTCGCTTCTTCCGTATGAGAGAACGAAGGAGGCAGCGATGATTGAGCTGGCAATCGGCGTACTCACGCTTCTGGCCGCCGCCGATCCCATCACGCAGGTCAAATCGGTGGGGCCGGTCGAGGTGACCACGACGTTGTCGCCGAGCGAACCGACCATCGGCGATGAAATCACGCTCGAGATCCGCGTCGCCGCGGCGGCGGGCGTGGAAGTGCTGATGCCGGAGTTCGGCGAAGCCTTGAGCCGTTACACGATCCTCGACTTCGTGCCGCGCCAGCGGATCGCCGACGACGGCTCGACCATCATCAGCCAGCGATACACGCTCCAGCCCTATTCGTCCGGCAAGCAATCGATTCCGCCAATCCTGGTCGAATTCGTCGACAACCGGCCGGGGCAGAAACCCGCGCCGGACGACCTGGACGCCTACGAGATCCTGACGGACCGGATCGACTTTACCGTCAAGAGCGTGTTGCCGACGGGCGCGACCGAAGCCTTGAAGCCGCCGCAGGGCCCGCTGGACCTGGCTCCCGGCCGGGCGACCTCGGTCTGGCTGGGGACGCTGCTGGCGGTGTTGGCGGCGTTGGCGCTGGCAGTCGTCGCCGGCATCGTCTGGCATCGACGGCGCCAACGCGCGACCCGCCGCAACGCCTACGAAATCGCCCGGGCGCGGCTTGACAAACTGCTCGCGCGACAGTTCCCCCGCGACGCGGCGGAGATCGAACAGTTCTTCGTCGCCATCTCGGCCATCGTACGACGCTACCTGGAAGATCGATTCGATCTCCGCGCGCCGGAACTCACGACCGAGGAGTTCCTGAGCCTGGCCGGTTCCGCCAGCGATCTGTCGTCCGACCATCAGACGCTGCTGCAGCAGTTCTTGCGGCAAGCCGACCTGGTGAAGTTCGCCGGCATCCAGGCCTCGCGCGACGAGATGGAACTCTCCCGCGACCTGGCCATCCGATTCCTCGAGGAAACGCGCGAGAACGCGCCGCTGATCGAGGACACCGACCGGCCACGGGAGCTGGAGACGGCAGTGGCGTGGCAGCCGTCGGCCGTCGGCCAGACGAATTCGCGTGATTCGCATTCCGCGCGAACGGAGGATGCGAATGTCTGACTGGTGGGGCATGGGGATTCTCTGGCTGTTGGGCCTGCCGCCGCTGGCCCTGCTCGTCTTCTGGCTGGCAAGCCGCGGGACGTCGCTGCTGGCGTTCTCCTCGGTCACGCTGTTGGACCGCTCGCCTCGCACGTGGCGGCAGCGGCTGGCCCTCCTTCCCGCGCTCCTGTTCGCCCTGGCCGCCGCCGCGCTGGTCGTCGCGCTGGCGCGGCCTCGCACGCCGATCGCGGAAAGCAAGGTCACGCGCGACGGGATCGCCATCATGGCCGTCATCGACCTTTCCTCATCCATGGACGCGCGGGACATGGTGCGGGAAGACCAGTCGGTAAACCGGCTGAACGTCGCGAAAAGCGTCTTCGTGTCCTTCGTGACCGGAAGCGATCGCACGGCGGGCCGCGGTCGTCCAGACGACCTGATCGGGGTCGTGACGTTCGCGCGCTACGCGGACAGCATCTGCCCGCTCACACTCGATCACGGTAACCTCATCGCCATGGTGAACGGTCTGGAGATCGTGTCGCAGCGGCCGGAAGACGGGACGGCCATGGGCGACGGCCTGGGACTGGCGGTCGAGCGATTGCGGAGGAGCAAGGCGAAATCGCGCGTCGCGGTCCTATTGACCGACGGCGTGACCAATGCGGGAGTGATCGACCCGGCCCGTGCGGCGGAACTTGCCCGGCAGCACGACATCAAGGTCTACTGCATCGGCGCCGGCACGAGGGGCCTGGCACCCATGCCCTACGTCGACTTCTTCGGCCGCCGAGGGCTCATGCCGCAGCCCGTGGAGATCGACGAAGACACGCTCAAACAGATCGCCGACGTCACGGGCGGCAAGTACTACCGCGCGGTCGACAAGGACGCTCTCTTCGCCATCTACCGCGAAATCGACGCCTTGGAGCGGACGGAAGTCACCGAGGTCAGATACCTCGATTACAGGGAGTATTATCCGCACTTCGTCCTGGCGGGGCTGAGCCTCATCGGGAGCGCCCTGATCTTGAATAGCACGGTATTTCGCAGATTGCCATGAGTGGATTGTCGTTTGAATTCGCGGAACTGGGCTGGGTCCACCTGCTGTGGGGCATCCTGCTGATCGTCCTGGTGCTCGTCGCCGTCGAGTTCCGGCGGCGATCGGTGCTGGAACGGCTCGTGTCGCGCATGATGCAAGCGCGGCTGGCCCATCGCACGTCGTCCGTGCGCCGCCTGATCGCCCTGCTGCTCACCGTGACGGCGATGGTCCTGCTGGTCGGGGCTCTGATGCGACCTCGCTGGGGCTACTCCGTCCAGGCCACGGTGCGGATTCAGTCGCAGATCATGGTGTGCCTGGACGTCAGCAAATCCATGTTGGCGGAAGACGTGGCTCCCAATCGCCTGGAACGCGCGAAAGTGGAACTCGACTCCCTCTTGGGATTGATGGGCAGCGGGGAGCAGGTAGGGTTGACCGCCTTTTCGGGGAAGGCCGCCGTGCTCTGCCCCATGACGACCGATTTCGGTTTCCTGCGGCTCATTCTCATCGAAGCAGGTCCCGACAGCGTGGGCTTGGGCGGCACGAAGATCGGCGAGGCGATCGGGAAAGCAGTCGACGGTTTCCGCGATTCCGGCGACATCAATCGACTCATCATCCTGATCACCGATGGCGAAGACCATGACTCCTATCCGCTGGACGCCGCCAAACGGGCCAAGGAGAAGGGCGTCAAGATCGTCTGCATCGGGTTTGGCGACGAGGCCGGCAGCAAGATCGAACTCACCGATCCCAACACGGGCGTGCGGTCGTTCCTGCGGGACCAGAACGGCAATGACGTCGTGACGCGGTTGGATGGTGAGACGCTGCGGGATATCGCGTTGGCCACCGAGGGCGCCTACGTTCCGGCGGGGACGGGTGCGTTGGATCTCGAGGCGATCTACCGGTCGCACATTGCCAGTCTGCTGCGCGGTTCGCTCGAGCAAGAGCAACGGCACATCCCCAACGACATCTACCGATGGTTCGTGGGCGCGGCGATTCTGTTCCTCATCGCCGGGTTGATCACGGCGTCGCCGCTCACCCTGAGGGCCCGCGCGTTTGCCGTTTCGAGCCAGATCGCGGTGGACAGCGCCGCGATCAAGGCAGTGGCCGTCTTCGTGCTGCTCTTCCTGCCAGTTCCTTACAGTCGTGCCGCGCAGCCCGCCTCCAAACAGCCCGCCGGCACGTCGGCCAAACCCTCGCCGGCGGAAACCAACGACGGCACCGCGCCGAAGGAGCCCTCCGAGAAGAACGCCGCCAAAGCGCCGGCCGCCAAAGCGCCGGCCGCCAAAGCGCCGGCCGCCACGGAACCCGCAGCCGGATCGGCTCAGCCGACCGAGCAAGCGAACGAGGGATCCGAAACCCCACTCCCGCCACGCGAGGCCTACAACCTGGCACTCGACCACTTGGACTCCGACCCGGACCGAGCGGAACAGCTCCTCAATCAGGCGCGGCGCGACGCCGGCGTTGATGGGGAAGTCCGCTTTCGAGCGCTCTACAACCTGGGCTGGGTCGAGGTGAGCCGTGCCGATACCCTGCTGGCCGAGGATCCCAAACGGGCCCTGCAACACCTGCACCAGGCGGGAAATCGGTTTCGCGAGGCCGTCCGCGTCCGCGCGGATAGCGTCGCAGCGCGGCACAATCTGGAGATCGTCTCTCGGCGGATCCTGGAACTGACCGATTCACTCAACAAGAAGGACCCCGGCGACCTGGCGCAGCGGCTGGACGCGCTGATCGATCGGCAACGGCAGTGCCAGGGCGAGCTGCGCGCCGTCGTCGAGCAGTCTGGGGCGTCCGTCGAGAAAACGCACGGGGAGAAATTCCGCCAGGACTTCCGCAACCTGGGCGTCGGGCAACGCGAGGTCATCTCCGAATTCCAGCAGTTCGCGGAGGATGCTCGAAAAGAGCAGGACGCCCTGAAACAGAAGTCGGACCAGGACATCACGCCCAAGGAAAAACTCCTGGCCATCCAGCTCGAAAACATGCTCACGTTCGTCGACAGCAGCCTGCAGCGCATGAACATGGCCCGCGGCCTGACGCGCCGCATGCAAGGCGGCAGAGCCTTCCAGCGGTGGTCGGTCGCGCTGTCCGACGCGAAACGCGCGCGGGATCAGCTGAGGAACCCCGTCGAGATACTCGGCCAAATCCTCGCGGACTCCGTCGAACTGGCCGGCCATACGCGTGGTCTGGCCGCGGCCAAGTCTCTCGTGCCGCAAGATCAGAAGGGCCTCCAACTCCCCGCTTGGCTCACCGTCGAATTCGTTCGGGATCTGCAGTCGGCCATTAACGAACGCACGGCCGAATTACACGACGTGCTCGCCCAGAGCCTCGCGGCACAACCGAAACCTGAACCCCAGCCGGCAGGCCCGACACTGAACAACGCGCCGCAAAACCAGGCTCCGCCGCCTGCCGACGCGAGCACCGAACGACTCTTCGCGAACATCCGGGATGCTCTGCCACTGCTCGACACGGCCAAGGCGTCCTTCGGCGAAGCAGCGAAGGACCTCGACGCCAATTCCTGCGAGTCGGCACTCCAGCACCAAGGCGAGGCAATCGAGGCTCTGTCCAGCGCCTGGGAGCTGTTCTTCGACATCCGCCGTTTGATCGAAGCGATCTACCGCGACGAACAGATCATCCAAGCGGCGCTCGCCGGCCTGAAGGACCGACCGCAACTGGTTCAGCCCGTCGCCGACGCCATGGCGGAAGCGCAACGCAAACACCTGGCACGTTGTCAACGCCTGGATGACATGCTCCAGTTCGAGAAGGAACAACTGAACGTGGCGGCGGCCGAACAGGCCGCCAAGACGCCCGCCGGTCAGCCCGCTCCCTCCCCGCCCGCCGATGCCGAACGCGTGAAAGCGGAGACCGAACGGTTCGAACGCGCCTGCCAGATCCTCGCCCAAACCGTGCACCATCTGGAAGCATCGGCCAACGCACTCCAGGAAGTCGCCGCGACACCGGCCCCCGTTCCGCCGGAACCGCCCGCACAAGGGAATGCCGACGTTCCAAACGCTCCCCAACAGCCGACACCCGGCGAACCACCGCGTGTCGAAGGTCCGCCAGAGGACGACCCAGCACCTCCGGGTACGGAATCGTCGGCCAACGGACCGCATCCCAAAACGCCCAAGCCCGCGGGCAACGAACAACCGCCGGCTGCCGACGTCGCAGCGAAAGACGCCCCGGAGAACGCCGTGGAACCGGACGACTCCACGCCGCAAACCGGTGCCGGCCAGCAGCAATCCGAGTCCGGCGCGCCTGCCAAGGCCGAGGGCGCTATCCCACCGGTGAACAACGTCCCGCCCGTTGACAGCCGGCTGGTTGCCGCGGAACAATCCGTCGAGCTGGCGATTGAGCAGTTGGAGGAGTTGCGCAGGCTGTTCTTCTCCCTGGTGGAGCATCTGCGCGACACGGCGCAGCGCCAAGCGGATCTGAACGACGATACGACAGAGGTCAGCGGGAGGCCCGAGGAGGAACGGACTCCGGACAAGACGGGCCCGCTGGCCGGCCGGCAGACTCAACTCCAATCGATCGCGGCGCAGATTGCCGAGGCGCTCAAGGCCCAAGGCGACGAGGCAGCCGCGGCGGCCGATCAGCAGGCCAAACCACCGGCCGGGCAGGGCCAGTCGGACCCACAGGATGCCGCGCGTGCGGCGGAAGCACTGGCCCGTGCCGCCGGACTGGTGCGCGACGCGGAATCGGCCATGGAAACCGCGGCCGAGAAACTCTCCGCAGTGCCCGCAGCCGACGACGACGCCCAGCGGAAGTTCGAACCCATTCTGGAGAAACAGCAAGAGGCGCTCGCAAAACTAATCGAGGCCTTGGCGCTCATCGACCAACAGAACCAGCAGGATCAGGACCAACAGGACCAACAACAGCAGGATCAGAACCAACAGGACCAACAACAGGATCAGGGCGGCGACGAGCAGCAGCGACAGAACCAACAGATGGACGCCCGGCAGTTGCTGCAACTGATCCGCGACCGTGAGGCGGAGCGTCGGAATGACAAGAGGCAACGCAACGCCGCGTCGAGCAGCGCCGCGGAAAAGGACTGGTGACGCGCCGTGATTGACTGCCTGACCCCATATCGGCTCGCCGTACTGGCCGCGGCGTTTCTCGCCACCGGTCCGGCCGGGACGCTCGCCGCCCAGGAATTCCAGGTCGCGCGGCAGGCCGGGCCCTACTACGTGGGCGAACCCGTCATCGTGCGCGTCGCCGCCGCCGGGTTCACCTCCGGCAGCGAACCCACCTGCCAGTGGAAGGGTGACGTCGCGAACGGGGTCACCATCGTGGGCCCCCACGTCAGCCAGTCCAGCCGAAGTTTTACGCGGATCGTCAACGGCCGCATGACGCAGCGCGAGTCTACTAACTACGATTTCGATTTCCAGGTGACCGCCGACCGGGAGGGCACATTTGCCATCGGGCAGTTCGAGGTGAGCTACGACGGGAAGACCCAGCTATTGGACGGAGGCACGATCCAGTTCAGCAGGCTCGAGAACGACCCCGACATGCGCATAGGGATGTCGCTGCCCGAGGGACCCGTCTACGCGGGACAGCAAGTTCCCATCACCATCCGCTGGTCCTATGC
>Ga0194113_10010429_pt1 | contig 11100 bp, 10 predicted proteins | sample TA2MahC200mmetaG_FD_146193 | JGI IMG/M metagenome (GOLD analysis project Ga0194113, IMG submission 146193) | Freshwater microbial communities from Lake Tanganyika, Tanzania - TA2015017 Mahale Deep Cast 200m | ecosystem: Environmental > Aquatic > Freshwater > Lake | place: Tanzania: Lake...
AAAAAAGATTGCAAGAGACGGCGAAGGCGCGTCAAAATACCTTGAGTTTGAAGTAACAAACGCCAAAAATGACGCCTCAGCGGCAAAAGTGGCGAAAGCCATCGCCTCATCTCCACTGGTGAATGCAGCATTCTACGGCGAGAACCCAAACTGGGGCAGAATCATTTCAACCATTGGAAGCAAGATAAAATTCAACCCAATGGAGACGACAATAAAATTCAGCTCTGAAAAAGGCGGTGTGAATGTCTTCAACCAAGGCACAGTAGGAAACCTGAAAAAAGCGGTGGGAGTGCTGAAGGCAAAGGAAATAAAGGTCACAGTCAACCTAAGGCAGGGCAGAGGCAGCGCTAAAGCCTACACCTGCGACTTGACTGAAAAGTATGTTAGGATAAACGCAGGATACAGTTAGAATGAGATTTCTAGGTTCCAGAATAGGGGCGGTTGAAGCATTGATGGCAGTAAACTTCATCGCATTCCTGGCTACAATGGTTTTTCCAACAATAATGCTGACGCTATTCGCATTAAGTCCCGGAACAGTGGTATACATGCCTTGGACCATACTGACAAGCATGTTCCTGCATGCAGACGTCATGCACATAATATTCAACATGATGGCCTTCTACTTTTTCAGCCTCTATCTGGAAAACCTGGTTGGAGAGAAAAACATGCTGAAAGTCTTCTTCACCGGAGGAATCGCCGGGAGCATATTCTACATACTAAGCTCCTTCACACTTGGCACTCCGGAACAAAACACTTTTGCGTTAGGCGCCTCAGGAGGAATCTTTGCAATAGCTGGAGCACTAGCCATATTAAGGCCATACATGAAGGTTGTAATGATACCCATCTTCATACCAATGCCCCTGTATATAGCAGTCTTCGTGTTCATGGTCCTGCTCTCTTTCATGCCTGGAGTCGCATGGCAGGGCCACCTCGGCGGACTAATAACAGGGGTACTATTCGGCCTACGATGGAAGAAAAGAACAGTAGAACTAATAGCAGTAAAAGAACCCTACGGATATCGATTTTACTAGAAAAATGAAAAACAAAATAAAAACGTTGCTGGAGCTTGCAAGACCCAGAAACATGGCCATATCCTTCCTGGGGGTGATAGTCGGCATGCTCCTTGCATCCAAAACCAGTGCAATAAACATTAATGCCATTTCAGCAGCCATATCCACAATGCTTATCCTTGGCGGAGGAAACGCCCTAAACGACTACTACGACTACCATGCAGACAAAATAAACCGGCCAAAGCGTCCAATACCCTCAGGCAGAATCAAAAGAGAAACCGTGAAACAACTGTCAACGCTAATGTTCCTCGCTGGAATACTTGTCGCATTAAGCATAAACGCCTACTGCCTGCTGCTCGCGATAGCAAACTCTACCATACTCATAGCCTACGCAAAATACTCAAAAAAAGCCATCCTGCTTTCAAACACTGCAGTCAGCTACCTGAGCGCCTCAGTATTCGTCTACGGGGCGTTGAGCATATACCAAACAAACTTGTTCAACCCAACCTGGCTTGGAATACTAGCGACATTGATTGCATCATCATTCTTCATGACACTCTCGCGCGAAATAATAAAAGACATGGAAGATGTTAAAGGCGACCACAAAATGCACGCAATAACACTGCCAATAAAAATCGGGGTCCACAAGGCAAAAAACACAGCCATCCTCTCTGGATTGATGTCAATAGCCATAAGCCTCATCCCATTGTTCACAAAAACAACAGGCTTCAACACAACCGCCTATGCACTATTTATAATACCCGCCAACCTAATCTTTATCTCATCCTACTTCAAAACACCCAGCAAAAGCCAAAAACACATCGTACTTGGAATGACCATAAGCCTGATAGCATTCCTAACAGGGCGAATACTGTGAAAAACTGGATCGAGTAATTACACTCAAAAATAATTAGCATTCATACAGTGCTACCGACCGAGCAAAGCGAGGGAGTGTAGCACCTTCGATCAATACCCTTTGGGTATTGCCTCAGTAGCTCAGTAGGTAGAGCGATGCCTTGGTAAGGCATAGGTCGCGAGTTCAATTCTCGCCTGAGGCTAAACCGCAGGGGGCTCCGCCCCCTCCCCAGTTTCAAGTTCTTCCTGACCCACCCCCAGGGAGGATAACGTTGTATTACGCTGTATGAAGAAGTCGTTTCTTTAAAAGGATTCTAGTCCAATAGGTATTTATGCCAATTAAGTCTGCTATGAAGCAGATTGCAGATCATGTGCACAAGACCATAGAAAAGCTTGACGATTTGGAAGTTGACGTTATGATAGAAGCCGTGAAAAAGGCTGACAGAATCTTTTTGATGGGAGTAGGCCGCTCCGGCTTGGTTTCAAAAGCGTTCGCCATGAGGCTTGTGCACTTGGGTTTGAAGGCTCATGTCATAGGCGAAACCACAACGCCTTCAATAACTAAAAACGATTTGTTGATTGCAGTATCAGGCTCAGGCAGCACAAATTCTGTTGTAAAAGCGGTTGAAATATCGAAGAAAGTCGGCACGAAAGTTCTTGCAGTCACCTCCTACCCAAACTCAGACTTGGGCAAACTGGCAGACCATGTGGTGAAGATTGAAGGCCGCACCAAACTGGACGCAAGTAGAGACGACTTGAAAAGAGAACTAACAGGCTACGAACAATTAACGCCGCTGGGCACATTGTTTGAAGACACTGTGATGATATTCTTCGACGGCATAATCGCCAAGCTGATGAACGAACTAGGCACCAAAGAAACAGACATGCAACACAGGCACGCCAAGTTGGAATGGTTTTACTGACGGTTTTCAGTTCTCGGTCTTCAGTCTTCGGAAAACAGAAAACCGTGAAAACCGAATCTTGTCCCGAAGGATTCCCGCAAGGGAAAAAACCCGTGAAAACTATTTTACTCTAAATCTTAGTATTCCAGCTATCCCGCCTAACGCCTTTAATTGCCTGCCGGCTTCGCTGTCCTGGTTCACTATGTGAACTCTGCCGCGGGAATTCCTGACTGAATTCATCAATTCTTCAAGAGTTTTTCTTTGCTCCACAAAAGTCTTGTCCGAGATCAGCAGAATTTCAACAGCGCCAAAAGTTATTGCATTCCGGATTTCCTGCATTCCGTAAGCTGAGAAGCCGTCGTCTTTGCCTATGTGTTCAAGCAGTTTGTTGACTAGATTAACGTCCAACGCGGAGTTGATGTCTTCAAGCACTTTCTTCAAGACAGGCCGTTTTAAGACTTCGTTGACGCCGTTTACGCCGTGAGAACCGATGTGCTCTAAAACAGTCTTCTTCGCAAGTTCCGGATTTTTTTCAGACAAAAAAGCCATGAAATGCTCTTTTTCAAAACCAGCTCCGGCAACGATGATTGAATGCACGCTTTCCCTTAAAGCAGTGTTCTGCAAATGCTCTAAAACCTGATTGTAAAACTCTGTCTTACGCTTTTCCCTCAAATTCAAGTCAAACTTGCCGCCCACAGCAGAAGAAAAGCCTGAATGCTCTATCCTGGACGCTCTGACCAATCCGAAAGATGCTTCGCCTTCATCAATCACGGCAATCAAGACTTTAGGCCTTAAAGAAGAATCCACCGCATCCTTCAATCTGCTTAAGTCAGAGTCAAGCCACCTTTCCTTTCGAACTGAAATCACGTCGTCAACCCCAATGTTGAACGAGTGATGCGTTCCAAGAGAAACCACGTCTTCAGGTCCATGGGAGACGATGCCAAGAACTTTCAATACATTGGAATCAGACTTGAAATCCAACTTCTCCACCTTAATCTCAAGCGTTACAGTCCTCCGTTCAGCATCCATGCCCTCTTCCTTGCCTTTAACCTTGCGCGTAGTCTTGGATTCAACCAAATCCCTTTCCTGAACAATCTGGCTTAAATACCACAAGTCGTCCAAGCTTTCAACCAAAAGCTTTACTATACCACGCCGCAAATCCTTAAACAAAACCTTCATAACAACAAAAAATAGGTAGAAAGAGGAAATAAGCGGAATGGACACACGCTAATCATGCAGAAGGCAGAGTTTTTCCCAAGGGTTTTGCCCGAACGAGCACCTACCGTTGGTTTCAGAACACCAGTGAGGAAAAAGAGTTTGCTCCCGCCGGGATTTCCCCGCTATCGCGGGATCTCCCTCGCTCCGCTCGGTCGAGAACCCGGTCGCCGAGTAAATACAATAGGTTAAATTACATTCACAGAATTTAAAACTAGAAGGTAGTGCAGAGGGGTCTCCTCCCCTTCGGGGATCCCCTTGCGGGGAGGTCTGTAGCCTCATGCTCCCGCCGGGATTTGAACCCGGGTCGCCGGATGGCTTTAACCTGCCTCGTTGTTATGTGGGGTTGGTATACCCCACCTTTTCTTTCTTTTTCCCGAGGCTTTTTCTTTCTTTTATTAAAAGAAAGAAAAAGGCTCCGAAAGTCCGGTATGATTGGCCGGGCTACACTACGGGAGCGTTGGTTTTAACTATATGTATTGTTTATTTATTAAGAGTTTATTGTGTCTGGTTTTGAGGGGGTTGTGTGTTAGAAGTTCACTTCGTCAGTTCTATTTCGATGTGTACGCCGTCTGGCACTTGTATTCGCATTACTTGCCTTAAGGTTCTTTCGTTGGCTTCTAGGTCTATGATTCTTTTGTGTATGCGCATTTCCCATCTTTCCCAGGTGGAGGTTCCTTCTCCGTCTGGGCTTTTGAGGGTTGTGATTTTCATTTTGCGGGTGGGTATGGATATGGGTCCCGCGAATTTGCTGCCTATTTTTTTGGTTATGTCTATTATTTGGCTGCAGACTTCGTGTATTTTTTTTATTTCCCTGCCTATTAGTATTATTCGTGCTTTTTCCATTGTTTTTTTAGGGGGTAGAATGGTGGAGAGTTATTATAGGAGGGGTGTGTTAAAAAATAGTGTTAGGGGGTTTTGGCAACCCCCTTGTGCCGGTTTTTTAGGCTGCTTTTTTCTTTATGTCTATTACCATGCCTGCAGCTACTGTTTGGCCCATGTCTCTTACTGCGAATCTTCCTAGCTGTGGGAAATCTTTCGCGGCTTCGACTACTATGGGTTTGGTGGGCCTTATTTTTACTACAGCCACGTCTCCTGTTTTCAGGAATTCGGGTTTTTCTTGTTTTACTCCGCCGCTTTTGGGGTCTATGGTTTTCACCAGCTCTGTGAACTGACAGGCTACTTGGGCTGTGTGTATGTGGAATACTGGCGTGTAGCCGACTGTTATGGCGCTTGGGTGTTGCAGTATCACGATTTGGGCTGTGAATTCTTCTGCTACTGTGGGCGCGTTGTCTGCTGGCCCGACTACGTCTCCTCTTTTGACGTCGTCTTTTCCTATGCCTCTGACGTTGAATCCGACGTTGTCTCCTGGCTCGGCCTGCGGGATTTGTTCGTGGTGCATTTCTATTGTCTTGACTTCTCCGCCTGCGCCGCCTGGCATGAAGACTACTTTCATTCCTGGCTTCATGACGCCGGTTTCTACTCTTCCTACTGGGACTGTTCCAACGCCTGTGATGGTGTAGGCATCTTGTACTGGCAGTCTTAGGGGTTTGTTTATTGGTTTTTCTGGCGCCTGTAGTTTGTCCAACTCAGTTAATAGCGTGTCTCCTTTGTACCAGGGTGTGTTTTTGCTTTTTTCTTTTACGTTGTCTCCTTCGTATGCTGATACTGGAATGAAGGGCACTTCTTCGGTTTTGTAGCCGATTGACTTCAACAGTTTTTCTACGTCTTCTTTGGCTGCTTTTACTTTGCCTTCGTCGTATTTTACTGCATCGATTTTGTTTAAGGCAATGATTATTTGCTTTATTCCCAGTGTCTTGGAGAGAAATGCGTGTTCTTTGGTCTGTGGTTGCACGCCGTTTACCACGTCTACCACCAAGATTGCCGCATCTGCTTGTGATGTTCCCGTTATCATGTTTTTGACGAAGTCTCTGTGTCCTGGAGCGTCGATTATTGTGAAGTAGTGTTTGGGGGTCTTGAACTTCTTGTGGGATATGTCTATGGTGACCCCTCTTTCTCTTTCTTCTTTTAGTTCGTCTAATACCCAGGCGAATTCGAATGTTGCTTTTCCGCCTTTTGCAGCCTCTTCTCTTAAAGCCTTTAGCTTCTGTTCTGAAACTTCCCCAACCTCGTAGAGCATTCTTCCTACTAGTGTTGATTTTCCGTGGTCAACGTGTCCGATGAACACCAGGTTCATGTGTGGTAAATCAGCCATTTTTTTCCTCCGTATATCGTTTAGTTTAAGCCATATTTATTTGAATTTGCCCTTTAAAAATGGTCTCTGGGAGTGTGCTTTTAGGACTCCATGTATTCTTCCGCCCTGGGGAGTTCTTTTTTCATGCCCTTTCTTTCGCGAATCTGCATGATTATTTTTTGCTGTAGTTCTGTGGGAAGCTTGTCGAAGCCAGCGTTTTCGGTGCTCCAGAGGGCGTGTCCCTCTGTGACGCTTCTTATGTCTCCTGAGAAGCCGAATGATTCTCCTACAGGTATTTTGCCTTCTATTGTCATTAGCTCGTCTTTCTGGCTCATTTCTCCGACAACTCCTCTGCGTCTCTGCAGTTCTCTGGTCACGTTGCCTAGATAGTCTTGCGGCACGTCTATGTACACGTTTTGCACTGGCTCTATGATGCAGGGTTTTGCTTTCAGGATGCACGCGTATATGGGATTTTTGACTGCAGGATAGACTTGTGCTGGCCCTCTGTGGATGGCGTCTTCGTGCAGGACTGCATCGTCTAAGACCACTTTTATGCCTGACATTGGTTCTGCCGCCAACGGTCCTTTGTTCATGACTTGCTCAAAACCATCTAACATCAGTTCCATCACTTCGTCCAAATGCTGGATTCCCTTGGTCATGTCCACCATTATGTTGCTGTGGTATATGTCTATAAGCCTTTTGGCTTCTTCGTTGTCCATCCCCAAGTCGACCAGCTGGGCTCTTAGGTCTTTGCTGCGGTCTTTCCTGCGGCCTTCTTTTATGTCCCCGCTCATTATTGCATTGTATATCTTGGGTTCTAAGGGTTCCACTTTGATGTAGAATTTGTTGTGCTTGTTGGGCGATTTTCCTTCCACTGGCCCAAACTTCCCCTGCACTGCTTCCCTGTAGACGACGATTGGTGGTGATGTCTTGATTTCCAAGCCGCCTTGCTTTATCCTGTTTGTTATTACCTCCAGGTGTAGTTCGCCCATTCCTGAAAGCAAATGCTCGCCTGTCTCTTCGTCTATTTCAGCCTTTAATGTAGGGTCTTCTTTAGCCGTCTGCCTTAGGACTTCTATTACTCTGGGCAGGTCCTTCATGTTTTTGGCTTCGACCGCTATTGTAACAACCGGCTCTGAGACGTGTTTTATCGCCTCAAACGGCTGCATGTCTTCTGTTGAAACGGTTTCGCCTGCAAAGGCCCTTCTCAGTCCCGTAATTCCGACTATGTTTCCTGCCGGAACGGACTCGGCGCGCTCTCTAGACGCTCCGAGGTAGATTCCTATGTTTTGCACTCTTTCTGTTGTTTTCGCCCCCACCAGGTAGACTTCTTCTCCTTCTTTCAGTGTTCCAGAGAAGATTCTTCCTGTGGCTACTTCTCCTTCCCTTTTGTCGAAAGTCTGGATGTTGGTTATCATTATCGCAAGCTTTCCGTTGGGGTCGCAGTTTAGCATTGATTTTCCTATTTCAGAGTCGAGTTCGCCCTTCCAAATCTGCGGAACCCTGATTTTCTGCGCCGTCAATGGGTTAGGCAGGTGTTTTACGGCCATGTCTAGTATGATTGCATGGGCTGGCGCTCTTTCGAAAAGTTGTTTTTGGTTGTCGTTTCTGCAGCAGTCTATGATGTCTTTGAAGGTTATCCCGCTTTTCTTCATGTAGGGCACGTTTATCGCCCACTTGTGGAAGCCTGAGCCGAATGAAACGCTTCCGGCATTCACATCCATCCTCCAGTCCACTCCTTCAGGCTGTTTCATCTGGATTATTTTGTTGACTTCAGCTATGATTTTCAGGAACCTCTTTTGCAGTTCGTCTGGAGTGAGCTTTAGTTCGTTTATCAAACGATCTGTTTTGTTGATGAACAACACCGGCCTGACTCTCTCCCTCAACGCCTGTCCCAAGACTGTTTTGGTCTGGGGCATGACGCCTTCCACTGCACAAACGAGAACAACCACGCCGTCTACTGCGCGCATCGCTCGTGTAACGTCCCCGCCGAAGTCCACGTGCCCGGGAGTGTCAATCATGTTTATCAAATATTCTTTGCCGTCAAACTCGTGGACCATTGAAATGTTGGCTGCATTGATTGTGATTCCTCTAGCTTGCTCGTCCTCGTGGAAGTCCAAAGCCAGCTGTTTTCCAGCGGTTTCGGTTGAAATCAAACCAGCGTTCGCTATCAAGCTGTCGCTCAATGTAGTCTTCCCATGGTCAATATGGGCCACAATACCCATGTTCCTAATCTGCTCTGGCCTGCCGACCAGCTTCTTCACCTTCTCAGCAACCTGCTCTTGACGTCCCATTCTACTTCTTGGTTTAATTCTTATGTTTTATTCTCTGGACGCACCCATTTTGAGTTGCGTTCATGAGTCTTATTCTTAAGTTGTATTCGACTCATTTTTGAAGGGTGCGCATATTAATCCTAAGTTACTCTTATCTTGCCGACTGCGCGATTCTTTCGGTTTCTTCCTTTCGGTTTAGGGCATAGCTTTTGGTGTCGCCGTTGGCTGCAGCTATAATCTCGTCTGCAAGGCATTCCTCTATCGACTTTTTGTTCTTGAAGGCTGTTGCAAAAGCGCCCAAGGAGATGTACTTCAAGCCAAAGTCAACCCTCCTCTGCGAAGACACGTCCACTGCCTGGTGGTACCTAATCCCGCCGTAGATGATTGTGGTTGTCTCCTCTCTGGGCCCAGAGTTGACCAAAGCATCCACAAAAACCTGTATCGGATTCTTCTTGGTCTTGCTTTCTACGATTTCAAAGGCCTTTTCAACAATCTTCAAGGCGTTCTGCTTTTTTCCAGTGTTGCCGCCGCCTCTGATGAACTTTCCTGCCACCTTTTTGGTCCCTTGGCCAGAGCGCATCATCTTGTTCACCAGCCTTTCAACAATGTTCATCTTTGATTTGGAGAACTGCTTTCCGCTCAATCTGCCCGCCTTGTGCGGCAGGTATATCGGGTTGAGAGAGATGTACCTCTTCATGCCCTCATCCTTAACCAACACTTCGTTGAAGCCCCACCTGCCAAATAGTTTCACATCCATCTTAATTCTTGGTTTTATTTTTTACTCTTTATTGTCTGAACGCACCCATTTTGAGTTGCATTCATGAGCTTGATTCTTGAGTATTATTCTAAGTGTTTTTGAAGGGTGCGCATCTTAATTCTTGGTTTTATTTTTTACTCTTTATTGTCTGAACGCACCCATTTTGAGTTGCGTTCATGAGCTTGATTCTTGAGTATTATTCTAAGTGTTTTTGAAGGGTGCGCATTTTTAGCTGTATTTGTTGAACCCGATGCTTTCCGCATGCTCTTTGAAGCACTTTCTGCACATATTCAAGCCGTACTTGTGCACCATGCCCCGGTTGTTCCCGCACACCCTGCAACGCTGCTCGTGAGCGTCCATCTTAAATTTTTTCTTAAGTCTCTGCTTCAATTTCAACACCAAATTTTTCTTTTATGAAATCTATCGACTCCTGCCTTGTGATCGTGTGCTTTTTTGAAGGACTGCGCTGGTTTAGCCTCCTCCTCTTAGTCCGGTAGCCTGACTTTTCCAGAGTCGTGTTCACATTCAACCCCAGGATTCCTATGTCCGGGTCGTATTTCAAACCCTGTATGTCGATGTACTCGTGTATTCCAAACGCCATGTTCCCCGCCTTGTCGAAGTTGTCCTCTGTTAGCTTATTGTCTTTGGCATACAGCATTCTCTTGAGTATTTCTTCCGCTTCTTTGCCTCTTAGAGTTACCTTGCATCCAATGGGCTCGCCCTTCCTCAGATTCCAGGCTGGAACCTTGTGCTTTGAAAAGGTTCTGATGGTTTTTTTGTTGGTTATCTTCTGCAGCAGTTTCTCTGCCTTCACTAGTTTTTCCCCGGACTCGCCTGCACCTATGTTCAAGGTTACTTTTTCTATCCTTGGTTTTTGCATCACATTGCTGTATTCCATTTTAAATCGCTATCAAAGGTTTTTCCTTCCCGATTACGAAAACGTAGTCTGTCATTGTTTCAATGTCGCCCACTTTTGTCTTGGACTTCCCTGATTCCGTTCCTTCTGTTATCTGGCTTATCACACCGGTTTCGCCTGAATGCCTTCCCTGGCAGATTAAAGCAACATTGCCCTTCTTGTATTCCAAAACCTCTTTTATTTTCCTAGAGGGTATTTCCAAAATCAGAGTGTCTTTCGTCTTGAACGTGTTCTTCTCAATCAGCAGTGTGGTTCCGTCATGCAAGTTAAGCTGAATCTTCCCGTTTTTCACAGACTGTTTGTTGACTATCCTGCAGGGCTTTATCTTAGCCTCCTGTTCGGTTATTTCCCTGAGCTTAGGCCCCTTTCCGCTCGGCAGGATGCGATAATACTTGCCTACTTTAAGTATTTCAACGACATCCATCAATCCGGCAGTGTAGTTGGGCTCCTTTATGACCTTCTTGTTTACAGACACCAAGCCGTTGTTCAGTATCCTGCTGGCTTCTCTAGAGTTGTCCGCATACTTCAATACGTCTCTGAGTATGTAAAGCATTGTAAGAGAGTTTTCTTTCTTCTGAGATCCTGCCCTGATGATTGCAAACCACCTTGGCTTCTTGCCCTTTCCTATTGAAATCCTTTTTGTGTGCATTTATACACCTGCCTTTCTTTCAAGAATCTTTTTTCTTTTTTTGTCTTCCAAATCGAGCATAGTAATCTGCAGATTTGAAGGCTCCAAAGGCCTTTCGATGTCTGTTCCATCTGCTTTTTTCATCGTTAATCCATCCACATAAACCTTGCGTTTGTCCACTTCAACTCTTATGACGTTTCCTGTGCTTCCCTTCAGTTCGCCCCTCATCACCTTCACAGTGTCGCCTTTTCTGACCTGCATGCTGTTCAGGCCATACGTTTTCTTCAGTTCCTTGCTTAACATCGCCCTGCAAAAAGCTTTTTTCTTGTGCAACGGCGCGTTAAACAAAA